>Ga0209654_1000112_pt1 | contig 85207 bp, 70 predicted proteins | sample SaaInl1SG_22_DNA_FD_184646 | JGI IMG/M metagenome (GOLD analysis project Ga0209654, IMG submission 184646) | Marine microbial communities from expanding oxygen minimum zones in the Saanich Inlet - ESP_161SG_22_DNA (SPAdes) (version 2) | ecosystem: Environmental > Aquatic > Marine > Intertidal... | reverse complement strand
TGTAAATAAGGCGTGGCAAAGCAATTGTCCACAATAAAAAGAAGCTTGTGTTTTTTTGCAATTTTACCCAAAGCCTCCAAATCCAAAATATCTACTCCCGGATTGGTCGGAGATTCCACATAAATACATCGCGTGTTTTCTTGGATCAAATCTTCCACAGCATCCAAATGATCTACTGCAAAATAACTCGTCTCGATGTCCCATTTAGGGAAATACTTGGTAAACAAACTGTGGGTAGAACCAAAAACGGCACGTGCTGAAATGAGGTGATCTCCTGCATTTAAAAATGTGGCAAAAGTTCCAAATACCGCACCCATACCACTAGCAAAGGCTACACCGTCTTCTGCGCCTTCCATTTGACATACTTTCTGAATAAATTCTGAAGTGTTTGGATTGGAAAAACGACTGTAAATGTTCCGCTCTTTTTCTTCTGCAAAAGAAGCCCGCATCTCCTCTGCGTCTTCAAAAACAAAACTTGAGGTTAAATACAACGGACTGGAGTGCTCTTGAAACTGGGATTGTTCCGTTTGAGTCCGAATGGCTTGAGTTTCAAATTTGGGGATCATATTTCGATTCCGTTTAGAATTATTTTATGATTGATTTTGGCGGTGGGCTCTAAGGTTTTTGACACAGAACAGTACTTGTCAAATGACAATTGCGCCGCACGTTTGGCTTTTTCTGGCGAAAAATCTCCCTCTAAATGAATAGCAATGTCTATTTGATAGAACAAAGCGGGCACTTCATTTTCATGACGGTGTCCGTAGACTTCCATTTTTAGTACTTTGGGATTGATTTTTTGCTTGTTCAAAATGGCAACAATATCAATACTACTACAACCTGCTACTCCCATTAAGAGCAGTTCCATAGGGCTTATTCCCTGCACTTCTCCAGTGGTTTTGGACTTGTTGTCCAAACGAATACTCATGCCATTGGCGTTGGTCACTTCAAAGAGGTAATCGTCGTTAATTCGTTCTAGGGAAACATTCATAAAGCTTTTATTTTTTGGGTTTAAATAGAGGAGATAAAATTTGACTTACGTCTTCGTGTTCAATCAAAAAGGCATCGTGTCCGTGAGGCGAGCTCAATTCGTGATAAAAAATATCTTGTTTAAATTTTTTACTAAAGGCCACTGTTTTTTGATCTTCTACAGGGGTAAAAAACAAATCACTGTCTATGGCAATTAAATGGATTTCCGCGGTGATACTTTTTATGATTTCCTGGGCGGTGCGTCCTTCTCTTTCGATATTAATCGAAGCCAAAAGATGATTCATCATCACATAGGCATCCAAATGAAAACGTTTTGCGAGTTTATCCCCGTGATAGAGCAACCAACTTTCAATATTGTAAATTCCAAGTTCTTCGTTTTTGGTTCTTCCAAAACGAAAATCAAAAGACTGTGGGGTGCGGTAGGTCAACATGGCGTGGATACGAGCATCCTCCAGGGGTTGCTTAGAATTTTGTAAAATCCTTTTTTGCAAAAAAGTATTAGCGAGTATCCAATCATTGGCTTTCCAATCGGCCGCTATAGGGATTAAATACTTCGTTATTTCAGGAGCCAAAGCTGCCATCTCCCAAGCGATTCCACCTCCTATGGAACCCCCGATGAGGGCGTAAAGTGTTTCTATTTTTAACACCTTTAACCCTTGTAAAAACAGGGCGGCGATGTCTCCTGTGTGAAAATCTTCCGGAGTTGAAAAGGTTTGATTCAGAACACCGTTTCCAGGGATATTAAAACCAATAACGGTATAGCGCTGGGTATCTATTGTTTGGGCAGGGCCAATGATTTCATTCCACCAACCATCGTTCCCCGTCAGTTGCGCATCCCCAGTAAGCGAATGGTTTACCAACACCACAGGTGCTGTCCCCAACTCACAACCAAATTGCTGGTAGTGCAAATCGATGGAAGGATAAACAGCACCTGTGTGGGTCCTAAAATTGGATATTGAAATCGTTTGGATCTCTGCCATAGGGTTTACAACTGCGCAAAAGCAGACTCTAAATCAGCAATTAAATCATTGATATCCTCCAGACCTACGGAAAGTCGGATTAAATCCTGAGTCACCCCCGTGGTTTTTTGAGCCTGCTCATCCAATTGTTGATGGGTGGTACTGGCCGGATGAATGATTAAGGATTTGGTGTCTCCGATGTTCGCCAAAAGAGCAAACAACTGCGTATGATCGGCTACTTTTTTTCCTGCTTCAAAGCCTTTTTTCAATCCAAAGGTGATTATACCACTTTGCCCTTTCGGGAGGTATTGAAGTGCCAAAGCATTGTACTTTGAGGTCTTTAAACCGGGGTAATTCACCCAAGCGACTTCTTCGCGTGTGGACAACCATGCGGCTAACTTCAAAGCATTTTCAGAATGCTTTTTCATACGGATGTCTAAGGTTTCTATTCCCTGAATGGTTTGGAAACTGTTAAAGGGACTAGGAGCACTTCCCAAATCACGTAGTCCTTCGATCCGAACTTTGGCAATAAAAGCAATATTCCCTAATGCCTCGTGATAGTTCAGTCCGTGATAACTCGGATTGGGCTCTGTAAATTCCGGGAAATTTCCGTTGCCCCAGTCAAATGTACCTGCATCGATAATAACTCCCCCTAAAGAAGTTCCATTTCCCGTGAGGTACTTCGTCAAAGAATGAATCACAATATTGGCACCGTGCTCTATGGGGTTTAGCAAAGCGGGTGAGGCTACGGTATTGTCAACAATAAAAGGCACTTTTGCCTGTTGAGCCGCTTCCGAGATGGCTTTTAAGTCCACTACATCCAGTTTGGGATTTCCTAAGGACTCCGCAAAAAAGGCACGTGTATTGGATTGTACCGCCTTGGAAAATTCACTAGGATCATCAGGATCTACAAAAGTGGTGGTGATCCCAAAGCGCGGTAAGGTGTTCGCCAAAAGATTATAGGTTCCTCCGTATAAACTATTGGATGCCACGATATGGTCTCCTGTTCTAAGAATCACCATCAGTGTCGTAGCGATGGCAGCGGTACCCGAAGCTGTGGCTACAGCTGCAGCACCTCCTTCTAGCGCGGCGAGACGTTGTTCTAAAACATCGTTTGTTGGATTGTTTAAACGGGTGTAAATGTATCCGGATTCTGCAAGTGAAAATAAATTCGCCGCATGGTCCGAATCATTGAACACATAAGAAGTGGTTTGATAAATGGGAACTGCTTGGGTTCCTTGCGTATTTTTAGCATCATGCCCTGCATGTAATGCTTTAGTGGCTAATTGTGTACTCATAATTGAAATTCTTTTTTAATGGATTCGATATAATCTAATTTTTCCCAGGTGAAAAGTTCTACTTCCTTCGATACTTTTCCGTTATACGGGGATTCAAACGTTTTGGTGAGGGTCAGAGGCTGACGCCCCATATGACCATAGGAAGCGGTTTCTAAATACATTGGATTTCTCAGTTTTAGTCTTTTTTCTATGGCATAGGGACGCATATCAAATAAAGTTGCCGCTTTGGCTGCAATTTCTGCGTCGCTTAAATCTACTTTTGAAGTACCGTAGGTATTGACATAAATTGAGGTTGGTTCTACCACTCCAATGGCATAGCTCAGTTGTACCAGGATTTCATCGGCTACTCCTGCTGCGACCAAATTTTTTGCCATGTGGCGGGCTGCATAGGCCGCACTTCGGTCCACCTTACTCGGGTCTTTCCCGCTAAAGGCACCTCCGCCGTGACCTCCTTTACCGCCATAGGTATCGACGATAATCTTTCGGCCTGTCAAACCCGTATCGCCGTGTGGCCCTCCGATGACAAATTTCCCTGTTGGGTTGACATGATAAGTGATGTCGGTCCCAAATAGTTTTTGAATATCGGGCTGTAATTTGGCGATCACACGAGGGATCAAAATATGGATCACGTCCGATTTTATTTTTTCCAACATCGCTTTTTCATCTGCGTTGAAATCGTCATGTTGGGTAGAAACCACAATTGTATCGATACGTAGAGGTTTGTTCTGGTCGTCGTATTCGATGGTAACCTGCGATTTAGAATCGGGACGTAGATAGGTAATTTCTTTGTTCTCCCGTCTTAGAGCCGCCAATTCAATTAAAATTTTGTGTGAAAGATCCAGCGCCAGGGGAATTAACGATTCCGTTTCATTAGTGGCATAACCAAACATGATCCCTTGATCTCCTGCACCTTGAGCTTCTTTTTCTTCACGATCCACACCGCGGTTGATGTCTTGGGATTGCTCGTGGATTAAAGAAATAACTCCACAGGAATCTCCACTAAATTGGTAGGCTCCCTGAGTGTAACCAATCTTATTGATTGTTTCTCTGGCAATGGACTGAACGTCGAGGTAGGTTGCGCTTTTGACTTCTCCAGCTAGAATAACCTGCCCAGTAGTGACTAGGGTTTCACAAGCCACCTTGCTTTCTGGATCGAAAGCCAGGAAGTTATCTAATAACGCATCACTGATTTGATCGGAAATCTTGTCTGGATGACCTTCACTTACAGATTCTGAGGTAAAAAAATATGACATTTAAAAGTTGCTTTTGCGGAAGGATTCAAACGGTGCGTTTTGAAAAGCAACACTGCTTTAGCATTTTTTTTTCGAGGTTTGCAATCAGTCAAATCCTTCCTCGTTTGTGACACAAATGTACAGCTTTTTTTGAATTTGCAAATTTTTGTTGGTTTCATTTGTAAAAAACAAATCTTATGGTAAGGTTTACTTTTTCCCCCCTCTCCTTTTATTGTTAAAAAAAAGAAGCTACTTTGCAGTTCCATAAACAAACCGTAATTAACTAACTATGCATATTGCCATTGCCGGGAACATTGGGGCGGGAAAAACCAGCCTGACCGAACTTTTAGCCAAACACTACGGCTGGGAAGCCCATTTTGAAGATGTGATTGACAATCCCTATCTCGATGATTTTTACACCCATATGGAACGGTGGTCGTTTAATTTGCAGATTTACTTTTTAAAAAGCCGTTTTCAGCAATTGCTCAAGATTAAAAACGGAAAAAAGACCATAGTGCAGGACCGTACCATCTATGAAGATGCACATATTTTTGCACCCAACCTCAAGGCGATGGGTCTGATGAATCAAAGGGATTTTAAAAACTATCAGGAACTCTTTGAATTGATGGAATCGCTGATACAAGGTCCGGATTTGTTGATCTACCTCCGTAGCAGCATCCCCAATTTGGTCAACAAAATTCACAAACGCGGTCGGGACTACGAAAACTCGATCAGCATTGATTACCTCAGTCGTCTAAACGAACGCTATGAGGCTTGGACGTCAACTTATGACAAAGGAAAAATTGTCATCATCGATGTGGACAACTTGGATTTTGTGGAAAATCAAGACGACCTCAACAGCATTATTGCTAAAATTGACGAAGTCGTTTAGAATTTTTTACCCCTAATACACACTAAACTTTCCACCCTAACAATGGGACAAGGGGGGTGTATCAATCCCATGATCCTAAAAATAACAATCTCAAAAACACATCCCTAAATCCCCTCTTGATAGAGGGGACTTTTTCTTTAAATCACTATTAACTTCCCCCCTAACAAGGGGGGCAAGGGGGGTGTATTAATCCCATGATCCAAAAAAATAATAATCTCAGAAACACACCCCTAAATCCCCTCTTGGTAGAGGGGACTTTTTCTTTAAATCACTATTCACCTCCCTCCTAACAAGGGGGGCAAGGGGGGTGTATCAATCCCATGATCCGAAAAATAACAATCTCAGAAACACACCCCTAAATCCCCTCTTTATAGAGAGGACTTTTAAGCAAAAAAAAGAGGCTCAATTGAGCCTCTTTTTTATTTCGTCTCTAAAGACTTACTCTTTAGAAGTTGCTTCAGTTGAAGACGAATCTTTTTTAACCGTCACCTCAACGACCATTTCCTGATCACTTTCAGAGGTCACGTTTACGGTATAGCCTTCTTCAGCAGTTTCATCTTCCGTAACTACTACTTCCACAAGGTTTGATTCAGCTTTAGATTCTACATAGGCAGTAACAGCATCGCCATCCATAGCAATACTCGGTGCAATGACCAAGGCCACTACAGACATCAGCTTCAATAAGATATTTAGAGAAGGCCCTGAAGTATCTTTAAACGGATCTCCAACGGTATCCCCAACCACAGCGGCTTTGTGAGCGTCTGTTCCTTTTCTCCCTTGTTCTTCGATCATTTTTTTGGCGTTGTCCCAAGCTCCTCCGGCGTTGGATTGGAAAATAGCCATCAATACGCCACAGGTCGTTACTCCTGCAAGAAGTCCTCCCAGCATTTCCGCGCCTCCAATGAAACCAACGGCTACAGGAACAACTATGGCCAATACACCAGGTAAGACCATCTCTTTAATCGAAGCCGTTGTAGAAATAGCAACACATTTGTCGTATTCTGCAACACCATCTGCGGCGTCAAATATTTTTCGGTCGGCAGCAGAAGCTTTAGACATATCAGAGTCGTATTTGATCATCACGTCCAATGCAGCTCGAAGCGCAGGAATGTCTCGAAACTGACGTCTTACTTCTTCAATCATCGCCATGGCAGCTCTTCCTACCGCATTCATGGATAAGGCAGAAAATACAAAAGGCAACATCCCTCCGACTAGCAGTCCTGCCATAATTTTGGGTTGAGAAACATCAATAGCTACAACCCCTGCAGTTTTCATAAAAGCGGCAAACAAGGCTAAGGCCGTCAATGCCGCAGAGGCAATGGCAAATCCTTTTCCGATCGCTGCAGTAGTGTTTCCTACTGCATCCAATTTGTCTGTACGTTCTCTAACTTCAGGATCCAATTCTGCCATTTCCGCAATTCCTCCAGCGTTGTCAGAAATCGGCCCGTATGCATCTACCGCCAATTGAATTCCTGTGTTGGCTAACATTCCAACAGCAGCAATGGCTATACCATAAAGTCCGGCAAAATGATGCGAAACCAAAATGGCTCCTGCGATAAGGATAATCGGTACTGCCGTGGACATCATTCCCACTCCAAGACCGGCAATGATATTGGTCGCTGCTCCCGTTTCAGATTGTTTCACTATGGAGTTTACGGGTTTTGTTCCCGTACCGGTATAATATTCGGTTACTTTCCCTACTGCCAATCCTGCTACGAGTCCTGCTATGGTCGCAAAGAACACTCCCAATGCGCCGGAAGGAAGTCCCTCAACAGTTTCGGGGATAAAAGCATGAATCAAGAAATAAGAAGCTACTAGCATCAATCCTGCAGAACCAAATTCTCCAAGGTTTAATGCAGCATGAGGAGAACCCCCTTCTTTGACTCGGACAAAAAAGGTTCCGATAATGGACATGACAATCCCTACAGCTGCTAGAGCCAAGGGAAGATAGACCGCTCCGAGACCATCAAAGTCTGGAGTAACAATTAAAGCTCCTAATACCATGGTACCGATAATGGAACCTACATACGATTCGAATAAGTCTGCACCCATTCCGGCAACATCTCCTACGTTGTCCCCCACGTTGTCTGCAATTGTAGCAGGGTTTAAGGGGTGGTCCTCGGGAATTCCCGCTTCTACTTTTCCTACCAGGTCAGCTCCTACATCAGCAGCCTTGGTATAAATCCCTCCTCCTACACGAGCAAAAAGAGCAATGGATGAGGCTCCTAAAGAAAATCCAGAAAGCACATTCAGCACCTCAGTAATTTCCCAACCTTGACCGCTGTAAATAGCAAAAAGACCACTTAGTCCTAAAACTCCAAGACCTACAACGCCTAAGCCCATTACGGCACCACCCGCGAAAGCAACTTCTAGGGCTTTCCCTAAAGAAGTTTGTGCGGCATTCGTGGTTCGTACGTTGGCTTTGGTCGCTACTCGCATACCGATAAATCCTGCTAATGCAGAACAAATGGCTCCAACAATAAAGGAAACGGCTACCATTCCATTTGATCCTGCTTCTGCTTGACCCTTAAAGAATAATAATACCGCTACTGCTGCAACGAAGATGGATAATATTTTGTATTCTGCCTTCAAAAAAGACATGGCTCCGTCTGCAATGTTTTTTGCAATACGTGCCATTTTTTCATTTCCTACCTCTTGTTTTGAAACCCAATTGTTTTTAAAAAAAACAAAAAGTAATGCTAGGATTCCAAAAGCGGGTAAAGATTGTATGAATAATTCCATGTTTGTTTGTTGTTTGAAAAGTGTGCGTAAAAATAGTAAAACAATCTAGAATACAAAATGATTAGCGCCTGTGAAAAAAAGCGAAAATCACCTTTAAATTCATAAGGTTGTATCGGTTTGGGTTATTTGTGGTACAAGACTTTTTTCACTGCCTTGATCACATCTTCGTGGTTGGGCAACCATTCTGCCAAAAGTACTGGAGAATAGGGTGCGGGCGTGTCAGCAGTATTAATTTTTTCAATCGGCGCGTCCAGATAATCAAAAATTTGGTTTTGAACTTGATAGGTAATTTCCGTTGAAATGTTACCAAAAGGCCAAGATTCCTCTAGGATGACCAAACGATTGGTTTTTTTCACCGATTCAAAAATGGCTTGATAATCCATTGGGCGGATGGTTCGCAAATCGATGACCTCTACCTCAATTCCTTCTTTTGCCAATTCTTCAGCGGCTTTCATAGCTTCTTTTAAAATTTTTCCAAAAGAAACTAGCGTAATGTCTTTTCCAGCACGCTTGATATCCGCCACGCCAATTGGGAGTGTATATTCTCCTTCGGGGACTTCGCCTTTGTCTCCATACATTTGCTCGGACTCCATAAAGATGACTGGATCGTCATCTCGGATGGCAGATTTTAGCAATCCTTTGGCATCGTAGGGGTTGGATGGGACTATAACTTTAAGTCCTGGACAGTTGGCATACCAACTTTCAAAGGCTTGGGAGTGGGTTGCTGCAAGCTGTCCTGCAGAGGCTGTAGGACCTCTAAAGACAATAGGACAAGGAAACTGTCCGCCCGACATTTGTCGAATTTTTGCGGCATTATTTATAATTTGATCGATGCCTACCAAAGCAAAATTAAAGGTCATGTATTCAATAATGGGGCGGTTTCCAGTCATAGTGGATCCCACTCCAATTCCTGAAAATCCCGCTTCAGAGATTGGGGTATCAATCACACGCTTTTCACCAAATTCATCTAGCATACCTTTAGATGCCTTGTACGCGCCGTTGTATTCGGCAACTTCTTCTCCCATGAGATAAATGCTTTCATCTCTTCTCATTTCTTCGCTCATAGCCTGAGAAATGGCTTCCCTAAATTGAATGGTTTTCATCGTTTAAATTACATTTGAGTGCAAATTTAATCATTAATTATCTATTTCCTCTACTCAATAAAAGAGGAAAAAATACGTTTCAATAAAACCGAGTAAAGTTAATTGGTCGGGAAACAACAGATATTTAAGTAGAAGAAGATGAAGTTAATTCAAATGTCGGTTCGGGGAATCTCCTACAGCGAAACCCAAACAGGAGCTTATGCGCTGATTTTGAGTGAAGAAAAAGGAGATCGGAAACTACCTATTATAATAGGAGGCTTTGAGGCTCAATCCATTGCCATTGCCTTGGAACAAGAGGTAAAACCCTCACGACCCCTTACCCACGACCTATTTAAGAGTTTTGGAGAACGGTTCGAAATCTATGTAAAGCAAGTCATCATTCACAAACTGGTTGACGGAGTGTTTTATGCAAGTTTGATTTGCGAACGTGATAAAATAGAAGAAATCATTGACTCCCGCACTTCCGATGCGATAGCGCTTGCCCTGCGCTACAAAGCACCCATCTACACCTATGACTCCATTCTCAAAAAAGCGGGATTTACCGCAGCGGTTTCTGGAGAATCCAAAAAATTGTCTGAGGACAACTGGATTCAAAACTTTGTAAAAGAACAAAGCAATCAAAATGAAGAGCTTGGAGACTTAAAAAAAATCTCTGTTGCCAAGCTAAAAAGTCTTTTAGCCAAATTGGTCAGTCAAGAAAATTACGAAAATGCAGCCCGTGTAAGAGACGAATTGTCCAAGAGAAAAAGCTGAATCCATCCATTGTTAATTTTTTTTAATAACCTTTTTGATTTTCGATTTTTAAATCTAGGAAATGCTTCTACTTTTGAATAAAGTCATCTCATGAAGCAATACTTAGACCTGCTCAAACACGTTCAAAGTCAGGGAATAGAAAAATCAGATCGCACAGGTACGGGGACCAAAAGTGTTTTTGGTTACCAAATGCGTTTTGATCTCTCAGAAGGATTTCCGTTGGTGACAACTAAAAAAATACACGTCAAATCTGTGATCTATGAATTGCTTTGGTTCTTAAAAGGGGACACCAATATCGGCTACCTTCAAGAAAATGGGGTGCGCATTTGGAATGAATGGGCAGATGAAAACGGAAACTTAGGCCCTGTCTACGGGCATCAATGGAGGAATTGGAACAGCGAAGGCTTGGATCAGATCCAACAGCTTATAGAAACCCTAAAAACCAATCCCGATTCTCGAAGAATGCTCGTTTCCGCTTGGAATCCCAGCGTGCTTCCAGATACCAAATCTTCCTTTGCAGAAAATGTAGCCAATCAAAAAGCTGCACTTCCTCCTTGTCATGCTTTTTTTCAATTTTATGTTGTAAACAACAAACTTTCCTGTCAATTGTATCAACGCAGCGCAGATGTTTTTTTAGGTGTTCCTTTCAATATTGCTTCCTATGCACTTTTGACGCTAATGATGGCTCAAGTTTGTGGGTATGAGCCAGGCGACTTTGTTCACACCTTTGGCGATGTTCACATTTACTCCAATCACGAGGAACAAGTAAAGGAACAATTGTCTCGCGCTCCCAAACCGCTTCCAATCCTAAAACTAAATCCCAAGGTGACTTCACTTTTCGATTTTACGTATGAGGATTTTGAATTGATCAACTACGACCCACACCCACTGATCCGAGGTGCAGTAGCTATTTAAGAAAATTGCCCTAAAACTTCCATTAATCGATTTAGGTCTTCTTCTGTATTGTAATAATGAAATGAAATCCGTACTCCATTTCCGCGTTGTACACACTGAATGTTATTTTGAACTAAATGTTCGTATAAACCCGCTGCTCCCTCCAAAATAAAAATGCTACTGTGTTGCTTTCGCTGAACAACCCAGGGGCTGATCCATTTTCCTTCTGTAAGTTTATGTTTCGCTTTTTCAGAAATTTGTTCTTTTTTAAGCATCAGCTTTTTGAAGTCATTTTCTTCTAAAGACTGAACTGCAAAATGAAGACTTGCCACCGCTAAAATGCTAAAGTGACCCATAAAAATCCTATCGTGTAAAACTTCGGGGGCTAACTGTGCCCTATTCAAATAGTTCTGAGACACCAGTACTACTCCGTTTCCAAAACCTGCCAATAACCATTTGTAGCCAGAACCCGAAATTATATCAAAGGGGCTATGATCAAAGTGAAACGGATGGGCGCCCAAAAATTGAGTTCCATCTCCAACCAAAATCAAGTTGGGATACTGTTGCTTGATTTGTTTTAAAAAATCGATATCCACTAAGAGGCCAGAATTGTATTGAACGATACTCAAGGCCAAGATATCTATGTCATTTTGAGCTAGTCGCTTTTCAATGGCTAGCTCTAGTTTTGACTCCCATGGAATTGTATGAATGGCAAATCCTCCTTCTTCAAAAGCTGCTGTAAGAGAAGGGTATTCTTCTTCAATAGTGAGCACCTTTAGTTTTTTCGGCAAAAAAGAAAGCACTTGCCTCAAACCGATAGAAAAATTGGGTACTACAAAAGTTCTTTTCGTTTCTAAACCAAAAAAATGAGCGAGGGCGTGGTGTGTTTTTTCCAGAACCGCATCGGCGCTTATTTTGTAATCAACTCCGTTTTCAACATAATGCTGTTCCTGTGCGTTTCTGAATTCAGCTAAAGCAGTGGACAGGGGACCTACATAGGCTGTATTCAAGTAGGTGCCTTTTGTTAATAATGGAAAAAAATCAGCGTTCATAGGTGAAGAAGAAAAGTGTATTTTTGAAGTAAATTTAATCTTTTCATTAGATGAGCGAAGTAAATTCATCAAAAGAAATTACCCTAATCGCAGCAGCAGCAGAAAACAATGTTTTAGGGAAAGACAATCAACTTATTTGGCATATTTCAGAAGATTTAAAGCGCTTTAAGCGACTTACACAAGGGCATGCAGTGATCATGGGGAGAAAAACATTTGAATCTCTACCCAAGGCGCTCCCTAACCGTATCAATATCATTTTGACAAGAAATCAAAACTACAAAGCAAAAGATGCATTTGTAGCACATACCCCTGAAGCGGCTTTGGAACTTGCTGGTGATGATCCTGTTCCCTTCATCATTGGAGGTGGGGAAATCTATTCCTTGTTTCTCCCACTGGCAGATGCCATAGAATTGACCCGTGTCCACCACGCTTTTGAAGGAGATGCTTTTTTTCCAGAAATCGATACTTCAAAATGGATTCTTTCGCATCAAGAAAAGCAGGAAGCTACTGACGGGCAACCCTATGCTTTTTCTTATTTAACCTATAAAAAACAATAATCGATGAAAGCCTATGTATTTCCGGGCCAAGGTGCCCAGTTTCCAGGAATGGCAAAAGATCTTTTTGAAAATTACGATTTGGCAAAAAAACGTTTTGAACAAGCCAATGAAATCCTTGGTTTTTCCATTACCGATGTCATGTTTGGAGATGATCCCGAAGCTTTAAAACAAACTCAGGTGACCCAGCCTGCAATTTTTTTACACGCCACAATTTTGAGTGAAGTCATGGGCGATCGGTTTCAACCTGAAATGGTAGCGGGTCATTCTTTAGGAGAATTTTCTGCCTTGGTCGCTGCAGGGGTATTTGCTTTTGAGGACGGTTTACGCTTGGTACAAGAGAGAGCGTTGGCCATGCAAGCGGCTTGTGATGAAGTTCCGGGAACCATGGCTGCCATTTTGGGACTGGAAGACGAAGTGGTGGAATCAGTATGTAAAGAAATTTCGGGAGTGGTACTCCCAGCAAACTACAACTGCCCGGGTCAACTGGTGATTTCAGGTGCAAAAGAAGCCATCGATTCTGCTTGTACAGCACTTAGCGAGGCAGGAGCGCGCAGAGCTTTGGTGCTGCCTGTAGGAGGGGCCTTTCACTCCCCACTAATGGAACCGGCAAAAGCACGTTTGGCCAAAGCCATTGAAAATACTTCTTTTTCAACCCCTACTTGTCCTGTATATCAGAATGTCTGTGCCACGGGAGTAAGCCATCCCGAAACGCTTAAAACCAATTTAATAGATCAACTAACAGCACCTGTACGTTGGACGCAAACCGTTCAACAGATGATCGCCGACGGCGCCACACATTTTACAGAAGTAGGACCAGGAAAAGTACTGCAAGGTTTAGTCAAAAAAATAGATCGCAGTATGGAAACAGCCTCTGGAAATTAAAGCCTATTCACTTTTATACACCACTCCGTTTTTCATTACAAAAGTTACGTTGGTCAGGGTGTTTACATTCTCCAGCGCGTTTTCTTCGGTAGCTACAAGGTCTGCCAAAAATCCAGGAGCGATTTGACCTAATTGGTCTTCCCTCTCTAAGATTTTCGCATTGACATAGGTAGCGGATTGCAGCGCCTCAGCCACGGGCATTCCCGCTTCGTTCATGTAGATGAATTCTTTAGCATTTTCGCCATGTGGGTAAACCCCAGCATCGGTACCGAAAGCAATAGGAACTCCAAATTTGTAGGCTTTCCCAAAGGTCTTTTGAATTTGAGCTCCAATGGCAATAGCTTTAGGAACAATAATAGCAGGATAGGCACCTGGCTTTTTGGCTTGTTCCGCAACAAACTTCCCCGCAGAAATAGTCGCGACCAAATAGGCTTCTTTTTCTTTCATCAATTTCATGGTACGTTCCTCGATAAGGGTTCCGTGTTCGATGGTTTTTACCCCGTTGGCAACCGCACGATACATCCCTTCATCTCCGTGAGCGTGGGCAGCAACCTGAAAACCGTAATCTCTTGCGGTTTGTGTTATGGCAGCTAATTCTTCATTGGTAAACTGTGGGTTTTGACCACTTTTCGCTACACTTAAAACCCCGCCTGTGGCTGTAATTTTAATCCAATCTGCACCATTTTTATACCGTTGGCGTATTGCTTTACGAGCATCCTCAACGGAATTGACAACTCCTTCTTTAGGGCCTGGGTCTCCTTGAAAATCAGCCCGGAATCCGTTGGTAGGATCGGCATGACCACCTGTAGTACCAATAGCTTTTCCAGCGGTAAAAATCCGAGGACCTGAAGTCAATCCTTTGTTGATGGCGTTACGTAGGGAAATATTGACTCCACTTCCTCCTAAATCTCGTACTGATGTAAAACCAGCCATGAGGGTTCTAGTCGCAATTTCTGCAGCCTCAAAGGCAGTATCCGCTGGGTTGTTTTGAAATACTTTTAAATAACGATCCGGGCTGTACTCTCCTTCTATATGGACGTGCATATCAATGAACCCAGGATATACCGTTTTGGTTTTTAAGTCCACAACAGTAGTGCCCTCCTCAGCTTCGATAAATCCTTTTTTGACTTCTTTAATTTTTTCACCTTCTATTACTAAGGTATGTGGACCTAACATTTTCGCTTTTTCGGAGTCAAAAACTTGACCGCAATGCAAATAAGTAGTTTGAGACCAGCTACACGCGCTTAATAAAAGAAATATATAAAAAGGTGTTTTTTTCATGATGTTTTAAATTTTGACAGCCAATGTATAAATTAAATATGGATTAGCATTGATCCAAAAAAGCACAAACCTCGGAACAGATATACTCGATCTGTGTGACGGATAGTTCTGAGTGCATGGGAAGGGAGATCACGTCTTTTACCAACTGATTTGTAACGGGAAAAGCATGGATGTCGGTTGAAGGATCTGCGTATGCTTTTTGTTGATGTAAGGGTATGGGATAATAAATTCCGTACGGAATATTTTTAGCTTGTAAAGCCTGTGCTAACCCCTCTCGATTTCCATCAAGGACACGCAGGGTGTATTGATGAAAAACGTGAGAATTGCAAGCCCCATCTCGAAATGGAGTGATAAGTTTTGGGTGGTCTTTTAACAAATCTGTGTAGCGTAAAGCCGCTTCTTTTCGTCTTTCGTTGTAAAAATCTAAGTATTGTAATTTTACTTTTAGCACGGCAGCTTGGAGAGCGTCCAAACGGGAATTGACTCCCACCACATCATGATGATAGCGTTGGTACATTCCGTGATTGACAATCCCGCGAATGAAGTGCGCTAAATCATCGTCATTGGTAAAAATAGCACCGCCGTCTCCATAAGCACCTAAATTTTTAGAGGGAAAAAAGGAGGTCGCTGAGACATCACCTAGGGTTCCTGTTTTGGCTTGAGTCCCATCTGAAAAAGTATAGTCTGCACCGATACCCTGAGCATTGTCTTCAATGACAAAAAGTTTGTGCTTTTTTGCGATACTCAAAATTTCTTCCATCGCTGCGGCTTGCCCAAACAAGTGGACGGGGATGATGGCCTTCGTTTTTGGAGTGATGGCTTTTTCAATTGCCTTAGGGTCAATGTTAAAAGTTTGAGGATCCACATCTACCAAAACGGGCTTGAGTTGTAACAGGGAAATGACCTCTACAGTCGCTGCAAAAGTGAAATCCGCAGTAATCACCTCATCCCCTGGCTCCAATTTCAAACCCATCAAAGCAATTTGCAAGGCATCTGTTCCATTAGCGCAGGGAATGACGTGTTTTACATTTAAATACTGTTCTAAATCCTTTTGAAAAGCTTGTACCATTGGTCCATTAATAAAGGCAGTACTCTCTAGGACTTCCCGCATGGCTAGGGTGACTTCTTCTTCAATAAAGTCGTATTGCTTTTTTAAGTCCACCATTTGAATTGGATCCATAACTTTTTTTTGCAAAGATAAAGAGGTTCTCAACTTAAACCAGCGTTTGAAATCGTTTTGGAATTTTTATTACACTGGGATCTTTTAAAGGCGCTGGTTTGTTCCAGGCATACCATTTCCGTTTTTTGGTGAAGTAGTTACGTGCTTTTTCAAAAAAAGAGTCTGCTTCTTGAACAGGTTGGTATTCCAAAGCATGGTAAAGCTTCAACCGACGGTCAAAATGTCCCTTCCATCCCGAAGTCAGGAGTTCGCTTTCCTCAGTTTTTTGTTGGATGTGTTTTAGATCAACCAATCCGAAGTGAAACAAATACAAATTGGGATCGAGGGTAAAATTTTTCCCTTTAATCCGATGAAACCCCGAGCCCCACCTGAGGGGTTTTAAGCTCACTACAGGTTTGGTATAGCGGTCAGACACTTGAGCGAAGGAACGCTGAGATAAAAACGGTTTTTGCAATTCAATCGCCTGCTCCAACTGGGGGTGCTGTCCCACATCTAGGCCCAAAGCCGATCGAGAAGAAGTTGTAAAATTTTGTTGCAAATACGCCTTAAGACTGAGTTTCGTTTTGGGGTCCACCACTAAAAATTCATCAATATCCATCGCCAGAACGGCACGGTACTGTGGATATAAACTTTGAGCGAAATCAGAAATTTTTTTGGCCCGTTTTTTATCTCCTTGGGCTCTTGGATAAGGTGTATGAGGGATTTGAAAACAATTGATTTTTTTTGCCTCTTTAGGCAAAGGTTGTTCCATTCCGTCAACAAAAAGATACAGGTTTTCATAGCCCAACTGGGCTCCGTAATAAGCAATCCATTTGTCAGCAAAAAAGGTATCGTTACGAACCATAGATATAGCGGCAATAGGTTTTTCCATAAGTGCTAAAGTTGGGTTTCTAGTAGTTCGTTCAACCTTTTAAAAACGTTTTCCTGATCTGTTATTGAAGCCAAATCCAAACTCTGAACACAAAGAAATAAGATGTTTTTATCGAGTTCACACTGGGTAAACTTTCGATCTACATAGTCATCGCTTCGCTGGTGGGGTTGCATATACACCGCCTGAGATGAGGCAAAGTTTCGATTTCCATTAGTGTATTCTAGGTGATTGGCTAGCGCTACCGTATTGAACTGATCATAATTTCGAAAGCGGTGTTTGATGTTCTCTTTTAAGATGTGCGGCTGGGACTCAAAAAAAGTTTTTAGGGTTTGTTTGTTTAGCGCCAAAGGGGTATGTCCCGATCTAAAGTATCGGTAGGTAAAGCCCAACTTATGGGCAGCATTCCACTGATTGACCTGAAATGAGGAGACTCGTTCCTGAGTCTGTCCTAAAAAAGTTTTTTGAATGCGTGCTTTTATTCCATCCCAAAGCAAACGTTCATAAGGAGGAAACACCCACTTCCCTCTTAATACAGGTCTTCCGTTTTTAAACCAAACCTCAGGACGCACAGGACGAGTAAGAAAAATATCGTCATTGAAATAAACAAACTGATCTGCCAGACCTTTGATCCGCCAGAGCATATTGGAAATACAGATACTATTGAAGGTGGGCAGATAGGATTCATAACCTTCAAAAATTTCCGTGTGATCCACAATTCGAATATCTGAAATTCTGTTTGGAAAATATTTTTTTATGGTTTTGTGAACTTTTGGATCTTGTTGGTCAGTAACGATAAAGATTTTTCGAACAAAGGGTGCAAATTTTAAAATGGAAAGCACGCAAAAGTGTACTTCATCTAGGGAGTGAAATCGGGTTGCGGCTGCCCCAGGGTGCTCTTTTTCTTCACGCTTGAGATATCCCAATCTTTTTTTGTACAAAATAGGATCTGCACCATCCACCCAGGCCACCACAATATCAATAGGAGCTTTTGTTGAATCCATCAGTAAATCAAAGATAAACATTTGAAACGCCCAAAAAGAAATTTAACGGTTTTGATTTTCGTTAACCAACAAAAAGGAATTGTATATTTGAGATCAAATTAATAATTATGCGCACCCTATTTTTTTCAATCTTTTTATTAGTCGTACACTCTCTTTTAGGTCAAGACAAAACTCCAAATATTATCCTTATGATAGGGGATGGAATGGGATTGAGCCAAATCAGCGCGGGGATGTATGCCAGTGATAATTCAACTGCCTTGGAAGGGTTTGAATATGTAGGACTTTCAAAAACGCATGCTTTAAACCAACTGATTACCGACTCTGCAGCCAGCGGAACCGCCATGGCCTGTGGTGTTAAGACATTAAATGGCGTCATTGGAATAGATGGAAGGAACAATAAACATATCAGTATTTTAGAACTGTACAAAGAAAAAGGATATGCCACAGGGCTTCTTGCTACCTCAAGCATTGCACATGCCACTCCAGCTTCATTTTACGCAAAAGTACCCTCCAGAAGACAATACGAGGATATCGCTTTACAACTCAGCGAACACAATGTAGATTTATTTGTTGGGGGTGGGAAAGACTTTTTTTTAGAAAGAGAAGACAAAAGAAACTTAATCGATGAAATGTCACAATACGCTTTTGTAAACAACTTGAAGGAGTTTAAAGAATCTTCAGCAGACAAAATTGGATTTTTAACTTACGGTAAAGAGCCACCAAAAAAGATGGAGGGTCGTGTACCTGCATTGGAAGAATTGGTAGAAGTCAGTTTACAAAAAATGAAAGCTAAGGAAACCCCTTTTTTTATGATGATCGAGGGATCGCAAATTGATTGGGGGGGACATGCAAATGAGACCGACTATATAATTTCAGAATTTCAAGAATTTAATCTTACTATTCAAAAAGTTTTAGACTATGCAAAAGCAGACGGCAACACACTAGTTATTGTTACCGCAGACCACGAGACTGGAGGATTTGCAATTACTGGAGGGGATTTAAAACGAAGTAAAGTAAAAGGAAGTTTCAATACAAAAGGACATTCAGCTTCTATGGTACCCGTATTTAGCTACGGCCCCAACTCTGAGTTATTTGCAGGGATTTATGAAAATACGGCAATCTTCGACAAAATGCTAATCACCTTAAAGGGAGCAAGCAAGTAATACTTACTTTGTTCTCGCTTTTGCGATTATTGTTTTTTCAAATTTGTCCTCATCTTCAAGGACTTCGTAAAAATCATTCATAAAATCAAACATCGTATTGAATTCCTTGGGATTTGAAAACTCAGATTCAAAACCTGCAACCAGACTCATTAGCTCTGATTTTTTGTCTATAAACTGCTCCCGAACCTCATCAAAATATTCTTGGTCTCTTTTAAAACCACGATAGATGCGTTCTTGAACTGAATTGATTCCTAATGAAGCATTTACTTTTGCATAGCTAGGATTGACCCATCCCGTCATATCAAAATCATAGGGCAATGGGATGAATTGATTATCCTTATACATCAATTTCCCATTGTGTTGATACGCGACAGAAAAATCCGTATTCCCCAATAAGAATTGAAAAAATGCATTCTGTACTGAGGTCAGGTGTTCCATGCGTAATGGATGAACAAAACGTCCATAAATATCCCCTTCATGACGCTTTGCTACCAGATTATCGTCCTCTATCAAAAACCCTTTTAGTTGAAAATCTTTTGTTTTATCCTTTTTTATTTCTTTAAAATCAATATTGACTCGCTTTGTTTTAAAGTGATAGGGAGATATTTTTTCGTAAATCTTGTACGCGATAAATTCTTGAAGAATATTGTCATTATTTTCAGCCTCTAACTTACAAGGCATAACCAGTTTTAGGGTTTTATTTCCATCAAAAAGCGTTCCTTCACGCTGGTTCTTTTTGATTTTCATCTTAATGGGAGGGAAATAACATTCAGAACGTCTGAAATTACCCCGCGCTCGGAGTCGTACCTCCATTGAAGCCCATTTCCCATCATGAAGATATTCCATGTTCGTCTTGATAAATGTGGTATCGTTTGTCTTGGCATTGACCTCTTTGTTGGAGTAACTCAACTTGATCTTTAAAGGCTCTTGATCGGCGTAAAGCAAATCAGACTTCAACTCTTTTTGAGCAGATACAAGGGTTGAGATTAAAAAAATGAACAATAAAATTCTTTGGTTCTTCATATTATAGTTAATAAATTTACTCAAATATAAGAATAGATTTTATGTCTAGATATCTCATTATCATCAATTTCAGAACGCTTATCACCATGGCGTTATCCTTACTTGTACCCTATATTGCTTATCAATTTAAAGTGGTGTACAATATTGACCTTACTTTAATGAGTATCGCTATTATTTTTCCTTTGGTTTTTACCATACGAGGCGCATTTCGAAGAAGAGAAAAAGCGCTAGAACATTTAAGCCGTTTTAGAGCCAGCCTAAAAACAGTTGAAAACCTTTTCCTAAACTCCAAAATGGAAGACTCTCTTAAAACAGAAAGCAGCAATCTGATCCTTGAATTGAATAATGCCCTATACGACCATTTAAGATCGAAAGGTGAAGATGCGAGTTCTTTTGATGCTAAAGCAAACGAAATAATAGAATTTATCAATAAAAACAAAGAATCGATCTCCAATGGAACTCGAGAAAAAATCTATCGCTTTTTTAAAGACATTATTGAAAGTTCGGATAATTTAATTGCGATTCATTCTCACCGTACCCCGGTAAGCCTAAAAGCCTACTGCTTGATTTTTATCTATATTTTTCCCGTAGTTTATACCCCTACTATTATCAACAAAATTGGAATTGATAATCCCAGTTGGCTCACTTTTTTCATTGTTGCCTTAAGTGAATTTATTTTGATTTCATTATACAATATTCAAGATCAATTGGAATATCCCTTTGACAACGAAGGCTTGGATGATATCAAATTCAACGTTTTTAAAATCCACAGAAAATAAATATTTATCTGTACCTTGTTTCTCAGGAACACAAACTGAAGCTGTTTTTTTTCATTTTCTGAAGAAGAATCCCTAAATCCACCCTAGTTTGCAAACACTCAATTTGTGTTTTTACTTTTGATTAAAATTTTTAAAGATGAAAAAAATACTTTTTTTAGGATATGCACTCGTGCTGATTGGCTGCAATACTACGTCGCCTAAGGACGAACTCCACGCGATCATAACTACTTATGAAAACTATGGGAAAGACAAAAAGGAAGAGACACCTCTTGGGGTCTATACCGAAGCGCGTTTTGAAGCCTATGCCAAGTTTTGTGATTCTCTTAAAACGGTGCTGGAGGAAATCGATCCAAATAAGTTGAGTGATGACGATCGAATTTCCCATACACTACTCCACTTCGTACTAAACGAAACAGTAGTAAAATACGATTTTAAAACCCATTGGAATCCTATTTTGTCCGATGCGGGTTTTCATTCCAGTTTGACCTACCGTGTACGGCCCATTACAAACAAAAAAAGTGCTTTGGCGTACCTTGAATTACTCAAAGCCATCCCCGAGTACATCGAACAACAGTCTGTGCTAATAAAAAAAGGATTGGATGCAGGGATGGGACAACCCTTAGTTATTTTTAAAGGGTACGAATCTACCTATGAGCAGCACATCACAGATACTGCAGAAGAAAATTTCTATTACTCTCCTTTTTTGAAGCTTCCCCCTCAACTCACCTCTACAGAAAAAGACTCCTTACGTCAAGCGGCCAAAAAAGTAGTAGCAGAACAGGTGATTCCAGCCTTCCAATTTGTAAAAAACTTTTTTGAAGAAACTTATTATCCCAATACAAGAACATCTTTAGGCGTTTCAGAAACTCCCAATGGAGCGGCGTATTATCAAAGCCGAATCAACTATTTCACCACGCTGAAGGAAACTCCCGAAAGCATTCATGAAAAAGGACTTCAAGAAGTTGCCCGAATCCGAAAGCAAATGGAAGACATTGTCAAAGAAGTCAACTTTAAAGGAGATCTGAAAGCGTTTATTGCTTTCCTGAGAACCGATCCTCAATTTTATGCCACAAGCCCAGAAGAATTACTCAAACACGCACGGAACATCGCTAAAAAATTAGATGAACAACTTCCTCGCTATTTTAAAACCCTCCCCAGAAAACCCTATGGAGTAGCACCCGTTCCTGATGCGATTGCTCCTAAATATACCGGAGGTCGGTATGTGGGGACTTCACCGGAAAGCACAGATCCCGGTTATTATTGGGTCAACACCTACAACCTCCCCAGTAGACCTCTCTATGTGATCCCCTCACTCACAGCGCATGAGGCGGTTCCAGGACACCACCTCCAAGGGGCTTTAAACAACGAATTGCCAGAATCCATTCCTCAATTCAGGAGAAATCTCTACCTATCTGCTTATGGAGAAGGTTGGGGATTGTACACAGAGTACTTGGCAGAAGCCATGGGAATTTATACCACTCCCTATGAGCACTTCGGCAAGCTTACTTACGAAATGTGGCGTGCCTGTCGTCTGGTAGTCGATACGGGTATTCACGCATTTGGGTGGACCAGAGAAAAGGCGGTCGCTTTTATGGCAGAAAATACGGCCCTTTCCCTTCACGAGGTCAATACTGAAATAGACCGCTATATTTCTTGGCCGGGACAAGCGCTAGCCTATAAAATAGGTGAACTAAAAATCAGAGAACTACGCCAAAAGGCAGAACAACAGCTAGGAAATCAATTTGATATTCGTGAATTTCACGAAGTTATTTTAGAAAAAGGAACTGTTACCCTACCCCTTTTGGAAGAACGAATAAACCAATACATCACGTCAAAAAACTAATTTTCAATGAAAGAAAACAAAGTACACATCTTTAGGAAATCAAAAGGTCAAATCGTGATTGACGGCCCTGTAGTGCTAACAGACGAAGAAGGCAACCCACTTCCTCACGGCGACCGCTTTACCTTATGTGGTTGTGGAAAATCCAAACGGATGCCCTTTTGTGACAGTTCCCACAAAGATTCTTAGGTTAAGAAAAAAATACTAACTTTAAGTCCGGATTAGGTAATAAGATTCGTTACGAGATTGGAAAATTACAATAAGTCAAGTGTATTTGGAGATTTTAGTAAAGTAACGCTAGGTTGAATCGAAAACACATACAAAGCGGCTTGGTATGCAGTAGTTTTCCGACTGTAGTAAATTTTTTATTACCTAGTACGGGTTAAAGTCAAACCGATTAAATAAAAATCTCAACCATGTCAACATTTCGTCTTAACATAAACGGTACGATCCATGAAGTCAATGCAGAACCCAGCACCCCATTGCTTTGGATCTTAAGAGACCATCTAGACCTCGTAGGTACCAAATACGGCTGTGGAATAGCGCAATGTGGCGCCTGTACAGTACACCTTAACGGAACTGCGGTACGCGCGTGTCAACTTCCAGTGGCCTCTTTAGAATCTGAAAAAATAACGACCATCGAAGGATTATCAGAGCAGGGAGAACACCCAGTTCAAAAAGCATGGATTGCCCACGATGTTCCCCAATGCGGCTATTGTCAAGCGGGACAAATCATGTCTGCAGCCGCTCTTTTGGCATCCAATCCCAACCCTTCTGACGAAGATATCGATGCCGCAATGCGCGGAAATATTTGCCGATGTGGAACCTATACACGGATTAAAAAAGCCATTAAAACTGCGGCAAACTCCTAACCCATTAACTCAAAAACATTTAAAATGAAAGTTGTAAAAACAAGAATCGGAAGACGTTCCTTTATCAAAAGCAGTTTACTTTCAGGAGGAGGTATGATGCTCGGTTTTAATTGGCTCATGTCCTGTGACATGAACCCCACAAAAGTAAAAGCCTTACCCAAGGAATGGTTTGAAATCAATGGTTTTCTTAAAATAGGAGAAAACGGTTTGGTGACCATCATGTCACCCAATCCCGAAATTGGACAAAATGTAAAAACTTCCATGCCGATGATCGTGGCAGAAGAGTTGGATGTAGATTGGAATGATGTACTTGTAGAACAAGCGCCTTTAAACACCAGTATATTCAAAAGACAACTAGCAGGAGGAAGTCAATCCATTCGTCAGGGTTGGGAAAGCCTACGTATGGCAGGAGCCGCAGCAAAAGCGCTTTTAACTCAAGCAGCAGCTGAAACTTGGGGAGTCCCTGCGAGTGAGATAACAGCAGTTAAAGGACAACTCCTCCACAAGGCAACAGGGAAAAAAGCTGGGTTTGGAGCCATGGCTTCCAAAGCGGCTCAACTTGAAGTACCCGAAGAGATCACACTCAAAGATCCATCGGATTTTACAATTATAGGTACCTCAAGAAGAAATGTGGACGGGAGTAAAATTGTCACCGGAAAACCACTCTTTGGTTTAGACTACAAAGCGGATAATATGCTCATTGCTATGCTGGTACATCCCCCGGCTTTTGGAATGCAACTAAAATCCATAGATGACAGTGAAACCAAGAAAATGCCCGGAATTAAAAAAGTGTTTAAAATGAAAAAACATCTTGATGATTACACACTTGGAGGGCTGGATATTGATGCTTTCAATGAGGTAGCTGTTGTTGTAGGGAACTCAACCTGGGAAGTCCTTCAAGCCAAAAAAGTCCTCAAATGTGAATGGGAACTGGCACCCGAAAAATCTAAAGAATCTGAATCTTGGGGAAGAAAAATAACTGTTAAAACACCAGCAGGGCTTGAAAGTAGTGATACGCACTATGCTATTTTAGATGGAATGTCACAAAAGAAAGCCAAAGTCGTTCGAAAGGATGGTGATCCAGACGGCATGTTTAAAAAAGCAGCAAAAATTATCGAAAGAAGCTACACCTGTCCTTTCTTGGCACACAACACCTTGGAACCCATGAATTTCTTTGCTGATGTAACCGATGAAAAAGCGGTATTGGTAGGTCCAATTCAAACACCTGAAATTATGGAAAAAAGTGTTTCCAAACGCTTGGGTATGCCTTTAGAAAAAATTGACATTCAAATGACCCGTATGGGAGGTGGTTTTGGTCGACGTTTGTATGGACATTTTTTAACGGAAGCCGCTGTCATTTCAAAAGAAATGAAGCAGCCCGTAAAATTGATCTACACTCGGGAAGACGACATGACCCAAGGGACCTATAGACCTTCATATCACGCCCTCTACCGCGCCGCACTGGACGAAGACAATAACTTGATTGCTTTCCATGTCCGTGCAGGAGGTATTCCTGAAAGCCCTCTTGCTGCCAACCGTTTTCCAGCAGGAGCACTAGCCCATTACAAAGCGGAAGAATGGTCTCAACCTTCAAACATTACTGTGGGAGCATTTCGGGCACCAAGATCCAATTTTATCGCAGGGGCAGAGCAAGCCTTCCTGGATGAAGTTGCCGAAGCTGCTGGAAAAGACCCGATAGATTTTCGTTTGGAACTCTTAGATCGTGCAGAAAAAAATCCAGTTGGAGAAAACAACGACTATGAAGCCTCCCGCTATGCAGGGGTCTTAAAACTCGTAAAAGAAAAAGCCAATTGGAACACAAAAGATCCTAACGTGTATCGAGGGACGGCGGCATATTTTTGCCATAATTCCTACGTTGCCAATGTATTGGATATGGTGATTGAAAAAGGAAAACCCATTGTTCAAAAAGTGTATTGTGCCATTGATTGCGGTATCGTAGTCAATCCAGACGCCGCAACGAACCTGGCTGAAGGAGGTGTTGTGGACGGTATCGGACACGCCATGTACAGTGCAATTACTTTTAAAGAGGGAGAGCCGGAGCAAAGCAATTTTGACAATTATCGTTTGATCCGACACGATGAAGCCCCAAAGGACATTGAGGTGCATTTTGTTGAAAGCGATATTCACCCAACGGGACTAGGCGAGCCTCCCTTCCCTCCCATCATGGGCGCGATGGCAAATGCCTTGTATCGAGCTACGGGGAGACGCTATTACAATCAACCTTTTATTACAGATAAAGCCCTTATTGGATAATTAAAAGTCAAGACAGAAGTATAAAAAATTTCGATTTATGATAGCCGTTGAAGAAGCCTTAAGGTTGATTCAGGAGGAGCAAAATGTGATTACTGAAACCGAAACAATCGCAACACAAGAAGCACTTGGTCGGGTTTTATCAAAATCAATTCAAGCACCCATAGCACTCCCTTCTTTTGGGCAGTCCGCAATGGACGGATATGCCCTTCATATGGGAACGGGCTTGAACTATACGGTAATCGGAGAACAAAAGGCAGGAGATGCCAAACCCTTTGATCTTAAAGCAGGAGAATGCATCCGAATCTTTACAGGAGCAGCAGTTCCAGATACTGCCAATGTGGTTGTCATTCAAGAAAAAGTAAAACGATTTGAGAATAAAATTGAACTTGAAAACCTACCTCAACTCGGACAAAACGTTCGAGTACAAGGAACACAAATAAAAAAAGGAAGTTTCCCCTTAGAAAAAGGACAGATGCTGAATCCTGCAGGATTGGGATTGATTCAAAGTTTAGGAATTCAAAAAGTAGAGGTGTTTCGGAAACCCAGGGTGTGCGTAATAGTAACTGGAAATGAATTACTCCCCCCGGGGAGCACTCTTTCTGAGGGAAAAATTTTTGAAAGCAACAGTTTGATTTTAAAAGCAGCTTTACATCAAATTCAAATTGAACCTCAAATCATCACTGGAGTACCCGACCGGTTAGAAGACACTGTAGACGTTTTGAAAGGAGCTTTTGCTACTTCTGATTTGGTCTTAATCTCAGGAGGAATTTCAGTGGGAGATTATGATTTTGTAGGGAAAGCCCTTCAAAATCTGGGCGTTAAAGATATTTTTTACAAGGTTCGTCAACGTCCAGGCAAACCCTTGTATTTTGGAAAAAAAGGGAATACCTACTGTTTTGCGCTCCCAGGAAACCCTGCCTCTACACTCACTTGCTTTTATGTTTATGTCCTGCCTTTGCTCAATCGCTTGAGGAATTTTGGAAGTCTTGGCTTACGAAGAGAAAAACTACCCCTAACCCAAGATTTTCAATCGTCCGAAGCTCGGGCACTATTCCTAAAAGCCACTGTAAATCAGGGAAAGGTTAGCCTTTTAGATCATCAAAATTCCTCCATGCTCATCAGCTTTGCCAAAGCCAATGCCGTGGTCTTCCTCCCAGAAAATGGAGCAGATCTAAAGAAACATGAGAAGGTAGAAGTCTTGTTCTTGCCCGATTTCAACGAAAGCCCTTAAGATGTTGTTTGAATCTTACTCCCTCTTATTTTTTGTGCTTCTTCCTATGGTTTCCTTTTTATATTCCAGCGTAGGACACGGAGGGGCCAGTGGCTATTTGGCCTTGATGGCACTCTTTTCTTTCCCCACACCCATGATGAAACAAACCGCGCTTTTACTCAATCTCTTTGTGGCTGGTATTGCATTTTATCACTATTTCAAAGCTGGATATTTTAAAAAAAATCTCTTTCTTTATTTTGCTCTAGGCTCTGTACCCGCTTCTTTTTTGGGAGGGCTTTGGACCATAGACCCATTCTTGTACAAGAAAATACTCGGCTTTTTACTGTTTTTTGCCATTGGAAGAATTTTTTTTAAAAAAACGGACTCCTCTGAAGTATCCCATTCCGCAAATCCTATTTTGGCATTGTGCATTGGAATAGGAATTGGATTTTTTTCAGGACTCATTGGAATTGGGGGAGGGATAATTCTTTCCCCGGTCATTTTATTGTTAAATTGGGGAAGTATGAAAGAAGCAGCAGCCGTTTCAGCTTTGTTTATTTGGGTCAACTCCTTCTCCGGACTTTTAGGACAATGGAGTACGGGAGTGTCTCTGGAGCCCATCGCCTTGCTGATGGTAACCTTGGCTGTTTTGGGTGGATTTTTTGGAGGCCATGCAGGAAGCAAAAAATGGAACACGAGACGGCTTGAATACTTTTTGGCACTGGTACTGACCTCCGCATCGTTAAAACTGATCTTCATTTAAATGGAACTAAAAGTTAGGTATTTTGGACAGTTGACAGAACTTGTTGGAAAACAAGAGGAAGAGATTCAGCTCCAATCGAACAGGGTAAGTGATCTGAAAGAAACCCTTTTTCAAAACTACCCCATTCTAAAAAAACACAGTTTTCAAATCGCTCAAAACAATCAAATTATAGGGGAACAAACAAAACTTGAAACCACTACGGTTGACTTGTTTCCCCCTTTTTCTGGAGGTTAACTTATGGATTCAAGATATATGAGACATCAACAAATTCCTGAAATTGGAACGGTTGGACAGGAGCGACTCGCCAACGCTTCGGTTTTAGTCGTAGGTGCCGGAGGTTTGGGTTGTCCCGCACTTCAGTACCTGGCCAGCTCTGGTGTGGGTCGTTTAGGCATAGTAGATCCAGATACTGTGGAGCTCTCAAATTTAGCCCGTCAAATTCTCTACAACGAATCGGATCTCGAAAAAAACAAAGCCCTCTGCGCTCAGGAAAAATTAAAACAACTCAATCCTTCCATTGAAATTGAAGCGCACCCCTTTGCATTAAATCACACCAATGCATTTTCTTTAATTCAAAAGTACGATCTCGTAATTGACGGAACAGATAATTTCAGTACGCGCTATTTGATTAGCGACTGTTGCTTGCTGTTGGACAAACCGATGGTGTATGGTGGTCTTTTCAAATTTGAAGGACAAGTATCCGTTTTTAATTACCAGGAGGGCCCTTCTTATCGCTGTCTCTTTCCAAACCCACCAAACCTGGGAGAAGTACCCAATTGCAGTGAGACGGGAATTCTCAGTGTTGCCCCGGGTCTGATTGGATTGTACCAGGCTACAGAGGTATTAAAAATTATTTTAGGAATCGGAAATCCGCTGAGTGGAAAACTACTTTCTATCCATCTTTTGACGCAAAAGCAAGTCCTATTTGAATTTCAAAAAAATCCCACTGAAATAGAACGGGTAAAAACAAACAAAAACCCCTTACCCAGTTCCATTCAGGATTGTGTTTTAGATTTTGAAATTTCACTGAAAGACCTCACAAAAGAAGAAGCACTCCATTGGATTGATGTTCGAAAACTGAAAGAAACACCACGGTTAAAACTTCCAAAACTTACCGAAATGCCATTGGAAAAATGGAAATCAGTGGAGCTTTTCCGCAGTGATTTAACAAAAAAAATTCTATTTTGCCAGTCTGGAAAACGCAGTAAAATGGCCTTGTCAAAAATGAAAGCCCAGGGAATAGAGAACTGTTTCTGCCTAAAAGAAGGAGCAGAAGTATTAAAAAAATGGAGTGAAGAGTTATGAAGGATCGAAAAATTAAAAACATCTTTATGGAAGGTGCCATTCCGCCCGAAAAAATAGCAACCTCCATCGCCAACCACCAGTCGAAGACCCATATCGGTGCGCACGCCATTTTTATGGGACAAGTTCGAGCGGATGAACTAGAAGGTAAACAAGTTCATGCAATAGAGTATTCAGCACAAGAGACCATGGCAAACCAAGTATGCCATAAGATTAGGGAAGCAGCATTTGAAAATTATGCGCTTTCCTGTATGCATATCCATCACAGTTTAGGGGTTGTTCCCAAAGGAAAAATTTGCCTTTTTGTTTTTGTTTCAGGTGCTCACAGAGAAGTTGTTTTCGAAGCCTTACCCAAAATTGTAGAGGAAATCAAAGCAAAACTCCCCATCTTTGGAAAAGAAATTTTTGAAGATGACAGTCATCAATGGAAAGTTAATCGGTAGCTATGGTTGATATCACACATAAAAAAAATACCCTCAGAGAAGCAACTGCTCAGGCTCTTGTACGGGTCAGCGCTAAAGAAACTATTGAGGCAATTCAAAACAAGTGTGTTCCAAAAGGAGATGTTTTTGAAATCAGTCGTGCTGCAGGTCTTTTGGGGGTAAAAAAAACTCCTGATTTGCTACCCGATTGTCATCCCCTTCCTTTGGAGTACACTCATTTTGAATTCAACATAAAGGGGTTAGAAATTCAAGTCCTTTGTACTCTAAAAACGATTTATAAAACAGGAGTCGAAGTGGAAGCCATGCACGGTGCAAGTATTGTCGCGTTAAATATGTACGACATGCTTAAACCCATTGACAAAGGCGTTGAAATCCATCAGATCAAATTACTTCGCAAAACAGGTGGAAAAACGGATGTTCATGAGGTAAAAGCTCAAGTCAATGCTACTGTTGTGGTTTGTTCTGACTCGGTTGCCGCTGGTAAAAAAGAGGATCAGGCGGGCAAGGCGTTGCAAACAGCACTTCAAAAATGGAATGTTACAGTTGCAGACTACCTCATCATCCCTGATGAAATCACCCTTATTCAGGCTACCCTAAAGGAGCAGCATAAAAAAGGACATTCCTTGATTGTCTTTACCGGAGGGACGGGATTGTCTCCCCGAGATGGAACTCCAGAAGCCCTCCAACCCCTCTTAGACAAAACAATACCAGGAATGGAGGAAGCCATTAGAAATTACGGTCAAAACAGAACTCCTTATGCCATGCTATCTAGAAGTGTTGTCGGAATGGTGGGCTCGAGTTTAGTCTTGGCACTTCCAGGATCGACAAAGGGAGCTGAAGAATCTCTTAACGCCATTTTCCCAGAAGCCCTTCATTTATTTGATATCATAAAAGGAGCTCCACATAAAAAATGAAAAATAAAACTCATTTGCTTGAAGATCGGTTTGGACGTAAACACAACTATTTACGAATCTCACTAACTGAACGATGTAACCTACGGTGTTCCTATTGCATGCCCGTAGATGGAGTTCCGCTGTCTCCTGCTGCAAATTTGATGAATGCAGAAGAAGTTTTCGAAATTGCACGTCTTTTTGTCTCTTGCGGTGTGGATAAAATTCGCCTTACCGGGGGGGAACCCAGTGTGCGAAAAGACTTTCCCGAAATTGTAAAGCGGTTGTCTCAACTTCCAGTCAAACTATCCTTAACCACAAACGCGGTATCGATAGATCGTCATCTCGCCCTTTTAAAAGGTTCTCAGGTGCACACCCTCAACATCAGTCTAGATACTTTGGATGCCGCGCGATTTAAACAAATTACGTTTCGAGATTATTTTGATCGGGTTTACCAAAATATTATGTTGTTAATCCAATCGGGTTTTCAAGTCAAAATCAATGCCGTACTGATGAAAGGAGTTAATGAGGATGAGATTTTAGACTTTATACAGTTTACCAAGGACCACCCTGTAGTATTTCGTTTTATCGAATTCATGCCTTTTGACGGAAATCAATGGAACCGAGAAAAAACAGTTTCTTACAAAGAAATAATGGATCAAATTGCAACGGAATACGCTCCTGAAGAAATCCTACGGATTCAAGACGAACCAAACGATACGACCAAAAACTACAAGATTAAAGGCGCTCAAGGTTCATTTGGGATCATTAGCACCGTTACCAACCCGTTTTGCGACAGTTGCAATCGGTTACGTCTAACCGCCAATGGGCAACTCAAAAATTGTCTTTTTTCACAAAAAGAACAAGATCTTTTAAGCGCTTTTAGAAACAAAGAAGACCTAAAACCCATCATCGAAAAAGCGGTTTTGGGTAAAAAAGCCGTGCGTGCGGGGATGGAAACTCCTGAGACATTTGAAGACACCCATCAGCACAAACAAAACAGAAGTATGATCACTATTGGGGGTTGAATTTTTTATAAAGTGCCGTATATACCTCTGGTGTATCCATGTCCACCAAAAGAGGGCCTGCGTTTCGTTTTGTAATGGACTTTTTAGTGGATTGAATTATTTTTTTTGCCCCTTGTTCTCCTTTTAAATTGAGTAATCCTGGAAAATAATACTTGTCAAAAAGTACAGGAACACCCTCCCAACCCTGGTCAGAGACTGAGACGATGAGTTGTTGTTCTTCTTTTTGAAAGGCATCGAGAAGTGCGTTGTAATGTGAGGTGTCCACTAAAGGCTGATCGATCAAAGCAATCAAAATACCGTCCAAGGAGGGTTGTTTTTTTATTAAATAAGCAACAGAAAAAGCGATCGTATTTCCCATTCCAAGAGACCATTGATCGAAAATAATGGGGTTTACAGGATAGGGGTTTAACACGGGCAAAATACGTTCCGCATGGGCACCCAAAACCACGTAAACCTCCTGGTCAGTTTCCAATAGAGTTTCTATTTGGTGCTCAATCAGTGTTTTTCCGTTCCAGGGCAGCAATTGTTTGGGAGTCCCCATACGTCTTGATGCTCCAGCTGCCAATAACAGATTGGGAATGTTATTCATGAATTTGTCCTTTCTTCAGGCTAAGAGGTATAGGCTCTTGATTTCGGACAACACTCAAAATTTCAGCGAGGATAGAAACCGCGACTTCTTGTGCATTTTCCGCCCCAATATTGACTCCCGCCGGACCTCTTAGTTGTTCGATAAAACCTAAATCAACTTCAGGCTTGTGTTCCAAAAGATGCCCGATCAGTTGTTCTCTTCGTTTGGCAGGGCCAAGTAGTCCCAGGTAGGCTGGTCTTGTCTCAGACAGTTTCAAAAGGTACTGCACATCTTTGCTTAAACTGTGTGTCATTAAAACGATTGCCGTTTGATCGTCAATTGTACTTAGGTCAAATTCATCAATAGTGGGTGTCAGAAGTCGTTTGGCTCCGGGAAAATACGCCAAGGTTTTTTGTTCGTCTGGTGCTGCAATTACAGTAACCTCCCATCCCAAAGCAAAAGCCGCTTTTGTTAAGATAACGGCATCGTGTTCTGCTCCAAAAATACAACACTGAAACAAGGGAGGAAATTCTTGTTCAAATGTGCTAAACCCATCGCCTGTAGAAAAGTGCTCTCTGAGGCTAAAGACCTGATCTTCAAAAATAAATTGGGTCCCAAACCCTGAGTGACTCCCTACTTCTAAATTAAAATAAGAGATACTCGAAAAAGGTACACGTTGTTCCAAAGCGGATTGTAAAGAATGAGAAAGTGAAGAACTGAGCACCATGGGCTCTAAAAGAACATAAATAATCCCTTCGCATCCCAATCGCAAACGCCCATCGTAGGTCATCATCTTAGGAACACCACTTTCAAAAACGGACTGCGCCTGGATTTGAACTTCTTTTTCAACACAACCTCCACTTACGGCTCCAAAGCTGGCCCCTAAATCATTTAACAGCATTCGAACTCCGGGGCGTCGATACGAGGAACCTTCCATCGCTACCACTGTGGCTAAAACAATTTTACGATTGTCTTTTTGCCAAGCCAGTGCTTCTGCTACAAGGTGTTTGATTTCATGCGTCATTTCGAAAAACTTACCCTATAAAGATATTAATTCACGCTTATTTGAGGCGGATGTTTCTTATCATATGCCCGTAGAAAAAAATTTAAAACGTAATAAAACAACTTCCCAGACATTAAAAGTTGGAAAGTCACTCCCATCTTCCCATCGCACTTTACCTTGTAACCCTGATGTTTTATATCAGTTTAGAAAGCTTGAGTTAAATTCAGTTTTTTCAAAGAGCTTACTGAGTTTTCGTTTACTAATTTGAATTGGGGTTTCCTCCTTTCGCTGTACAAAGAATAGTTTTCTGTGGATGTATCGCGGGGGAAATCCAATCTCTATAGTGGTAGGAGAAAACGTTGCCGGACGGAAGGTCACTTCATTTTTCCCATAAATCTTAAGGGTGTCCAAATCCATAAGCAAATTCAAATAGCCTACATTAAAACGTTTTTTATTTTTATAATAATAGGGTAGAAAATAATAGTTTAAGGAATCGTAAGTTACAACCTTAGTCAGCTCTCGCTCCACATTTTCGGCCTCAAGGTCTTGCTTTTCTTTTGCTTCAAATTGATCTGCATACTGGTCGTACCTTAGGAAATATTTTTTATCGTTTACTTTTCCTAAGACAAACGCTTCGTTGTAATACCGTTTTCCTTTAATTTTTCCGTTCCACATGGAGCGGAAACGTTCTGCTTTAAGTTTGGTGCTGTTGTTCACACTGTCTCCCAGTATAGTTCTTATGTATTGTTGAGCCTGAATATTGAAAGAGAATAAGAGGAACGGTACGACTAAAAAAAGACGTTTCATATTTTTACTTCATCATAAAAGGGAGTTCCATAGCCGTGGGCTTGGTTCCTTGTTTGGATTCACGAACCATTTTTTCAACCTCGGTCATCAACTTTTCATTCTCAATTACGATGCCGTCTTTAATGGTGTGGAGGATGCCTCCTTTACGCACCATTTCTCCTGAGGGTTCTGTTGTAAGAGCTCCAAAACTATACATATTTCTCAAATTGTAAAGTGGACTTTCATTGACAATTATCAAATCTGCTGTATAACCAGGGCGCACCAAGCCCAATTTTTCTTGGCGTAAGGTTTTCGCCGAATTAAGCGTTGCAGATTTCAAAACTTCCAGGGTATGCATTCCCGTTTCGCGTAAAAGTTGTAATTCCCGAATATTGGAAAAACCTGGTGTAGCGAAAATGTAACTATCATCTGTTCCGTAAGCTACACGCCCTCCTTTTTTATTGAATTCAAAAATCAAATCGCCCCACAAATCAAATGCCTTAGACCAAAAGTATTCATCGTCACTGGTCCAGTCATAATGATAGGCACCGTGATAGTTGGGGTCGGGACCGTTGCGCTGAATCAGTAAATTATGGGTGTATTTTTCGTGCCACGGAAGGCTTTGTGCTCGTAAAATATCCCGATTGGCCTCATAGACAACCCGTGTTGGCAGCATGGTAACTCCGTAATGAAGCAGGGAATCAACTACTTCTGTAAGCAGTCGTTTTTCGTTCGTTTCTGACCAGACCTTTCCTGCTTGTCGAAACCTTTCATTTTCATCATTGTAATTGTAGGTCGGCTTAAAATTTTGCACTTGACGGTCCAAAGCAGATTCTGCGTAAGCATAATGGTGCTCTATCATGGTGACTCCCAAACGTGCTGCATCTACCGCTTGAGTTACCGCAGTAGTACTGGGAGGAATGTGATAAGTCGTAATTCCCCCATTGGCAGTCACTTCACGACAAACGGCCTTGAGTAACTCTTGACTCCAACCCAGGTTCCCAGCATTGACTACGTGCGCCCCTTTGGCAAACATTTGTTTGACCACCTCAGGTGCATTTTTAGGATCGTCTAGTGCGATTTTATCAAAATTGGTCATGGCACCATAAGACCAAATAGGAAATAACTTAGGTGCCAAAATTTTATTTTGTTTGCTCAGTTTTGCCTGTTCCATTCCCGATTTTAATCCGCGATCCGAACCCGGAACCATGGTAGTAACCCCATGGGCTAATTTTAAATAATAGACATATTCCAAGGGCATCGGATCCGTTCTCAAGTGCATGTGCAGATCGATCATTCCGGGCAAGACATACTTACCTTTTGCATCTATAACACGGTCTCCAGTTTCTCGTTCCACCGCTCCCCTAGACTTTGCAGTCACAGGATCGAATGGAATCATATCCGTAATTTTATCTCCTTCAATCACAATATCATAGGGTCCCACTGGAGGTCCACCATGACCCGGGATAACCATAGCTTCACGAATCACTAATTTTTTGTAAGGTCCTGCAGCTAGTCCATTAAATTTTTCTTGAGCCGTGGAAATCGTAAAACTCAATAATGCAGCTAGTGTAAGAAGTATAATCTGTTTCATTTATTTATAGTTTGTGTTTACCAAGGTACTAAAATCTTTCAAGCCCACATATTGCGATCCTCTAACTTGCCTGGGTCGTATTTATTAAATTAAATTTCATTAAATTGAGATTTAAAACTTTATTTATGGAACAAATAAAAAATTTGTCAGCAAGCCTTTTGTGTGCCCTATTCATTACAGTACTTCTCAGCGGGTGCACACCCTCAGATACTCCTCTGTTTGAGATTACCTATGATGCGGAATTAGGTAACGAGGCATACGACGGACGCCTTTTGGTACTCATAACGAAGGACGACTCCATAGAACCGCGTTTTCAAATCAACGATTCTGATGAAACGGGAATTGTTGTGGGAAAGAATGTTCAAAATTGGTCAGCGGGACAAAAGGAAACAATTTCCTCCAACACCTTAGCCTATCCCATTGAAAAATTAAACGAACTAGAAAAAGGGGAATATGTTGTACAAGCCCTACTCCATAAATACGACACCTTTAACCTTTCCAATGGACACACGGTTCAACTGCCCATGGATCAAGGAGAAGGACAACATTGGAATACCTCCCCAAAAAACATCTACAGTAAGCCTATTAAAGTTTCCTTAGACCCTTCAAATCCTAGCCCTATTTCAATTACAATCACAGAAGAGATTCCTCCTATTGCCCCTGTGGAAGACAGCGAATATGTTAAACACATCAAAATCAAAAGCGAATTACTTTCAGAATTTTGGGGACGCGACATGTACCTTCAAGCCAACGTTTTGATCCCCGAAGGATTTGACAAAGACAGTAAAACAGAATATCCACTTATGGTTTTTCACGGGCATTTCCCCAAAACGATCGGCGGTTTTAGAACCACTCCTCCCACCGCTCCTAAAAAGGACACCCTATTTAGTGATCGATTTGGCATCACCGGATACAAATACATCCAGGAAAAAGAGGCGTATGATTTTTACAAACAATGGACTTCGAAAAACTTTCCTAGATTTTTGGTTATAGAAATTCAACATCAAAATCCCTATTACGACGACTCTTACGCTGTAAATTCGGCAAATTTGGGCCCCTACGGCGACGCCATTACTTATGAGTTGATCCCACATGTTGAAGCAATGTTCAATGGTGTAGGTGAAGGTTGGGGACGTTTCCTTTACGGAGGTTCTACCGGGGGCTGGGAAGCCCTTGCCGTACAAGTATTTTATCCCAAAGAATACAACGGTTGTTTTGCCGCCTGCCCAGACCCAATAGACTTTAGAGCCTATACCGTGGTGGACATTTATAAAGATGACAACGCTTATTACAAAAACGGAACTTTTAAAAATACCCTTCGACCAGGAATGCGAGATGGAAAAGGACACATCAAAACCCAATTGATAGACATGAATCGAAGGGAATATATTCTAGGAGACAACAGCCGTTCAGGCGACCAGTGGGATATTTGGCAAGCAGTGTATTCCCCCGTGGGTGAAAACGGATATCCCAAACCCATTTGGGATAAATTGACCGGAGAAATCGATCGTGAAGTTGCTGAATACTGGAGAGAAAACTACGACTTGAGGTACATTATGGAACGCGATTGGGCTACAATAGGAAAAGATCTGGAAGGTAAAGTCAATATTTATTGCGGCGATATGGACAACTACTACCTGAACAATGCCGTGGTACTGACAGAAGAATTTTTAGAAAACACTAAAAACCCCTACTACGATGGGGAAGTAGATTATGGCAATAATGCAGAACATTGTTGGAATGGAGATCAAGAAAATCCCAATTACATTTCAAGACTGCGTTACAACACCATGTATTTAGACAAGATTACAGAACGACTAAAAAAGACCGCTCCTAGGAACCACAAACTCAAAAACTGGGGCATTTAAACTAGATAATTAAAACCAAATACTGCGATTATGAAGAATTTAAACAAACTTTTCACTCTGCTGACGGGAGTCCTTTTTTTTACAGGAATCGATAATCAAGTTGTTGCCCAAAAAGCAGAACAACTACAAAGCTATTCCTGGAGAGCCATTGGACCAGCCAATATGGGAGGACGAGTTACAGATATTGACGGCATCCCTGGAGACCCTTCAACTTTTTATGTGAGTGGTGCCGATGGAGGAATCCACAAAACCATCGATGGAGGCGTGAGTTTTGAACCCATTTTTGAAAATCAAAGAGCTTATTCGATTGGTGCACTAACCCTTGCTCCCTCCGACCCTAATGTGCTTTGGGTAGGAACAGGAGAAGGAGATCCTCGGAACAGTGTGGGCTACGGATGGGGTGTCTATCGTTCTGATGATGCCGGTGCTACATGGAAACATCTTGGACTTAAAGAAACCGAACGTATCAAGCGAATTGTAGTAGATCCCAACGATCCTGATATGGCCTGTGTATGTGCTTTGGGAAAAGAATGGGGACCCAACCCGGAACGAGGGGTTTTCAAAACTACAGACGGAGGTAAAAGCTGGGATAAAATTCTTTATATCGATGAAGATACCGGCTGTGCAGACCTTGCCATGGAAAACGACAATCCCAGAATTATGTATGCGGGAATGTGGACCTTCAGAAGAAAACCTTGGCGTTTCGACGATGGGGGGAAAAATACTGCCATTTATAAAACTACGGATGGCGGAGCAACTTGGAAAAAAATAATGAAAGGACTTCCCAAAACCGATATGGCACGTCCGGGAATTCACATTGCTCAAAGCGACCCGAACATTGTTTACTTAATGACTGAATTTGAAGGAGGGGGAACCGCTTTCCGTTCAGAGGACAAAGGAGAAAACTGGGAACTGGTCAATGATGATCCCAACATTAACTTTAGACCGTTTTACTACAGCGATGTTCGAGTAGATCCCAAACGCCCCAACATTCTTTTTTCTATTTCAGGAAGATTGAGCCGCTCCAAAGACAACGGTCAAACTTGGGAACGTATCGCAACTACCGTACACGGTGACCACCAAGCCTTATGGATCGATCCTGAAAATCCTGAATACATCCTCAACGGAAGTGACGGTGGTTTTCAACGCTCTTTTGACGGGGGAGACCATTGGGAAATAATCAACAATATTGAACTTTCTCAGTTTTATCAAATCCAAGTAGATAACCTAAAACCCTACAATGTTTATGGAGGGTTACAAGACAACGGAACTTGGGTGGGCCCCAGCAACTCGCTTTATGAAGCGGGAATTTTAAAACGACATTGGAAAGGACTCGCCTATGGAGACGGCTATTACGCCGAACCCATTCCCGGAAATGAACATTTGGTTTATACCAATCTTCAAGGAGGAGTTCCCTTTTTAGTGGACAGTCGTTTTGGCAATGTACAAACGATACATCCCTATCCAAAAATTGTGGGATCTGCAGGAGATGCAATCGAAAAACACAAATATCGATTTAACTGGGATGCTCCCATTCACATCTCTCCACACGACCCAGAAACAGTTTATATAGGCGGAAATGTAATTTTTAAATCTCAAGACCGAGGAAACAGTTGGGAAGTCATCAGTCCGGATTTGACTACCAATGACAAATCCAAACAACGCACTTCTGGGGGAACCATCTATCAAGACAATACGGCAGCAGAGTTTCACTGTACTGTGCTTTACATTGCAGAATCTCCCGTTCAAAAGGGTGTAATCTGGGCAGGAACAGACGATGGAAATGTGCAACTTTCCCTAGACGGAGGAAAAAACTGGAACAAACTCAACGACCGGATCAAAGGACTTCCTGAATACGCTTGGGTATCTAAAATACACGCCTCTGAGCACAATGCCGGAACCGCTTTTGTGGTGGTAGATCAACACCGTATGAATGATTTTAGACCCTATATTTTTATGACAACAAACTTTGGAAAAACCTGGCAAAAAATCGTTTCTGACTTGCCCGCCGATGATTATGTCAAGGTAGTACGCCAAGATCCCCACAATCCCAACTTGCTTTTTGCAGGAATGGAACACGGGATTTACGCTTCTTGGAATTTGGGAAAAAATTGGGAAAAAATCAATGTCAATCTTCCCAATGTTTCGGTCAGAGATTTGAGAATCCAAGCGCGAGAACGAGACCTCATTGTGGGAACCCACGGTAGAGGTGCCTATATTCTTGACGACATTAGACCTCTAGAAGAATTGGAGGAAGCACAAGGCAAAGATGTCCACCTGTTTCCCGTTCGCGAAGGAACCTTGTGGAATATGTTTTGGAGAATTGAAAATTTAGGTGACCGAACGTACAAAGCAAAAAACCCAGAATACGGAACCTATATCAATTTTAGCTTAAACAACAACGCAGAAGAACCTGTTAAAGTAGAAATCAAAGACCAGAACGGACAATTGGTAACGACCTTAGTTCACAAAGAAGCTAAAAAGGGGATCAACCGCATTGTTTGGGATCTGGGGCATGAGGGTGCTAAAGCATTGCAAAACAAAGTCGAAGAAGGTTTTAGCTATGGAGGAATCCGACCTAAAGTAGCTCCAGGCACCTATACGGCAAACTTGGACTATATGGGACAATTGTTAACCACAGAGATCCAAGTAAGTGGTGATCCTAGAATTGAGATGTCGCAAACCGATTATGAGGCAAAAGTGGATGCCTTACTCCATTTGAGAGATTTACTGAGTGAAACTCATGAATTCATTGACTATGTAAGTTCTGTAATCGATCAAACGGCTCGTTTAAAAGAAAAACTAGAATCCCATAATCAGGGAGATACCAGTACTGTGGAAGCACTCCACAAGGAGCTCAGTGGCTTTAAAGACGAGCACCTGATGCGCCCTCCTCCGTCCATGAATTACAGACAAAGACCAAGACTACGCGAGGAGATCCGATCGTTGATGCGCGCTATTGACAATACGACCAATCCGCCTACAATCCCACAGTTGGAGCGTATTGAAAGTTTAAAAGCAGAATTGATCCAACACCAGAAAACTATGGAAACGATGGAGGTGCAGGTGAATAAAATTAATACGTCACACAGCAGCATACCACAAATAATTTTGAACCCGTAAATGATGAAAAAAAGTGCTCTTTTCCTTTTTGCCAGTATTGCTTTATTCCTCTCCTGTTCTCAGGGACCTAAAGTAGATGTGGTAATTCAAAATGGAACCCTTTACGACGGAACAGGGTCTCCTCCATTCATAGGAACCGTAGCAATAAAAGGAGACAAAATTGTCTATGTAGGACCTCCAAAATTTTTCCGAGCTGACAAAAGTATCAATGCGACGGATAAAGCAGTTTCACCAGGGTTTATTAATATGCTCAGTTGGGGAGTCGATAGTTTAATCGAAGATGGAAAGTCCCAAAGTGATCTCCGTCAAGGCGTAACCTTGGAAGTTTTTGGAGAAGGTATGTCTTGGGGACCGCTCAACGATCCACTCAAAACCTATATGAAAAAAAATCAAGGTGATATTCAATACGAGATCACTTGGACGACTTTGGGTGAATACCTTCAATTTTTGGAAGACAAAGGAATTTCTACCAACGTAGCTTCTTTTATCGGAGCTACTACCCTTCGGGTAAACGCAGTGGGTTATGAAAACACAGCACCCAATGTGGAGGAATTAGAATTGATGAAGGACTTGGTGCATCAAGGAATGAAAGAAGGAGCCATGGGCATTGGGTCTTCGCTAATTTATGCTCCCGCTTTTTATTCCTCTACCGAGGAACTTATCGAAATCTGTAAAGTTGCTGCGGACTACGGTGGTATGTATATTTCCCACATGCGAAGTGAGGGGAATAAACTGCTGGAAAGCGTAGATGAGCTTTTGACGATCGCCAATGAAGCAGGAATTCCCGCGGAGATCTATCACCTGAAACAAAGCGGAAAAAAGAACTGGGGAAAACTCGATAGGGTGATCCAAAAAATAGATTCCGCTCGAGCCAAAGGACTAAACATAACTACCGATATGTACACCTACACCGCAGGAGCAACAGGCCTTGACGCCTCCATGCCTCCCTGGGTTCAAGAAGGCGGATTGGAACAGTGGATTCAACGGCTTAAAGATCCCCAAATTCGCAAACGTGTCATTAAAGAAATGCAAACTGATACCGACGAATGGGAAAACCTGATGCGTGCTGCGGAATCTCCAGACAAATTAATTCTGGTAGGTTTTAAAAACGATAGCCTTAAATATTTAACAGGGAAAACCCTTACCGAAGTGGCAAAAATAAAAGGAAAAAGCCCTGAAGAGACCGCCATCGATTTGGTCATCCAAGACGGGAGCAGAGTGGGTACCGTCTATTTTTTGATGGACGAGGAAAATGTCAAACGACAGATTCAACTGCCTTATATGAGTTTTGGATCGGATGCGGGTTCCCTAGCTCCTAAAGGGGTATTTTTAAAAAACAGTACTCACCCTCGTGCTTTTGGAAATTTTGCGCGATTATTGGGAAAATACGTTCGTGATGAACAGCTTATCCCAATGGAAGAAGCCATTTATAAACTCTCCGGTTTACCCGCTACCAACCTAAAAATTAAAGAAAGAGGGTTTTTAAAAGAAAACTATTTTGCAGATATAGTGGTGTTTGATCCAAAATCCATTCGCGATTTTGCCACCTTTGAAAACCCCATGCAGTACGCTACAGGGGTAGAACAGGTTTGGGTCAATGGGACGCATGTACTGGAAAATGGAACCCACACGGGTGCCTTTGGAGGCCGATTTGTAAAAGGCCCCGGTTATCAAAAACAATAAACACTAACGATTTTCAAATGAAAAAACTTTTTTTACTCTTTTTGCTCCCCTTGGGAATGTATGCTCAAACCAAAGCTCTTGTAGGCGGAACCTTAATCGACGGATACGGAAATGAACCTCTAAAAAACAGTGTGATTTTGATTGAAGGGGAAACCATTGTCAAAGTAGGAACAGTGGACAATACCTCCATTCCCGAGGGAGCAGAGGTCATTTCTACAGAAGGAATGAGCGTGCTTCCAGGATTGTGGGACATGCATGTCCACCTGATGATCACGGGTCATTCCGATTACAGCTATTGGGACAAAACCTATTTACCCATTTTTGGCAATGTCATCATGCCCGCTTCGGCACATCAGTTACTGCTGGCAGGAGTCACCAGTGCACGAGATTTAGGAGGTCCCTTAGAAGCCAGTTTAGAGGTACGAGATGCCATCAACGCGGGGAAACTTCCCGGTCCTACTATGTACATGAGTGGTCCCTTTATCCAAAAAGAACCGTATCCAGGAACCGAGGCCTTCCGATGGGGAGTCAATGGAGAAAAAGACGCTAGGGCAAAAGTCAGAAAATTAGCTCAAGCGGGTGTAGATTGCATCAAACTGATAGACCAAGATCAAATGACGATGGAGGAAATTCGAGGAGTCGTAGAAGAAGCACATAAGAACAATTTGAAAGTCGTTGCCCATTCGCATCGTCCTGAAGAAATCCGATTAGGTATTAAAGCGGGAGTGGATAATTTTGAGCACACAGGACTTTCTTCCTCGCCTGCCTATCCCGAAGATGTGATGGAACTGATCAAAGAGCGAACGGCAAAAATGAATTTAGGACCCTTGTATTGGACTCCAACGATCGAGGTTCTTTTTAACCACGATTATGTTGTCAATAATCCTGAGAGCTTAGACAATGACAGCTGGCATTTGGACTTACCCGACTCCATAGTTCAAGACATCCAACAATCCATCAGCAAACCTGGAGAACTTCCTTATTTTCAACTTACCTCCATCCGAAAGCCCACTTTAAAAACAAAATTCAATCAACTTAAAGAGTCTGGAGTGGTCCTGCTAATCGGAACCGATAGTGGCGTACCCATGAAATTTCACTCCCAAAGTACCTGGAATGAACTGGATATTTGGGTAAGAGAACTAGGGGTGCCTCCTTTGGAAGCGATCAAATCAGCAACCTATTGGCCCTCTAAATTTATGGGAGTCGAAAATAAAGTAGGCACCGTAAGTGTAGGGAAACAAGCAGATATCATTGCAGTAAAAGGAGATGTACTGCGTTACATTTCTTTGTTGCAAAAAGTGGACCTCGTAATGAAAAAAGGAGAGGTTTACAAGAATAGCTTACAAAACTAAGTCTCAGTCGGCTTCACAGGTCTCTGAAGTATCGATCAAATGGATGATTTTCCATTGATCTCCATTCCAAAAAAGGGTAAACTGGTTGACCCCACAATGGGAAAATTTTCCGTCCAAATAGAAGCGAAACGGCACCCAAACGGTAGCCAGGTTTGCCGATTGTTGCACTACCGGAGTTCCCAAGGCCTCTTCCCATACAGGAGTATCTGGGCGACTTGCTACGCGCTTAATAAAATTTGATATGTCTTGCTGAATCAGTACTGATTTTCCCTCTCTATGGACGGCTCTTTGCATCACCGCCGATTCAGAAAACGCAGTGCTGAGAACCTTTGCCTCTTTGTTGTGAAAAGCTTTGAAAAAATCTTCAATTGCTTCAAAGGGAGCGGAAGGTTCTTGTGCCTGTGCAGAGGAAAACAATATCCCACATAAAATCAAAATTAGTGTTCTCATTGTTTTCATATAAAAGGTTAAAATAGCTTTTTTTACTTAGTGGATTAAAGAAATACTTACCAAAACAGGATTTCATCCACAAACAACCAAGCCTCATTTCCTGCGGCAGGATGCCATTGGGGAAGTGTTCCGACATTTTTAACGACCAATTTAATTTCGGTATAATCTTCTACCTTGATGGGTAGAGTAAAACTTTTCTTGGTAGTCTCCGTCGGGATTTTTTTAGGTCGGTAATCGTAGCGACCGATTTCTGAAAAAGAATCTTCCCCCGACCTACCATAAACTCGAATACTTTTTGGATAGATAATCCAGCCGCCTATAGATTCCATACAGCTAACGGTAATGTTTTTAATGGATTCGTTTGTTGAAATTTTGGTGGTGAATTCCAAATCATTACCTGAAAAACCAAGCCAGTTCCCATCAGCAAAATTCGTAGATCCCTCTTCAAAATCAAAAAGCTTGTGGACGCCTGAATATCGATTAGAAGGGCGGGTCAGCATTTGATACTTTTCAATTTTTTTTCCAACCTTGAAGTAGTCTTCCGTAAATACATCACTGGGCAGCCACCCCTCTTTAAAACTTCTCGCTTTTAGGGTCAAGGAAGTGCTGATTTTTATGGGATCTTCATAACGCAATGAAGTCGAATCCGGATCCGAACCGTCCAAGGTATATCGAATCACGTTACCCTTAATTTTACTGAAAAAGTCCACTGCAATTTCAGAGTCAAAGAGTGTTTTTTCTGTAGTCAACTGGGGTGGTTTCAGTTGTTGCGGTTTAGAAAAACCTTCGAATACACCAAAGGCCAATTTAATTGGAGTTTGTTCCTGAAGTTTCTCCTCCTCTCTACCGGCTACCTTGGTGTTCCAGGCATACAAACGTTCCAAAGTAGGATGCCCAAACAAGCTACGTACTCCTGCTGTAGTTACTGGAGTTCTCCCTATGTTTAAGGACGTCAATGGGAGCTCCACGAGCTTTTCAAGGTTTTGATCTTCCGTGTTGGTACCGTCAATTTTTAATTTTAAAAGATTTTTAAACGCTCCTATTTTCTCCCAAAAACGTTCCGGCAGTTCCAAATTGGAAAGTTCTAATTCTACTACCTGTTCAGCTGCATCGGTAAGTGTATTTAAAGCGTCTCGTCCCAAAGTTTTTCCCGAATATTTTACCTGTAAAAAGGGAGTGTCTGCAGTATAAGAAGTAAGTCGAAAGCCATTTTCTTGGAGTTTTACTAATGTTTTTACACTTAAAGGCTCCACTTCGGGCAATGCTTTGGGTAAAAATTGCGCAAAGGATTGTTGTACTTCCTCTGGAAAACGCTCTAGACTTGCTGTACCTTCAAATGCCGCACCTTGATCAATCCAATACGCCAGGAGTTTGATCTCACTAGGGGTTAACTGAGGTCTCCCTTGGGGTGGCATATGCAAGTCGTCTTCTAAGGGAAGATCGGCATAGGTTATGATCCTGCTTTTTGTCGAATTCCCAGTTTCGTAGGGCATTCCACGTTCTCCCCCTTCCAAAATCGCCGCTGGTTGATGAAGTGCTAAACCTCCTTTTCGTTTGGAAAAATTATGACAGCTCACACATTTTTTATCAAAAACCTTTGCAATGGCTTGATTGTAGAGTTGTATGGAATCCGTATCGATGAGATCCTCTTTTTCAGGGGCCACGGGAAGTGCTAAATATTCTTGTCCGTGAGTGATTTGTCCACCGTAGTGACCTGTTAGGGTGAGTACACTAATACTCACAACAAAAAACGGGAGAAAGATCGTTCGATAGGTAACTCGTTCAAAAAGAATCCATAAAAGTCCGATACACGCTGTGGTACTCCATCCCAAAATCAAATGGCGTTGTACGCTATCCGCATCGTATCCCCCAGAGTCATACAACAGATAGCCTAAAATACTGGATGCAAATGCGCTAAAAAAACTGAAAATTATTCCAATTTTAATAGGTAGGCGAAAGGGTTTTACTTCTTTAAAGCCAAGGAGCGCCATCAGAAAAGTAAACAACAATGCCCCGATGGGGAGATGTAAAACCACTGGGTGAAACTTCCCTAAATAATCAATCCAGATATCCACAAATAGTATAGTTTAATAAATAATAAGTTCATCTAGAAACAACCACGCCGGGGTTCCAGCCCCAGGGTGCTCCTCTGGTAAATTTTTTGGAATAAAATCCAATTGCATTTCATTTGCCTCTTCCCCTACTTCAAAAGAAAGAAAAACATGTTTTTGTTCATTTAGGTTTCCTTCTACTTTAAAATCAATATCTTTTAGGATCACCTCAGATCTGTCTTTTTGAATTTTAATTTGTAATTCTGAAATGGGATAGATCCAAGCTGATGGATTGAAAAGCACTCCTAGGGTAAGAGAATCTACACGAGTTGTTGTGTCAAATTGAACCTTCAAACCAAAAGGATTGTTTGCCCCAGTCCATCCTTTGGAATGGAAAGAAAAGTCGGCACTTTTACCATCAATCAAAACCGCACTGCCCCCTTTAAAGTAGCTAGGTTTGGGGTCGGTTATCCAGTCTATTGATTCTATGGCCTTCCCTTCTGGAAGTACTTTAAGCTCCACCCATTCACTGGGAAGAAATGGTGGATTTACAGTCCGTAATCGATACGTTCCAATTTCGTCTAATGCGATGTTCTCCTTTGAATTAAAAACAGTTCGTTTTTTCCCCTCTATAGAGTGCACTTCCAGGCCGAGTTCTGCATCCAGATAGGGAGCTTCTATTTTGTTGTTTTCAGTTGCAAAAAGTGAGCTGCTATTGATCAAGGGTGTTGCGAGTTGAACGCTTGAGGCCGCTGTATAGGTTGTTTGTTTTTTACAGCCAAACAAAAGAAGTATTGAAAACAAGCCCAAAATCCGTATCATACCCGTTCTAATTTAATGGGATAGGTATTGCCGGAATTCCACTGGGCAACATAGATGTTTTCGTCTTTATCAATACAAACATCGTGAGGATATTGGAAGAGACGTAAATTCTGATGGTAATGCGATTGCCCATTATCAGTTTCGTTAAAGCTTGCACCTGGACAAGAAACCACCTCATCCTTTTCATTTAAAATCATAACAAAGCCCGAATCTTCATTCGACACCCCTGTAGATTTGAGCACACTGAAATAGCACTTGTCATTATGAATCACGGGGCGACAAATATTTGCTCCTGGAAAGGAAATGGTATTCTGATGAACCCCTTCCAAACTAAAGCGTTTCACTGCCTGCTGTTCTCTTGCAGTTATTAAAAGTGTAGGGGTTTTATCAAATCTTTGATCCAAACAAATTCCATGTGCATTTTGAAATTTATCCTTTTCCGTACCGTAGCCTCCAAAAGCATTGACAAGATTTCCCTGAGGATCAAAATGGGTGATCATTTGGGCACCGTATCCATCGGCAATATAAATACTTCCGTCGGGAGCAATTGCTGTTTCTGTTGGTTTAAAATTTCCTTTCTCTTTATAGACCTCCAGATCTTGAGGAGCGTTGATAGTCAATAGGATTTCCCCCTCTAGAGTAGTTTTAAACACTTGATTTCTCTCATAGTCGGTAATCCACAGGACCTCGGTTCCATTTTCATCAAAAAGGGTTAAGCCGTGGGCTCCTGGGAATTGTGTACCCCAACTTTTCTTTAACTTTCCATCAAGGGTGTAAACTAGGATATTGTTTTTGGTGTGATTAGTCAATAAGTACAAATCTCCATTTTGAGTTTGTACCATTTCATGACAATCTTTTACAGGGGTTTTTGTCGCATCCAAAACGCCCCAGTTTGGGTTTACTTTATAGGTAAAGTCTCCATGGCCAACAATCAAGGGGTTTCCTTGGGCACATTCCCAAAACAAAGCGGGTGAGAGTGCAGCAGCACCCAAAAACATACCCGACTGTAAAAAGTTTCTTCTCGAAGTCATAGGGCTAGCTTAAAATCGAATGAATTACATTACCTGCTACATCTGTCAGACGGAAACGTCTTCCTTGATATTTATAAGTGAGTTTGGTGTGGTCCACGCCAAATTGGTTTAAAATCGTGGCTTGTAAATCGTGTACATGCATTGGATCTTTTACCACATTGTATCCAAATTCATCAGTTTCTCCATAAGTGAAGCCCGGTTTGATTCCTCCTCCCGCCATAAAGATAGTGAACGATCTGGGGTGGTGATCTCTCCCGTAATTGGTGTCTGTTAATGTTCCTTGACTGTAGTTGGTTCTTCCAAATTCACCTCCCCATACAACTAAGGTATCTTCGAGCAATCCGCGTTGCTTGAGATCCATAATCAAAGCGGCAGAGGCTTGGTCAACGTCTTTGGCTTGTTTTGCAATTTGGGTAGGAAGGTTATCGTGTTGATCCCATCCCATGTGATAAAGCTGTATGAAGCGGACGTCTTTTTCTATGAGTCGCCTTGCCAAAATACAGTTTGCCGCAAAGGTTCCCGGAGTAAGTGCCTCGGGACCGTACATTTGAAAAACATGGTCAGGTTCATCTTCGATATTCATGACGTCTGTCACTGAGGTTTGCATCCTGTAAGCCATTTCGTATTGAGCAATGCGGTTGGCTACTTCGGGATCGCCAAAGAGTTTTTCTTGCTCTTCATTCATTTGAGCCAAGTAATCGAGCATCTGACGGCGCTCTTTTCGGGTAACTCCCTCTGGATTTTTTAAATACAAAACAGGGTCTTTTCCTGCACGGAATTGAACCCCCTGATGCAACGAGCTTAAAAATCCATTCCCCCAAAGTCTGGAGTAAAGGGGTTGGCCATTAGGTCGTCCTGTACCTCGAGACAGCATTACGATAAAAGAAGGTAAGTTGTCATTTAAACTGCCCAAACCATAACTCATCCAAGAACCAAAACTAGGCCGTCCCGATTGTTGGGAACCTGTTTGAAAAAAGGTGATTGCTGGATCGTGATTAATCGCCTCAGTATGCATGGACTTTACAAAACAAAGTTCGTCAGCGATTTTTGCGGTATAAGGCATCAGATCGCTAATCCACGCACGGGACTCTCCGTATTGTTTAAAATTATAGACACTTCCCGTCAGTGGAAAGTTGGCTTGTCCCGAAGTCATCCCTGTCAGGCGTTGTCCTTTTCGAATGGATTCGGGTAAATCTTGCCCTCGCATTTCATTCAACTTCGGTTTGTAATCAAACAAGTCTAGCTGAGAAGGTCCCCCACTTTGAAAAAGATAAATAATGCGTTTGGCTTTCGGAGCAAAATGAGGTAAAGGCATAGGTCCCATTTGGAGTAAATCTGCAGCTGTCTGACCTTGATTTAATCCCATCGGATCCAGTAAGCTCCCCAAGGCTAAACCACCAATACCCAATCCCATTTTTTGTAAAAAATGACGCCGGTTTTTGTTTAATAAATGTTCGTGTAAAGGATCCATAAGGTTAGCTTTTTTGGGTAGTTTCGTCCAAATTATAAATTAGTAATGCCATATCCACTAAAGGATTTTCAGAGGCTTGTTCGTTGTTGCTCAGCAAGGCATCGAAATAATCGCTTAAGAGTTTTTTCTCCGCTTCATTGGGTGTTCTTAAGGTGATTGTTCTAAAGAGTTTTAGAATTTTTTCGCGTTCCGTCTGAAGCGTATCTTCTGTGTCTATTTTATTGGCAATTGCCTCTGCAGCACTGTAAAACTGGGGATCGTTTAACAAGACTAAGGACTGCAGTGGAGTACTTGTTTTTTGTCGTTCCACGGTACATAAATCTCGGGTAGGAGCGTCAAATGTAATCATATTGGGAGGGGGCACTGTTCTTTTCCAGAAGGTGTACAAACTTCTTCTATATCGATTGACCCCACCGTCCGGTTGATATTGGGTTAGTCCTTGTCCAGAGGTTGTTTCTTCCCACAGCCCTTCGGGTTGATGTGGTTTTACACTGGGTCCTCCTATAGTTCCATTCAGCAGCCCACTGGTCACAAGGGCATTGTCCCGAATCATTTCTGCAGGGAGTTTTTGCCTTGGATAGTAGGCTAAAAATACATTTGTGGGATCCAGGCGGCTTGCCTCAAGGGAGGTTTTACTGGATTGTCTGTAGGTCGCCGAAAGGACAACTCTTTTGATGAATTTTTTAATATCCCATTGGTCTTGTGTTCTGAAAGTAACAGCAAGCCAGTCCAGTAATTCCGGGTGGGAAGGACGTGCCCCTTGATTTCCAAAATCCTCTGGAGTAGCTACCAACCCTCTTCCAAAAAACTGTTGCCAAAAACGGTTGACCACCACACGAGAAGTTAAAGGGTTTTTCTCGTCAAAAAACCATTTTGCTAAACCCAGTCGATTTTGAGCATAGGTTTCATCAAAGGGTAAAATCCGAGCGGGTGTTCCCGGTTGGACTTCTTGGTCGGGTGCGTCATACTGTCCTCGGGCTAAGGTGTAGGTAGTTCTCAGATTTTCCACTTCTTCCATGACCATAAGTTCTACTTTAGCAATACTGTCAGGAAGATGTAAAAAGGAAAGTTCTTCTGCTGCTATTTTTTTATCAATAGTGACAAATGGCGCTGGTGTTTCACCGTATTCAATACGGCCTTTTTCATCCACATTATTAAAGAAACTGTACAGACTAAAAAACTCTTTTTGAGAAACCGCGTCATATTTATGATCGTGGCAGCGCGCACATTCTACTGTGATCCCCATAAGTGCTTTGGAAGTGGTAACGGCGCGATCGGCTACATATTCCACACGATATTCTTCGTCAATGACTCCTCCCTCTTGGGTGATTTTATGATTTCGGTTATACCCCGTGGCTACGATTTGTTCTAAAGTGGGTTCGTCCAAAAGATCACCTGCCAACTGCCAGGTAATGAACTCATCATAGGGTAAGTTTTTATTAAATGCGTTTATGACCCAATCTCTCCAAGGCCACATAACCCGTTCTAAATCGTCTTGATAGCCATGTGTATCTGCATATCGGGCAACATCCAACCAAACCGAAGCCATACGCTCTCCAAATTGAGGTTGTGCCATCAGGTGATCTACCATTTTTTCATACGCTAGTTCTGACTCGTCTTCTAAAAATTGATCCATTAATTCCAAACTAGGCGGAAGGCCCGTCAAATCAAAGGCCAGTCTTCTTAAGATGATTTCTTTTTCAGCTAATGAAGAAGGATTCAATCCTTTATTTTCGAGTTTTGCTGCAACAAAATTATCGATCTCATTTTGAGCCCAGTCTTGGTATTTTGTTTGGGGAACTTCGGTTTTTTGCGGAACTTGATACGCCCAGTGGCCTTCCCAAGAAGCTCCTTGTTCAATCCATTTTTCTAAAATTTGTTTTTGCTGGGAAGAGAGTGACAAATTTGAATCTGGAGGAGGCATTTGGTTTTTAGGATCGGTACTGTTTATATGAAAAACAAGGGCGCTCCCCTTTGGATCTCCGCTTTTGATGATGGGCAGGTTGCTTAAGTTTTTAGCCACTCCAAAAGCACCCTCTTCTGTGTCCAGCCTTAAATTCGCTTGACGTGCTTCAGCGTCAGGACCGTGACAGGTATAACATTTATCCGACAAGATGGGCTTTACATCAAAGTTGTAACTGATGATTTCTGGCACCGCTTCACTTACCTCAAGAGAGGTTTGACCTCCTGACATCTCGCTGCTGGGCCCTGAAAGAAGGACTTTTAATCCCCATATGCATAACAGAGGTACGATTAAGTATAAGCTTAATTTAAAATTTTTAACCAATTGTTTTTCCATCACCCTAAAATAAAAATCTTTTATCTATGAAATAGTGATAACAAGATAAAAAATGATTCGTTTTAAAAGTAAATCTTCGCCAATAAATTGATTTTGAGTATCCTCCTGAGGTTCTCTATCTCCACAGTTGTGAAAAATAATTGAAATGAAAAATAAAGAAAAGTGCGGGTGAAGGGACTCGAACCCCCACGCCGTGAAGCACTAGATCCTAAATCTAGCGTGTCTACCAATTTCACCACACCCGCATTATTTATTTTTTAGAACGTATTCTTACGAACCGATGAAATAGCGTGCCTGCCTGTCGTTTGCCTTAAAAAGGCAAGGTAGACAGGTCTACCAATTTCACCACACCCGCAAAAGGTGGACAAATATAATTAAGTTTTTCAATAAAATTTCCCCATCCAAAAAAAATACATACGTTAACTTTGTAATTCACAATAACAGAAAGAAATGGAATTGAATGCAGCACAACAACGATTTTTGGATGAATGGATAGAATTTTTAAAAATCCCCTCTGTCAGTGCTGATCCTGTACATAAAAAAGATGTTGAAGACGGTGCCGAGTGGGTAAAAAATTCGCTCTTACAAGCGGGTTGTCCCGCCGTAGAGGTCATCCCCACAGCAGGACATCCCATTGTATACGGAGCCTACCTTGTAAATCCTGATTTACCTACGGTGTTGGTTTACGGACACTACGATGTACAACCTCCAGATCCTCTTGAACTGTGGGATAGTCCTCCATTTGAACCGGTAATCAAAACCACTTCGCTCCATCCCGATGGAGCTGTATTTGCTCGAGGAGCTTGTGATGACAAAGGGCAAGTTTTTATGCACATCAAAGCTTTTGAAACAATGCTCGCCCAAGGATCCCTTTCCTGCAATGTCAAATTTATGATTGAAGGGGAAGAAGAAGTGGGCAGTGACCACCTCGAAGATTTTGTAAAAGCAAATAAAGAAAAATTAAACTGCGATATAATTCTCATCTCAGACACGGGTATGATCTCCAAAGAGCAACCTTCTATCACCACCGGTTTACGAGGGTTAAGCTATATGGAAGTATGCGTAACGGGGCCTAACCGAGATTTACACTCAGGGCTGTATGGCGGTGCGGTACAAAATCCCATCAATGTGTTGTGTGAAATGATTGCACAGCTACGAGACGAAAATAAAAAAATTACCATCCCTGGATTTTACGATAAAGTAGCTGAACTTTCCGAGGAAGAACGTTCCGAAATGAACAAAGCCCCTTTTGATTTGGAAGGATTTAAACGTTCCATTGGCATCCAAGACGCGCTAGGGGAAAAAGGCTACAGTACGGAAGAACACCGATCAATACGTCCCACGCTGGATGTCAACGGCATCTGGGGAGGCTACACTGGAGAAGGTGCCAAAACAGTCATTCCCAGTAAGGCCTATGCCAAAATCTCCATGCGTTTGGTCCCAGACCAAGACTGGCACGAAATCAGTGAACTTTTTACTCAATATTTTAAATCGCTGGCCCCCGCTGGAGTTGAGGTGGATGTCCTGACGCACCACGGGGGATATGCCTATGTGACTCCCATAGATACGATTGGGTATCAAGCAGCACATCAAGCATATTCAGAAACTTTTGGAACCTCTCCCGTACCCAAGCGCGGTGGAGGAAGTATTCCCATAGTCCCCATGTTTGAAAAAGAACTGGGAGTAAAATCTATTTTGATGGGCTTTGGGCTAGATACTGACGCCATTCATTCCCCAAATGAACATTACGGCTTGTTCAACTTTTTTAAGGGAATCGAGACCATTCCTAAGTTTTATGAGCATTATATCCGACTCTGTAAAGAACAAGGCAAGACTTAAATAAGAAAGAGATCTGCTGCAATCCCATCGGTTAAGAACTTAGCTTCTCTGACAATTTTGAGATGATCTCCATCCCAAAAAAGATTTCGTATTGCTAGATGTCTGGACACTTGTTCTTCTAGATACGCAGCATGTGTTTTCCCGAAAACATTTTTAATATGAGCCAAAGAAACACCTTCCTGTTTACGAAGTGCTGTCATAATATATTCGTTATATCGATCTTTGGTATTTAATTGTTCTATTTCTCGATCTAATTTTCCGGATTGTACCCCACTGGCGTAAAGGTGGTTGTTCGAAATATTCCAACTCCGCTTTGCTTGTCCATCAAAACTGTGGGCGGAGGGACCTAAGCCCAAGTATGCTTTTCCATTCCAATAGTTTTGATTGTTTACCGAAAAAAAGTTGGGTTTTCCAAAACTTGAAAATTCATAATTGATATACTTCTTTTGCTCCAATAGAGCGACCAATAAATCATACTGTTCTTTTACCGTTTCCTCGGGTAGGAGCGTCACTTTATCCTTATTAACCAAATGATGCAACACTGTTTTCTCCTCTACGGTAAGGGCATAGGCTGAAATATGAGGGGGATCATAGCTTAAGGCATGTGATAAACTTTCTTCCCAATCTGCTATGCTGGAATCGGGCATTCCGTAAATCAGATCCAAGGAGAAATTTTCAAAATGTTTATTGACTGCTTTTAATGCGTTTTCAGCTTCTTTTCGATCATGTGCCCGATGCATCAATCGCAAATCCTTTTCCGAAAAAGATTGAATACCCAAGCTTAAACGATTGATCCCAGCCAATTTCAGGCGTCTTAAATAATCTTCATCAACATCGTCTGGGTTGACCTCCAAGGTGATTTCAATCCCCTCTACAGTGTCAAATTGATTCGTTACTTTCGAAATAAAAGACGTTATCCTTTCCGTTGAAATTAACGAAGGGGAACCTCCACCAAAGTAAATACTCTCAAGGGGACTTTTTAATTCGCTGGCTCGCATTTGAAGTTCTTCCTCTATGAGCTCCATCATTTGATCTCTCCCCTTTGCACCCGTTGAAAAATGAAAATTGCAGTAGTGACACGCCTGTTTACAAAAAGGATAATGAATGTAGAGGTTGGCCATGGCTGTATAAAGTTATGGCTAGGACTTTATTTTGTTAGGATTTTGGCTCACAAAGGCTCCCCAACCCGAATAGGACTTTTTAGAATCAATTTTCCCTTTGTTGTAATAATGACATACCGCTGCTGCCAATCCATCTGTAGCGTCGAGATTTTTTGGTAAGACTTTGATATTCAGTAGTTTTTGAAGCATTTTAGCAACCTGTTCCTTGGAAGCATTTCCATTTCCCGTGATGGCCATTTTTATTTTTTTTGGTGAATACTCCGTAATGGCTACCTCCCTAGAAAGTCCTGCTGCCATAGCTACTCCTTGAGCACGACCCAACTTTAACATGGACTGCACATTTTTTCCAAAAAAAGGAGCTTCGATAGCTATTTCGTCAGGATGAAACTCATCTATCAATTCAATAGTACGATTAAAAATTTTTTGAAGTTTTAAAAAATGGTTGTCGTATTTTTTTAATTGCAATTCGTGCATTTGTATCAACTCCATCTCTTTTTGGGTTGTTTTAATAAGTCCAAAACCCATGATGGTGGTCCCAGGATCGATTCCCAAAATAATGTTCTGCTCTTCCATAAGAGCGTTACTCGGCGATTATCAAAATGGGTAAGGTCAACTCAGTTGAAACAAAGGCTCCTACATTTGTTTTTACTGCTGGGTTTGCTTGTGGTATCAGACTCACTGCCAGTTCTAACTGCTCCTCTAAATTAGGAATTGCTGTATTCAAGGCATTGGAACGAACTACTTCTTCCAAAGAAAAATAACCTTCTTTGTCTATTCGTAGTTGTAAGCTGATTTCTTCCTCCAGGAATTCTGAGGATTCCCAAGGGTTTTGAAGGATGTACTCCTTTATAGAATTAGAAATTATGGATTCAAAACACGCGCGTTGTTCATCAAGATCCTCACGGTCTTCACATGAGGGGAAGGTAGGCGCCTGATCTTTTTCCGACCACGAAGAAGCAGCTTCTATTTCTTTCTTAGAAACTTGTGTAGGTTCAAAAAGGTGACATCCTAAAAAAGAAACTAAAAAAAGAAGTGAAAGCAGAGAAGTAGAAATTGATTTCATTGGTCTTAAATTCAGTATAAAGTTACACGTTTTTTTCTATTCCGGGTGCCTAAAGGCTTCTCTACCCAAGAAAAATGAATATTTTTACCTATGGATCTTTTACTCGTATGCATCGCTGGTTTTTTTATTGTCTTGGGGATTGCAGGTAGCTTTCTTCCTGTTATCCCTGGACCCATCACCTCATGGCTGGGGTTGCTCATTTTGAATTTTGCTCCCTCGGTCCACCTTGAAAAAAAATTTCTAATTCTCAGTTTTTGTATTGCTCTGGCAATTTTCATTTTAGATAATTTCATCCCTGTTCTAGGAGCCAAAAAATTTGGTGGCGGGAGAGGAAGCGTTATAGGAAGTTCTGTGGGACTAGTGATTGGCTTGCTATTTTTAGGGCCTTTTGGAATTCTTTTAGGACCCTTTTTTGGAGCTCTAATTGGCGAACTACTTGTAAATTTTGAAAATAAAAAAGGTGCTGTCAAAGCAGCTTTTGGCGCTTTAATCGGATTTTTTACAGGTGTGTTTTTGAAATTAATTATCGGCCTTGCATTCGCAGTTACCTATTTCCAGACCTTATGGAAATACAGGGAGGTCTTGTTGTAAACGATAAAGCAACTCCTTTCACCAAAAATTCAATCAAACCACAACACTATATTTATTTAATGAATGTTGTTTATGCCTCGCATATTATTTTAATGCTTTAACAACTGGCCTTGGGAAAGGAGTGTACTTCATACGTAATCTTTTTGCATTTTTAAAAACTCTTCTTGCTCATTTTCAAAACTTAATTCACCGATACTGTTCAATCTCACTTTGATCGGATTGTGGGTATGCCAACCTGTTTTACGATGTCCGAAATTATTTATTCGAATATAGTTTGGGGCGTTTGTATCTGTCAGATTATTATCGTGAACTAGTCTGAATTCGTAAAACTTACTGGACAATTTTTGAATTCGGTATAGATGTTTTGCAAGAAAACTATTCGATTCTTCCTTAAGGACGATTTTGGTCTCTTCAAGGTCCAAAAGAAATGTATCATTAATTTTAAGGGTCGTGATAAATTGATATCCGTCTTCAGGAAGTTGATAAATGGGTTCTTTAAATCGGGCTCTGCGAACCACTTCCCAAAAAGACACGACATCTTCACAATATTCTTGTTTTTTGTTTAAGTAAATCAATACGTGGTGGTTGTTTCTCAAGTTGACATATTGGTTTAACTCTTCCTTGAGTTGGACCACCCCGGTGAGACTTTCCCGAATACGAACACTTTTCACTGGGACGGGATCACCTTTTAAATTCGGCATAAATACTTTTGGAACTGAAAACCCTTCTTTGTCAAAACCAAAAAAAGCGTTTCTTGGGACTTTATCTCCTTGAAATCCTCCTGCTAGATCAATTGCCTCTAACACCGCTGCACGCACATGAGGATCTACAATTTTTATGACCTGTTTAAGGGTCGAAATTAAATGTAAAGGTTTTCTCAGATGGAAGGCTTCCTGTTGATCTTCTGGAGATTTTCGTTTGCCATAAACACTTTCCTTGTGAAGAGACCCCCTTACGGAAAGACAAAAATTTTCATAAACCTTCTCTCCCTGCTTAAACGTATGTTTCCGGGTTGAGATTAACTTTCGTTCTTGTTTATGAGAAACCCGAATCGAGTAAATATGATATTCCAAGTCGTCTCGAAATCCTTCGTAGGGAATGGGAAACGAGGACCGCTGGTTCACAGACAGGTATTTGTTTTGTTGAGACATGGTCTCTAAATAGGCTGTACTTCTATTGGCATTGATGTAGGCCAGGAGTGCTTTAAATCGAAAATCTCCATTGGGATTTTCATAAACTTCGGAATGAAAAAGATGTTGCAGTCGCCACTTTTCAATAAAATGTACGGTGGCTTGTCCGGGTGCCACAGAAACCTCAGGAACCACACGGGTCAAAAAGTTCATTACATCTTTACTCAAAATATTACTGTCTCGCATCTGGTGTTTTAACGGGTTTCGATAGTTGTGCTTTTTGATAAAGCGCTTAAATTTTCGATAACTGGATGGAAACTCTTTGGTATTAGAAAACAAGCGTGCTGCCCTTTTTAAAACTGTACTCCATTCTTCTGGTTCGTGTGTATTAAAATAATCATAAGGACAACTGTCTGTTATTTTTTCGGCAAAAGATCGAACACATAGGGTTTTATTCCAATGACTGTCGTTCAACGAATTGCGCCATGGGTTGATATAAACCACCTGAATTGTATCGGTAAACAAGTCGGAAAGGGAGATATGAGAGCCTGTGTAGGGACAGGTTTGCTTACATTCTTCCCAAAGTTCAAATTTGGTCAAATTCAAAGGAATGATGTTTTCTGCTCGCTCGCCAAGAAGCTCAATGTATCTTGATCGTAGGCTTGCTCTTCTTCTTTGATCCAAACGAAAAAGATACCTCTGATACTTGTTTAGCTTTACATCCGCACTGAGTTCCGCTTGTATTTCGTCTATCTGTCCATAGGTGTCAATGAGTTCATTGAGCACTTTTCGGAGCTGAAACACTGCGGTAATGAGCAAGGGGTTTTTCAGGTTGTAAATTTCTCTATCGGTGTTTTTGTCTAAAGGAAATTTCGCCCATGTTTTTGAGTGTTCCAAAGTGTGTTTTACCCCGTAGAGTTTCTTGATTTGAAAATGATCCAACTGCATTTCTTCGTTCAAAAAAGCAGTTAACTGAGGTAAAAATCCCAAAACCTTATTTTTACTATAAATTTTGAGAACCGAATTGATAATGTATTGAATGTCTGTTTCGTCAATGCCGTTCCATTTTTCCTCCAAACTATTTTTTACCCCACCGAGGATAACCGCCATATTGTAGTTGATTCCCCTTTTTAGGAAATACAAGATATTTCTTGCTGCTTTTTTACTGATCGGGGCATAGTTTTTATCCAATTGAAGACTTGCAAACTTTGCAGCTTGGAGTTCTGTAAGTCCCCATTTTTCGATCATCTGAGACTTTAGTTTTTGTTCGTTGTCAAAGAAGTATAAACAATGCCAAATTGTTTCTCTTTTTTGATCGTCAAAATCAAACCATTCCTCCCCAAAGACGGTATGGTGGGACAGACTGGCGTTTACAAAAGAGCCTTTGATAGATTCCTCGTCCTTGATATTGTAGTGTGCGTTGGGCTGCTCCAGTTCATTTCTCAATCTCCCAAAATTGAATCTGCGGTGGGTTAAAAAATAAGTTACAGCAGTGGTACGATCTTTTTTTGAAAGAGACTTCCCGTTGACTTTCAGGGCGTTTGCCCATCGATAGGCCAAGAGATCTTGATAAATTAAACTGGAAATACAACATTTTGTCTTCTTGGGCTCGTAGGGACAGCGACCCACACGAAACTTTTGTGATTTGAGCGGACGCTGGAAAAAGACGGTTCCCTTTTGGGGGGGAATTGAATCCGAATCTCCAATTAACGCTTTTTTGAGATCTGAACTGAGTTGGGGATGAAATTTTACCTGATAGTTCCAGATATTTTCAAGCTCATTTTGAAACATTTCTCGGGTCAAAAATCGATTTCGAATGCGCTCGTTGGTAAAACGATAGGACTTGTTTTCTTGGGGAAGCAGACTGCTTAGATAAATTCCCAGAGAACTGTTGTGAATCTGACTTTGAGTATGGTTGATTCCAGGTCTGTTTTTTTCTGCCAAACCGTTGAACATGATATTGTCTTTCAACCCCCGATTGCGTTCCGAAATAGGAAAACCCCGATGGATGGATATCTGATAAATTATTCTTCCCAACTCCTCGAGACTCAAAGGCTCCATTACTGCTTTTTTGCGAAGTTGATACGGATTCATTCGGAACCAGTCCTGTAATGAATCTTTGGGAAATTGTTTTTGTTCTTTCCAAGCTTTTAACTCAGTCCTACTTAAAGGACACATTTGGTGTTCGATAAGAAGCTCCAAAACCTTTATTTTTCGTGTTCGGTTTCGTTGATATCGGAAACGAGTTGTACGTTTAGAACGTTTGTAGGCTTTTTTGGAAAGTTCTCGTTTCCCAGATCCAAAATTTTCACATCCTACAGGAAAAACACGCGTACCCATGGCCTTAATTTGCATCGTATCAGCGTCGAGCAATGACCACCCGATACTGTTAACGTCTATGTAAAGTCCCAATAGATTTGGCATTTTAAAAATATTTAATACATTTGCTACTCAATCTTATCACAATAAGGCTATATGCCGTAGAAAATTCTTGAATCCCGCTTCGGTGGGATTTTTTATTGGAGCATTGTTTTTCTGTTGTGGTCATCCATATATAAAGTAAAGTCCAATAACAGATCATAGAAATTCCAGAGTTGTTTTTTGGAATCTTTAGAATCCGAAGGAAAACGACAGATGTTTTGTGCGGCAAACTCCAGAACAGCACTCTTGATCTTCTCAGAAGTAAATTCTTTCTCTTTGAGTATACCCAATTTAAATGCTACTCCAACGGCAGTAAAAGCATTACAAACTTGTAATTGTGTATAGAGTGAATTGAGTTTTTTTTCAAAATCTTCGTCTGAAAACTCCAATAGGTTTTTGATTGTGTCACAACCCAAGCCCAGAGCTAGTGATTTTAAAATCACCAACTCTGTACTTTTTAATTGAGGTTGTTTTAGGGATTGGGGTGTAAAATACATTTTAGGTTAAAATTTAGTTTTTGGGGCAAAAAGATTGCTTTTCAAAAGTGGGAATATTTAAGAGTAGTTTAATCTAGAGTTCTATCAAGGGCTTACTTAAAGTAATCTTTGGTAGGTTTTTGGTAGTATTGGGCGATTTTAACAAAATTAGCTTTGTAGTCTTTTTCCTACAAGAAAGACAAAAGGACTTACTAACATAAAGATTTAGTACTTTTGGATAGTTAAATTAAGACCATGGAACTATTTATAATAACCTTTGTGTTGCTAATGCTTGCTTTTGCAGGAATTGCTATCAAAATTTGGGCTAAAAAAGATGGTGAATTTGCAGGTACCTGTGCCAGTCAAAGTCCTTTTTTAAACAAAGACAATAAACCCTGTGGTTTGTGCGGAAAAATGCCGGAAGAAGCAGAATGTAAAAATCCTGCAACTTTTAACAATTGACTTTTTTCAAAATGGATTCGCAAGAAGAACTCGAACTGATCTTACGCGCCAAAACTCAAGATCAAAATGCATACAATTTACTTTTTGATCGCTATTGGAATTCCATCTATTCTTTTTTATACCAACGGACATCAAATCCAAACGTAGCAGAAGAACTCGCTATTGAATCCTTTGCCAAAGCTTTCGATCGTTTGGAGCATTTTGACGAACGACTTCCTTTTGGATCCTGGTTAATAACCATTGCAAGAAACCATCATATTGATCGATACCGCAAATCGAAGCAACAACATGAAAAGCACAAAGACCTGGACACGACCTTTCCTTTGGAAGTTTCCAGTAATGTCCCCTCCCCGGAACAGTTGATGATCGCCGACCAAAATTTGGATGCGCTTTTGGAACATATTAAATCCATGAAAAAAGAATTTCGGACCCTTCTCAGAATGCGTTACTTTGAGGATTTATCTTTGAAAGAAATCGAAACGCTATTGGAAGAGCCGCAAACTACGATTCGTGTAAAACTCTTTCGAGCCAAAAAAGTGCTAGCTAATTTATTAAACCGTGATGCGAATTAATCTTTCAAAACTGGGTCCTGGATTACTCTTTGCAGGTGCTGCGATTGGAGTGTCTCATTTAGTTCAATCCACTCGAGCTGGAGCCGACTATGGGTGGGGGTTGATTTGGGCTTTGCTACTCATCAACTTGTTTAAATATCCTTTTTTTCAATACGGTCCTCGTTATGCACAAGCAACAGGGGAAACCTTATTAGACGGGTATCACAAACTTGGAAAAGGATACCTATGGGCCTATTTTTTTGTCAACCTGGGAACCATGTTTACCATCCAAAGTGCCGTCACCGTGGTTACCGCAGGTTTGGCTTCCAAACTTTTCGGCATTACGGACGATATTGTCATTTGGAGTATCATCATTACTTTATTTTGCAGTGTCATTCTTGTTTTGGGTCGGTTCCATTGGTTGGACAAATTCATTAAAGTCATCATGATCTCACTGGCCATAAGTAGTGTCCTCGCTGTAGGTGTCGCCTTTTATACGAATGAAAGTACCCTTTCCTTTCAACAGATATTTCCCACTGGAAGTGGCTTACTTTTTTTAATCGCCTTTTTAGGATGGATGCCCGCCCCTTTGGATATCTCTATATGGCACTCCATTTGGACCCTTGAAAAAAATAAAATCCAAATTAAAAGACCTTCACTGTCTGAAAGCCTTTTCGATTTTAACGTGGGCTATATTGCCACAACTTTTCTTGCTCTATGTTTTGTGGGGTTAGGCGCTTTGGTCATGTTTGGTACGGGAATTGAATTTTCGAATCAAGGAGGTGCTTTTGCAGGACAACTTATACAACTCTATACTTCAAATTTAGGAGAAGCCGCTTATGGGTTGATCGCCGTTGCAGCTTTTTCTACGATGCTTAGCACTACCATTACAACCCTAGATGCTTCCCCGAGGGCAATGTCCAAAACGATACAATTGCTGTTTAAAAAAGAAAAATCATATTACATCCCTTGGTTGTTGATCTTAGGACTAGGGACGGGATGTATTTTTCTTTTTCTCTTATCTGAAATGGGACAATTAGTACAGATCGCTACAGTGCTTTCTTTTATAACGGCACCATTGTACGCCTTCTTAAACTTCCGCTTGGTTTTGAGCAAACAAATGCCTCGAGAACATCAGCCTAAAAAAGGGCTCAAAGTATTAAGTATCATTGGACTACTCGTTCTTACAGGGTTTACGCTTTTTTATCTTTTCAGTCTCTAAGGATTCGTTTATCTTTGTACAAAAGAATGATGATGGAGGTACAAGAAAAAACAGTTCTACACAAAAAAAAACCCGAATGGATCCGGGTGAAATTACCTACGGGTAAAAAATATACGGAGCTGAGGGGACTGGTAGAAAACTACAAGCTCAACACCATCTGTACTTCTGGAAGCTGTCCCAATATGGGTGAATGTTGGGCGGAGGGAACAGCCACCTTTATGATTTTAGGAAATATCTGTACGCGTTCTTGCGCTTTTTGTGGGGTCCAGACAGGACGTCCTTCTGCTGTAGATTGGGCAGAGCCAGAGAAAGTGGCCAATTCCATCAAAATTATGAAAATCAAGCACGCGGTTATCACTTCGGTAGACCGCGATGATTTGAAAGATATGGGCTCCATCATTTGGGCGGAAACAGTCAACGCCATCCGCCGGATAAATCCCAACACGACCTTAGAAACATTAATTCCCGATTTTCAAGGAAATACGCGCAATTTGGATCGAATCGTCGAAGTAGCCCCTGAAGTCGTTTCTCACAACGTGGAAACGGTCAGTCGCTTGACCCGTAAAGTCCGTGTTCAAGCCAAATACAAGACCAGTTTGGACGTGTTGCGTTATCTAAAAGATCAGGGCATCAACAGAACAAAATCTGGGATCATGCTCGGTCTAGGCGAACGCGAAGAAGAAGTGTTGGAGACTCTAAACGACCTCAGAGAAGCAAAGGTAGATGTCGTAACAATTGGACAATACTTACAGCCGAGTAAAAAACACCTACCTGTACATTCCTTTGTCACTCCAGACCAATTTAAAACGTATGAAACCTATGCGCTCGACCTTGGTTTTAGACATGTGGAAAGTGGACCGCTTGTCCGTTCTTCCTACAAAGCACACAAGCATATCGCTTAATTTTTTGTAATTGAACTTGCTACAAGAGTTTTAAATTCTTTTGCCTCTTTTTCTTCTAAAAACTCCATAGTGATGGGTAGATAAAAAAGTTCTTCAGAACTAAAATAAGACTCCAAACGTCCAAAATCTTTTTCAGTGGTTACGATCGTTTGGGCTTGTTTTCGCTTTTTTATCTCTTCAATTTCCTCAGGTTTAAACTCGTGATGGTTGGGATAGTTAAGGTGCTTAAAAATCTTCCCTTCCTCTTTTAAAAATTCGACTAACGGTTCTGGGTTTGCTATACCTGTGATGAGAAAGAAAGAAGATGAAAGGGAAGCAAGTGCTTTTTCTTTTTGGCGATTTAAGAGTTTCTTATGATAAGCTATGGAGGTAAAGAAAACGCTTTGGTTTGGTAAAGGGTTTATTCTTTTGCTAATTTCTTGTCGAGCTGTCTTACTCAAATTTTTGGGACATTTGGTTATCAAGATAATTGAAGCCCGTTTTGCTCCCGATTTTGTTTCTCTGAGTCTTCCCAAAGGAATCAAATGATCTGAATAATATGGATTTGAATAGGTTGTAGTTAAAAGCATAAGTCGAGGTTGAACGTACCGATGTTGCATTAGATCATCTAAGAGTAGGACCTCTGGGTGTGGCTTGATTTGATCTAACATTTCTAGGGCGTCGATTCTTTTTTCCGCAACCACCACAGCAACACCGTGTTTTGAATAAAATTGGTAGGGTTCATCTCCTAGGGTCTGAGCCGTGCTTTTCTCTGTTGCGATTACCACGCCTCGCGTACTTCTTTTATACCCCCTACTTATTACAACAGGAATGTGGTCTCTCTTCAAGTGTGAAATAAGATAATCTATAACTACGGACTTTCCCGTCCCCCCTACGCTCAGGTTTCCTACCCCAATACTAGATTGTTCAATTGGGTAAGTTGAAATCCAACCCCAATCAAAAAAACAGTTTCTTAAAGTGGTTACAACACCATAAATCCATGCAAAAGGAAACAACAAGACAGACCACCGTTTCATGCCGATGAAGATAAATATTATATTTGTTTTTATTCTTTAGCTTATGATCGTTCAGCAACTTCTCGAAACCCTTGACCAGTGGGCACCCAAAGCCTATGCGGAAGACTTTGACAATGTAGGTCTTTTGGTGGGAGACTCAAAAACTAGGTGTACTGGTGTCTTGATTAGCCTAGACTGTACTGAGGCTGTGGTGGAAGAAGCACTCGCTGAAAAATGCAATGTGATTTTGAGTTTTCATCCCATTATTTTTTCTGGGTTAAAAAAAATTACAGGAGCTCACTATGTGGAACGGGTAGTTCAAAAAGCCATTAAAAATGATCTTGTAATTATCGCCCTTCACACGCGTTTAGACAATCATCCCCAAGGAGTCAACCACGTACTATGTGAACGACTAGGCTTACATCTTACTCAAGTTTTGATTCCCAAAAAAGACACCCTTAAGAAACTGGTGACCTATGTTCCAAAAAGTCATACAGAAAGCGTTCTAAAAGCCTTGCACGGCGCAGGTGCAGGTGATCTAGAAAACTTCAGTGAGTGCAGTTTTTTATTAGAAGGAACAGGACACTTTACTGGAAATGAAAAAAGCACCCCCCATTTGGGTGAAAAATTAGAAAAAGCGTCGGTTCAAGAAGTTCAGATTAATGTGGTTTTTGAGTCGCATCTTCTTCATACTGTCCAAAATACACTACAACAAGCGCACCCTTATGAAACCGTGGCATATGAAATCTATCATCTGATCAACTCCTTTGCTGAAGTGGGCATGGGACGCATTGGGTATTTAGAGAATGAAATGGATCTTGCTTCATTTTTACAGTTTGTAAAAAAACAATTGAATACAGAACTTATACGCTACAGCCCTGATCCAGGGAAGTCCATTAAAAAAGTTGCTGTTCTGGGAGGTTCAGGAAGCTTTGCCATTGAGGATGCGAAACGTCAAAACGCTGATGCATTTATTACTGCAGACCTAAAATACCACCAGTTTTATCAAGGAGAAAAAGAGCTTGTTCTCATCGATGTTGGACATTATGAAAGTGAACAGTACACCAAAAATTTGATATTTGATTATCTTACCAAAAAATTGCCTAATTTTGCATTCGTTTTATCACGAACCAAAACAAATCCTGTTAACTATTTTTAGCTATGGCCAAAAAAACTGAAGCAACTGTCGAAAGTAAACTAAGAGCTCTTTATGACCTTCAACTTATCGATTCTAGAATTGATGAAATTATAAGTTTAAGAGGAGAACTCCCTTTAGAAGTAGAAGACTTAGAAAACGAAATTGCAGGTTTAAATAGCCGTTCAGAAAAAATTAAGGCAGAAATTGACGAAGGTGAAAAAGGAATTTCTGATCAAAAGCAGATCATTGAAAATGCAAAAGAACTTTTAAAGAAGTACGAAGATAAACTCAAAAATGTTCGCAACAATAGAGAATACAACTCCATAGTCAAAGAACAAGAATACCAAGACTTGGAATCTCAGTTGGCAGAAAAGAAAATCAAAGAGTACAAGCAGGACATCGAACAGAAGCAAGAGCGTTTAACTTCAGTAAACGAAAAAATTGAAGAGCGTAGCCTTCATCTGAATTCTAAAAAAGGGGAATTAGACGCAATCCTTAAAGAAACACACAAGGAAGAAGACCTACTTCAAAAAAAGTCAACAGAATTCGAAAAAGGAATAGAAGAACGCTTGGTTACTGCCTACAAACGAATTCGAGAAAGTGTTAAAAATGGCCTTGCCATTGTACCTATAGAACGCGGAGCTTCTGGGGGTTCTTATTTCTCAATCCCTCCACAAGTGCAACTTGAAATCGCTTCTCGAAACAAGATCATTATGGATGAACACAGCGGAAGAATCCTTGTGGACGCAGAACTTGCAAAAGAAGAACAAGAGAAAATCCAAAAACTTATTGGAGGCTAATTATTCCCAAAAGTCATAAACTAGTACAGATTCTGTATGTGGAACAAACAGTTCTACAAACTTTTGATGAATGGGATGAGGTAGGTAGATACTATCACGATCTGTAGCATTGGAAAATCTCATTGTCAGACTGTGTTCATAACCTTGAGTTAATCCCTCGGGAGAAACATTTTGACCAAAATTCAATGCCTCTACACCAGGAATAGCTTGTAAACTATAGGCTGCATCTGTGATTTTTTGAAAGTCTTCAGCAGACACATCGTCCTTGAATTGAATCAAAACGAGATGGATTAACATTTTTTCGTTCTTTTTTATCATACCAGAATGTGAAGTGCTATCAATAAAAAAATATCCAATAATTATTGTGGAAAAGTAAAAAAGGATAACAATTACAAAAGAAAGCCGATCTGTTATTTCAACTTTTGACATGTTGGATTTTTTTCCAATTTAAAAATTTATAACTGAACAGAAGGAGGAAAATCGAAGTCTTTGGTAAAAAAAACCTGCTCGCATCAGAACTCAAAAGTAAACAAAATCAAATAATTATCAGAATGAATGATAGAGCGAGCAGGCTAACAATAAACCAATCTATAGTATAGACTGCACACTTGAGTAAAAGTTACACCAGTAAATGATAATGTAATGTTAAAAATAGTATTAAGCTTTCCTCTTAGGGCTGGCTGGACGTAAAACAAAAAAGAACTGCATAGCAGCTCTTTTTAATAGGGTGTGGGCGCTGAGGGATTCGAACCCCCGACCCCCTCGGTGTAAACGAGGTGCTCTGAACCAACTGAGCTAAGCGCCCTTAGAAAGTATTCATTTCATAAGGTTCGCAAAGATAAAATTTATACATGAATTCCAAACTATTCCTCTAGCTATTTTATTTTAAAGAGTTGTTTTTTAATTCCAAAACCTATACTACTTCTGAATAGCTGTTAAAAAGTAGATTTAAATTTATTTATAGCACTGAAGACAAGGCACACTTTAGATTTAGACCACTCACATAAAAACGTGACAGCGAGAAAAAAGACGTTTTTAAATTCTAAATGGCACTCCCTGAACAAAAGCTATTTACAATTTCAATATTGTGTTTTTTTATTAAAAATGTAACTTTTAGGTTACATATAAAATATTTTTTGATAAGTTTGCGTTACATTAAATGAATTTAACTATGGAACCACAACTTATTATTCCAGTCTTGGGCATTTTGACAGGGCTCATTATTCCCATTGCAGTTTTTATCTGGTTATACCATGAAGGGAAAGGCAAAAGAGAAACTGTATTGGAAATTTCAAAACACTTAGATGACCCCGCTAAATTAGAAGAGTTGTTAAAAATTTTTGAGGAAAGAAAAAAAGCCCCTATTGACTATCGAAGAAATGGAGTGATCACAATTTTTGTTGGCATAGGCCTTTATCTTCTTGGGTATGTAGCTATAGGATATATTCTAGAAGGGGTTGGATTCTTAGTTTTCGCGATAGGTGTGGGAACTTTGATTGCTGGATACCTCTATCCAAATACAGGGAAGGAACTTACAGATGCAGTAGAAGAATATGAAAAAAAATAAACTTGGGTAAAAATCATAAAAAACTTATAAATAATCTTGAAGAACTGAGGAAATCTTCAGGATTGACACAACAAGAATTATCCCAATACGCAGAGGTTTCAAGAAAAAGTATTAATGCGATAGAAAATGGTATTTATATCCCATCGACGGTTTTAGCTTTGAAAATTGCCAAAACCTTGAAATGCAGGGTGGAAGATCTCTTTCAATTACCTCTAGGCTAGTAATCTTATAAAATCCACGTATTGGATTAGAATTTCAAGCTATTTCTACAGTTATTTTATTTTAAAGTTGTTTTTTTCATACTCCAAAACCTCAGCGACAACAAATGTACTTCCTCCAACAAAAACCAGATCCTCAGGAGCAGCTTCCTCTATAGCCGCCAGGTAGGCTAAAGGCACTTGCTGAAAATACTGAATGTGCAAAGGAGAATTGACCAATTCTTCCTTCAATTGCGTCAAAGGCAAGGCACGCTCCAGATTGGGACTACTCAAATAAAAAGTTGCTGAAGAAGGAAAAAGAGACAGTAAATCTTGAACCTCCCGACCCTGAACAAAACCCATCACCAAATGCAATTTCCCATAAGAAAGTGTTTTGATTTGTTTTGCCACAAGAGTTAAGCCTTCTTTGTTATGTGCCACATCTAAAATGACTTCGGGTGTTGTTCTTATTCTTTGCCAACGCCCCATCAGTTGTGTCGCTTCTTTGACATTCAAAAGCCCTTTTTGTACGGTTTCGTCCTCTAGTCCTAGATGGAGTTGCGCCAAAGCAGCTACCACCGTTCGGATATTTTTTTTCTGATAACTTCCCGTTAAATCAGAAAGGAATGGACTATTTTGCTGTTCAGCAAAAGACAAAGGAGCTCCTTGGTGTTGCGCCACTTCTTCAAAAACCGCTTGTGTTCTAGGGTCTTTTTCTCCAATTACTACAGGGATCTTAGGCTTTATGATTCCTGCTTTTTCTCGGGCTATTGCGGCATGAGTAGTACCTAAAAATTGAGTGTGATCCAATCCAATATTGGTAATTACTGAGAGCACAGGTGTAATAATATTGGTCGCATCCAAACGGCCGCCCAAACCAACCTCTATGACAGCATAGTCCACTTTTTCTTTCTTAAAATACCAAAGGGCGAGGCCCACAGTCATCTCAAAAAAAGAAAGCTGGGCCTTTTCAAAATACGGCTTGTGAGAAGTAACGAACTCGACTACCTCCTGTTTTGAAATCAGTTGACCACCTACCTTAATCCGTTCCCTAAAATCCAGCAGATGTGGCGAGGTGTACAAGCCAGTTTTAAACCCTGCCGTTTGCAGGACAGAGGCCATCATGTGTGCGGTAGATCCTTTGCCATTTGTACCCCCAATATGGATGCAGGGATAGGCTTGATGCGGATTCCCCAAATACTGGTCAAGCTGTTGCATCGCTTCTAAACCTGGGCGATATGCTGCCGCTCCTTTTCGTTGAAACATGGGAAGTTTTGAAAACATCCATGCAATCGTTTCTTGATAGGTCTCCACTGTTTATTCTCCTAATTTAAATTGAATTACAACAAATCCGACTTGTTGCTGTGGCGCTTGAGAATCGGGATACCATTTGTGTAATAAAGCTGTTTTTTTTGCAGGCTCCATCAAACAAGGATGGGTATTGGTACTTCCTTTTACGCCAGGCTCTGCAAGGACAACTTCCCCTTCGGGATTGACTGTAATTCGAACCACGACCGTTCCTTCTTGGTTGCAGTCCTGAATTACTTTGCCATTGGATTGAAGATTTCTTCCATTCAATCCGTATCCCTTACCGATTCCTCCCAAACCTGCATTGTTGTAATAACTACTTGCATAGGGATTTCCCTCTACCTTTCCTTTATCTCCAACCTCCTGGTCATCTCCTTCTCCTTGGGTTTCTTCCCCTTTTGCAGTGTTTTTTTTCAACAAATTAGAAACCACACTCTTGGTTGCCTCAGAAACTTTTGGTACTTCTTTCTCTGGGGGCGTTTCTTCTGCTTTTTCTTCTTCCACGGGCGGTTGAATTTCCTTTTGAGGAGCTTCCTTTTCTGGGATACTCACCGTAGATTCTTTTTCTGTGAGCACCGGTGGGGTTTCTTCTGAGGTTACCTTCTTGGGTGTAGGCTGTGGCGTGATCTGTTCTACTTTAGACTCGTTTTGGATCGGTGTGGGCTTTGCACTTACAGGTTTTTGGGGCTGGATGTTCCCACTCCCTTGAGCTAAGGTCCCAAAGTTGACCTCCATACCGTAACTTACGGGTGGATCGTAATACGTCAGACCCAAAACAAAAAAAAGCAACATCAAGAGCAATCCCACTAACGCCGTGAGACCTGCTGACTTTTTTTTATGAGGTGTGTCTAATATTTTCATTTTAATTTATTAAGGTGTATCTACAGCCAATACCACCTTTATCCCGTTTTTATTGGCAATATTCATCACATAAACTACCTGATCTATAGCCACTTTTTTTTCTGTTCTCAGGACGATAGAAGGGGTTTGCATTGAAGTGAGATTTTGGATAAGCTGACGCTCTAAATTTCTTTTCGCAACTGGGTCTGCATTGAGGTAAAATTGATTTGCATTGGTAATGGTTACCGCTACTGTGTTTCGGTTTTCAGTTTTGCCCTCTGCTTGAGGTAGCTTTACTTCTATGGTATTGAGTTGTTTTGCTAAAGTAGAGGCGATCATAAAAAAAATCAACAACAAAAAGACCACATCCGTCATGGAGGACATGTTAAACTCGGGACGAATTTGGTTCCTTCCGCGAAGCTTCATCTTAAGCCGGTTCGTTTAACAGGTCTAGAAATTCCAAGCTTGTCGCTTCCATCTGATACACCGCTTTGTTTGTTTTTACCACCAAATGATTGTAACTGATGTATCCGAGTATTCCTACGATAAGTCCTGCTACTGTTGTCGTCATGGCGGTATACAAACCATCCGCAAGTAATTGCATATCAATATTGCCCCCAGCATTTGAAATTTCAAAAATGGACAATATCATTCCAATTACGGTTCCTAAAAAGCCCAACATTGGGGCTGCACCGGCAATCGTAGCAAGAATACTAATATTTTTTTCCAGTTGATAGACTTCCAAACGACCTGCGTTTTCTATCGCCGTGTTGATATCTTCCAACGGCCTGCCTATCCGAGATAAGCCTTTGGAAACCAAACGGGATACAGGAACGTTTTCTTGCACGCACAATTGTTGTGCACTATCCACTTTGCCTTGCATTACAAAGGATCTAATTTGAGACATAAAAGTAGGGCCCACACGTACCGCTGCACGAATAGCAAAAAGTCGTTCAAAATAAATATAAACGACCATCAACAAAAGTACAGTCAAGACACCAATAATTATCTGGCCTCCAAGGCCTCCGTTTTGAATCAGTTCAATCAAAGAAAGGGTTTTCTCTGTCTGGAGTGGGGAGGGATCTTGTTGGAGAAATAGCGTCATATGAAAAGAGAATTTACTTTAAAACGTAAGCGCAATCAAAAAATTCTATTAGGTGTCTATTAAAGTACGAAATTCCGCATTAGCACAAAGACTACAAAACCTCCAATAAATCCTAAAAAGGCCAACCATGCAATCTTTTTAAGATACCAGAAAAAATCTATTTTTTCCATACCCATTGCCACAACACCCGCTGCAGAACCGATAATGAGCATACTTCCTCCTGTCCCTGCAGAATAAGCAATCAAATGCCAAACAGGGTCGTCTGTTGGCATAGAAAACATACCCATACTAGCCGCTACCAAGGGTACATTATCAATTACTGCAGAACCAATTCCTAGTAGTGCAATAACAATATCCGTATTGGGAATAGCCGTGTTGAGTCCTTCTGCAAAATTGAACAACAATCCTAAAGACTCCAATGCAGCCACAGCCAGTAAAATTCCTAGAAAGAACAAAATACTGGGCAGTTCAATTTTGGATAAAGAACGGTGTACAGGACTGCTGGTTTGGTGGGCGTCACTTTCCTCATCTATAGAGGTGATGTTGATTTTCGCTTTACTAAAAATTTCAGCAAAGGTGGCCACAACTGCCAAGGAAAGCATCATCCCAACATAAGGAGGGAGGTGCGTTATCGTTTTAAAAACAGGAACAAATACTATCGCTGACAGGCCTAAATACAACATGCGTGCCCCGTGCTTGTGAAAGCCAACATCTCCTTCATCGGTTTTAGCTTCCTCAATCTCTCCTTGAAACGCTGGCAAAAAAGAGGCAATTCCTACAGGAATAATCAAACAAATTATTGAGGGTACTAAAACATAACTAATTAAGCTCAAGGTGGTTACTTTATCGCCAATCCACAACATTGTAGTGGTTACATCGCCAATGGGAGACCAGGCTCCTCCAGCGTTTGCAGCCACAATGATCAATCCTGCAAACCACAATCGGGTGTCTCGATCGGAAATTACTTTTTGTAATATCGTAATGAGAACAATAGTCGCGGTCAAGTTGTCTATGATAGCAGAAAGTATAAAGGCCAAAATGGCAAAAATCCACAACAATCCCTTTTTACTTCGGGTCTTGATAAAGTTTTTTATTGTAAAAAAGCCATTGAAATAATCAATGATTTCCACGATGGTCATCGCCCCCAATAAAAAGATGATGATCTCCGCTGTTTTACCCAAATGGTGTAACAGTATTTCTTCAATGTGGGTGGGCTCCAATTGCTTGAGTTCTGTATTTACGTCAAAAACAGGTAAATGGGCTAGGGATATGATCGCCCACATCAAAGCCATCATCGCAAGAGCCGGAATAAGTTTATCTACTTTGAGACTGTGTTCTAAAGTAATTGCCAAATAACCTAAGACAAAAAGAGTTATTATGAGGGTTTCCATAAATCAATTTTAGTTTGTGACTCTAAAAATATAAAAATCTATACCCGAACAACTATGGAATCCAAGAAAAATTTAAGGCTGAAAAATCATCCCTGAACTGTGGTCCCGAGGGGCTCCCGTGACAGAGGCCAAACAATTGTTTTCTTCACGTAAGCGCAACACACCCAATAAACCAAAAATCAACGCTTCCTTGAAGTCGATAATTTCTAAATCAGGAATACAAATTTTTGCTGGGGTGTGCTTTTGAATTTGGTGTATTAAAAAATCATTCTTCACCCCACCTCCACTTGCTAAAACCTGTTGACCTGAACCAAAACACTGCCCAATCTGTTTTCCAATATGGTGGGAATATGTATAAAGTAAATCTTCTACTGGATGGGAATCATATTTTTTAAGAATCGGAAAAAGAACGGTATGAACCCACTCTATCCCCAGCGACTTTGGAGGAGTTTGGGTATAAAAATCCAACGATTCAAGGGTTTCAAAAAGTGAGTCAATTCGCTTGCCTTTTTGAGCTAGTGCACCTCCAAAATCGTATTCCAGTCCTTTTTTTTGAGCTAAAAAATTTAAAACCGTATTTACTGCACAAAGATCATAGGCGACTAGAACCCCTTGGTCCGTTAAAGAAGCATTGGCAAAGCCCCCTAAATTTAAACACGCATCATAGTTTCCAAACAAAAGCTGATCACCGATAGGAACTAAAGGAGCTCCCTGACCTCCAAGAGCCACATCTTGAGTTCTAAAGTCACAAACTACGGTAAGCTGAACCCGTTCAGCTAACTTTTTCAGATTTCCCAACTGAAAAGTGATCCCTCTTTCAGGCTGATGAAACACAGTATGACCGTGTGAACACACTGCATCAATCCCTTCCAACTGGTGTTTCGCAATGAATTCTTTTATGACGTTCCCCAAATGCGATGTATAGCGATTATTCACGGATTGGACAGTCTCTTCACTTTCCTCGTGCAACCCTCCCAATTGGAAACGCCACTCAGTTGCATATGCTATTGTTTCTGAGGCTTCGATAGAAAACTTCCAAGGGATACCTGGGGTAAAACGCGCGCACACTAAATCGATCCCATCCAATGAGGTTCCGGACATGACTCCAACAACTTTATAATCCTGTTTTTTCAAAAGAATCTACTTAGACAAACAAAGGAAACAAAAATTAACATTTTTACAATTTTTTGATTTATAAATAACGATTTTCCTGTTTAATGACTGAAATTTTAGGATTTCGTAAAACACCAATATTTACATGTCCATTCCTACATAGATTAGCTGCAGTCTTCTTAAATTAGCGATCCTTTAAATTTATTATATGCTGCCAGCCAAACAAGGACTTTATGATCCTCAGTACGAACACGACAATTGTGGTGCAGGTTTTATTTGTAGTCTTCAGGGGAAGAAAACCAATGACATCATCCACAAAGCGTTAGATATTTTAGACAAACTCGAACACCGTGGGGCCGTTAGTGCCGACGGTAAAACAGGTGACGGTGCTGGAATATTGATTGAAATTCCACACGATTTTTTAGTTACCCAGTGTAATTTTAAACTCCCCGAATTGCATCAGTACGCTGTAGGAATGGTCTTTTTACCCAAAAAAGAAAATCAACGTTCTTATTGTATTGGAGTACTGGAAAACGAAATTCAAAAACAAGGGCTTGAAGTACTAGGCTGGCGTAAAGTCCCTGTAAATCCAGATGTTGTAGGTGCTATTGCGGCTCAAACGGAACCTCATATCATGCAAGTTTTTGTAGGTAGGGGATCGGACACACTTTCCGATCACCAGTTCAACATTAAGCTATTTATTGCTCGCAAAATTGCTGAGCACACCATCTTCTCTTCAAAACTTTCAGAAGCAAGCTATTTCTATCTCCCAAGTCTTTCCACCCATACCCTGATCTATAAAGGACTCTTGATTCCTGAGGACATCAAAGGGTATTATCAAGATTTAAAAGACCCTGCTGTAGTCACTCGTTTGGCTTTGGTACACCAGCGCTTTTCCACCAATACCTTCCCCACTTGGGATTTGGCACAACCCTTCCGATATATGTGTCACAATGGGGAGATCAATACCTTCCGAGGAAACCTCAGTAGAATGGAAGCACGTGAAGAGCTTCTTGAAAATGACTTATTTGGCCCTGAAATAAAAAAGATTTTACCCATTATCCTCTCTGGCAAATCCGACTCTGCATCGATGGATATGGTTGTTGAAATTCTTTTAGCCACAGGCAGATCACTTCCTGAAGTTATGATGATGCTCGTCCCAGAAGCTTGGGAAAAACACGCTTCTATGGACGAAGACAAAAAAGCATTTTACCAATACAACGCCTGTATCATGGAGCCCTGGGATGGACCCGCTTCCATACCCTTTACGGATGGAAAATACATCGGAGCGCTCTTAGACCGAAACGGTTTGCGACCCTCAAGGTATTCCGTCACCAAAGATGGCTATGTCGTCATGTCCTCTGAAACAGGAGTATTGGATATATTACCTGAAAATATCGAAAAACACGGACGTCTGGAACCCGGAAAAATGTTTTTAGTCGATATGGATGAAGGACGCATTATAGAAGACGAGGAAATTAAGAAAGAAATCACAACCAAACGACCTTACAGAAAGTGGCTTAACAAAAACCTCCTCCCTCTTAAAAATATTCCTTACACAGGAAATAAAACCCCAGTAGAGGAGGAAGATTTTGAAACGCGGATGCGTATTTTTGGATATACACAAGAAGATCTAAAAACCATCATCACTCCGATGAGTGTAGAGGGCAAAGAAGCCATTGGCTCTATGGGTACAGATACCCCTCTGGCCGTTCTGTCTGAACGCCCTCAACTGCTGTACAACTATTTCAAACAACTTTTTGCACAAGTTACTAACCCCCCTCTCGACGGAATTCGAGAAGAAATCGTTACCGATACTAGTTTGAGTATCGGAAGTGATTACAACCTTTTCGACATCACCGCAGACCATGCAAAAAAATTGAGCATTCAAAATCCCGTTATCTCAAACGAAGATTTAGATAAAATTAAGTTTATTGATCATGACGATTTTAAATCTGCTACAGTTTCGACATTGTACGAAACACAAAGTGGTTTAAACGGTTTGGAGCAGGCACTGGAGGAAATGATCAAAGAAGTTGAAAAGGCCATCGAACAAGGATCTAACATCATCATCCTTTCTGACCGAGGTGTATCACCCTCTATGGCACCCATCCCTATGTTGTTGGCCACTTCGCATACCCACCACGCATTTAAACGATCCAAACAACGCTCAAAATTTGGAATTCTAATTGAATCTGCAGAGCCTCGTGAACCTCACCATTTCTCTCTACTTTTTGGATACGGAGCAAGTGCTATCAATCCCTACATGGTCAATGAAATAATTGTTCAGCAAACAGAGCAAGGAACCATTACTTTAGATGCGGATAAGGCAATCGAAAACTTTAACAAAGCCATTGCAAAAGGAATTGTCAAAGTGATGAATAAAATTGGGATTTCTACCTTGCATTCCTATCGTGGGGCTCAGATTTATGAAGCTTTGGGTTTATCCAAAAATTTGATCGATCGTTTTTTCTCCAATACGGCTACCCGAATTGAAGGAATTGGACTCTATGAGATCGAAAAAGAAATCAGTAAACGCCATACAAAAGCATACATTCACGAATCCAAGTTAGGACTTCCCCTAGAAATTGGTGGTGATTACCGCTGGAGAAGAGATGGAGAAGCCCATGTGGTCAATCCATCAACCATAGCCACCCTGCAACAGGCTGTTCGTCAGAACAAGCCCGAAAGCTACGAGATGTTTTCCAAACTAATTAACGACCAAAACGAAAAGTTGATGACCCTTAGGGGGCTCTTTGAATTTTCAAGCTTTGATCCCATCCCAATAGATCAGGTAGAACCCTGGACTGAAATCGTAAAACGTTTTAAAACCGGTGCCATGTCTTTGGGTTCAATCAGCCAAGAAGCACATGAAAATTTAGCCATTGCGATGAACCGAATTGGCGGAAAAAGCAATTCTGGAGAAGGGGGTGAAGATCCACAACGCTTCCAACCAGATCAAGACGGAAACTTGAGAAACTCTGCCATCAAACAAGTTGCTTCTGGACGTTTTGGCGTTTCGAGTCACTACTTGAGTTCTGCCAAAGAGATTCAGATTAAAATGGCGCAAGGTGCCAAGCCAGGAGAAGGAGGACAACTACCCGGTCCAAAGGTTAATCCCTACATCGCCTCGGTAAGAAATTCGACTCCTTATGTAGGATTAATTTCTCCTCCTCCCCACCACGACATCTACTCCATTGAAGATTTGGCACAATTGATTTACGATCTAAAAAATGCGAATAGAGAAGCACGAGTAAATGTTAAGCTCGTCTCTGAAGTAGGCGTAGGAACAATTGCAGCAGGAGTAGCCAAAGCCAAAGCAGATGTGATCCTGATCTCAGGTTTTGATGGAGGGACAGGAGCTTCACCCCTGACTTCCTTAAAACACGCGGGACTTCCTTGGGAACTTGGAATTGCAGAAGCACAACAAACCTTAGTCCTAAATGACTTGAGAAGCCGGATCGTTTTAGAGTGTGACGGTCAAATGAAAACTGGAAGAGACGTTGCAATCGCCTGTTTGTTGGGAGCGGAAGAATTTGGATTTTCTACAGCCCCTCTCATCGCTTCGGGCTGTATTATGATGCGCGCTTGTCATCTGAATACCTGTCCTGTAGGAATTGCCACCCAAGATCCCGAGTTGCGTAAAAACTTTAAAGGCAAACCCGAACATGTAATCAACTACATGTATTTTGTTGCGGAAGAATTACGTCAAATCATGGCTGAACTTGGTTTTAGAACTATCAATGAAATGGTAGGTCAATCCCAAAAGCTAAATATGAAAAAGGCCTTGAATCATTATAAAGCACAGGGCATTGATTTATCTAAAATACTTTACAAACCTGAGGTGCCCCCACAAGTTAAAGAGTACAATACCCAAACACAAGACCACCAGTTGGAAAACGTACTGGATTTTGATATTTTGAGTCAGGCGCATCCCGCGTTGTATCGAAAAGAAAAACAACATTTGGAGTATCGAATCAAAAATACCAACCGTACAGTGGGTGCTATTTTGAGTAATGAAATTTCAAAAATTCACGGAGCTGGGGGTCTGCCAGAGCATACCTTGAGTTTAAAGTTTACGGGGACAGCAGGACAAAGCTTTGGAGGCTTTGCTACCCACGGCCTATTTATGAAAGTAGAAGGAACCGTTAATGATTATTTCGGTAAGGGCCTCTCCGGGGCAACACTAGTAGCCCAGGTTCCTGAAAAATCTACGTTTATTCCTCATGAAAATATCATTGTTGGAAATGTAGCTCTCTATGGTGCCACCCAAGGAGAAGCGTACATCAATGGAATCGCAGGAGAACGTTTTTGTGTCCGCAATTCAGGGGCAAAAGCTGTGGTCGAAGGAATTGGCGATCACGGATGTGAATACATGACCGGCGGAATTGCAGTCATCCTAGGTGACTTCGGAAGAAATTTTGCTGCTGGAATGAGCGGTGGAATTGCCTATTTACATAGCGAGGATGGAACTTTTGACGAGAAAAAATTCAACCTCGAAATGGTGGAATTGGAAGATCTTCAAGACAGCGACCGAACCACTGTTCATCAATTGCTTCAAAATCATGTTGACTATACAAAAAGTCCGAAAGCAAAATCAATATTGAAAAATTGGCCAGAGTCGAGTAAAAACTTTATCAAAGTAATGCCAACAGATTACAAACGTGCGCTGGAACTATTGGCCAAACAAGAACTTGAAAAAACAGTTTAAATTATGGGAAAAATTAAAGGTTTTATGGAATATGACCGAATGAAAGAACCGGTCATCGATCCTAAAAAAAGAGTGAAAAATTACAATGAATTTACCCTAGCACCCAAAACTGAGGAGTTGCAAGAACAGGGAGCACGATGTATGGATTGCGGAGTTCCTTTCTGTCACAGCGGCTGTCCTTTGGGTAACCTCATTCCCGACTTTAACGATGCGGTGTATAAAAACGAGTGGGAACGTGCACTGACCATTTTGCACAGCACCAACAACTTCCCAGAATTTACGGGAAGACTTTGCCCCGCTCCTTGTGAAGAAGCTTGTGTATTGGGAATTGTAAACCCTCCTGTATCTATTGAATTGATTGAAAAATACATAGTAGAGCGCGGGTTTAATGAAGGTTGGATTCAACCTGAACCTCCAAAAACAAGAACAGGTAAAACAGTAGCCATCGTTGGGTCAGGCCCAGCTGGTCTTGCTGCTGCACAACAGTTGAACCGGGCTGGACACACCGTTACGGTATTTGAACGTGACAATAAAATCGGAGGACTGTTGCGCTATGGTATTCCTGATTTTAAAATGGAAAAAAAGGTCATCGACCGACGTTTGGAAATATTGGAAGCAGAAGGCATTCAGTTCCAATGCAATGTAGAAATTGGTAAAACCATTACTGCGGAAGCCTTAGAAAATGAATACGATGCCGTTGTCCTCGCAACCGGAGCAACCATCAAGCGTCAAATGCCCATTCCTGGTGCAGACTTGGAAGGCGTTGTACAAGCGATGGATTTTCTCCCACACAACAACAAGGCAGTGGATGGACAACACGATCGGGATGCAAAATTCCTCGCCAAAGACCGAAACGTGGTAGTCATTGGAGGAGGAGACACCGGATCCGATTGTATTGGAACTTCCAACCGACACGGAGCCAAAAGTGTTACTAATTTTGAGATACTACCCAAACCTGCAGACAGCAGAACAGAGGAACACCCTTGGCCCTACTGGCCTTTTAAACTGAAAACTTCTTCGTCTCACGAGGAAGGGAGTCACAGAGAGTGGAGTATTTTGACCAAAGAATTTATTGGAGATGAAAAAGGGCACGTTAAAGGACTCAAAACAGTAGAAGTCCAATGGAAGAAAATTCCTGGAGAGCGTCCTCAACTTATCGAAAAAGAGGGTTCTGAAAAAGAATGGCCTTGTGATTTGGCCTTGCTTGCCCTTGGATTTACGGGGCCTGAAAAAAGCTTGCCCGAACAGTTTGGACTTACTTTTGACGAACGAGGAAACATCAAAGGAGAAAACGATTACCAAACCAATAAGAAATCCATTTTTACCGCTGGAGACTGCCGTAGAGGACAATCCCTCATCGTGTGGGCTATCTCTGAAGGACGAGAAGCGGCTCACCAGGTTGACTCCTATCTAATGGGAACTTCTACCCTGCCGCAAAAAAACAAAGCTGGGGATTTGGTAGCTGTATAAATCTTGAATTCGATCTCGATAAGAAAACCCCACATTAGTGGGGTTTTTTATTTTTTATACTTTTACAATCTGCTAATTCCCCAAATCATGAAAAAATTTATTTTTCAACGCTTTTTGATTAGGCCTTGGATCTTTATCCTTTTTTTTATTGGGATACCGATTTTTTAGCTCTAAGAAACAGTTGAAAAAAGGCTCAATTCTCAGATAAAAGATTTTGAAGATGCTCTGCAATATTTTAGTACAGTGGAATCAAATTGTGAAATTATCATTACTAGAAATGGAAAGGACTTTAAAAAATCTGTAACAAATTCAGAAGAAAGGCGTCATAAGGTAAAAGACAGCAGATGCACAAGTCCCTTCTCTCCCTACTACTCCTTTTTCCTCTATTTATTCAAGCCCAAAAAGTACTACCAGAATTCGATGGAGTAGTAAGTCCTGAGGAATGGGAAGAGGCAGAAACTTTTAAAATCAATTATGAAATTGATCCAGGAAACAATGTGCCTTCACCTCATTTGACCGAAGTTTTTATTACGTATTCCGAAACGGATTTGTATGTTGGATTTATCGCTTATGCCGATATGGCCAATTTGCGTTCCTCCGTTCGCAATCGAGATGAAGGTTATAGAGACGACAATGTTTTAATCGGTATAGATACTTACGGAGACGGACGCTACATGGTGAGTTTGGGTGCCAATCCAGAAGGAAATCAACTGGACCTAAAATTACTTTCTACAGGGCAAGATGATGTTTCCTACGATGTCAACTTTGATTCCAAGGCAAGCAAACACGAAGACAGTTATCATGTAGAACTCAAGATTCCCTTTAGTGTATTGCAATTCAAACAAGCTCCTGAATTGAAATGGAAAATTATGCTCTACCGTTCTACTTTTACTGAAAATAACCGCAGTCAAAACATCAATTTCCCTATTGATTTAAACAATCCCTGTTTGCCCTGTCAGACCCCAACAGAAATCACTTTACAAAACATCAAATCTAAAAATCGAGTCAACCTGCTCCCTTATGTTTATGGAGGTTTGGAAGGAACCACCCCGGAGGGAACCTTAGATTATGGAAAACCAAACGGGACCGTTGGACTGAGTGGCTTGTTTGACCTAAATAACATTACCTCTTTGGAGTACGCCATCAATCCCGATTTTTCGCAGGTAGAAGCCGATGTTTCCCAAATCACAGCCAACAATACTTTTGCGATTTTCTTTCAGGAGCGACGCCCTTATTTTAACGAGGGCAATGACATCATCGAGACCCGACTTAACACCGTTTACACCCGATCCATTAACAAACCCCTACTTTCTACCAAACTGATCAGCCAAGGTGAAAACCAACGGTTTTACTGGCTGACCGCTTATGATGAAGCCTCGCCTTACCTAATTGCAGGTGAAAACCGATCTTATTTTGGCGAAGGGACGGCTTCTTTTTCAAATATTTTTAGGTATCAACGCACCTATGAGCAAGGAACCAATATCGGGTTTTTAACCACCAATCGAATTTTTAAATCCGGAGGCTATGGGCATACCTTGGGGGTGGACGGGCGCTATCGCTTTAAAAAATCCTATACGGCAAGTTTTGAATTTAACAAAAGTATCTTGCTAGAACCCAATACAGATTGGATAGAAGAAACAGACCGCATACGCGATAAAAACACCCAATTAGACGGTGAAAAGCTCAATGGTGATGCACTCTATTTTTCTTTACAACGCAATACAAAACACTGGAACACGGAACTGGAATACGAACAATACTCTCCCCACTACCAAACCCCTTTGGGTTTTGTTACCCAAAACAGTGTTCGTTTCCTAGATATCTTTCACGGTTACCAGCACTTTTTTGACAAGGAGGATTTTGTTAAACAACTAGGCATCTACGTGGGAAGTGAAATCAATTATAATTATGATAACTTTAGAAAATTGTTGGATTTTGGAACTGCAATGTACATCCAACTGAGCGGTAATATTGAAAGTGAAATCAGCTTCAATTATACGGTTAATGAGGAGTTTGAAGGTTTTATTGGAGAAAACATGCCCGAATTTAGCATCTTTGCTTCCTACAACCCCTCAGAGGCAGTTCGGCTGGGTGTTTTTACTCGAGTTGGGGAGGCCTTACGCTATGATTCTGACAATCCCGCGGTGGGGGACAACTTTTTTATTGGAACTTTCAATAATTTCCAGATTACTCCCAAACTGAGAATTAGCCCTTCTCTGCGGTATTCACAACTGAAAAACAAAGAAGACGGCAGCCTTTACTTTTCAGGCTTCATCGCACGTTCCACGATCAATTACCAATTCAATCCGAACTTTTCCTTTCGCCTTATCGGAGAATTTAATGATTTTGACAAGATTTTTTTCTTGCAACCTTTACTCAAATGGAATCCCAATCCGTTTACCATCTTCTATATAGGTGGGACCAATGGCTATTCTAGAATTGAGGAAGGAAACCGATACGGAATCGAAAACAGTCAACTGTACGTGAAATTTCAGTATCTATTTGATTTATAAAAAATAATACTCGTTTTAAAAAAAACACTAATTTCGCTGAGCGTTTAAACAAACGTTTTGACATTACGCAGTGAATGAATTTTTTAAGTTCGGGCGAAGTGGACGAAAGAAGCCTGTCCACTTAGCTGCCTTAGGAATAAGGAACCGAGCTCTCCGGCTGGCTTCTCAAATTCATTGGCTCCCTCAGTTTTGGGAGATACTCTCACGCAACTTATTTCCACAGTTCATTATTCGAATTTGAATGATTGTAAAGCCCCTAGCCGCTTTATTAATCACTCATATTTTATCTAATGAAAACAAAATACATCGATTTAATCGAACAAACTTTCGATTTTCCACAAGAGGAATTTAAACTAAATCAAAACCAGCAACTCGAGTTTCACGGAATAGACCTCATGGAGTTGGTCAATATCTATGGGGGACCTCTAAAGTTCACCTATTTGCCTAAAATTTCTGAGAATATTCAAAGGGCAAAAAAATGGTTTGGCGATGCCATAAAAGAGCACAACTACAAGGGCAAATACAATTATTGCTATTGTACTAAAAGTTCCCATTTCAAATTTGTGTTGGACCGTGCACTGGAAAACGACATCCATCTAGAGACTTCTTCCGCATTTGATATCAATATCGTTGAAAAACTTTTAGAGCTAGGGAAAATTCACCCACATACAAAGGTAATTTGTAACGGATTTAAGCGGGCACAATACATTGAAAACATCAGCCGCCTGATCAACAACGGGTTTAAAAATTGCATCCCCATTATAGACAACTATGAAGAGGTCAATTTACTAACCGAATCGATTTCAAACCCCTTTGATATCGGTATTCGAATAGCCTCTGAAGAAGAACCTAAATTTGAGTTTTATACCTCTCGTTTGGGGATTGGGTATAAAAACATTGTACCCTATTATAAAAAACACCTCCAAAAAAACAAAAAAGTACAGTTGACCATGCTGCACTTTTTTATCAATACAGGCATACAAGACCAGTCGTACTATTGGAATGAATTGCTCAAATGTATGCGGGTCTATGTAAATCTAAAAAAAATCTGTCCCAGCCTAAACAGCCTAAACATCGGAGGGGGATTTCCCATCAAAAACTCCTTGGGTTTTGAATACGATTATGCCTATATGGCGCATGAAATTATTGGTCAAATTCAACTGGCATGTCAAGAATCTAAGGTAGAAGTTCCCGATATTTATACAGAGTTTGGAAGCTTTACTGTGGGCGAAAGCGGGGGTGCCATTTTTGAAGTTCTTTATCAAAAACAACAAAACGACCGCGAAAAGTGGAACTTGGTCAACTCCTCATTCATCACTACCATGCCCGATACTTGGGCCATCAACAAACGCTTTGTCATGTTGTCTGTCAACCGGTGGAATGATGAATACGAGCGAGTCCTTTTAGGAGGTTTAACTTGTGACAGTGACGATTACTACAATAGTGAACAGCACCTCAATGCCATCCATCTACCCTATTTTGATGAGAAAAAACCATTGTACATTGGATTTTTTAACACAGGGGCCTATCAAGAATCTATAGGAGGTTTTGGAGGCTTGCAACACTGCTTGATTCCACAACCCAAACATATATTAATAGATCGTGATGCTGAAGGTCAGTTGACCCATCAGCTGTTTGCAGAACAACAAACTGCAGAAAGTTTTTTAACCCTTTTAGGCTATTCATAAAATCATGAACCAAAATTCAACCTATGCGGGAATCCCTGATTCCTATGCAACTTCAGAAAAATCAAAAATTGTGTTAATCCCCGTTCCTTATGACGGGACAAGTACCTGGAAAAAAGGAGCCGACAAAGGGCCTGATGCCTTTTTAGCAGCCTCAGAAAATATGGAACTCTACGATATTGAAACCGATAGTGAAGTCTATAAGCAAGGGGTCTTCCTCAGTCCACCCGTCACAGAAAACAGTTCTCCTGAAGCGATGGTAGCTGCGGTTGCTGAAAAAGTAAAAAGCTACCTGAACAGAAACAAATTTGTGACCCTATTTGGAGGAGAGCATTCCATTTCCATTGGATCTATTCGTGCTTTTTCAAAATTCTATGAAAATTTAACCGTTTTACAAATCGATGCGCATGCCGATTTGCGTCAATCCTATGAAGGGTCTACATGCAACCATGCCTGTGCACTCTATGAGGCAAGTCAAACTACCCATCTTATTCAGGTAGGGATTCGCAGTATGGAACACAATGAAAAAAGCGTGATGAACCTTGACAATGTTTTCTTTGCACATGAAATGGAATCCGATGAATACTGGATCGAACAAGCCATCGAACGTATGACAGACAACGTCTATATAACCTTTGATCTGGATGCTTTGGATCCTTCGATCCTTCCCGCCACAGGCACACCCGAACCTGGGGGAATGGTTTGGTATGAGACCCTAGCTTTTTTACGCGAGGTATTTAAAGAAAAAAATGTAGTGGGGTTTGATATTGTAGAACTTTGTCCAGAACCAGCGTTGTATGCCTCTGATTTTCTCGCAGCAAAACTCTACTATAAAATGTTGAGTTATAAATTTCATTTAAAAAGTTTCGATTCCAAGGACGATTAAAATGAGTTTAAAAATTCACTTCCATTAAATCAAATAAAAATGAGTACACCAAAAGGACCTATTTCCCAATTCATTGAATCACACTTTTTACATTTTAATGCTGCGGCACTAGTGGACGCAGCCAAAGGCTATGAGCAACAGTTAGAACAGGGGGGCAAAATGTTGGTTTCTTTAGCTGGTGCTATGAGTACTGCGGAATTAGGAAAAATATTTGCCGAAATGATCCGACAAGAAAAAGTCCATATTATTTCTTGTACAGGTGCAAATTTAGAGGAAGATGTGATGAACCTTGTGGCCCACTCCCATTACAAACGCATACCAAACTATCGCGATCTCAC
>Ga0209654_1000110_pt1 | contig 86324 bp, 84 predicted proteins | sample SaaInl1SG_22_DNA_FD_184646 | JGI IMG/M metagenome (GOLD analysis project Ga0209654, IMG submission 184646) | Marine microbial communities from expanding oxygen minimum zones in the Saanich Inlet - ESP_161SG_22_DNA (SPAdes) (version 2) | ecosystem: Environmental > Aquatic > Marine > Intertidal... | reverse complement strand
GTCTGCTCAATACACCAATTGAATTCCTCTTCGTTCATCCCTTTCCAAGCATAAACGGGAATACCCGCTGCTGCAATGGCTGCTGCCGCGTGATCCTGAGTAGAGAAGATGTTGCATGAGCTCCAAGTAACTTCAGCACCTAAAGCCACTAGGGTCTCGATAAGTACTGCTGTTTGAATGGTCATGTGCAGACAACCCGCAATACGAGCACCTTTTAGAGGTTGAGAAGCACCATACTCTTGTCGAAGGGCCATAAGACCCGGCATCTCTGCCTCTGCGAGCTCAATTTCTTTACGCCCCCAGTCTGCTAAACTAAGGTCTTTTACTTTGTAAGGAGTGTAAGTGGGTGTTGCCATGATTAAAACCGTATTTTTACGGCCACAAAGATACCATCAATTTTCAGAAAGTGCCTTTATTTAAAAGCCTGAGTAGTAAGAGTATTCAAGATTATAAGGTCGCCGTTTGGCGGGTTTCAGAGTCTGAAGAGGATCTACGTCAAAATCTAAATCTTTCTGAAGTTTCTGAACTGCGCTTGTCTAACATGAAGTCAGAGACGCATCGTAAATGTTTTCTTGCGGTAAGACAACTACTAAAAACCTACCAGATTGAAGATGAAGCGATAAAGTACAAGCCATCAGGAAAGCCTTTTCTTGATAGTGGTATTTCGATATCTATTTCGCACACTATGGGCTATGTCGCGATTGCATTGGGATTTAATGTTGAGGTGGGTGTAGATGTTGAACAGCATCGCGAGAAAATTTTGAAAATTGCTTCTCGATTTACGGGTGAAGGTGCTGTAGCTAGTCTTGAAAGTACCTCAGATCGTATTGAAAAACTAACGGCTATTTGGGGAGCCAAAGAATCGATTTACAAGATCTTAGATCGAGAAGGATTATCCTTTAGAGAAGCCATAAAAATTGATGATTTTACTCTAGAATCTCACCACAGCAGTGCGTGGGTTGACGAAAATCGATTCCACTTTACTTTCGAAACTTTCGACAACCACACCTTAGTCTATACTTATCAGACTAAAACTTTATCATGAATATTGTCGATTTTTTCCTAGGCCCTTATTTAGAGCGCAGAACTGAGCTTATTGTTCTTGAGTTATTGGCCTTCATATTCGGCGTATGGAGTGTTTGGATGGCGAAGCGGGCTAATATTTGGGTGTATCCGACCGGGATTATAGGTACAACGATTACCATGCACCTTTTTTTTACCGACAGACTACTTGGAGACATGTTAATGAACGCCTACTACTCTCTGATGAGTATTTATGGTTGGTGGGAGTGGTCGAGACAAAAAGACGGAGAAAAAGTTCGTCAAATCACTACCATGACGAGCAAAGAAAAAGGGCTTGGTCTTGCCCTAGTGCTTATTACAATGCTGGTTACTTATATGATTTATCATGTGACCAACACAGCGATGGACCTTTCAAATGTTATCGATATTTTTACCAGCGGGGTATTCTTCACGGCTATGTGGTTGATGGCACGAAAGAAATTAGAGAGTTGGATTCTTTGGATTTCAGCCGATTTAATAACGATCCCTCTATACGCCTATCGAGGTTGGGGGATGCTCTCATTACAGTATTTAATTTTTACGATACTTGCCTTTCAAGGATATTACGCATGGAGAAAATCCCTTCACAAAAACGAACTACAGTAAAGCGTATTGTTCTTTTTGGCCCTGAGTCAACGGGTAAAACTACGCTTGCCAAACAACTTTCTGAAAAGTACGATGTGCCTTGGGTGGTTGAATATGCCAGGGAATATCTTCAGGAGAAATGGGATCGGTCGCGTGCTATTTGTCAGCCTGAAGATTTGGTGCCGATAGCTAGCGGACAGATAAACCTTGAAAACGAGGCAATTATTCAGGCCGAAAACGATGATAAGCAATTCATCGTCTGCGATACAGATTTACTCGAGACTTTGGTATACTCTGAGGTGTATTATAACGGATGGGCCGATCAAAGACTTCTTGACGCGGTGTCTAGTCAAAACTATGATTTGTATCTACTTACGGGTATCGATGTACCTTGGGTAGCTGACGACCTCAGAGATAAACCACATGAAAGGGAGAAGATGTACGAGGCATTTCGATCAGCTCTTGAGGCTAATGGTTGTAATTATATATCTTTACAAGGAAACCAAACAACCCGATTAGAGTCTGCTTCAGCTGCAATTGAGGCACTCTTTTAAATCCTATGAACTTAGCCCCTAGAGACCAAAATCAACTCGAGAATCTAGGTATTTCTCTATCCCAATACGAGAGACAGTTAAAGCAGATAAAAGAAGGCATACCCTTCGTGCATTTATCGCGTCCGGCTACTTTGAATGATGGTATTATCTACATTGAAGATTCAGACAAATACCTTGAAATATTTACTCAAAAAGCATCGCAGTATAAACTTCAAAAATTCGTTCCGGCTTCTGGTGCTGCTACTCGGATGTTTAAAAGTATATACAGCTTCTTAGATGACTTTAAACCTTCTGATTCCTTCGAAGAGTACGCTGAAAAGCACCCATCTGTAAAGCAATTCTTTGAACATTTTGATCGATTTCCATTCGCCGCAGATCTAAAGAATGCCATTGGACTAAACGGTCTAATAAGCAATCAAAACCTTATTGCACTGGTAAGTACTATGCTCAATGAGCCGCCATTTGAATTTGGAAATAAGCCAAAGGCACTCTTACCTTTTCACAAAGAAGAACAGCCTTATACTCCGCTTTTTATTCATCTTATAGAGGCTTTAGATTATGCGAAGGGGAGTGTTCATTTTACGGTTTCTGAAGATCATCTTGATGCTATTTCTGAAGAAGTTGAGCGTTTGAAAAAATTGTTTCATTCGAAAGTTGAGGTCACCTATTCTTTTCAGAAAAAGTACACCGATACTCCTGCTCTTCATACTGATTTTACACCGGTGAGAACTGTAGCTGGGGATTTACTTTTTAGACCGGGAGGTCACGGCGCACTGATTGAGAATCTCTCTAAACTCTCGGCAGACTTTGTCTTTATTAAGAACATCGATAATATCTGTGTAAGGAGAGATTGGGCTGAACATCACAAGTTCAAACGTGTTTTAGCAGGTCTTGCTTTTGAGGTTCAGGAGCAAATTCATAGCTTTCAAAAAGAAGTGTGCGAATTCCCAGAGACCGCAGACTTTGCAAAAATAGAATCGTTTCTAAGCGCGACTTTTGGATACGAACCTAGCTCTGTTCGCAAGGACCCTTTGTTTGACTTAAAAAATGCACTTTTCAGACCGTTGCGCGTTTGTGCCATGGTAAGAAATGAAGGAGAACCTGGGGGAGGCCCATTTTGGGTGAAAACCTCTGATGGTGAACGACTTCAGATTGTCGAGTCTGCTCAGATTGACAAGGAAACCCCTGAGCAAAATGCTATTCTTCAAAATGCAACTCATTTTAATCCAGTGGATATTGTTTGTGGCCTTACCGATTATGGAGGAGAGCGTTATCAACTCGAAGATTTTGTGGATGATAAACAAGGATTTATTGCTCATAAAACTTATGAAGGAAACGAGATTCTTGCCCTCGAGTTACCCGGGTTATGGAATGGAGCTATGGCTTTTTGGAATACGCTATTCGTTGAGGTATCTTCAATGACCTTTAACCCGGTGAAAACGGTAAACGACTTGCTTCGTGAGTCTCATCAAAACTAGAACGATTAATTAAAAATGTAGAGCGTATTTCTCTCGGTTCTTACCTGATATTCGGTAAGGTCGAATAGGGTTTCTGAACCTTGACGGTTAAGTAGTTGGCCAGTAAATACGCTGTAACTCAATTGATCCTCGCATTGGCAGTTGACTTGACTTCCTTGCAATTCAGTTGAGGAACACGAACTAGGGGTGTGATTTGGGCATGATACTTCGAAGGCGCGAAATGTAGAGAACCCGACGTTGGTAATGTGAATTCCCTTTACCCCACCTAGATTATTCGGGAGCGTGACCGAATTCCCTGTATTTTGAAGCGGACTGTAGAGTGGAAGATTTAGATCAATTTGAACGTCAAAAGAGGCCTTTGGTAAAAATGGATTTTGAATAGGAGTTGTTGATTCACAGCTACATACAATTAGAAAAAGAAGAATGGCAATAAATTTAATAGGTAATCGCAACTTTCGAGACTCTTTAGAATTTTGTATCTTTGATTTAATCCTCTCGACTTATACATCGTCTTGAGGATTTTTTAATTGTTATGACCATGGCAAAAGTAGCTTATTATACGAAGGAAGGTTTGCAAAAACTGAAAGACGAGTTAAATCAATTGAAAGATGTCGAGCGCCCAAAGGCCTCGCAAGCCATTGCAGATGCAAGAGACAAAGGAGATTTGTCAGAAAATGCCGAGTATGATGCGGCGAAAGAGGCTCAAGGACTTTTAGAAATGAGAATTTCTAAGCTTGAAGAAACTTTGGCTAATGCTCGTATCATTGATGAATCACAATTAGACAATTCCAAAGTTTTAGTACTGTCAACGGTTACGATTAAGAACAAGGTTAACGGTCAAGAAATGACCTATACATTAGTAGCTGAAAGTGAAGCAGACCTCAAGACAGGTAAGATCTCAGTGAATTCTCCTATTGGCAAAGGACTTCTAGGTAAGGCTGTTGGGGATACGGCAGAGATTCAAATACCTAACGGCAAAATCGAATTTGAAGTTGTAAAAATTACAAGATCTTAATGGCTACTATCTTTTCAAAGATTATTTCTGGAGAAATACCCTCGTATAAAGTTGCTGAAAATCAAGACTTTTTGGCGTTTTTAGATATCAATCCGAACGCCAAAGGTCACACCTTATGTATCCCTAAAAAAGAAACCAATCGACTTTTTGATCTATCAATGGATGAGTATACTGCCCTGATGCAGTTTTCTTATTCAGTTGCTAAGGCTATTGAAAAGGTCGTTGAGTGCAACCGTGTAGGTCTTTCGGTTATTGGGCTAGAAGTACCTCATGTCCATGTTCATCTTATTCCGCTTAATGAGATGAAGAACGCACAATTCACACATAAAGAAAATCTAACCTCAGAAGCCTATCAGAGCTTAGCGGCTGATATTGCAGAGGCCTATAAATCTCAAAACTAGATCATGGAATTACAAGGAAGTATCAAATTAATAGGTGAAACCAAGACCTACGGCGCAAATGGCTTTAGAAAGCGTGAAATTGTGGTTACAACCGAAGAGCAATATCCGCAAGACTTACTGGTGGAGTTCATTCAGGATAAATGTGATTTATTATCTCAATTTTCTCCAGGTCAAAAGGTTACCGTTGGTATTAACCTTAAAGGTCGTGAGTGGACTTCTCCTCAAGGAGAGGTAAAGTATTTCAATTCGATACAAGGCTGGAGAATTGAAGCTCAACAATCTGCTCCTGCCGCAGAATCAGATAGCGGAATGCCGCCACTTCCCCCTCTAGATAGTTTCCCAGCAGCTGATCAGACTAGTGAGGAAGACTTTGACGACCTCCCTTTCTAAACGGATTTTGTTAAGAAACATTCTAAACTATGGTCGTTGGTTAAACCATTGGCCTGCATAAAGGCATAGCACACCACGGGACCCATGAACTTAAAGTTGGCTTTTTTAAATTTCTTTGAAAGTACCTTTGCTTCTTCTGTAGTAGAAGGAAGCTCTCTTGAGTTGGCAAACTTCGGTTGAAGAACCTTTTCGTCCGTTACCTCCCAAACAAACTGACTTAAGGATATGCCTTCTTTATATAAGGAAAGTAAACTTTTAGCATTTTGAATGGTGGCTTCGATCTTCAGGCGATTCCTGATGATGTTCTCATCAGACATTAATCGTTCTACATCTTTTTCGTTATAGGCCGCAATTTTCTCCGCATTGAAGTTGTCGAATGCTCTTCGAAAATGCTCTCTTTTTCTTAGGATGGTGATCCAGCTTAACCCTGACTGAAAGCTTTCTAAAATTAAACTCTCAAAAAGCTTTTGGTCGTCTCTATTTGGCCTGCCCCATTCGTTGTCGTGGTAAGCAATATACAGAGGATCTTCACCGCACCAGTGACATCTAATTTGCATAAGTGGCTGTTTGATACGAGCAAAGCTAAGCCACCGAACTGCATTATCTTTACAGTCAATGAAAATTCAAGATGAATTATAGCGATTACAAAGAGTTACACAAGCGTTTAGTAGACGAAAATAGAACCACAGGAGGACATACAGAACTGGCTTATTTAGAATATACACAGCTTAATTGGCAGCGGATAAAGCGTTGGGAAAAACAAGCAAAACTCACTGAGGAGGAAATAGACTGGCTCAAAGAACAAAAAGCATCTATAAGATGGGTCGTGCTCACTGAGCCTTGGTGTGGTGATGCAGCGCCTTCATTGCCTTTAATGGCTAAAATTGCCCAAATACACCCTAGTCTTGAGTTAGAAATTCTACTTAGAGACGAGAACCTTGAGCTGATGAATCAATTTTTGACGAGAGGCGCTCAATCGATTCCTAAACTTATTCAATATTCGGGAGACAATGTATATAGTTGGGGGCCAAGACCTGTAGGTGCTGCGAAATTGATTGATAATTATAAAATGCAGCACGGTAAGCTAGATGCGACTGCGAGGGAGCAATTACAGCAGTGGTATAACGAGAATAAGGGACGACAGATTATTTCAGAATTGTTAGTCCTCCTTGGCCGGAAATAAATAGGTGATAGTTCCTTCTTGATAGGGCTTCCCAGACTCTTGAAAACGTGAGAGTTTAGCGTATTCTATGGCGTTGTCTACTAGACATCCGTTACTTGTTGATGAGAATTCAGAACTGAACCAGGCATCGATGACTCTACCACGATTGTCTACTGCAACATTGATGACGATTTCACCCCCTTCTAAGCATTTATACACTGGTACCGGAAGTTCACGGTGTACGCGACCCTTTAAATTATAACTAATGATTGTTCGTTTGGCTAATTTTATGGGTTGTCCTTTTGGTGGAGCATTCTCCTTCATTCGATTGATACGATCCTCGATTTCCTGACTTAAGGCTCCAATCCCAGAACCTGCGGCCATTTCAGCAGCCATTTTTGAATAGTTTTTTCCTGCCTCTAGGCTTTCTAAAGAAGTTAACGGTTCAGGGTCTTCATATTCAGATTCTTTTCCAGCTTCGTTAGAGGCTTTATTTGTTTCTACCTTAAATGCCTCGAATCGTTTTTCCTCAAGATTTTTGAAAAAGTCAGGTTCAGGATCTTCGATGACTTTTATCGTCTCATCGCGATTGAGATTTAATTCAATGCTGTACCCAAATAAAAGCATACTTATAAGAATCATTAAACCCCCGGTTGTTATTCGGGCGATCCGCTGTGCTCTTCTGACTAATTCACGCATAAGCTTTCTTTAATCTCTTTAGGGGTTAAAGCATAAGCTACCTCGTATTCTCCGATTTTAGTTCGGCGAAGGGAACTAAGATGAGCCCCAGATTCGAGCGCCTTACCGTAGTCGTTTGCGAGCGATCTGATATAGGTTCCTTTTGAGCAGACCACCTCGAAGTCGACTTCCTTTGTTGAATCGAATCTTGAAGGATCAATCTCGAAGGAGTGAATTTCAATTTTTCTAGGTTGAATCTCAGTTTCTTGCCCTTGTCGAGCATATTCGTATAGGCGTTTCCCGTCTTTTTTAAGTGCAGAAAATAACGGCGGAACCTGCTCTATTTTGCCGGTAAATTGGTTGGTTTTTTCTTGAAGATCTGCGATACTAATATGCGCGGTTTCAAAGGTTTCGTCAAATTCGGTTTCTAAATCATACGAAGGAGTGGTATTCCCAATTGAAATCGTTCCCGTGTAGGTTTTTATTTGACCTTGAAAAGTGGGTATCCGTTTGGTAAACTTCCCTACACAGATAATTAGTAATCCACTAGCTAATGGATCTAGTGTACCTGCATGTCCAATTTTTATTTTCTTTAATTTTAGTTTTTTTAAGAGGGCCCATTTTATGGCGTTTACAGCTTGAAACGAACTCCATCCGAGGGGTTTATCAACGAGAAGTAGTTGACCTTCGAGCCATTGTTCGGTAGTTAATTCGCCTAGGTTCTCCATGAATTATAAAAATATAAGAGCGGATACACCTGCTAACACACAATAGACTGCGAAATAGGTAAGTTTGCTTTTCTTCACTAGTGCAATCATCCATTTACAAGCGATAATTCCTGAGAAGAAGGCACTCAGAAAGCCTATGAGTAGCGGTAATGTTTCGATGTCAGTACTAAAAATGGATCCGCTCAAAAGATCTTTAGCAATCTTACCGAAGATAAGAGGGACCACCATTAGAAAAGAAAAACGCGCCGCCTCTGACTTGTCGAGACCTAAAATGACTGAAGTTGAAATGGTCGCCCCGCTTCTAGATATACCCGGTAGAATTGCAATCGCTTGGGCGACACCGATAATAAAGGCATCCCTGTAATTAAGAGATTTTTGACTTGCCTTGCTCCGATCTGCAATCACCAGTAAAAGTGCCGTTAAGATGAGCATCATACCTACCAGGGTGAGGTTGCCCGAGAAAAAAGAGTCGATGAGGTCTTCGAAGAAAAAACCTACAGCTGCCGCAGGTATCATCGATAGGATGATAGAAAAGGTGAATGTTGTTGAAGGTGGGTCTTTAGAAAATGTTTTTTGAATGATCTCCCATACATCTTTTCGAAATAAGAAAAGGGTGCTTAGAGCGGTAGCGAAATGAAGGATTACCGTAACAAGCAGGCTTTCTTTTGGTAGTGCTTCGCTCCCCAATAAAGTTTTAACCAACTCTAAATGACCACTTGAAGAGACGGGCAAAAATTCAGTTAGGCCCTGGATTAGGCCAAGTATTAATGACTCAATGACACTCATTTCTTCGGCCTATATAATATAGCATAAGCTTGAAGAGCTAGGCCTATAATAATTAATGTGGGTGCGAGTCTGATTCTTCTAAAATTGTAAATCTCTGAATTGAATACTTCGGGGGCATCACTTCTTCCGCCACTCATCAGTATGAATCCAACGGCGATTAAAATAATTCCCGCGATGATTATTTGATAATTTCTTTTTTCTAGTAGTGGTCGTTTCATAGGTTATGCAAAATCGTTAGTTGCCTTGAGCGACAAGAATCTTGAAGTGGCTAAGTAGGTGCTAAAGACCGTGATGGTCGTTCCTAATAGATACAGCAGTGAGATAATAGCTCCAAGGGCATAATAGTCTGCCGAGAGTTTAAGATTTGGATACCACTTATCTAGTTCCAAATAGAGAGTGGTTAGTAGTATCGATGATATCGTTGCTCCAAGAAGTCCAAGTCGTAAATTAATCCAGATAAATGGCCAGCGAATAAAAGCCTTTTTTGCCCCAACGAGTCGAAGCGTCTTTATTACCAAACGTTTAGAATAAATGGAGAGTTTAATCGAACTATTAATCAGCAGAATGGAGAATAGCAGTAAGATAACTGCTCCTACAGCTAGAGCTTTTTGGATTGAAGAAAAGTTACTTTCTAGTAACCCCAACAATTCAGTGTCATAAATCACTTCCTCAACAAATGGCCTTTGCTCTATATCGGTCGCAAGTTGGTCGATTGAACTGACTGACACAAATGGAGCTTTTAACGCTATTTCAACACCGTCCCTTAGCGGATTAAATCCTAGGAACTCTACAAAGTCTTGTCCGATTTCTTCGCTGTAATCTTTGGCGGCTTCTTCTTTAGAAATGAAGGTGACCGCTAAGGTATTTTCGTCTAACTCAAAACCTTTGAGTAATTGAGCTTTCTCAACCTCTTTGGCATTGGGACTTAAATAGGCCGTAACGATGAGTTGCTCCTTAAAATAATCACCTAAGCGGCTGGCGTTAAAAACAAGTGTGCAAAGGAGCCCTACGAGAATAAGAACCACAGTTATGCTCAAGGCTACAGAGATATAAGAAGATCTCAGTCTTCTTTTTTCATAACGTGCGATGTAGGAGCTCATGAATTGCTTTGGAGCACTAAAATTAGCAAAGTAAATCTAGATTTTCAGCCTCGATTTATTCGCAGTACTTTTAAGGCCCAAAATATCGGTCAGAAATGAATTATAATTTTAACGAGATTGAGGTCAAATGGCAGCGTTATTGGGCAGAAAATGAAACTTTTAAAGCAGAGGATCATTCGGCTAAGCCGAAGTATTATGTGCTAGATATGTTTCCTTATCCTTCGGGGGCTGGTTTACATGTAGGTCATCCGCTCGGATACATTGCAAGTGACATCTATGCGCGATTTAAGCGTCATCAGGGTTATAACGTACTGCATCCGATGGGGTATGATTCGTTTGGGCTGCCTGCTGAGCAATATGCGATTCAAACAGGGCAGCATCCGGCAAAAATAACTGAGGTAAATACGGCTCGTTATCGCGAACAATTAGATCGAATAGGTTTTTCATTTGATTGGTCTCGTCAATTCAAGACTTCTGAACCTAGTTATTACAAGCATACCCAGATGATTTTTATTCATCTGTTCAATTCTTGGTACGATAAGGATGCGGATAAAGCAAGATCGATTACCGATTTAGTCGCATGTTTTGAGAAAGAGGGAAATAGTAGTGTAAATGCGCACTCTGATGAAGATATTCCGATATTTACTTCTGAAGAGTGGAAAAGAATGAGTTTTGAAGCTCGAGAAGATCTTCTTCAAAAGTACCGCCTGACTTATCTCGCAGACATTGAAGTGAACTGGTGTCCTGAATTAGGAACGGTTCTAGCTAATGATGAAATTGTTAATGGGGTTTCTGAGCGAGGCGGACACCCAGTGGTTCGCAAAAAGATGAAACAATGGAGTATGCGTATTACTGCCTATGCGGACCGTTTGCTTCAAGGGCTATCAACTATTGATTGGCCACAACCTCTTAAAGACTCCCAAACCAATTGGATTGGACGTTCTGAAGGTGCCGAAGTTAGTTTTCAAGTTGAGGAACACCAAAAACACATTAAAGTATTTACCACTCGCCCTGACACCCTGTTCGGTGTGAGCTTTATGACGCTTGCTCCTGAACATGATCTAGTTTCTAAAATTACTACAGAAGCCCAGCGTGCTGAGGTAGAGGCCTATATTGAAGAAACTGCAAAACGTTCAGAACTCGATCGTATGTCTGACGTGAAGCGAATCACAGGAGCCTTTACAGGCGCGTATGTACTACACCCTTTTTCAGGAGATAGAATCCCTGTTTGGATCGGTGATTATGTGCTGGCGAGCTATGGAACGGGAGCTGTAATGGCTGTTCCCTGTGGCGACCAACGAGACTATGATTTTGCAAAGCACTTCAACCTTTCGATCCCTAATGTTTTTGAAGGGATTTCTATAGAAGAGGAGGCGTTTACTGATAAAGGAACCACTATCATCGCCAATTCGGATTTCTTGAATGGCTTAGATTATGCCACTGCCAAGCGCGTAATAATCGATCGTCTGGAGGCCGAAGGAAAAGGTACTGGCAAGGTTAATTATCGTCTAAGAGATGCAGTGTTCAGTCGTCAACGCTATTGGGGAGAGCCCTTCCCAGTTTATTATGTAAACGGCAGACCTCAAATGCTACCTGAATCAGCTCTTCCTTTAGAGTTACCAGAGGTTACACAGTACCTACCGACTGAAAAGGGAGATCCACCCTTAGGCAATGCTAAAGTCTGGGCGTGGGATTCTGTAAACCAAAAGGTAGTAGATGTTAATCTAATAGATCATCAAACGATTTTTCCACTGGAGTTGAATACCATGCCAGGTTGGGCAGGGTCTTCGCAGTACTTTAATCGATTCATGGATCCTCAAAATGTATCTCAACTTGTCGACAAAGAGAAGGTGGATTATTGGAAAGGGGTAGACCTCTACATTGGAGGAAGTGAACATGCTGTAACCCATCTCCTATATGCTCGTTTTTGGCAACATTTCATGTACGATTTAGGCCTAGTTTCACAACCTGAATTTGCAAAGAAATTGATCAACCAGGGGATGATTACCGGACTTTCAGCGATTGTTTATCGAAAGTCGAAAACCAACACCTATTATTCTCACGGTTTAATTGATTTTAAGGATCCTTCGGCAGAGAATTACATCGATCATTTTGAAAAATTGAGGGTAGATGTAGGCCTTATTAATTCTAGTGATGAATTAGATATCAAAGGTCTGAAAAAGTGGCAGCCTCAATATGCTGAAGCCAATTTTATTCTTGAAAAAGACCGATATGTTGTTGGTCGTGAGGTAGAAAAGATGTCTAAGCGTTGGTACAATGTGGTGAACCCAGATCAGATTTGCGAAGAGTTCGGGGCCGACGCATTACGTCTTTACGAAATGTTCTTAGGGCCGCTTGAGCAGTCTAAACCGTGGAACACTGCAGGTATCACAGGAGTATCGGGCTTTTTAAAGAAACTCTGGAAATTGTACGATTCAGTAAATGATGAAAAGCCAAGTGCTGAATCGTTTAAGATTCTTCATAAGACAATCAAAAAGGTGCAAGATGATCTGGAATCATTCTCTTTCAACACCTCAGTTTCGTCGTTTATGATTTGTGTGAATACACTAACCTCTGAGAGGTGTTTTTCTAGGCAAATTCTCGAGCCTTTGGCTATTCTTGTTTCACCATATGCGCCTCATATCGCAGAGGAATTATGGGTGAAGTTGGGTAACACACCTTCGATAGCCCATCAGCCCTTCCCTGTTTTTGATGCGAATTATTTAGTTGAGTCTGAAAAAGAGTATCCAGTTTCTTTCAATGGAAAAATGCGCTTTAAGATTACCTTGAGTGCTGATGCATCCAAGGATGAAATTGAAAAAGCTGTGATGGCCCACGAAAAGACTACAGAGCAATTAAAAGGTGAAGCCCCGAAAAAGGTCATTGTTGTTCCTGGCAAAATTGTCAATATCGTTGTTTAATTAGTTCATTTTTTAATTATGGGCGAATATTATCTATTACTCATTGCAATAACCCTGGTAAGTGCCGGTGTTTCTCAGCGTTTAAAATTTAAGTTTAGAAAGTACGAGAAAACCAAACTTTCAGGCGGATGGTCAGGTCAGGAAATCGCTCAAAAAATGCTTGACGATCATGGTATCAAAGACGTTCGAGTCATTTCTACTCCCGGTAGACTAACGGACCATTACAATCCACTAGATAGGACGGTCAATCTTAGTGAGGCTATTTATTCAGGAAGAAATGCATCTGCTGCTGCAGTGGCTGCCCATGAAGTAGGGCATGCAGTACAACACTCAGAAGCTTACAAATGGCTGACCATGAGATCACAGCTTGTACCCATTGTACAAGTTTCTTCAGGGCTCTCAACTTGGATAGTAATTGTAGGTATTGCCCTTTCTTTTGGCGCAGGAAGCTCCTTTGGGTTCTTAATAGCGCTTTTAGGATTAGGATTAATGGCCATTGCAACCGTTTTCAGCTTTATTACCCTTCCTGTCGAATACGATGCCAGTCGAAGAGCATTAGCTTGGTTGACGAGAGAAAAAATGCTTACCGATCAGGAGCATGATGGAGCTCAGGATGCATTGAAATGGGCTGCTAGGACTTATCTTGTAGCGGCGTTGGGAGCATTAGCTTCGCTTCTTTATTGGGCAATGCAAGTAATGCGTTCTAGAGACTAATCTGACGGTCGATTTGTTGATTCAGTGAAATGAAAGTTTCCGTTCTAGAAATCCCTTCGATTCGTTGAATATGATTGTTTAGGATTTGCATCAGGTGTTCATTGTTCTTACAAAGTACCTTGATAAGGATTGACCAATTACCCGTCGTATAATGACATTCTAAGACCTCAGGTATTTCTTGCAAGGCTCTAACGGCCGCTGGATTATTCATAGCTTTATCTAAGTATACCCCAATGTATGCCATAGTGCTATAACCTAGTTTCTTGGTATTAATCACCAATTTTGACCCCTCCAATACACCCGCCTGCTCTAATTTTCGTAGCCGCTGATGAATTGCTGCTCCCGAAATTCCTACCTTTCTTGAAATTTCGAGAATAGGCGTTCGTGCATCTTTCATTAGATAGGATAGTATGGTTTTGTCTATCCCGTCTAGTGTATAGATTGAATCGGAGTTTTTCATGTGACAAATTTTAGCTGTTCAAGATACATATACTTATAGAATAGTAGTAAAATGAAGATAAAAGTTGCAATAACGCTGTTTTTTGGAATGATAGCTGTAATTCTAGGAGCTTTAGGGTCTCATGCTTTAAAGGAAGTATTAAGCCCTGAGCAATTAGAGAGTTTCACTATAGGAGTCCGATATCAAATGACCCATGTCTTACTCCTAATAGTTATTTTACTAACTTCTTATTTTGAAGAACGGGTAAAGCTGATTTCCTTTTGGTTGACTGTGATTGGAATACTTTTGTTCTCGGGAAGTATTTACCTGCTCAGCCTTCAGGAGTTTATAGGAGTAAAGCTCTCGTTTTTAGGACCTATAACACCGATAGGTGGTCTATTTTTAATTTTAAATTGGGGTTTTTTAGGGCTTAAGGCTCTTAAGAATTCACCTCGCTGATGTACTTCTGTAGTGCCATAGTCATAGATGGAGTCTCAGGCGTAGGAGCTTTGATGTTTACAACGAGTCCTCTAGCTTCTGCAGCTTGAATAGTGCTGCTTCCGAATGCAGCGATACGGGTATTGTTTTGAGCAAAACCAGGAAAGTTTTGAAATAGGCTTTCAATACCTGTTGGGCTAAAGAAAACAAGGATATCATAATAAACATCTGCTAAATCTGACAAATCGCTCATAACTGTCTTATAAAAGATTCCTCGAATCCAATTAATTCCAAATTCGTTCAAAGTATCTGGTACAATTGGTTTTAATGAGTCAGATGAGGGTAGCAAATAGGTCTCATTTTTATATTTCTTGAAATTCGGAGCTAGATCAGACAGTAGGCGCTGACCTACATAAATTTTACGCTTGCGATAAACTACGTACTTCTGTAAATAAAAAGCAACAGCTTCAGACTGACAGAAGTATTTCATGGTGTCTGGAACCTTGAAACGCATTTCTTCAGCTAGTCGAAAGTAATGATCAACTGCATTTCGACTGGTTAGAATAATTGCAGTGAATTTACTGAGGTCTATTTTTTGAGCACGTACCTCTTTTGAATCTACCCCTTCAACGTGAATGAATGGTCTGAAGTCGACAGTGAGTTTTTCTTTCTCTATAAGTTTTGCATATGGAGAATTTTCTAGTTTCGGCTCGGGTTGAGAAACTAATATGGTTTTCACTTTCATATTCGAGTTCATTTAATGACTATTAACAGCAACACTGTCAAGGGTGACATTTCAAGAGCGCAAATATACAAAATAAACCCTACACCGAATTGAATGTTACTGCGTTGCGTCTTTTTGATAACGTTGACATAACTTAAAATTTGCATTGCAAAAAGCACACCGAAATAAAGAGGTTCAAGAAAGGTGTTTGAAACTATTTTGGCCAAATACAACCATGAAAAGAAATAGGTGATTAATCCTTGATAGGCCAAGAAGCTTAAGGCAATTTTTCGTGTTAGTTTAGCGGCTTTCTTTTGTTTAAATAGATAAACCCCTGAATTGAATCGGATAGCCTGTTTTAATAGTAGTACACTGAAGATAAAAAGATAGAGATTAAAGTCTAGGCTTTGATTGATTTTCTGAGCACTTGGAAGTTCTTCGATTAAATAAGAGAGGCCAAAAATTCCTGCTGCCAACCCTCCCCAGAGAGTAAGGCGCCATGATCGCAATTTTGAGTCATACAGCCTAATGAACGTGTCATTGAAAGGTAGTTGAAGGAAAAGTCGAAAAGGCTCAGGATAAGCCCTTTTGATAAGAACTAGCAGACCTAAAAGAATCAAGCAAAGAATGAAAATGGTATCCGAGTTCATGGTCTTGAAGGTTGAGCAAACTTATGAATAATACGCGGCGGGAGCCCTGGTGAAGAAATACCTATTCGATAAAAAGGATAAGCTTGGTTGATAGCTGGAATCGATGCAGACTCGTTCTTTTTAACCTTTAACTCTACTATCTTTTGAGAGCGTCTATACTGGTCTAGCTCTGCTAAATAAAGTTTTCCGGGTAATGCTCGCGTGAAGCTAACATTCTTAGAGTCGATAACAACTTCTTCGGGTAAAAGTAAATCGAGATAATTTGTATTACTCCAGAATAAATTTCCTTTTTTAGGACTATCAATGTGCTTTTTGAAATTATAGGGTTTAGAGCTGACTACAAAAACAGAGTCCTTATTAATCCTTGTCCAGCGTTTATCGAAATCGTATTGATTTGGTCGATAATCGAGAGTGTTATACGACAAACCTATTTCTCTGCTATAAAATTCGTAAAGTGCGGCACGTTGATAAGAATCAATAAATAATACGGGCTTTCCGTTAGCTATAGTCGAGATTTTACGAGACCATTCTTTGACTCCATGTGGCTCTAAATGTATCGGAGATAATTGTTCAAAAGCCATCAAAAATCTGAGACTAAAAATTAGAGCGATACTGAGGAGTCCTAACCTTTTAATTCGTTTTGTTTCTTTAATAGATAGAGGTTTTTCAATGAAGATGAGAAGTAAGGGGTAAACCACAGGAATAAGCCATTGAAGTTGTGATTTTTTGCTGAAAGATGATAAAAAGAAAAACACAAGAACTATCCAGACCATAAATCTTAGCCCTCTTTCGAAGGTTTCTTTTGCCGTCGTCGAGAATAATGCTCGATAGAAATCGAAAAAGAATAATCCGAAAATGGCGATTGCATTTAGGAAAAATCCTGCAGTAAATGCGAAAAACTCATAGGCATGATTCGGACGTTCTGAAAAATGAAACCTTAAGGTTACCCATTCGTTTTGTGAAAGCCACAAAAGGTGTGGACTGAAAATCAATAAACTTAGAATAACCGACTTCCACGCGCTGCTATCCCTTATTAAACGGGGGTTAGAGGCGATCACTCCAATAATGATTAATACACCAGTATATTTGCTGTACATGAGACCTGCCATAGCCAAACCGAGTATCAATACGGCGTATTTCGAGCCTGAAAGAAATTGTTTGTAGGCGTATAAGAACAGCGAGGTAAAAAGCAATGTTCCTGTATCCGGTAAGGTGAGAAACCCATAAAGATTTACTAAAGGCAAGCCCAGTAATAACAAAGAAAATAGACCGTTAGAAACTCTTTCTTTAGCCTCTCTGCTTAGAGTTTGATACAAGAGCCAATAACTAAAAGACACGCTGAGCACACTTAGAAATCGGACGCCTAGAATACCCAATCCATCAAAGTTTGACGGGATCGCTAGTAAGGCAACTAGAGGTGGGTGATCGAAATACCCCCACTGCATATCTTTTGCGAAATAGGCATAATAGGCCTCGTCTTTTAATAGACCAGTAAACCCTGCCTGAAGCAGATTCATCAAGGTAATTACAACTAGTTGAACTTCGAAGGAAAACTTAAGCCGTCTCACAGAAATCAAAGGTACGTTTTTGAAGTTGTCCTTGGATCGACACAAATATCCTATTTTAGCCGCTTATGAGTGAATGCCTAGTCATTATCCCAACCTATAACGAAATCGAAAACGTCGCACTGATCATTGCTGCTGTTCAAGATTTAAATAAAGGGTATCATGTACTCATCGTTGATGATAATTCTCCTGATGGAACAGCAGATAAGGTTCGCGAACTACAGAACATTTATCCCGACTCACTTCACCTCGAAGTAAGAACTGAAAAAGCTGGACTTGGTACGGCTTATATCCATGGATTTAAATGGGCCTTGGCAAAGGGCTATTCCTATATTTTTGAGATGGATGCTGACTTTTCTCATACTCCAAGTGATTTAATTCGACTGCATGCGGCCTGTGAGAACGGTGCCGATGTCGCCATTGGTAGTAGATATTGCAAGGGAGTGAATGTAGTGAATTGGCCACTACATCGAATCCTGCTCTCCTACGGGGCTTCCTTCTATGTTCGTTTAATCACAGGAATGCCTGTATATGATCCTACAGCCGGTTTTATGTGTTATCGATCGTCGCTACTAAAAAAACTGAATTTGGATGCGGTACGCTTTGTCGGATACGCCTTTCAAATTGAAATGAAATTTAGAGCTTATAAGAAAGGCGCTCAAATCAAAGAAGTGAGCATTGTCTTTACAGATCGTATCAGAGGAGTTTCGAAGATGAGTGGGGCAATAGTCAAAGAAGCCATTCTCGGAGTGCTTAAAATGCGTTTGGATAGTATCTTTGCTAAAAAGAGATTCTACTATGCCGAAAACCCTGATTAAAAATGCGAGAATTGTAAATGAATCATCCATTTTTGAATCTGATATTCTCGTTGAAGATCAATTCATAAAGAAAATAGCTCCCTCCATTTCAGATGATACTGCTGAGGTTTTTGATTTACAAGGACAGCTACTTCTGCCCGGATGTATTGACAATCAGGTTCATTTTCGCGAACCCGGATTAACCCACAAAGGAACGATTGCTTCAGAGAGTCGAGCAGCTCTAGCTGGTGGAATTACAACCTTTATGGAGCAGCCAAACACCAACCCTCAAACGGTTACTTTCGAAGCTTTAGAAGATAAATTTACTCGTGCTGCAAAAGGTTCTTATGTGAATTATTCTTTTTTCTTTGGTGGCACTAACGATAACCTAGAACTCATCAAGCGTTTAGATATTAACGCCTGTGCAGGGATTAAACTTTTTCTAGGGTCATCGACGGGGAATATGCTCGTTGATCGAGAGGAAACGATTCGTGGGATTTTTTCGAATACCGAAATGGTCATCGCTGCACACTGTGAGGATGAACCCATTATTCGAGCGAATACTGAGGCGGCTATAAAGAAATATGGAGAGGATATTCCGATTGAGATGCATCCGATCATTAGGTCTAGAGAGGCATGTTATAAATCTTCTTCAAGAGCTATTGAACTCGCAAGAGAGACGGGCGCAAAACTTCATGTATTTCACGTTTCTACAGCTGAGGAGCTCGAGCTTTTTAATACCCACTTACCTTTTGCAAAGAAGCAAATTACTGCTGAGGTTTGTTTACATCACCTTTGGTTTAGCGATAAGGATTACGCAGAAAAGGGAACTTTAATTAAATGGAATCCTGCAGTTAAAAGCGCCTCTGATCGAGCTGCTCTTTGGGAAGGGGTTCGAGGAAACGCCTTAGATATATTAGCCACAGATCATGCGCCTCACACGATAGATGAGAAATCAAATACCTACCTGAAAGCTCCTTCTGGAGGCCCATTAGTGCAGCATGCTTTACTTGGCTATTTAGATAAAGTTGAAGAAGGATCCTTTGACCTTGAAACACTCGTTCAAAAATTTGCACATAACGTTGCTGACAGATATCATATCGATCGTCGCGGGTACCTTAGAGAAGGTTATTATGCCGATTTGGTTACCGTCAAGAAAAACTCACATGAGGTAACTAAAGAAAGCTTATTGTATGATTGTAAGTGGAGCCCATTTGAAGGACACACTTTTGCCTACACTATTGATAAAGTTTGGGTAAACGGCCATTTAGGCTTTTCTGATGGGGTCGTGAGCGAGGATCGTCATGCCCAAAAACTAGCATTTACTAGAAAATGAGAATCGTCTATTTAATCCTATTGTTAGTCTTGCTGTCTTCTTGCTCTACAAGAATGATGGAGCCCCCCGAAGATCTTATAGAAGAATCTGTTTTCTCAGATATTCTTTATGATGTAGCAGTTTTAAAGGCGGTACATAGTACTTCCCCTGCAACTTTAGAAAGCCAGGGTATACTTATTATGCCCTACATCTATGAAAAGTACGATGTGGACAGTCTTCAATTGATTAATTCGAATAAATATTACTCCACACTAGGTGATCGCTATTTCAAGTTATTTGAATCTATTGAAACTCGATTGGCAGAAAAAAGTGAGGTGATCGACAGTCTTAGAGCTTCAGCCGCCTCAAAGCCCCAGCGCATGTAGTGCGATAAGATCGAGATAAATGATTTAATTCAGTTTCGAAATCTTCTAGCTCTACTCCACCCAGTTCAGGATAGTCAGATAGAGTCGGATAGTTCGATTCGGAGGTTAGTGAGTCAACAATTTCTGGTGATAGTTTACGTGGCTTTCTAAAAATAAAAGCATAAAAACCTTCGATAACGCTCAAGACTCCTAATATAGGTTTGCCTATCATTACTATTTTTTCTGCACCCATCGCCTTGGCAAGCTCATCATATCGCATGATTTTAGAGACGAGAATGGTAGGGGTTTTCTGCTCATCTTTTGAAAGATGAAGGGTGCATTTGACAACCGTATTTGCTGAGGTTAAGCCAACAGAACCCTTTGTAATCTTTGTTTTTGTCTGAGCGAGTTGTTTGAAAATTCTTCCGCTGGGTCTATTCCAAAAGAAATCACTTAATATCACTCCAGGCCGAACGATAGTAGCCTTGATTCCTTCTTGTATCCCCCGATAGACTTCTAGCTCAGATAAGTATTTGGTATAACCGTAATAACTCGACGCACCTTCATTGTCGGCTGCAATCGAACTAATGAAGATCAGATTGATTTTATTAATTATAAGTGCATTTACCAAATTTCTTGTACCCTCAACATTGATCTTGTAAAGCTGGCTTTTGCGTTTAGGATCGAATGAGATTAGTGCAGCGCAATGAATTACGGTATCTACTTCTTCTAAAGCCTGATCGAGTAAATCGATTTGATCATAAGAACCTTTCAGCCATTCAATATAGTTGAGGTCTTTTTCTTTCTTATGATACTTGAAAAAAGCAATGACCTCTAATCGTTTCTCTTCGGTTCTGTAGAACGCCCGAATCTTCTTTTTTTTAGAACTAAGACTAAGAAGAAAGTGAGCCCCTAGCATACCCGTGGCTCCTGTTACTAAAATCATAATGTAAATGTAGGCAAAGAAGCTATATTTGTAGGCCTAAAGTTATGATGAGCAAGACATTTATAGAAGAGTTACAGTGGAGAGGAATGGTGCATGATTTTATGCCAGGCCTCGAAGATCATTTGAAAGAATCGATGCGTTCGGCTTATGTGGGCTTTGACCCAACAGCTGATTCACTACACATCGGAAACTTGGTGAGCATCATGATGCTACGTCATTTTCAGATAGCAGGACATCGCCCCATAGCCTTGGTTGGAGGTGCCACAGGAATGATTGGTGATCCTTCTGGAAAATCGAAAGAACGTAATCTACTCGATGAAGCTACTCTTAGACATAATCAGGAGGCCATTAAGAATCAACTGGCGAAGTTTTTAGATTTTGATCCTTCTCTCGACAACAGTGCCGAGCTTGTTAACAATTACGATTGGATGAAAGATTTTAGTTTTCTGGCTTTCATTCGAGATGTAGGTAAACATATTACCGTCAATTACATGATGGCTAAAGAGTCGGTGAAAAAAAGAGTTTCTACCGAAGAAAGTGACGGGATGTCTTTCACTGAATTTACGTATCAACTCGTTCAGGGTTATGACTTTTTACACTTGTATCGCGATAAAGAAGTTAGTCTTCAAATGGGCGGAAGCGACCAATGGGGAAATATTACCACGGGTACAGAGCTCATTCGACGTGTGGCTACCGGTAAAGGTTTTGCACTTACTTGCCCATTAGTTACGAAGGCTGATGGAACAAAATTCGGAAAGTCTGAAGGAGGAAATATTTGGTTAGACCCAAATAGAACCTCTCCTTATAAATTCTATCAGTATTGGCTGAACACCTCTGATGAGGACGCAGCTCATTTTATCAAGATTTTCACCTTCTTAGAAAAACAAGAAATTGATTCACTCATTAGTGAACATACAGAGGCGCCACATTTACGGGTACTACAGCAGCGACTTGCTAAAGAGGTATCTATACTCGTTCATTCTGAGGCTGATTACGAAAATGCAGTAGCCGCGAGTGCTATTCTATTTGGTAAATCTACTGCTGAAGACCTAAAGCAGCTGCCTGAAAAGGTTTTTCTAGAGGTATTTGACGGGGTGCCGAGTGCTGAGGTTTCCAAAGCGAGATTTGACGAGGGTCTAGATATGATTGCTGCCTTGGCTGCTGAAACAGGGTTTTTTACCTCAAATGGTGAAGCACGTCGAGAGCTCAAACAACAGTCGATTTCTGTAAACAAATCGAAAGTTGGGGAAGATTATAGACTTTCATCAGAAGATTTGATTGCCGCTAAATACGTACTTCTTCAAAAAGGTAAAAAGAACTATTACCTATTGAAGGTTATTTAGGCCATCATTAGATTACACCCTCTTATTTCTGCAGTATCGAATCTGCCAAGCACTTCGAAACTCCCGTCAGAAAAAGTCTTGCCTAAGTCTTCTGTTGCTAAAAATGCACAGGAGTGAGTATTGGCTAGATCAATAATGTTGATTCCCCCCGTTTTTTCGTGTGAACTCATGGTAAAAGGATCCTCTGCCTCTCGAATGAGTACCTTCATCCAGGGTGCAGGATAAAAGATGCCCTCTCCTGGTGAGTAGGCTTGCGAAAATAATTCGGTCATTCCATACTCAGAATGAATCGTGTCTAGTTCGAAAGCTGCTTTCAATTGGCGATGCACTTCCTTTCGGATTATTTCTTTGCGTCGTCCCTTCATTCCGCCAGTTTCCATTACAATCGTGTTCTGTAGAGCTATGGGATTGCTTTCTGCCCAATCGAGAAGTGCAAAGGTGACTCCGATTAGCAGTTTTTTTTCTTCGCTAGCAAGTAATTCAGTTAGCTGCTGATCTCCTAGCCTATAATAACCTGATCCTGGCTTTGCTTTCTTTATTAAGCAGTCGACCATGTAAATAAGTGATGAATGGGTTTGCTCCCTGTAAGAAGGTAGAAGCGCCACTAATACTAAATCTGAAATAGGCCCGTAGGTAGCTTCGAAAAAAGTTAGAAAGCTTTGCTCATACCCTTCTAATGAATGATAGTAGTGCCTACTTCGATTGGGCTGAGCCGTCGTTCCCGAACTCATAAAGTAACCCTCTTCTTTTCGGTTTTTATGAAAGACTTTATGAGTCTTAAAAAATGAAATGGGTAGAAAAGGGATTTCAACCAGGGTAGAGACATTTTCAGGATTTTTTCCTAAAAGTTGGCAGTAAGTGTGGTATATCTCGATGTTCTGAAACTGTTCTCTGAAAAGAGTCAGGGCATTTTCCTCAAAATCACCTTCGGTTATAGATATGAATTCTGCTTCTGCCATTATGTTTTAAAAGTGAAACAAAGTTAACTAGAATGGTTTGTTTTTCGTTTAAGACTAATGAATTAAGGTCTTTCAAGAGGACACTAATCGGTTGTTAAAGATTAATTAACGTGTAAGAGTGTAATACTTAACATTTTTAACGATTTGCGTTGCGAAAGTTAACCTTGTTCTAAAATTAAGCTGAGGAAGGCCACGTAGTTTTGGAAAAAATTAAAAACCCTCGAAATGAAAAAATCATTTTTAGCTTTAGCCCTTTCAGGTGCAATGCTAATTACTTCTTGTAAGCAAGAGGTCGTTATTGACGATGCTCAGCTTCAATCAATTGTTGATGCCGCTGTAGCTGCTGCATTAGCTAACTACCCAAACACTCAAGAAATCGCTGACGCTGCTGCCGCTGCTGCTACTGCTGCCGTTGCAAATGGCCTTGGTGATATTGATTCTGCTATTCAGGACGCTCTTGATGCTGCAGAAGCTCTTACGAATCCTCCACTTGTTCGTGTAGGTACAGGTGGTGTAACTGAAATTACATCTGATACTACTTGGACTAATGACAAAATCTGGTTAATGGATGGTAAAATCGTTGTTGAAGACGGTGCTACATTAACAATCGAAGAAGGTACTATCATTAAAGGTTCTGCAGGAACAGGTGCTAATGCTACCGTTTTAATCATCGCTAAAGGTGGAAAAATCAATGCTATAGGAACTGCAGAAAAGCCAATTATTTTTACTGATGCAAATGATCAAATCGTTTACGCTAATGGAACTACTTCTCCAAACCGCTCAGCTACTGATAAAGGTCTTTGGGGATCTGTAATTATTTTAGGTAATGGTGTTGTAGGTGCTGCAAATGGTGAAGCAAATATTGAAGGTGTTGTTTCCGGATATGAGTTCACTAAATACGGGGGATCTGACAACACTGAGGATTCAGGAGTTATGAAATATGTTTCTATCCGTCACACAGGAACTGCGGTATCTCCTGGTAATGAACTTCAAGGCCTTACTATGGGTGGTGTTGGTTCAGGTACTACTATAGAGAATATTGAGTTAGTTGGATCTGAGGATGATGGTATCGAAATTTTTGGTGGTGCTGTGAACGTTACCAACATTGTTATTGCTAATTTCGATGACGATGGTATTGACCTTGATCAAGCTTATGCAGGTACCATCTCTAATGCAGTGGTAATCCTCGCTTCTGGTTCAGATACAGCTTTTGAAATTGATGGAACTGAAGAGCCAAACGATGCTATTTTAGGAGAGTATACTGTTGAAAATGTAACTGTTTATGGTCGTGCAGATGCCGCTAAATTCGATACTTTCGGAAACTGGAAATCTGATGCGACAGGCTTCAATGACAACGTTCTTTTTGTAGATTTCCCAACAGGATCTACTTTAGGAGGAATTGATGCTGACACTTATGCTGGTGCTGGTACAGCCACTGCAGAAGGTAAATTATTCTTTAGAGATTTTGTTGCTGTAACTGCAGACTCTAAGACTGATGTTGTAGCAGGTCAAGTTGAAGAGGCATCTGCTACCTGGGTTTCTGTAAGCGCTTCGCGCCCATCAGGTAAAGGTGCTGATGAATCTGTATTCGCTTGGACACAATTCTTTAACTAAACCCAATAGACATAAATCTATTATAGTAAATAGCCCTGCTTTGCCGGGGCTATTTTTTCAATTTATATCCTTATGAAAAACTTCTTTCTTTTTGTTTTAGTCCTCATCACTTCACTAAGCTTTGGTCAGTCTGTGATCACTGGTACGGTTATCGATGGAGATTTTAATGAACCACTAGCTTTCGCAAACGTAGTATTACGTGAACAGGGCTCATCTGAAACTGTTTCAGGAGCTATCACCGATTTTGAGGGAAAATATGTTTTCGAAGTGAATGGTCCTGGTCCTTATGAAATTGAATTTTCTTACCTAGGTTATGAAACCAAGGTAGTAAGTGAGATTAAAACTACAGAGGGAGATGAGGTTGAGGTTAGTATTGTTCTTAACCCTTTAGCTAATGCACTTGAGGAAGTAGTTGTAACTACGACCGTTCGTAAGAATAGTGAGGCCTCTGTACTTGCAATTCAGAAAGGAGCTGTAACTATGCTTGATGGCCTTTCTGCTCAAACAATTAAGAAATCCGGTGACGGTAATGTAGCGACGGCTATCAAACGTATTCCTGGTGTCTCTGTTCAAGGAGGGAAATTCGTTTACGTTCGTGGCTTAGGAGATCGTTACTCAAAGACACTATTAGGTGGTCTTGAGGTTCCTGGCCTAGATCCTGATCGAAATACTTTACAATTGGATGTTTTTCCTACCAATCTTCTTGACAACCTACTAGTAAGTAAGTCAGTTAGCGCAGACTTACCTGCCGATTTCACGGGGGGGTTGGTTGATGTTATCTTGAAAGATTTTTCAACTTTATCGGAATATACATTCTCTATTTCTACCGGATATAACTCAGCTACCAATTTTCAAGATGCTCCTGGCCTTCCTGATTATTCGTTAAATGGCCTTGCTTTCGATTCAGGGGTAAATGATCTTCCATTCTCGTCGATCACCGACTTTCCTCGACCTGTAAATATTACCAATGCTCAGCAAGAGGCATTGTTGGTCTCAAGTACAAAGGCCTTTACTCGCCAAATGGGAATTAGTAGAGAGAATAATATGCTAGATTTTAGCGTTGGAGGTACGGCTTCAAATCAGTACAATATCAATGACAAAATTGCCATAGGTTATATAGCATCTGTAAACTACAAGTATGACTCGGATTACTACGAAAATACAATTAATAGAAGTGTAGCAGTAAGAAATGGGACTCAGCAAGATTTTGATGCTCAAGAAGGAGAGCTAGGTTCTATCCAGGCGATTGCTAGTGGATTATTTGGCCTTTCGTTGAAAACCGGAAATTTCAAGCATAAAGCAACTATTCTAGCTATCCGTAGCGGTGAGAGTAATGGTTTCGACGGAATTATCGAAGACTACATTGAGAACCCATATTCAGGGGTTACAAATACCATGACACATACTCAAAGAGATATTTTAACCGTTCCCTTTTCAGGCGCCTATCGCTTAGGAGATAAACTTTCTTTTGATTGGAAAGTGGCTCCTTCTGTAGTTCGTGTTCGTGATATTGATTTTAGAAAATCTGTTTTTAATGTACTACCTAATGGTACTAGAATAATAGATAATTCTTCATCTGCTCTTCCTTTAAGACTGTGGAGAGATCTTGAAGAATTTGGTCTTTCAGCAAAAGCAGATTTTAAATATAATTTCAATCTGTTCGGATCTGAAGGAAATAATCTAAAAGTTGGTTTCGCCTACAATAATAAAGACCGTAATTTTGGAACCGATGTTTTTTCAATCGGATATAGAGGCTCCTCTCTTGATTTACAGGGTGATTACAATAATATCCTAAATCCAAATCTTATCTGGAATTCTACTAAAGGGACAGGGTCCTTTGTTATTGGAGACTATCAACCAACCAATCAATATGATGCTGAGAATACAACAATTGGAGGTTATGTTTCTACAGAACTAAGAGTAGCAGAAAAATTAAAGGCTATTCTGGGAGTTCGTTATGAGTCGTATAACGTATTGTACTCTGGCCAAGCTATTTCGGGTGAAATTTATAGAGACAGCGAGTTTATTGATGTTGCGGATATTTACCCATCTGCAAACTTTATTTACTCGGTTAGTGATCAAACAAATATTAGAGCTTCCTATTCTATGACAACCGCTCGACCAAGTTTTAAAGAAAATTCAGCGGCTAATATTTATGACCCAATTACCGAACGATTCTTTGTTGGTAATATTGATCTCGTACCTACCTACATCAATAATTTTGATTTACGATGGGAGCGCTATGGTGAGAATAATCGTTTCATGGCTTTAAGTGCGTTCTACAAACAATTTACAGACCCAATCGAAATTAACTATTACGATGTTACTACGCCAAATACTTTAATTGCAAGAAATACCCCTGAGGCAATCGTTTATGGTGTAGAATTAGAAGTTAGGAATTCGATTTATTCAAATGACTTTTATAGACTTTCCTACAACATTAATACTTCGCTTATTGTCTCTGAGTTAGAGATGTCACAAAACGAGTTAGAGGCTAGAAAATCAGTAGCATTAGACCGAGAGGTCGATACCAAGCGTCAATTGCAAGGACAATCTCCATACTTAGTAAACGCAGGTATAACTTATAACCTTTTTGATAAAGAATTCGAAGCAGGCCTATTTTACAATGTTCAAGGGCGCGCACTCCAGGTAATTGGTGTGGGTCAATTCCCAGACGTTTTTACAGAGCCGTTTCACAGTCTAAACTTTAATGCAAGCAAGCGCTTCGGAGAGACCAAGAATACCACGCTTTCATTCAAGGCTGAAAACCTATTAAATGATTTGATTGAAAGTCGATTTGACTATTTTGGAAATAATGATTTTATATTTTCAAGTCTAGCCCCGGGAGTTAACCTCTCACTAGGGCTTTCATTTCGTTTTTAATATAAAAACCCGCTATTCACGGCGGGTTTTTTTATATTTAACAAAGAGGTTTCAATCCAAGAATAATTTCTATGAAAAACGAAAACATTCGCGTACTACTAGTTGATGATGAGCAAGATATTCTTGAAATCGTAGGTTATAACCTTACACAAGAAGGTTACGAAGTATATACAGCTAGAAACGGAGTAGAAGCTGTGGCAAAAGCGAAAAAGAAAGAGCCGCATCTAGTTATCCTAGACGTTATGATGCCTGAAATGGATGGTATTGAAACTTGTGAGATTATTCGAAAAACACCAGGTTTAGAAAACACAATAATTACCTTTCTAACTGCCAGAGGTGAAGATTATTCCCAGCTTGCCGGCTTTGACGCTGGAGCAGATGATTATATACAAAAGCCGATTAAACCTAAGGTATTAATGTCTAAGGTGAAGGCTTTACTACGTCGTCGCAAAAATGAATCTCCTGAAGTTGAAGGGTTGCATACTGTAGGTGATTTAACTATCAATCGAGAAGAGTATAAAGTCATCAATAAGGGTGAAGAACTGATTCTACCTCGCAAAGAATTCGAATTACTGGCCCTATTAACTTCAAAACCAGGTAAGGTATTTAAACGCGAATCTATTCTTGAAAAAGTATGGGGTAGTGAAGTTGTTGTAGGTGGTAGAACCATCGATGTACATATTCGAAAGCTTCGTGAAAAGATCGGAGATGACCATTTTCAAACCGTTAAAGGGGTAGGGTATAAATTCGTAATTTAACGCCCTAGATGGCGGCTAATTTTAAAAATGCGAATCCTTTTGTTCTGAGATATGCACTGTATGTCTCACTCTTAGTAACGGTTTTCGTCGCTTCACTGCTTTATATTTTGGGTTTTCCAGAACCATTAGTAATTCTTGCGTTTTTTGTCCTCTCGTTAATTTCGAGTTTTTTGATTCTTAGGGTGGGTATTGAGAACTATGTCCTAAAACTTATCAAGGAAGTATATTCTGAGGTTTCGTTGTTAGAGGGCATTCGATTTACAGGCAGTAGTGTTTCTACCGATTTAGAGTCGTTAACCTCTGATGTCGAAAAATTTGCTAGAGGAAAGAAGATTGAAATTGAGACGCTTAAGATTCGGGAAGAATATCGAAAGGATTTTTTGGGTAATGTGGCTCATGAAATGAAAACCCCCTTGTTTACTATTCAAGGATATATTTTGACACTTCTAGATGGCGCCTTGCAGGACAAGAAAGTGCGCAAAAAATACCTTGAACGAGCGAATAAAAGTGTTGATCGGTTGCTCTACATCGTCAAAGATTTAGACACCATTACAAGATTGGAGTCTGGATCCCATAAGCTTCATATAGAACCGATGGATGTTGTTGAGCGCATTGAAAGTGTATTTGAAATGCTTGAAATGAAGGCCGCAAAGAAAGATATCACATTGGTTTTTGATAAGGTTTATGAACATCCGGTATGGGTGAATGGCGATGCAGAGAAATTGGAACATGTTTTAAGTAATCTCATCGAGAATTCTATCAAGTATGGGCACCAAGGAGGTACTACAGAAGTTACTATTGAGGAGTTGACTGAAGATAAATTAATTATCAGAGTGACTGATAATGGTGACGGAATAGCTAAAGAGCACTTGCCCCGACTTTTTGAACGCTTTTATAGAGTTGACAAGAGTGGATCAAGAAAAGAAGGGGGCTCTGGTCTGGGTCTTTCGATTGTTAAGCATATCGTGGAAGCTCATGGCGAGCGAATTTATGTAGAGAGTGAACCGGGAGTAGGATCTGAATTCTCTTTTACCCTTCAAAAAATGGAGAATAGTGAGTCGAAATCAACAGTTGAACTAAAAGCTTCAAGCCCCGAATAACTAGAGATACGTTCGAGTTGGTCTAGCCTGAATTCTTCTTGTGAGCAACTAGGAACAACTCCTAATTCATCAAGCCTTTCGGCAATATGGACTTGCTCATACTGGCCTGGGGTAGGAATAAAAAATGCCTTCTTTCCCAGTTTAGCTAAATCCATAACAGTAGTATAACCCGATCTACATAAAATAAAATCACTGGCTTGAACACTTTGTGAAAGCTCTTCAGATCTCATGAAATTAATCTTGAGCATCGTTCCTGAATCAAGGGTCATTTTTTCTTTTGTTTGCTCTTTTTCAATGACTCCGCGAACCATAAGAATGTTACCACTAAAAGCTTGTAACTCCTCTGTCAATCGATCTTCAAGTAGGGTGCGTTGGGGTTCTGGGCCTGATAAGAGTACCATTAAATCGTAAGCCTTCTCTACCGATTTTTTCTCAAATCTACTCAGAGGCCCCATGTATTTCAGGTTTCGCGGCTTTTTGTCAAGGTGCCCGAGTTCACCGGTTAAGTTATTCTCTTCTTCAAAATCTGGCACCCACACTGCATCATATTTTTTAAATATTTGCTGATGCATCGCCGAGCTAATTTGAGTCGTACTTCCTGAAAGTACGCGTAGCTGATGGGTGATAAATACATTAGGGATACCTTTTACATAAATGCCCAATCGATTATCTGAGATGATACCATCGGCACTTACCTGTTTTGCTATTTTTTCAATGGCCTTTCTCTCTTTACGCATAGCCCCTAAAATTTTAGGGGAGTCTAAAATCATTTTGAGTTTGAAAAATCGTCCGTCAGAAGCATAGGTAATATGGTAAGAGGGTAGTTCAAAATTCGCTAGGTCTGGAAATTCTTTTTTGAGTAGGCCAAGAGCAACTCCATCAGAAGCTAAGATTACTTTATATTCTCGCTTCAATAAGGCTTTAATAATTGGAATGCATCGGGTTGAATGTCCGAGCCCCCAATTAAGAGGTGCTACCACTATCGTCTTTTTTTTCATTGGGTTTAGGGCGATATTGGGTTAGCTTTGTAGGCTTATAATACATAAACTTTGGGTAGTAAAAATAAACTAAAACGCTTTAGAGATAATGATTCTTTTGAGAATGTTATACAACCTTCTCGACAAGAAATTTTAGACGGTTTCGAGTTGAAAGGGACTTGGAATACCGTTTTTTCCAATTCAAATCCTATTGTTTTAGAATTGGGCTGTGGTAAGGGGGAATACACCCTTGCACTCGCTGAACGTTACCCAGAAAAGAACTTCATCGGAATTGATATTAAAGGAGCTAGATTATGGAGGGGGGCTAAGACAGCACTTGAAAACAAGCTTACAAACGTTTGCTTTCTACGAACACATATTGAGCTTATTGATTTGATTTTTGATTTAGGTGAGGTTCGTGAAATTTGGATTACATTTCCAGATCCCCAGATTAAATATAAACGCACTAAACATCGACTTACCAATAGGCAGTTTCTCGATCGTTACAAAAAGATTCTTGGAGGTGAAGGTTTGGTGCACCTTAAGACAGATAGCGAGTTTCTACATGGATACACATTAGGCCTTTTGCATGGCCTAGGCAAAGAAATTGTATATTCGAACGACGATGTTTATCGACAGTCGGGTAGTCCTTCAGTAGTTACTGAGGTTCAAACTTTTTATGAGAGCCAGTATCTACAAGTGGGTAAGCCGATAACGTATGTTTCATTTAAAATCTAACTAACACTAAAGGAGGTTGCACTATATCACTCTTTTTGCTCTGACTTTTTTAGCCGCTGCCGTAGCTACCTTGCCTCCCGGTTTACTTAATATGAATGCCGCCAAAATCTCTGTGGAAAGAGGTAAGAAATTTGGTATTTATTTCTCTTTAGCTTGTTCTCTGGTCATCTTCATTGAAGCCCTAGGTGCTGCTGCGTTTTCAAAATATCTTTTCGAACATCCAGAAACGATCAACCATATTTTAGTCGGAGCTCTTTTGATTTTCATAGTTCTCTTTTTCTATTTCTGGAAAAAGTCAAATCGCGACTTAACAGAACTTGCACCTTCTTCTTCTAATTCTTTTTTGAAGGGAATCAGCTTAGCGTTACTCAATTTACTTACCCTTCCTTTTTACGCAGGTCTACATGCCGCGCTTCGAAGTTCTAAAATTGCACGTCTAGCGACCTCTGAAACACTGGTTTTTGCTACTGCAGCGCTATCAGGAACCTTCGCAATTCTCTATGGTTACGCTTATGGGTTTGCTAAAATTTCTTTTGATGAGCAGCGCTTCGAAAAACGCTCGAATCGAATCATCGCAGGCCTGATGTTGTTGCTTGTAGTATTCACTTTTATTCGTTTATGGTTGAATTATGAGTAGTAGTGATTTTTATGAGCGCGTATATGAAGTCACCCGACAAATTCCTGAAGGAAGAGTCACTTCATATGGCGCAATCGCTAATTATCTTGGCCGAAGGGGCGGAGCCCGAATGGTCGGATACGCAATGAATTTATCTCACGACAAGGATGTACCAGCTCATCGAGTGGTGAATCGCATGGGAATGCTTACAGGGAAACATCATTTTCCTGGCACTAATCTTATGCAGCAATTACTTGAAAATGAAGGAGTTGAAATCTCAGATGATTGTGTAGTTGACTTTGATCGACTTTTTTGGGATCCGGCAGAAATGCTTTTCTAACCTTTGTTATCTGCGTATCTTTGTAGTAGAAAAGGAGATCTATGACAAAGAGTGAAATTCTTAAAGCTTTAAGTACTATTAGTGCGCCTGGAGAAGGTCAAAACCTAGTTGAAAGTGGAGCGATAAAGAATGTGCAAGTATTTGGGGATGAGGTTGTAGTCGATGTGACGATTTACAATCCTAGCCTGCAAGCAAAAAAGAAGACTGAAGTTTCTATTCTACAAGTGATTCACGCCGAAGTGCATCCTAAAGCTAAAATCAAAGTAAATCTAACGGTTGAGGCTCCCGAGAAAGTACAGAGTTCAAATCTGATCAAAGGAAAGCCAATACCAGGTATAAAAAACATTATCGCCGTTGCCTCTGGTAAAGGTGGTGTTGGTAAGTCTACCGTTACTGCAAATCTTGCCGTTTCATTGGCTAAAATGGGATTTGAAGTGGGCCTTTTAGATGCCGATATCTATGGCCCTTCTCAGCCATTGATGTTTGATGTTGAAAATGAGAAGCCGTTAGCCATTGATGTTGAGGGAAAATCTAAAATGAAGCCTGTTTCTAACTATGGGGTGAAGCTACTCTCTATAGGATTCTTTACCGAAAAAGATCAGGCTGTAATTTGGAGAGGTCCGATGGCTGCTAAAGCACTCAACCAGATGATCTTTGATGCGCACTGGGGTGAGCTAGATTTTTTAATTGTCGATCTACCTCCAGGTACTGGGGATATTCACTTGAGTATCATGCAGTCATTACCAATTACTGGAGCCGTAGTAGTGAGTACTCCTCAAGAAGTGGCTTTAGCTGATGCTCGTAAAGGGATTGCAATGTTTGCCCAAGACGCCATTCAGGTACCGGTACTCGGTATTATAGAGAACATGTCTTACTTTACCCCAGCAGAATTACCTGAGAACAAATACTTTATATTTGGCGAGGGAGGTGCGAAGCATTTGGCCGAACGAATGGGCGTGGCTCTTTTGGGAGAAATCCCACTGGTTCAAAGCGTTCGAGAAGCTGGAGATGTTGGTCGACCAGCTGCCCTGCAAGATCATACACCAGTTTCAGAAGCTTTCAAATCTTTAACCAAAGAAGTAGTTTCAGAATTGGTAAGAAGAAACGAAACACTCCCGCCTACTGAGGCAATACGAATTACAACCATGGCAGGATGTTCTGCCGTTAAACCAAAACGCTGATGATAGCAAATGAATTAAAAGAGAAGGTTGAAGCTGCTCTTGCTGAAATTCGACCCTTTCTACAAAGCGATGGAGGAGATATTTCTCTGGTTTCTATAGATAACGGAACCTCAGTTAAGGTTCGATTAGAAGGAAATTGCGTGGGTTGTTCAATCAATCAGATGACCCTTAAAAGTGGGGTTGAGATGACTATCAAAAAATTTGCTCCTCAAATTGAGGAGGTTATTAATATCGCCTAGAATAAAAACCATGATTACAACCGATATCCTAATCATAGGAGCGGGACCTACAGGCCTTTTTACCGTTTTCGAAGCAGGATTATTACAGCTTAAATGTCATTTAGTCGATGCCCTGCCCCAACCTGGCGGTCAACTAGCTGAGTTATATCCAAAAAAACCGATTTACGATATTCCTGGGTATCCTGAGGTGCTAGCCGGTGAATTGGTTGATAATTTAATGAAGCAAATCGAACCCTTTCAACCTGGATTTACTCTTGGTGAAAGAGCAGAGACCTTAGAACGTACCGAGGATGATTATTTTATTGTCACCACTAACAAGGGAACAAAACACAAATCAAAAGTAGTTGCTATCGCGGGGGGTCTTGGAAGTTTCGAGCCAAGAAAACCTGAAATTTCTGGTATAGAGAAGTTCGAGGATCGCGGAGTTGCTTACATGGTTAAAGATCCCGAGCAATATCGCGGCAAAAAAGTTTTGATTGCGGGAGGAGGAGATTCGGCCCTAGATTGGTCTATTTTTTTAAGTGACATTGCCAGCGAGGTGCATTTGGCTCATCGTCGCAACGAGTTTAGAGGTGCCTTAGATTCTGTAGAGAAAGTTCAAGAACTCAAGAATAAGGGAAAAATTCTACTAAATACACCCGCTGAGGTGGTTGAAATAAAAGGAGGAGATTCACTACAGTCTTTAGTGATCCATAATCATCAAACTGATTTAACCAAAGAGGTGGCTGTAGATGCTTTTATTCCACTGTTTGGTCTTTCTCCAAAATTAGGCCCCTTATCTGATTGGGGATTAGAGATTGAGAAGAACGCCATTAAGGTAGATCACACTCTAGATTATCAAACGAATATACCGGGTGTTTATGCTATTGGTGATGTAAACACCTATCCAGGTAAATTGAAATTGATTCTTTGCGGTTTTCATGAGGCAACTTTAATGTGTCAAAGTGCTTATGCTCGAATTTACCCAGAGAAGCGCTATGTGATGAAATACACTACGGTAGGAGGTGTTACCGGTTTTGATGGCTCTAAAAAAGAAGCGCCTAAAGCCGTTGTTAAAACAATCGACTAATCATGAATGAGGTTGCAATAACAGTCATCGATCGAAAAGGCGTGAAGCATGAATTGCAAGCCCCGACAGATATGAATATGAATCTCATGGAGGTAGTACGCTCCTACGAGGTTGAGCCCGAAGGTACTGTTGGTATTTGCGGGGGAATGGCAATGTGCGCCTCGTGTCAATGCTATATAGAATCCTCACATGAACTCAGCCCAATGTCTGATGAGGAAGAGGCTATGCTATCAGAAGCCTTTCACGTTAAAGATAACAGTCGTCTGGGTTGTCAAATTCCCATTATTGAGGAGCTAGAAGGTTTAGTCATTCAGATGGCTCCAGAATCTTAATGAAGGCTATTAAATGCGAGCTTGTCTTGTATACAGACTGTGGTATCTACCTTGCTTTTCAAACAGCTCTTTGTGTGTTCCCTGTTCTACAATTTCACCTTTTTCTAAGACGATAATCACATCTGCATTCTGTATAGTGCTGAGTCGGTGGGCAATCACTAGTGTGGCTCTATTGCGAGTTAGATTCTCGAGACCAAGTTGAATGTAGTGTTCGCTTTCAGCATCTAAATTCGAGGTGGCTTCATCGAGAATTAATAACCTAGGATTTGCCACTAGCGCCCTGGCTATCGCTAATCGCTGTCTTTGCCCCCCAGAGAGTTTAATTCCTCTCTCACCGATAACGGTTTCAATACCTTTTTCTAAGTCAGCTACGAATTCGCTTATATAGGCAGCATCTAATGCTGAATTAAGTTCTTCCTCACTGCATTCTGGATTACCGTAGAGTACGTTTTCTCTGATCGTTCCATCGAAAAGAAAATCATCTTGAAGAACCACTCCTAGCTGCTTGCGGTACGAGGCAAGATCTATTTCATTGGCGAATTGCCCGTTGATTATAAGTTGTCCTGAATCGGGTTCAAGAAATCGAGCTGCTAGATTAGCTAACGTAGATTTTCCTGCTCCCGAACTTCCTACAAGAGCTATGGTTTGCCCGGCTTTTAATTCGAAACTAATATTGTTTAATACTTTACGACCTTCGTTATAACTAAAACACACCTTGTCAAAAGCTAGCGACTGAAAACCTCCATTTAACTCAGCTCCCTGATGTTTTTCAAATTCGGAGATCTTTTCAAATAACTCTTCGGTACGATCAAGACCCGCTAGGGCGTCAGTGATTTCAGTACCTACACTAGTTAACTGAAATATTGGACTGATTAGTAAACCTAACAAGAAGGTAAATTGTAAAAACTCACCAAGACTTAATGAACCCTCGATAATGTAGTAACCTCCGAGGCCGGTAACTAGTGTAGTGGCGACCCCGGCGAGCAGTATAGACCCACTGCTAATCAGCGCCATATAGATCATCGACTTTTTAATATTTTCGAAAAGTGTAGTAGCTCCCTTTTCGAATCTCGATTTCTCTCTTGATTCTGCCGAAAAGCCTTTGATCATTCGAATCCCCGAGAAAGTCTCATTTAGCCGCCCTTTTACCTCTGCCTCTATTTTACCTCTCTCTCTGAAGATAGGTCGTACCGTTGTAAAGGCCTTAAATGCAATAAGTGCAAAAAGTGCTAGAGGAGCTAAACTAAAAAGAGTCATCGGAAGGCTCAGACGGATAAGAAATAGGAATGCCACCGCGGCAGTAAATAACCCACCAATCAATTGAACAAGGCCAGTTCCTACGAGGCTTTTAACCCCTTCTACATCTTTCATCACTCTAGAAACCAGTGCTCCTGTTTGAGTATTTTCAAAAAAGCGAACGGGGAGAGATAGTAGTTTTTGCTGCACTTGAATACGCAACTCAGTAATAAGGTACTGCGCCGCCACGCTGACTAATCGTGTTAATAAAAAACTTGTTGTGGCTTGCAGAACAAGGGCGATTAATACCACCATTACCAGGGTTTTAATCCCTTCTAAATCTTGGTTGGGAATGAGCTCATCGACAAAGGTTTTCATGGCTAAAGGAGCTACAAATGAAGCTCCCTTACTGATTACGATAAGGCCAAGGCCTGTGAATACTAAATGAATTCTAGGCCTAATTATTGTTCTGAAGGCTTTCCTTAAACTGCTACGTGTCTCGCTCATATCCGCAAAGATAAGGTGCATCACTGCAGTCAAAATGCAGTATCTTGAACAAGTATTAAAATTGAATTCAAATGAAGCAAATAGGGTTATTACTATTCTTTTTGGTGCTATCGGCATGTACCGGTTCTGAAGAACTTTCAAGACTCGAGGCTCGGGCTGAACGTGTAGAGATTATTCGAGATGATTTTGGTGTACCCCATATTTACGCAGAGACCGATGCAGATGCTGTTTTTGGAATGCTGTATGCCCAGTGCGAGGATGATTTTAATCGAGTCGAACAAAATTATATTTGGGCAACAGGAAGACTTGCCGAAGCTGAAGGTTCATCGGCCTTATATAGCGACCTTCGAGCTCAGCTGTTCATGACTGAAGATGAAGCCAAAGCTGCATATCAAGAAAGTCCTGATTGGCTCAAAGAACTTTGTGTTGCTTTTGCGGATGGTGTGAATTATTATTTAGAGACTCATCCAGAGGTTGAACCACGAGTGATCAAGCATTTCGAGCCCTGGATGCCCTACTACTTTAGCGAAGGATCTATCGGGGGAGATATTGAGAGGGTTTCGACGCGTAAGATCAAAGCTTTCTATGGTGATCAACGACCCATTGATTTAATCGAATCTGAGGCTATTGCGGCAGAAGTTGCACTTTTAGAACCTGCAGGATCCAATGGAATCGCACTTAATTCCCATAAAACGAAATCGGGTAATGCTATGCTGCTTATCAATCCTCACACCTCGTTCTTTTTTAGAGGAGAGATGCATGTGGTTAGTGAAGAAGGTTTGAATGCCTATGGTGCTGTGACATGGGGTCAATTTTTCATCTATCAAGGTTTCAATGAGAAGACCGGATGGATGCATACCTCAACCTACACCGACGTCATCGATGAATTTGTAGAAGAGGTTCGCAAGACCTCAAACGGTCTTGAATATCGATACGGAAACCAGTGGAGACCTATAAAATCCTTTGACACCACTTTAAAAGTTAGGTCAGAAGATGGCAGCCTAGTTGAAGAGACCTATACCCTTTATCGCACCCATCATGGCCCAGTCACTCATCAGTTAGACGATAAGTGGGTATCAACGGCGATGATGTGGTCGCCGGCTCGTGCACTAGAACAGTCGTTTATTCGAACCAAGCAAAACGGATATGAAGGCTTTAGTAAGATGATGAACTTGAAAACGAACTCTTCTAACAATACGGTCTATGCTGATGCAGAGGGTAATATTGCCTATTGGCATGGGAATTTTATTCCGAAACGTAATACGCGATTCGATTATGCACAACCTGTAGATGGTACTAACCCAGAAACTGATTGGCAAGGGCTTCATGAAGTAAGCGAGCATATCACGCTCTTAAATCCTTCGACCGGATGGTTGCAAAACTGCAACTCTACCCCATTTACATTAGCAGGGGACGATAGCCCAAAACCTGAAGACTATCCGTATTATATGAGTACAGCCCCCGAGAATTTCAGAGGCATTCATGCAATCCGGCTGCTCGCTAAGGAACAAAAACACGATTTGCAATCGTTGATTCAGCTCGCTTATGATCCGAGTTTACCTGCTTTTGAAGTGCTAATTCCGGGTCTTATTGATGCTTACGATCGTTTTCCAGACCCAGAACTCTCTCAGATTATCGAAGAGTTACGCTCTTGGGATTTTAAAACAAATCTAGACAGCAAAGCCATGAGTATTGCGCATTTCTATGGCACCCGACTTCTAAGAGAAATTAAACGCCCTAATGGATACAGCGAATTGGAACACTTGACCTTTTGGGGAAGTAGTGAAAGTGATCCTAAAAAGAAATTAGCTCTGTTGAGGGCCACTGCAGAACAGATGATTACCGACTTTGGCACACCGCTTATTGCATGGGGTGAGGTAAATAGATATCAAAGGATTGATGGCTCTATTTTTCAAGCTTTCAGTGATTCTTTGCCAAGTATCGCTATTCCGCATGCCAGTGGTCGCTGGGGTGCACTGGCGGCCTACGGTGCGCGTTATTATAATAATACTAAAAAGATATACGGTACCCGTGGTAATAGTTTTGTGGCAGTTGTAGAATTCGGTGATAAGGTTGAGGCGTACAGTCTACTGGCAGGTGGGCAGAGTGGTGATCCGAACTCTAATCATTTCGATGATCAGACATCACTTTATATCAATGGCGCTTTTAAGAAGGTTCCTTTTTACAAAGAAGAGGTGCTACGAAGAGCAATAGAAACCTACCACCCTGGCGAACGTTACTAGTCTTCTAGGGTTGGTGTCTTTACAACGATAATTTTCGCCGTAGAACCGGTGGCTAGATACCAACTTTGATTTTTAATCGCTTCACCTTTGTCATCCAAAACCAATAATTGGGCGGTGTTTAGGCCAGCGTATCCTTGATTGAGAGCTCTGAATTCGATGGTGTTGAAGCCTTCCTTTAATGCTACATTGAGTTTTTGAAAACGTCCACTTAGTAAGGCGTTGTATTCAACGATGACTTCATTGACGAGAATGAGTACGCGATCCCCGTCAATTTCTCCGTGATCTCTTATAGCTATCCCTATATTGTCTGCAGAGGTTTTAATATCTCCGAGATACATGTCTCCTCTAGCGAGATTGGTATTGGCATTTTCTGCCAGTGCGATTTTAGGATCAATGACTAAATCAAATCCTGCATCTTTGAGGTTTGATTGATCGATGAGTTGAGGTCCTGATTTGGGTTTTGTGAGGCTACTATCAAGTACGGAAGGCATTCTGAGCAGCGTTCCTTTCGAGCCATTTTTAACGCCTAGATTAGGATTTTGTCCTTTAATGATAGGTCTAGCCTTTGGCAAATCGCCGATTTGAGCCTGAAGATTCAAGCTCAGAATTACAAATCCGACAAAAAACAATTGCTTTACCACAACACTCAGTGTTAATTCTAAAAAAGGTCTAAATTGCAAAGTTACTAATCATAATGACAACTTTATGGAAACCCTAGGAGTTATAGATTTCACTGTAATCGCTGCTTATTTCTTACTGATTTTTGGAATTGCTTGGTTTGTCACCAAAAAAGAAAAGGCGGGAGCTGATGCCTCTAGTTATTTTCTAGGAGGGCGAGATTTGGGCTGGTTTGCAATTGGAGCCTCACTTTTTGCGAGTAATATTGGTTCTGAGCACCTTATCGGGCTTTCTGGTTCAGGAGCAAGAGGAGCCTTTCCTGAGGCTCAGTTTGAAATTTTAGCTTCTTTGATTTTACTCCTTTTAGGATGGGTGTTTGTTCCATTCTACATCAGGAGTGGAGTGTTTACTATGCCTGAATTTTTGGAGCGTCGATACAACAAAGGTGCAAGGACTTACCTTTCGGTAGTTTCTATCGTTTCCTACGTTCTCACCAAAATTTCATTCACCATTTTCGCAGGGGCATTAGTGTTTGAAGTGTTGTTGGGTATTCCATTCTGGACAGGTGCATTGATTACAGTAATTGCAACAGGTCTATATACCGTTTTTGGAGGTCTTAAGGCGGTTATCTATACAGATATGGCTCAGGCGATCATCTTTATTTTGGGTGGTTTAGCAGCGACCTATTTCGGGTTAGAAGCTATCGGAGGGTGGTCAGAGGTGACCGCTGCGATACAGGCGAATTCGCCAGATGCCGATACGTTTATGAGTTTATGGAGAAATAAGGAGTATCCTTGGACAGGTGTGCTATTAGGAGCTCCTATTTTAGGTATTTGGTACTGGTGTACTGATCAATTTATTGTTCAACGTGTACTGTCTGCTAAGGACATATCAACGGCGAGAAAAGGAACCATTTTTGGTTCTTTATTAAAGCTACTTCCTTTATTTATTTTCATCTTCCCTGGTATCATTGCGTACGCACTTTCAGTGACCTCGTATCCAGATTTATTTACAGTTACCAACCCAATTACTGGAGAGGTTCGCACAACTACAGATGCTGCATTGCCTGCACTGATTTTAAGAGTGCTCCCTGTTGGTTTTAGAGGTCTTGTTGTGGCAGGGTTCTTAGCGGCGCTTATGAGTTCGTTGTCTTCTGTATTTAACAGTACCTCAACACTTTTTACTTTTGACTTCTATAAGCAATGGAAGCCAGAGGCAAGTGAGAAACAATTGGTAATGGTAGGTCGAATTGCTACTGTAATTCTTGTGATTGTAGGTTTAGCCTGGATCCCTTTTATGAAAAAACTGACTGAGGGTGGAGGAATCTACAGATATCTACAGAGTGTACAGGCCTATGTTTCACCTCCAATCGCGGCGGCCTTCTTATTAGGTATTTTCTACAAGAAGATTAATGCTAAGGGTGCAGTTGCAGCACTTTGGACGGGTTTCTTTTTGGGAATGGCTCGTCTAGTTTTAGAATACATGACTCAAGAAGGTGGTTTACAGTTAGCTGAAGGAGGAATGATTAACACCCTGGTTACCATGAACTTCTTACATTATGCAATTTTCCTTTTTGTAGTTAGTATTGCCGTTATGGTACTAGTCAGTCTTTCGAACGCATCTACCGCCAAAGAAGTTGAAGTAGGTTTAGTTTACGAGCGGGGGACAGTTGCCTCTGCAGAGCAAAAAACGCAGCCTATTGAACGCTACCTAACCATAGCAATTATTCTAGTGGTTCTATTCTTGTGGTATTATTTTAGGTAGGTCGAATAGCTTTATCTTGATTACATTTGTCCCGATAAAAACAAAGGTATGAGAAGTGGTCGTAACGCTTTCATCTTTGATCTTGACGGTGTTATTGTAGATACCGCCAAATACCACTATTTGGCGTGGAAAAAATTAGCCGATCGCTTAGGGATCTTTTTCGATGAAACAGAAAACGAGAAGTTCAAAGGAGTAAGCCGTCAAAAGAGTCTCGAATTACTACTGCAAAGTGGAGGAGTCAGTGCCTCAGAATCTGATTTTATTCAGTGGATGCACGAAAAAAACGAAGATTATTTGAACCTCATTCAAGACATGACTGAGGATGAAATTCTCGTAGACGTCAAAAAAGTTTTAGATCACCTCAAAGTCAGAGATCAAGGGGTAGCTTTGGGCTCTGCGAGTAAAAACGCCACTTTAATTCTCGATCGTGTTGGGCTTACCCCTTATTTTGAAGTAATTATAGATGGTAACAAGGTTTCTAAAGCGAAACCAGATCCAGAAGTTTTTATTAAAGCTGCAAGCGGATTGAATGTCTCACCGGAGTATTCAGTGGTTTTTGAAGATGCCATTGCTGGAGTTGAGGCGGCCAATCGAGCCGGTATGTATAGTATTGGTGTTGGAGACACCGAGACACTGCAGCATGCCAAGCATGTCTTTAAAGATTTTACCGAGTTAACACTTCCATTTTTAGATCAATTAATTGATAGATAATAGATGAACCAAAGCTTAGTAGAGGCCAATGAGTGGTCGATTATAGAATCCAAGTACAGCCCCGAAACCGTAGTTTCTGCAGAGAGTCTTTTTAGCCTGGGTAATGGTGCGATGGGCCAACGTGCCAATTTCGAAGAGAATTACAGCAAAGACACGTTTCAAGGGAGTTATTTAGCTGGGGTTTACTACCCAGACAAGACCAAAGTAGGATGGTGGAAGAACGGATACCCAGAATATTTTGCAAAGGTTTTGAATGCTCCGAATTGGATCGGTATTGAAGTGTTGATTTCAGGCGAAGAGCTTGATATTGCGGCTGCCGCTGAAGTTTTGAATTTTCGCCGTGAGTTGAATATGAAAGAGGGCTGGTATTGCAGAACCTTTGAGGTCATTTTAAACAATGGGGCCCATGTTCAAGTAAAATCAACACGCTTTCTAAGTCTTGCTTTAGATGAAGTTGGGGCTATTTCTTATGAAATTACGCCACTTAAGGATGGAATTGATTTAGAGATTCGGCCCTATATCAATAGCGGTATTAAGAATAGAGACAGTAATTGGGATGATGCCTTCTGGTCGACAACTAATGTAACTCAAAAAGGAAATCGCGCCTTCATCGAGGCACACACTAATAAGACGAAGTTCTACACTTGCACCTTCATGCAGTCGAACTTAGAAATTGATCAGCGTGCTATCAAGCCGGCGGGTGAGGAATGTTCAGATTCGAAGGTGTCGATTCATTATGTTACCCGAGTGAATTCTGGTCAAACAGCGAGGTTAAGGAAGTTTGGTGGGTACACAGTTTCTAGATATCACGCTAAAGAAAACTTGGTTACCGCAGCTAATGAAGCCCTCGATAAGGCAAGTGGTTTTGGTTTTACAGGACTTCTTGATCTTCAAAAGTCAGCATGGGCTGAAATCTGGAAGCGTTCAGACATTGAGATTAAAGGAGACGTCAAAGCACAGCAAGGTATTCGTTATAATATCTTTCATTTAAACCAAACATACCTTGGTAATGATCCTGATTTAAATATAGGCCCTAAAGGATTTACAGGTGAAAAGTACGGTGGAAGTACCTATTGGGATACCGAAGCTTATTGTTTGCCTTTTTACATGGTGACCAAAAGTGAAGAGGTGGCTAGAAATCTTCTTGCCTATCGATATCGACAACTTGACAAGGCAATTGCTAATGCCAAGATGTTAGGGTTTACGGGTGGAGCAGCTTTGTATCCGATGGTAACCATGAACGGGGAGGAGTGTCACAACGAATGGGAAATCACGTTCGAAGAAATCCATAGAAATGGAGCGATTGCCTTTGCGATCTTTAACTATGTAAGATTCACAGGAGATTACAGTTACATCCCAGAAATGGGGCTTGAGGTACTGATTGCGATCGCGAGATTTTGGAAGCAACGCGTAAACTACTCAGAAGATAAGAAGGCTTATGTAATGCTCGGAGTGACAGGGCCTAACGAATACGAAAATAATGTCAATAATAACTGGTATACCAATTATATTGCTAAGTGGTGTTTGCAATATACCAAGAGACAAGTAGAGAAAGTTCAAGATGGATATCTAGAAGATTATCAACGAATTATCGGAGTGACTAAGCTCACAACTAACGAGCTTTCAAAGTGGGAGGAGATTGCAGAAAATATGTACTTTCCTTACAGTGAATCTAAAGAGGTGTTTTTACAACAAGATGGATTCTTAGACAAGGTTTTAAAACCAGTTAACGAATTAGGGCTAAGTGATCGTCCGATCAATCAAAAGTGGTCCTGGGACCGTATTTTAAGGTCTCCGTATATCAAACAAGCCGATGTTCTTCAAGGATTTTATTTCTTTGAAGATCATTTTTCGGTAGAACAATTAGAGAAGCACTTTGATTTCTACGAACCTTTAACGGTTCACGAATCCTCACTTTCTCCATGCATTCATAGTATTCAGGCCGCTAAACTTGGCCGAATGGATCAGGCGTATCAGTTGTACCTCAGAACTTCAAGACTTGATCTTGATGATTACAATAAGGAGGTTCATCAGGGGTTACATATCACCTCTATGGCGGGGACATGGCTAAGTATCATTGAGGGTTTTGCAGGGCTTCGATTGATTGAAGATAAACTTCATTTTAATCCTCAGATTCCTCAGGAGTGGGATAGTTATAAGTTTTCAATCACTTTTAGATCAAGAACTATTGAGGTTAAAGTGTCTAAGGATGTGGCTTCATTCACACTACGATCTGCTGAACTACCTATGAGTATCCGAATTAAGGGTGAGCGAATCGAATTACAACCTGAAGAAAAGTATATTCACCAATTATAATGAAAGTCATGAGAAAAATCATTTTAGTTACTATTGCAATTATTCTAAGTTCTTGTCAAATGGGTACTTCGGACGATTTTTTAGTCATTGGGCATCGCGGAGCAATGGGTTATGTTACTGAAAATACTATTGCATCGGTCGAAAAAGCGATTGATTTAGGAGTGTCTATGGTAGAGATAGATGTCTTTCGTATTCGCTCTGGAGAGGTTGTTGTTTTCCATGACGATCGCGTGGATGATTTGACGAACGGTGCAGGCGAAATAGAAGATCTATATATGCCTGAAGTGCTGGCCTTAACCCTTCAAGGTGGACATAAAATACCTAAACTTCAAGATGTACTTAAAGCCGTAAATGGTCGAATTTCTCTAAACATCGAGCTTAAGGGGGCTAATACTGCAGCCAAAGTCAATCAAATCATTGAATACTATAGTTTACATCAAGACTGGAGTTTAGATCAATTCGTGATTTCGTCATTTCGGTGGGATGAACTAGAAAAAATGCGAGAACTAAATCCAGAAGTGGCTATTGCGGTACTTACTGAAGGTGACCCTGTAGAGGCTATCCCAATGGCTGAAAAGTTGGGAGCTATAGCTGTTAATCCTTGGTATAAAAATCTTACTCAAGAAGCGGTTGAAATAATTCATGAGAAAGGCTTCAAGGTTTATACCTACACTGTTAACGAAGTAGAAGATATCGCCCAGATGAAAGCGATGGGCGTGGATGGAATTTTCTGTAATTATCCCGATAGAGCACTTTAATTAATTAAAATACTGGTACAATAGTGCTGCAAAAATTCCTCCTGCAATTGGAGCAACTACAGGTATCCAAGCGTAAGTCCAGTTTCCATCAGCCTTTTTCTGCATAGGTAGTAATGCGTGTGTTAGTCTAGGCCCTAAATCTCTTGCTGGGTTAATGGCGTATCCGGTTGTGCCTCCTAAACTTAGACCTATTCCCCAAACGAATATCGCTACCGGAAGTGCCCCTAAAGAGCCCATTCCTAACTTTTGACCGGTTTCTAGCACTTCAGGATCGGTAATGTGGAAAATGGCAAAAAGCAGTACGAAGGCGCCAATAAATTCACTGAAAAAGTTTCGACTTATGCTGTACACTTCAGGTGCAGTGCAAAATACCCCGCGTCGGGTTTCAAGACATTCGGTTGCCTCAAAGTGATCTCGGTACATGAACCATACAGCTAATGCTGCGAGCATAGCACCTACAAATTGCGCAGGAACAAATAAAACAAAATCAGCTAGAGACAACGATCCCTGAACAAGAAGCGCCGAGCTAACCGCTGGGTTGAGGTGAGCACCACTTATTGGTCCAGCAACCACTACGCCGATGTAGACTGCAAAGGCCCATCCCGCGCAGATGAGTACCCATGCACTAGCACTGCTATAGGATCCTTTCGTTCCTTTAAGTGCCACGTTTGCATTGACTCCTAGACCTAGAAGCATCATTAAAAAGGTTCCGATAAATTCTGCGAAAACGATATTCATAGTTATTTGGTTAGACAAGTTGACACCGCCTCGTGCCAACCCTTAATTCCGTTAGTAATTTTTGAGTTTAGTGGTTCTGGAATAAATCTTCGATCTTCCTCTGAGATGCTATTAATCTCTTGAGTGGAAGTCCAGAAATTTACAGCAAGACCTGCAAGGAAGGCTGCACCCATAGCAGTAGTCTCTACTTGCTTCGGTCGAAGCACTTGACTTTGTAAAATATCTGCTTGGAACTGCATTAGAAGATTGTTATTTGAAGCACCTCCGTCTACCTTAAGTACTTGAATTGAGGTCTTTGCATCTTTTTGCATGGCCTCTAAGATATCTAATGTTTGATAGGCAATTGCATCTAATGCGGCTCTAGAGATATGGGCTTTTGTGGTCCCTCTCGTCAGTCCGGTGATTTGACCTCTAGCATAAGCATCCCAATAAGGTGCTCCTAGTCCAACGAAAGCAGGCACAAAGTAAACTCCCGAACTATCTGGCACGCTTGCCGCAAGTGCCTCCACCTCAGAAGAGGCTTCTATAAACCCTAGGCTATCTCTAAGCCATTGAACAATGGCGCCAGCCATAAAGACACTACCCTCAAGTGCGTAGGTGACCTGATCACCGATTTGCCAAGCTACTGTACTCAGTAGATTAGCCTTTGAGAAGACTGGTTTGTCACCGACATTCATCAGCATGAAACAACCTGTACCATAGGTGTTTTTTACCATACCTACCTCGGTGCATTGTTGTCCGAACAGTGCAGCTTGTTGATCTCCTGCAATCCCCGCGATAGGAATCTCTTTTCCGAAAAGTTCTTTGTGAGTATGTCCATAGACCTCGCTTGAAGACTTAACCATTGGTAAAAGATTGTGAGGTACTTTGAAAATTTCGAGTAACTCTTTGTCCCAGTCGAGCGTATTAATGTTGTAGAGTAAGGTTCGTGATGCGTTAGAAGGATCAGTAATATGAAGCTGATGATTACTCAACTTATAACAAAGCCAACTGTCAATAGTACCAGCCATAAGCTCACCCTGCTCAGCTCTTTTTCGTGCTCCGGGTACATGGTCGAGTATCCAGGCAATTTTGGTTCCAGAGAAATACGAGTCGATAACGAGCCCGGTTTTAGACTGAATGAAAGCAGCTTTGCCCTCAGTTTTTAATTGTTCACAGACATCGGTGGTACGTTTATCTTGCCAGACAATGGCTTGGTAGATGGGCTTTCCGGTTTTTCTGTCCCAAACTACAGTAGTCTCTCGTTGATTAGTAATTCCGATAGCGCTTATTGACGATGCTTCACCTTTGATTTTGGAAAGGGCTTCTCGAGTAACTTCGAGTTGACTTTCCCAAATTTCATTGGCGTCGTGTTCTACCCAGCCATTTTGAGGAAAGAATTGCTTAAATTCTTTCTGAGCCATGGCAACAACTTCACCTTGGTGGTTAATAATTAACGCTCTTGAGCTGGTGGTTCCCTGATCGAGGGCCAGTATATATGATTTCATTAATAACCCATTTAACTCCAAAAAGATACAATAACATTCTGTTATCTTTGCCCTTTACTGGGGAAGTTATGAATGATCAATTGCTCGAAGAATTTAAATCAAACCTCAAGGAGAACGAGTTTTCTTATAAAGTCACACATCGTGCGCCGAGCAATATTGCTTTAGTAAAGTATTGGGGAAAATACGATCCTCAGATTCCTGCTAACCCATCGATTTCGTTCACTCTTAGTAAGGCTTTTACCGACACTACCGTATTTTTTGAACCTTCTAAATCTCCTGAAATTAACTTAAAATTTGAGGAAGAGGCCAAGCCAAGTTTTATTCCAAAGATTCAATCTTTTGTCGATAGGATAGGAGTTTATTGTCCTTATTTGAAAGGTTATAGCTTGAATATCGAAACCTCGAATAGTTTCCCACACAGTAGCGGAATAGCTTCTTCAGCTAGCGGAATGGCAGCTTTAGCAATGGCTATTTGCAATCTCGAGGCGAAGCTTTCTGGTAGCGAAGTGAATTTGAAGAAGGCTTCTTTTCTAGCTCGTCTTGGATCGGGAAGTGCGGCTCGAAGTATTGAAGGACCTCTTATGAGCTGGGGTTTTCATAAAGATATCACTGAAAGCTCAGATCTTTTTGCAACTCCTTTTCTTGAGGCGCATCCGATTTTCAACACCTATCAAGATGCCATCTTATTAGTACATAAAGGAGTGAAGTCTGTAAGTAGTACGGTGGGTCATAATTTAATGAACAATCACCCTTTTGCTAAGAGGCGATTTGCTCAAGCAAATGATCATCTAGCGAAGCTTCTAACTGTCTTGCGTGGTGGTGAGCTCGATCAGTTTATCGAAATTGTAGAGTTAGAGGCGCTTAGTCTTCACGCGATGATGCTCAGTTCCACACCTAGTTATATTCTAATGCAACCGGGTACGTTGTCGATTATACAGCGCATCAGAACGTTTAGAGCAGAGACCAACATACCGGTTTGTTTTACCTTGGACGCTGGCGCAAATGTACATGTCTTATACCCGGTTGAAAATAAGAAGCGTGTTATTGATTTAATTGATAATGAGCTAGCTGCGTTTTGCGAAGATGGACAGTACTTGTTAGATGAATGTGGATTTGGAGCGAAATAATTGTTTACCTTTGAGATGAAAAACTTAAACAAAATGAAAGGCCCATTATTTTACGCTAAGATTCTTCTTTTCGGAGAGTACGGGATTATTAAAGATTCTAAAGGCCTTGCGATACCTTTTAATGCGTTCAAAGGAGCCTTGCGTTTTAAGGAGGATACCTCCTCTAAAATAGCTTCTTCTTCTAACTCTCATCTAAAAAGTTATGCTGCCTACCTAAAGAACCAGGTGGCTGAGCAGCGACTTGATGTTTCGTTTGATTTTGAACGACTAGATGCCGATTTAGAGAAAGGCATGTATTTCGATAGTTCGATTCCTATGGGATATGGGGTAGGGAGTAGCGGAGCGATTGTTGCTGCGATTTATGACCGATACGCTGATGAGAAGGTTTCGGTCTTAGGTTCGTTAACTAGAGACAAACTGCTTACACTCAAAGGACAATTTGCGATTATGGAATCTCATTTTCATGGGACTTCATCGGGTCTTGATCCGCTCAATAGCTATCTAAGTCTACCTATTTTAATACACGCTAAAGATCATGTAGAATCTACTCCAATACCTTCGCAAAACCAAGCGGGTAAGGGAGCAGTTTTTCTGTTAGACAGCGGGATAACTGGAGAGACGGCACCTATGGTTCAACTCTTTATGGAGAATCTTAAGAATAAGCAGTTCGAAGAGGTCATGAGAGAGCAATTTGTTCAATATACCGATGCGTGTATTGATCACTTCTTAAGCGGCAATATACGCTCTCTTTTTAGCGATCTTCGAAAGTTATCAGGAGTAGTCTTCGATCACTTTAAACCAATGATCCCTATGAACTTCCACGATATTTGGAAGAAGGGGTTAGAAACTGATACCTATTACCTTAAACTTTGTGGCTCTGGCGGTGGAGGCTATTTTTTGGGATTCACTCAAGATTTAGAGGCTACTAAAAAGGCGCTGGACGGTCATCAATTAGAGGTAGTTTATACCTTTTAGGTATGCCTAGCGTCAAAAGAAATCTCCTTACGTTTTTTAGTGTTACTCGACTCCAAAATGCATTTTTGGTAGTTTTAGCTCAATATTTATCCGCTATTTTTATCCTCGGATCGACTTATCCAGTCGCTGATCTATTGCAAAATCTAGAGCTTCACTTACTCGTTGGTTCAAGCTTCTTTGTTGTTACGGCCGGATATCTAATCAATCAATATTACGATCATCCCAAAGACCTTATTAATCGTCCGGTCAAAACGGTCATTGACGGCCAATGGTCATTATCCTCCCTTATGCGAGGGTATTTGCTGCTTAATTTTATTGCCTTTTTAATGGCGCTTAAGGTCTCTCTTCTAGCAGCGCTTTTTTTCGTCGGATACATCATGACCATCTGGCTATACTCCCATAGAATTCGTTCCCTCTTTATTTGGGGGTCTGTACTCAGCGCTTTTCTTGCTGTTAGCCCTATTGTTGCTCTTTTTCTTTATTACAGGCATTTTGAATCCCGTATTTTACTCTTTGCTAGCTTCTTGTTTCTACTCCTTTGGGTACTCGTTCAATTAAAAGATTTGAACAACCTGAAGGGAGATCTTTCTAGCGGTTTACATTCGCTACCCATTCAATTAGGAGAGTCAAAAACCAGAAACATTACAGCGGGTATGCTTTTTGTTCTTGCCTTCTTAGGTCTTGGTTTAAGTCTACGGGCTGACCTCGGACAGATGCAACTTTACTTTAGCGCCTCGGTGGCAGTTCTAGTTTTTGTAGCTATCGAATTGATTTTCAGTTTTATGGGTGTTAGCTATCTAAAAATGCGCTTGTTATTGAAATTTTGGGTGTTGTTAGGTACCCTGAGTATTTTATTGTTTGATTTGAATCGATTACATCAATTAAAAGCGTTTATTTTTGCGCTCTAAACGAGTCACATTGAACAACCGTAAACCAAAGAAAAACACAGGAGGTCAGAGATCAGGTAAACAACGACCCTCAGAAGGACCAAAACGAGAAGGCCAACAAAGAGAAGGTCAACAAAGAGGAGGTCCGCGACCTTTCAATAAGCGTCCTGCGAAGCCCAGGACTAGTGAGCCCAAGAAGGCAGATGATGGAAGCATGCGGCTTAACCGTTACATTGCTCATGCAGGAATCTGTTCGAGACGAGAGGCGGATACCTTCATTACGGCCGGTAGTGTAGAGGTTAATGGTAAGGTGGTTAGCGAAATGGGATACAAGGTCATGCCGGGTGATTCAGTTAAATTTGATGGCCGACTACTAACCCCAGAAAAGATGGAGTACGTACTCCTGAATAAACCCAAGAACTTTCTTACCACCACCGAAGACGATAAAGGCCGTAAAACGGTCATGGATTTAATTAGTAATTCAAGCAAGAGTCGTCTTTTGCCTGTGGGTCGATTAGATCGCAATACTACGGGTCTGTTACTTTTTACTAACGATGGCGATATGGCGGCGAAGCTTACTCATCCTCGCTATGCCGTAAGAAAGATTTACCACGTTGTGTTAGACCGCGCATTAAAGGTGAGTGATTTACAACAAATCGAGAAAGGAATTGAATTAGAAGATGGCCCAATAAGTGTTGATGCCGTTTCTTACATCGCAGGAGCAACTAAACGCGAAGTGGGTCTTGAAATTCACTCTGGAAGAAACCGTGTTGTACGCAGAATTTTTGAACACTTGGGCTATGAGGTTTCAAAACTCGATCGAGTAATGTTTGCGGGGCTTACCAAGAAAGATCTTCCTCGAGGGCAGTGGAGAGTTCTTGATGCTAAAGAAGTTTCTTTTCTAAAAATGATCGGAAAGAGAAGCTAGTCAGTGACATTACCACGGGGATAAACTGAAGAGCCACAAGCCATAAAGGTAGTTCGGTAGGGTTCATTTTATAAGCTACATAACTTAAAATAATGGTAAGCGACCATAGCATTGCTGACGGATGTTGGCTAATTGCCCCGAGCGCAAGCAGGGTAATTAGATACCATGGATGAATGGTTGGCGCAGTTAAAAGATAAATCATTAGAAGCAAGTAGCTTTTGTCAAGAACCTTTGAAAAACGGTCACATTCCCAGGTAAATTTTAGAGCAAGAACTAAAATGACAAACGAATGCACCTTCCCGTAAAATCGAATCATTTGCCAATCTTGAACTCCAAATAGAGTGCCCAATTCTTTGACGACTCGATAGATACCCGCATTGAATTCAAAATTCGAAAACCATAAACCCACACTTTCACTATAGGTGACAAAAAACCATGGGTCTATGAAAGGAGTGGTGAAAAGAGCTAGGGTTATAATGAAACCAAACACCATAACTTTTAGTTGCTTTTGCTTTACTACTTTAAGAAGCAAAGGCGCGAACATAAGTGGTATCAGTTTTAAAAGTACAGATACTGCTAATGCGACAGAAGATCTAAAGGGTTCCCCTTGCTTAAAATGATAAAGGCCTAAGACTAGGAATGCGACCATCACCGGCTCAAAATGCAGGTTGCCTGCACCTTCTAGAATGACCATTGGAGACAACCAATAGGTTAGACCCCAAGTCTGCGAGCTTAGTTTAGTCAGTAATTTAAAGGTTATGAGATCAGCCAGTATTAGAAAAAGTCGGTAGATCAGTATCGGCTTTGTTGAAAGAACTCCAAGCGCAAATAGCAGCTGATTAATCATCGGATAGTTCGTGTAGTGTCCGGCACTCATTGGGCCCATTCCAGAATACAAACACTCCCATGTACTAAACATTTCGATGAGTTCGTCGGGAAGATAGAGATAGGGGTTGATGCCTTGCGAAAGTAGTTTTCCGTCCCAAATGAATCGAAAATAGTCTTGTGAAAGAAGTGGTGTGTAGTCTATGAAAGCCAATCGAAAACTTAACCCGATAAGAATCCATCCGAGATGAGTGACTTTTAGTTTTAGTAGACCAATATAGATGACAAAAAGAAAGGTAAATAGTCCAATAAGCGTTAATACTTCAAATCGCTCTACTTGAGTTAAAAGGTAATACCCTAAAATGGATAAGGGTAGAAGGATATAAATACTAAATCGTTTTAAGCTTTGCATGCGTGAGAAAAACTTAAAAGATAGCCTAATCCACCAACGAGATGTATTCCAAGTATAGGCCAGAATCCAATACGGGTATCCACAATCACTGCTGTAAAGAATATCAACGAAATGAAAAGTTCGAGGTACGGTGGTTGAAGTTTTTTTGAGGGAGGACTGCCTTTTTTAGGAGTCCGTTCAAAGGGAGATTTAATCCCTAGTAGACCTTCAATTACAGCTTTGCCATGATGCCAGCCTAGCCCTGTAGTATATAATAGGTAGGTAATAAATAGACGCGTAAATTTTAAGTTGTTGAAGCTGAATGTCGATTTGGAATGTGCCTTGTAAAAGCAGATGAATAAAATCAGCGTATTAATGCTTAGTGATACCTGTATGAATGTCCAAAACAGGGGGCTTTCGTTTAATAATCCTGAAGCCTTAAGAGGAATACCGAATAAGCTAAGGATAAATAGTCCTAACGAAGCGAGGTAAAAACTGGAGCCTGACAAATGAAAAAAGGCGAAAAGCTTTTGCAATAAGGTTAGTTCTGATTTTAAGATCGGTGCAAATAGTTTTTTGAGTGTTTCAGCACCTCCTTTATTCCATCGGCGTTGTTGTGTTCGGTAAGCACCGAAGGTGCTTGGAAGTTCAGAATCTAATGATGATTTATCAATATATACCAATCGGTATTTATTTAATTGAATACGATAAGACAAATCAATATCTTCGGTTAAAGTATCTCCACTCCAGCCTCCGGAATCTTCTACAGCCGATCTTCTTAAAATTCCAGCTGTGCCATTGAAATTGCTTAAATAATGATGGTTATATCGAGCATTATGTTCATTTCTGAAGTGAACCTCCAAGGGTAGTGCTTGCATTTCCGTAAACCAACTCTCGCCTAAGTTGAAGTAACTCCACCTGAATTGGACGATACCTACCTTAGGGTCTTTAAATGGGGTGAGTCCCTTTTCTAACCAATTCTGTGTACCCCTAAAATCGGCGTCTAAAATGGCGACGAATTCTGAGTCTGTTTTTACCAAACCTTCTCGAAGCGCACCAGCTTTGAATTCAATTCGTTGGGCTCGCCACAAGTACTCCGCATTAAATTTATGCTGCTTTAATCGTTCTACCCATATTTTGGCTAAAGCACGTGATCCTTCATCTGTCGAATCGTCAAGAACCTGAATTTGTAACTGTTCTTTAGGATAAGTTAATTCAAGGATCGATCTAAAAGTTGAATCAATTGTATTGCCTTCATTAAATAGGGGTATTTGAAGAACTACCGTTGGGAACTCTTTTAAGTTGGTATCCTCTTTTATTGATTTTATTCTAAAGGAGAGGAGGGTTAAGTACCCTTGGTAAAATGAATAGATGCTTAGCATCAAAACACAAGAGCTTAGGGCCAATTGCCATATAAGAACGAGTATACTCATTTTTTGAAGGCGTAAATAATGATCCAACCAAGAATTTTATAGCCGGCCATGATTGTTCCCTTTAGGGTGCCAGATACCTTTGACTCACCGATTCGGGGACGATAGTTAACGGGTATTTCGGTATACTTAAGTTTATACTTCAGTGCCTTGAGTTGCATTTCTACCGTCCACCCATAGGTTTTGTCTTTCATATTAAGTCGACCCAACGCTTCAAAACTTATGGCTCGAAATGGTCCGAGATCAGTATATTTTCCGCCATAGAATAGGGCCATTAATCGGGTGGCAAGCGCATTTCCGAAGCGTTGTTGTGGGGTTAGCGCACCTTTTTGTAATAGGGGATTATTTCTAGTTCCGATAACTAGATCGTAATCACCCTTCTCTATAGGAGCGATTAGATTCGTGAGCTCTCCTGGATAGTCAGAATAATCACCGTCTAAGAAGACGATGATATCCCCGTCTTTCTGTTTGTCTTTCAAATAATCGATTCCTTTCAGACAAGCATAACCGTAACCTGCTCGGGATTCTTCAAGAACGGTAGCTCCAGCTTCTCTAGCCACCTCTGAGGTAAGATCTGTAGACCCATTATTAATCACAATTACTTCGTCGACTACCGTAGGTATATCTTTAATTACTTTGGATATAGCCTTCTCTTCATTAAGTGCAGGGATAATTACATAAATCATGACTCTAGTCGAAGTACTCCTCTTGGACAAACTTCGGAGCAGATTCCGCATCCCACACAAGAGGCTCTTTTTATTGGTTTTTGACGTTGCGCATAGGAGCGAACGTCTATTCCCATTTCACAATAAGCCGAGCAGTTGCCGCATGAGATACATTGCCCGCCGTTGGTACTGATCTTAAATTTTGAAAAAAGCTTTTGCTGTATTCCTAAAATCGCTGCCATAGGGCATCCGAATCGGCACCATACTCTGTTACCAAGTATCGGATAAAACCCTGTACCAATCACCCCAGAAAAGATACTGCCGATGAAAAATCCATAGGCTGAACGAATCTGATAGGAAGGTATAAAGAGTACTCGATCACTTTCACTGAAAAAGAAGAATCCTAAAAGCAAAATAACTATTGAGCTGATGGCAATGATCGATGACCGGGCGTCTTTTGCTAACCAATCGATTCGCTTCCAAAGAATTAATCCTACCACGAGGCTAAAAAGAAGACCTACTGAAATGAGGAAGGAATTAGGGCCAATAAAATAAGAGTCAGGAGTTTGTAGGAGATAGCTGTAAACGACCCCGACGGTGCTTATAAAAACCCAAACTAGAATAAGATGAATCATCCATCTTTCGAGTTTCCATGCTCGAAGGCTCTTGTCGCTTAATTGTCTAAAGGGGTCTCCTGCAGTCTCAGCAAGACCACCGCACCCACAAACCCATGAGCAGTACCATCGTTTCCCAAATTTATAAGTCAGAATAGGCGTAATGATCAGCGTAGACAGAATACCAAAAATCAAAAGTGCAGTTCCTAGGCTGCCGTTTTGTATAAATCCATCTAATTGGTAACTATCGAACAGGTAATAATTCAAAGGCCAAATGCTTTTCAGATCGTAATAGGGTAGATCTCCGTTCAGTCGAGCCATAATTTCCGGTATTAAAAACGCGAAAATGGTCTGAAAAAATATGACGCTGTAGGTTCGGTATTTTTGGTACTTCGAGTGCTTGTATTTTTTAATAAACTTAATTCCAAAAAGAACGATAGCAAGGGTGTAAAGTACTCCGTACACGAACCATTGCGATGCCTTTTTCCCACTCAACCCTTCACTTAATGGGTCGAATAGTCGAATAATTCCCTCTAAGTACTCGGGATAAAAGTAGAGTACAACATAAAAGGCAGTTAAAACAACTCCGACCACCCAAGCGACAATACCCCTCGAAGTGAGTGATCGATACCAAACGCCGTTATTTTTAATGCCTGCTGGCAGGCCTAAATAGCTTGAATAAGTATAGCCTATTACCCCAGTACTGATTAGGCTTAATCCTAGAATAAGGCCTGTTGATTTGAAGAAAGATATCGTGAACCCCGCAAGTATTAAAACTGCTAGGCCAGCCAGTCCTGTATAGGTGAATACCTTTTGTATGCTAGTGGTTCTGTAAGAATGCATGTTTAATCTGCTTGTAGTGTCGGTTACTAAATTCTGGATCGAAGTGCGCTTCCTCTAGACGATCAATTACTTCTTGTATCGTTATAGCCGTTTCAATCCAGTGGCTGACCAATTTATGATTCAGACGGATACCGAAGGTATTGATTCCTAAAAATACTTCGGAGGTCTTGTCATAGGACAAGGTCACTGCTTTGTCATCCGTCTCCCAGTGAAAATGTTGCTCACTCTCGGGTTGCAATGTTTTTGGACTGACTTTGCCATAAGTCTGATATTCGAGATCGAAAAACTTCGCTGAGTTATACCATACCCCAGGGTTATATGAGATCAACTCGCCAGAAAAAGTCTGAGCGAGTATTTCGCCCATCAATTTTCCAGTATACCATACCGGTTCTATTGCCGAACGATTCGGGAGTGGATTTCTAAGCTGTGCGCAGTCACCAATGGCATAAATCGAAGAATCTGAGGTTTTCAGATATTCATCGACGAGTACTCCTTTGTCTAGTTCTAATCCACTAGTTTTTAAAAACTCAATATTTGGACGTACACCGGTAGTAATTCCGACTAAATTGCACGTAATCGTCTTGCCTTTTTTAGTCTGAATTGAAGCGGCGCGACCGTTTTCATCTGCCCTTATTTCTAATAGCTCATCTTCTTTAATGAGATTTAAATGGTGTGAACGAATATGTTTTTCTACGAATTGAGCATCGGATTCTGGCAAGTGGCTTGACCAAAAGAAGTTTTCTCTGATAATTAGGGTTGTTTTTATTTGGCGACTAAGTAGCATCTCGCAAAGTTCGATGCCAATTAATCCACCCCCAATCACAACGGCTTCGGGACAAGTAGTAGCATTCGGAGCCCATTCTTCCAATTGCTCTAAATCGTTTAAATGGTAGAGGCCTAAAACTCCTTTCGCTTCTAGCCCTTTCCAATCATAGAATGCCGGTTTTGATCCGGTCGCAATCACTAACTTATCATACGATAGTTGCTTTTCGTTCCCTTCGCTGGTACGAAATGAAAGCTCTTGATGTTCAGGGCTAATCGATAAAACCCGGGCTTTAATGCGCTGAATCGGATATTGATTCCAACTTTCTCTAGAAAAAGGCTCGAGTTGCTCCTTAGTTAAATGCCCCATGTAAACGTACATCAGAGCGGTACGAGAGAAGAAATAAGAACTTTCCTCAGAGAGCAAAGTTATTGAAGCAGCTCCTTTCTCTGCTAATCGAAGAGCTAAAGTGCTTCCTGCAACACCATTACCGATAATGACGATTTTTTCATCCATTAACAGCAGCCTCCTCCTCTGTAATGATAGGTAGATTCACTAATGTGGATGTCGGTATCTAAACTGTCTAGTTGAGCGGCCGTCTTATCACAAACCGCGAGTGGTTGGTGTCTTAATAGGAGGTGGCCTTTATGATCGTCAAAATACTCCTCTTCTCCAAAGTAAATTGCGGTTTTGCCCGTAAAAATACAGGGCCCGTCTGAAGGCATTGGATCTTTAATCGCACATACTTCAACCGATTCAATATGTATTAGCTGATCGGTCGAATAGTGTTTCGGATCAAGAATGCGATACGAGTGCTTGGCTCTCACCTCGATAGTGCCGAAGCCAGCTTCGGTAAGTGCCTTGAGGTAGTCTTTTAGTGGAATAGCTCCGCTCAAACACTCCGCTCTTAAGCGGTTGTCGTTTCGAAGCGTTTCAGACATCGGTTGCTCACAGATTGGGTCGCTCATAACTAGTCTACCGTGCGGCTTTAATACCCGATACATTTCAGAGATTGCCTTCTTAAGATCCTCTGATTTGAAGATATTAAAGAGGCAATTTTGTGCGGCAATATCGACAGAATCATCTTCAATAGGCAAGTTTAGCGCATCGCCCTTTCTTAATTCGATAAATTCGCGTTCGAACCATTCATTTTCTTTTTCAGCCACTAAGAGATTCTCTTCTGCCGCTTGAAGCATTCTGTCGACTGAATCTATCCCGATGATATTTCCCTTTTTTCTAGAGAAATACGCAAACTGAAGCAGCTCCATTGCTCCGCCTACTCCAACATAAAGTATTTTAGGATTGCCCACAAGATCAGAAGCCGAAACCGTTGTTCCGCAGCCATAGTTCATTTCTTGCATCCGTTTAGGGATCGACAATCCAGGAAATTGCCATATGGGGCTGGTGGTACAGCACAAGCCTATCTCAGGGGTTTCAGCAGCTTTGGTGTATAAATCATGTGTGGCATCTAGATAACTCATTAAATAACCGATTTAAAAAGTTGGATAAGTTTTGGTTCGCTGGCCTTTGCGATTTCCATGATCTCAGGCACGTTTATGGGCTGCAGATGATCAGGGTCACATTCATCGGTAAGCACTGAAATCGCTACTACGGGAAGGTTTAGCTGGTTGGCCACAATGACCTCAGGTACGGTACTCATACCTACAGCATCAGCACCTAGAATTCTCAGCATTCGATACTCGGCACGAGTTTCGAGTTGAGGCCCTATAACGGCGGCATAAACGCCACGGTGAAGTCTAATCCCGACACTGCTTGCCTTTTCTTCTAATTTTTTTGAAAGTTTTGCATCATAGGGACAAATCATATCTACAAATCGAGGCCCGAATTCACTCACGTTCGAGAAGGCAAGTGGTGAACCTCCTTGTAGGTTGATATGGTCGTCTATAAGTAATAAATCCCCTTTTTTATAATCAGGGTTAATCGCTCCCGCAGCATTCGATACCAAAAGTTTATTAATTCCTAGAGCGTGCATCACCCGTATCGGATAAGTCAGTTCTACAAAGTCATAGCCTTCATAGAGGTGAAATCTTCCTTGCATTACAACTACCTTTTTACCCTGAAGCGCACCATAAAGGAGTTTTCCTGAGTGGTATTCAACAGTTGATATAGGGAAGTAAGGAATATGGTGATAATGTGCAACCGCTTCAATGGTGATTTCATCTACAAACTGACCAAGGCCTGTGCCTAAAATAATACCGACCTCCGCATCTCCGAATCCTTTGGAACGCAAGAATGCCAAAGATTCTTTTAAAACATCTTCTGTTAACATAGCCTCTAAATTACGACTATTTTGGGCGGATATTAAGCCTTCACCTGCCTATTTAAGTTTGCTTAAATGAAGGTCGTCTAGGGTATCAATGTCTCGTAACTTTTCTAAGAGTTGAACTTTCAATGAAAGTCGTTCGGCCCTTTCCAGTGTTTGTTTTAAGACCTTTTCGCTGCTCCAAGAAATCTCTTTAAATAGGCCGGGTATTTCCTTTTTCAAGCCAATGAGATAATAACCGCCGTCAAAACTAGGGCCTATTACTAAATCATTACTTTGGAGTGCATCGAAAGCTTTAGAAATTAGCGCTGAAGTTAAATCAGGAAGATCACAGCCAATAAGGACAACTGATCGATGATTTTTGAAGAGATTTTTGAATGCGGCAAACATTCGCTGACCAAGATCTTCTCCCTGCTGAATTGCAAAGTTGATTTTAGGATCGATAAATAGGTCTTGCTGTTGAAGAGTAGATCGCATTTTTTCTACAGAATCTTCTAAGGCGCTCACTAAGAATAGATGTCTCGAAGAAGAGAAGGGCTTGGTCTCTTGATCTGTAATTTTCAAAAGGTCAAGGTAGATCTCTAAAGCCTTTTGGTCACCTAAACTGGCAGCAAGACGGGTTTTTACAAATCCTCTCTCAGGTGTTTTACAAAAGATTGCAAGTGCCTGTATATCGATCATTTTTGCTTGATTGGAGAGGCGGGGTGAATGAATTTGTATATTTTCGACCAAAATAGCCCAATGATGAGCATTAAAAAAGTTTTTATTGCGAGTTTTGCACTGCTTTTAGGTGCATGTAGCACAAAGACCACTATGAATTACAACGAGCCTTACCGATTACAATATCACTTTTCTCCTCCACAGAAATGGATGAATGATCCGAACGGATTAATCTATGAAAACGGAACCTATCATCTATTCTATCAGTATTATCCTGAGGATATCGTTTGGGGACCTATGCACTGGGGACATGCGGTAAGTAAGGATTTGATTCATTGGGAAAACAAACCTATTGCACTGTTTCCTGATGAGTACGGATATATTTTCTCAGGAAGTGCAGTCTACGATAAGGAGAACACTTCAGGTTTAGGCACGACCGAAAACCCCCCGCTCATTGCCATTTTTACCTATCACAAAATGGAAGCTGAGAAGGCAGGTGAAATCGACTATCAGACTCAAGGGATCGCTTACAGTCATGACCATGGCGATACTTGGACGATGTATCAAAACAACCCAGTCATTACGAACCCTGGTTTAAAAGACTTCAGAGACCCTAAAGTTTTCTGGCACGAAGCATCTTCATCATGGATTATGAGCCTAGTGGCTGGCGATCATCTTCAACTCTTTCGTTCATCGAACCTGATTGATTGGGAACTCACTTCAACGTTCGGTCAAGGGGTGGGTGCCCATGGAGGGGTTTGGGAATGCCCTGATCTTTTCGAGCTAGAACTTAATGGAGAGAAGCATTGGGTCCTGCTGATTAGTATCAATCCAGGAGGCCCTAATGGAGGTAGTGCCACTCAATATTTTATTGGAGATTTTGATGGTTATACTTTTTCAACCGATCAGGAAGATATCCGTTGGGTAGATCACGGGCCCGATAACTATGCCGGTGTCACCTACAACGATGTGCCCGATGATTCTAGGATGTTTATCGGATGGATGAGTAACTGGGCCTATGCCCAGCAGACTCCGACAGAAGCTTGGAGAAGCTCGATGACCTTGCCTAGAAAACTGTCTTTATTTCAGGCAACCGACGGTGTACGTCTTCAAAGTCAAGTCTTAGAGGCAGCTGATAGTCTAAAAGCAGAAAGCCCATCTGTTGAGACCCTTGATTCAGGTCAATCACTTATTCCTTTTGAGGGTGCTAGTCAATCTAGAATTTATTTAGAAACAGCAGCTGAGGCATTTAGTTTTGCTTTACAGAACGATACAGAGCGAGTGGTATTTAGCATCAACAGAGCCGATGGTGAAATCGTCGCTGATCGCTCTAAATCAGGAAACGTTTCGTTCAGTGAAGCATTTACCTCTGAAGAGCTAACCGCAGATATTAGCTATATCAATGATGAATCTTTGAGTTTTGAAATCTATGTAGACGCCTCTTCAATCGAGCTTCTAGTAGCAGGAGGAAAAACTTTAATGACCTTGCAGGTGTTCCCTGACCAGGGTTATAATCAGATAGCCGTCGATAATCCAACGAATGAAGCGATACGGTTAGAGAAGCAGCGGCTGAAGGGTATCTGGTAGTTTCGTGTTTAAGCTTTTATTGATATCTTTAAACAAAAAATAAAAGCGATGAAAACAGAAAAGCACTTAAACAAGCGAAGAGATTTCTTAACGAAAGCCTGTCCAACAGTGGTTTTTGCAATGTTTGGCTTGTCTTTTCTTGAGGCCTGCTCCTCTGAAGGAACAGGTTCTGTAAATGTTATCGGAGGGGATGGCTCCAATAACTCAAATACTGGAGGAGATGGAAATACAAACACTTCTGGCTTTACCGTAAACGGCAATATGGTGACCGTTGACCTTAGCAGTGATAATTTTAAGGATCTCGAAGCGGTGGGTGGAAACGTAAACATTCTAAATGCTGGTGTACTTTTATTAAGAGTCTCAGATTCACAAATCTTAGCTTTTGATAATTGTTGTCCACACAACGGGGCTAAGAATAGTTGGACCTATAATAACGATAACACCTTTACTTGTGGAGTTCACGGAAATATTTTTAATACTGACCAAGGTGAGGAGGTAAGTTGTGGATCAAACACCACCACCGGTAAACTCGTTTCGTATACCACATCGATTACTGATCAAACACTGACGATTCAGAAATAGTGAAAAGACTATTGCTTTTGCTTATGCTTATAATTACTCAAACATCTTTTGGGCAAGACGATTTGTTTGGTTTAATAGATGCCACAGATTCTTCAGAAAACCGATTATCAGATGATCTGCTTCCCGAACGCATGCTCTTTACGCAGAAAATACTTTGGGGTGAGAAAGGTTTGATGCGAAAGACGGGTATCTCACCACTTTCAAGGAAACAAAGAGTTAAAGAACTCAAATGGAGAAAATCTATGCTAACTGCTCACCAGGCTATCGGATACATAACCCTTGCAGGAATGATCGCACAAGGAGTTATTGGCGGAGAACTATACAATGGTAATTACGATTTAAAGGACACTCATGAGGCCCTTGGGAATTTTGTCACTGCTTCTTACTTCACAGGAGCGGCTTTGTCGTTATTCTCGCCTCCGCCACTAATCAGTGCGCGAAAAGAAGGAATCAGTGGGGCTAGAGCACATAAATGGCTAGCCACCGTTCACCTCTCTGCAATGATCGCCACCCAATACTACAAAGAGCGAGATAAATCCTTACACCGAGCCGCAGCATATACAGCCGTTGGTGCTTTTGCAACCGCTACCCTAGTTTTAAGATTAGATTAATGACACTACCCAGATCAATAATAATTTTCACTTTTCTTTTTCTTACTGGATTGATCTTCAGCCAAGATCGGTTGATGTTAGATACAGAGAAATCAAGTATCATTTATTATGCGAAACACCCCGCACATAAATGGATTGGAGTGAATAACGTTCCAAAAGGAGTCATTGAATTCGAAGAAAATACACCAAATCGCATCGCTGTTAAAGCTAATTTGGTCGATTTTGACTCCAAAAGCGCTAATAGAGACGCTAATGCTTTAAGAATTTTTAATGCCATCGAATTTCCAGAAGTTTCTTTTTATAGTGAAGACCTAACATTAAACAAAAAGGATACCATTAGTATCATCGGCGAGTTCAATCTTTCAGGCTATAAAATCCCTCAATCGGTAGACCTGCAATACATTGAAAGCGATACCGGATATTCGATTAAAGGTGAATTCATCCTAGACCTAAGTCAGACAAAAATTCGTTTACCGAGGTTTTTGTTTAAGCCTATTGAATCCCAGATACGATGTGAAATTCAACTTTTCTTCATTAAAAACTAACTCAAACGAGGTTCTTTCTTCCTTAAAATCAGTGATTTAGTAAATCGTATCAAAAAATATATTAATTTTACAGTAATTAATTTTTGTTTATGTCTACATCAGGATCACTTCCTCTTATCGCTGGAGACTTCTTTTTAGAACATTATCATCGGCTTTGTCAAGAGCTCAATGGAAAGCACTTAGAAGAGGTGTATTCTCGATTTGCAAATAATTATTCTTGGGTAACTCCTATCGAAATGGCTGCCGAAGATTACAATGATTACCAAGCGATTATTATCACTGATAGTAGTAATAAAGTGATTTGGGTAGATGCTGGCTTTACTGACATGACAGGCTACAACGCTTATGAAATTGTAGGTAAGCAACCAACAATGCTTCATGGTCCAGGAACAAAGGATGAGGAACGTTCTCGGTTTCATAAAGGTCTGTCTGCGAATAAACCTTTTACTGCATCCATTACCAACTATCGTAAAAACGGTGAGGCATACCTTTGTAAGGTGAAGATTGTACCGCTTTATAACAAAGCGAACCAACTCACCCATTATATCGCTTTCGAGCGTGAGGTAGCTTAACCATTCTTAATCTAGATTAAGATTTCTCCATCTTACACCTTTATTGGTTGAATATTGCTTGTACCTTTAAAAGAAAAATTCAACTTATGAAACGTATTCTATTATTACTTACTACTGTTTTTTCTATCAGTTTATCTGCACAAGAGGTAAACTTGGAGTCAAGCAATTTGAAGTGGTCTGGATCTGATGTGGTGGGTAAGACTCATTTCGGGTCTCTCTCATTTTCTAAAGCAGACCTTCAAACCTCTAATGGGGATATCACTGGAGGAGCCTTTGAAATTGATATGACCACCCTAAAGGTTGAAGACTTAACTGGAGAGTGGGCCGAAAAGTTAGCAGGTCATCTTAGTTCAGATGATTTCTTTTCAATTGACAAATTCGAGAAAGCATTTCTTATCCTTACAGATGTAGCTAAACTTCGTGACGGATCATTCCACGCGAAAGGTGATTTAACTATCAAAGGAATTACTCAGCCAACTGAAGTGCATTTCACCTCGAACGGCACCAGTGGTTATAATGCAACAATGACCTTTAACCGCGCTAAATTTGATGTACGCTTTAGATCTGGGACTTTCTTTGAGAATCTTGGAGATAAGTTAATTCTAGATGATATCAAGCTTGAGGCAACCCTTGCTTTCTAAGTTTTCTTTAACTTAGAGCAATGAGTTCAATTGCTGAAATAATCGATAAGCAGCGCCGGTTTTTTGAAGCCGGCGCTTCGCGTTCCATCCCTTTTAGAAAAGCTGCGCTGAAAAAACTTTCTGTTGCGATCAATGGCTATGAATCCGAAATTCTTCAGGCTTTAGCCGACGATTTAGGAAAGTCTGCCTTTGAATCTGTCGCCACTGAAATCAGTTATGTTCAATCTGAAATCACACACACGCTAAAACATCTTGATCGTTGGGGTGCCTCTGAATCAAGATCTGTAGGCTTAGCATCATTTCCCGCGAAGGCAAAGGTCATTAAAGATCCTTATGGGATTACTCTTCATATTGCCCCTTGGAATTACCCTTTTCAGCTGAGTCTAACTCCGCTAGTTTCTGCTATTGCAGCAGGTAATACGGTGGTATTAAAACCTAGCGAATATTCTGAGAAGACCAGTGAACTGTTAAAAAAAATCATAGAAGAAGTTTTTGATCCTGCATATGTAGCTGTAGTATTGGGGGACGCCCAAACTAGTACAGAATTATTAGGTCATCATTGGGATTACATTTTCTTCACTGGCAGTGTTGCGGTAGGTAAAATTGTAGCTAAAGCTGCTGCTGAGCATCTTACACCGTGTACGTTGGAGTTGGGAGGTAAGTCACCTTGTATCATCGATGAAACTGCTCCAATTGAGTTGACCGCTCGCCGCATAGTGTGGGGAAAGCTGCTCAATGTGGGTCAAACTTGTATTGCTCCCGATTATTTACTGGTTCATGATTCTATAAAGGAACCTCTACTTAAGGCTTTGGTGGTTCAAATTGAAAAGGCCTACGGAAGGTCGGCAATAGAAAGTGAAGATTACGGACGACTTATTCATCCTAAGCATGTCGTTCGAATGCAAAGGTTCATTGGTGAGAGCTCTGTATATTACGGAGGAGAGACTGATGAATCTGAGTGCTATGTTTCTCCAACGATTTTGGTGGATGTTACTCTAGATTCTTCGGTGATGCAAGAGGAGATTTTTGGTCCTGTGTTACCTGTAATTAGCTATAGCGACGCTAAAGAAATGGATCAGTGGCTGAGAGGTCATCCGAATCCTTTAGCATTTTATGTTTTCTCTAAAAATAAGTCGTTTGCTGAAGAGCTTTTAACTAATTATTCTTTTGGTCAAGCAGCAGTAAATGATACTATTATGATGATTGCTGAAAATAGCCTTCCTTTTGGAGGAGTTGGTAATAGTGGATATGGAAGCTATCATGGCAAGTATGGCTTTGACACTTTTAGTCGTGAAAAGCCGGTTTTATATCGGGCTACTTGGCTAGACTTACCGCTTCGATATGCTCCGTATAAAGGAAAGTTAAAGGCGTTAAAGACCCTTTTAGGAATTAATAGCAGGCTTAGTTAACCATAGCTTCATCTTTAAGGCCGTTTTAAATCCTTAATTTTGAAAGACAAAGCTGCGCGCAATGCCCACCATTGAAAAAGAAAATTATTTAAAGGCACTCTATCACTTCAATGAGAAGAAAGAAGGGGTTACTGTAACTGCACTTAGTAAGCGCTTCGCAGTGAGTAAGTCTACGGTTTCTAATATGCTCAAGGATTTAGTGCAATTAGGTCTAGTTAAGACTGAAGCTTATAAACCGATTCATCTTACTGAAAAGGGACAGGAGCACGCGAAAATGATTGTGGCCAAACATCGACTTATCGAAACCTTCTTGGTAGAGAATATGGGATTTGATCCAAACGAGGTTCATGAAATCGCAGAGGAATTAGAGCATGTGAAACATCCGGAGTTTTTTAAACGGATGCAAGAGATGATGGCTAATTTCAGTCATGATCCGCACGGTACACCCATACCCGAACATTCTTTTAAATCTTAATTATGAATCGCGCTCAAAACCTCAAACGACTTAAATCGCGCAAGAAGCCTTGGGATATTGTTATTATCGGCGGAGGCGCCTCAGGAATAGGTTCGGCAATTGATGCTGCTTCTAGAGGATATAAGACCTTACTGTTAGAGAAATACGATTTTGCAAAAGGAACTTCTTCGCGCAGTACTAAGCTCGTACACGGTGGGGTTCGCTATCTGCAAAACGGCGATATATCACTTGTTATTGAGGCGCTTCGCGAACGTGGAATTATGCGTAAAAATGCACCTCATTTGGTGCAAGATTTGAGTTTTGTAATTCCTTCTTACGATTGGTGGAATAGTCCTTTTTACGGATTAGGCCTTAAGGTTTATGATATGATGGCAGGTAAATTGGGTCTAGGGCCTAGCACCTTGCTCGACCGAGAAGAAACCTTAGCTCTTATTCCTAATGTTAAGAAAGAGGGGCTTCGTGGTGGAGTAATTTATCATGACGGTCAATTCGATGATGCCCGAATGGCCGTTTCAATGGCGCAAACAGCCGAAAATCATGGAGCTACGCTTTTAAACTATCTCTCCGTTGAGGGTCTGATTAAGGATGAGGGCGAAATGATTACAGGAGTCACTGCAAAGAATGAATTAAATGGAGACACCTATACTATTGAAGCAAAGGTGGTCATTAACGCTACTGGTGTCTTTTCAGATAGCGTGATTCAAATGGATCAGCCGGGAACACCCGCTCACATTAGACCAAGCCAAGGAATACATTTGGTTTTAGATGGCTCTTTCTTGGATGGTAAACATGCGATTATGGTTCCTCAAACCACCGATGGTAGAGTGTTATTTGCTGTTCCTTGGAATGATTACGTGGTTGTGGGGACCACAGACACGGCGATTGATTCTATTGATTTCGAGCCGAAACCCCTTGAAGAAGAAATTGATTTTGTATTAGAAAATGCAAGTGCCTACATGAGTCGTATGCCTAAGAGAGAGGATGTTCTTAGTGTATTTTCGGGATTACGTCCGCTGGCAGCGTCAAACAAAGACTCAGAATCGACAAAAGAGGTCTCGAGACACCATAAGGTCATTGTGAGTACCAGTGGGCTACTCAGTATCCTGGGAGGTAAATGGACTACCTACAGAAAAATAGCTGAGGATACCATTAACACAGCTATTACCGTTGGAGGATTACCCGAACGTAAATGTTCTACCGAGCTGTTACCTATTCACGGATATGATTATAATGCCGACTGGTCAGACCCTATGCACGCCTACGGCACTGATGCGGAAAAGATTCGAGAGCTATCTTTCGGAAATGATTCCCTTTCTGAAGCATTTTATATTAGCCCAAACATGGTTTATTGGGCATGCTCTGAAGAGATGGCCGTCACCCTTGAAGACATTTTAGCTCGAAGACATCGAGGTTTATTTTTGAATGCAAAGGAGACCATTAGAATTGCTCCTTCGGTGGCCAAACTTATGGCAGAATATTTAGGTAAGAATCAGGAATGGGTGTCTGAGCAGCTTACCGCTTACCGGCAAGTAGCCTCTGCTTATCTTATTCCATAATACTTGGAAAGGTTGAATTGAAATAGAATTCAGCTAAAGCCATTTTTTGTTCAACTTCGGTATCAATTGCTTTCAGTGTGGCTTCGATAAGCTTTGATTCTCTCGAGTTTACAAGGAAGAGTGAGCTTTCTCCAGCCTCGAACTTTTGTTGTTCTCCTTTAAAGAGAGTCGTGTAGTCAATAACCATGGAGTCAGCTAGGAGACGTTGGCGAGAAAGCGATTCTGAGGCTGTATTTAGCGCGGCCAACTTATTTTTTAATTCGATGTAAACACGCTCCTGTTCTAAGGTTGCATCTTGCAGCTTTAAACTGGCAAGCTTTAGTGCCGAACGTTCTTTTCGCAAAAAGAGCGGAAGCGCTACTTTCAGTTTCGTAGTGCTATTATCCGGATCTAAAGCAAGATTGAAATTTTGACTCGGATCGGTCTCAGACAGCCACTGATAATCTAGGGTGACTTCGGGTAACAGATTGCTTCGTTGGAGTCTTCTTTCAAAACGTTGGATGTCTGTTTTGTATCCAAGGGCTCTCAGTTTTGGATGCGACTCTAAATCGATTAGATCAATTGAGAAAAGGGTTTCAAAACTCTCTTGAGACAGCGCAGGTGTTACTGTTGGGTTAATCTCAACGGGCGTGTCTTCAATCCACAGATAATTCGAAGCTTTAAGCGTTTTTTCTCTCAATTTTAGGCTAGCTTTCTCCTGGCTGAGAAGTCTATTCTGATAGGCAATTCGCGCTTCTGTAGTATCGATTGCTGCCAGATCACCTGAAGTAAAACGATCTCTTACCCCATGATATCTAAACTTGGCGTTAGCGATGAATTCGTCAAAAATTTCAAAGGATTTATAGGCTCGATACCAATCAAGGTAGGCATCTGTAGCTTCAAGGAGAATCTCGTTCACACGAAGTGCATTCTCTTCTTTTGCTTGGTCTACAAATCGCTTGGCTTGCTTTAGAGCAGTCATACGCTCGTTAGCGAGTAGTCCTTTTCCCAAATCGATTGAGGCGCCGACACCGTAAAGCTGATCTCCACTTACAGAATTCTCAGGGTTGAGCAAGGCTCCTTCAGCTTCGCTAAATTGTCCTTTGAGCGTAAGTCCGTAATAAGTGGGTACTGAAAAGGTTGCGCTTAGACGCTCGTAATAATTACTTCCCTTGAAGGTTTTATCGTTGAAGTCTGCTGCTAGCTTGGGATCGAAAGCACCTCTAGCTTTAAGCAGTTTGGCTTCGCTTTCACTCAGTTTGATATCTGCTTGTTTTACTAGCGGATGAAAAGCCTTTACATAACCCAAGAATTCTTCTAAACTCATTGACTCTTGCCCCCTCACCACAGAAGTAGTGCACAGCAAGACGGTCAGTAATAATGATAAAAGGAATCTACTCATTACTTAATCTTGATAGGAATTTTAGGATATTTACTCGCTTCTGGTTTATAGTAGTCTGGTGGGAAACCGTTGAGTTGTCGCCAGATTTCGTAGCCGACAGGAACGTTATTTAGTAATGCAATCGTACGTGCACCTGAACCAATTCGAACTTCTTCGGGCCATAGATGCTCTTCAGGATCTGGAGCTAATAGTACGCGATAGAGATTATTTTCGCTGATGAAATTTTCAATAGCTACGACGCGTGCACCGTAGGTTCCGTAGGATACATTTGGCCATCCACTAAATACGATAGCAGGCCATCCGTCAAATTCGATCCTTACTTTCTCACCTACTTTGATCAGCGGCATGTCAATCGGCCTCACATAGGTCTCAACAGCCATTTGGTAATTATCTGGCATGATAGAAACTAAACGATCGCCTTCCTTAAATGTTTCGCCAATCCCTCCCTTAATCGCTTTATTGATAAAGCCTGATTGCGGAGCGACTACATACTCAAGGTTAGCTCTTGAAGTATAATTGGCAAGCGTATTCGATAGTTTAGCTACTTCTCCTTCGGCTTCAAAACGATTTGAATTGGCCGTGGCTAAATCAGATCGAATCTTCGATAGTTTATCAGTAAACTCCGCTTGAATTCGGTCGATTTCTATGCGTGCAATAGCTACTTCGTTTTTGGCGTTTTGAAAATTATTCTCTGCCCCGATATACTTGGCTTCAGTTTCTCTGAGTTTCAGTCGCTTTTCCTCAACCTCACGAGTTGATTTTAGGCCTTTTTCATACAGACTCAATTCTCGATCTAAGCGAGTTTGGGCGATTGATCGATCGGTCTTGGCAGCTTCGAATTTAATGCTGTCATTTTGTATATATAATACGGTTTGTGACAGTTTATTTTCGGCTTGCTTTAATTTAAGCTTTCGCTCTGACTCTAATGCGGCTAATTGTGCTTCTAGGGCGTCAACCTTGTCTAAATAGGCAAGAACCCCACCTTTCTTTGCTTCGAGTTGCTCGCTGGTACGTTGCAATAATTGGGGGTCAAAATACTCGCTTTTAACCTCTGAAATACGTAGGATAGTGTCCCCTTTAGTTACAAAATCTCCTTCACGCACAAACCACTCTTCAATTCGCCCGGGAATGGGTGATTGCACGGTTTGCGGACGCTTGTCTGGCTCTAATGTAGTTACATAACCTTGTCCGGTAATATTCTGTGTCCAGGGTAAGAACATGAAGACAAATAAAATTGCGAAGAATACCAGCAAAAACCTATTGAATTGCTTGTAATAGTCTATACTAAAAATTTGATTCCCTGATCGGTACTTATCAAAATCGAATTTTGGGCTCGGCTTATTTGAAATATTTAGCATGACAGGTTCGATTTAGTATGTTTAACTTTTCCTTCTTCTAGTTCAATAAGTTGGTGACATCGGTTCGCCCAATAGTCATTGGCACTGACTACCACTAGAGTCCAAGGTTGGTTAGGATCAGTGAGGTAGTCAATAATTGAAGTAGTCTCATCCTTGGTGAATTGATCTAGTGGATCTTCTAAGACTAAAATCTTGGGGTGCTTTAAAATGGCCCTTGCCAGTAAAATCTTTTTAGAGATGGTATAGGAAATATGTCTTCCTTCTGCTTGAATCTGAGAATCTAGTCCTTGAGGTAATTCTTTAATAAATTCGTCAAGACCAACTGTTTTCGCTACTTCAATAAGTTCCTTTTCAGAAACATCGGTTCGATCAAAGATGAGATTTTCACGAAGGCTCCCTTCAAATGGAGTCTGCTCAGAAAGTGACAATCCTAACTGAGTTCGGTAGTGGTTGGGTTGTATCGATTTTAAATTTTGATCATCTACAAAAACAGCCCCTGAGGTTGGGGTGCTCACTCCTGCGATTACTCGTAATAAACTTGATTTGCCAGACCCTGAAGCTCCCCTAAGCAGATAGGTTTTTCCTGACTCGAAGGTCAAGTCAATCTGGTCTAATATTGGGCGTTCTCTGTCTTTTACTAGGTATCCGACTCCTTTGAGTTCTAATTTGAATCCGGTCGGATAATTCGGTCGTTTTCCCTCTTGAGATTCTAGGTCAAAGTCAAGCACCTCTCCTAGTTTTTCAATAGATGTCAGCATATCGTAGAGCGTTTCTAGGCTGACTATGAGTTTTTCAACGGATGCGATCACGAGTAGAATAACGATTTCTGCCGCGACGAATTGCCCAATGTTCATTTGCTGATTGAGTACCAGAAGCCCCCCGATCACTAATAAACCTGCGGTTACAGCTACCTTGAAAGCAATCATCTTGATATATTGAAACTTGATCACTTTGAAGTGGGCTTCACGCGCCCCCAGATAGCCTTCGACCAATTCATCGTTTTTTGTTAGGGCTAAGTCGGTGTTACCCGCCAACTTGAAGCTGATAATCGACCGGGCGATTTCTTGAATCCAGTGGGCGACGCGATACTTATATTTTGACTCGATAATCGAAGTTTCAAGGCCCCGCTTAACGGTATAACGAAATACGAAGAACATGAGACTTAATAAGAATATCCCGAAAAAGATGAAAAACGGGTGATAGAACGATAATAGGACGAGCGCAAAAAGAATTTGAATCAGTGCGGTAGGTACGTCGATGAGAATCTTGGATAATCCTTTTTGAAGGGTTAGCGTGTCGAAGAATCGATTCGCTAATTCAGGCGGATATAAATTACGAAGTTGACTCATTCGGATCCTTGGAAAACGATAGCTAAGTTCAAAACTAGATCGGGTGAAAATACGCTGTTGTAAGGTTTCAATAATCCGCATCTGCATGATTTGTAAGGCTCCCGCAAAGGATACTCCAATGGTTACTAGAATAACCAAAATGATCCACGAGCTCGATATCTGAGCACCTTGAATGAGATTAATAATTGCTTGTACTCCAAGAGGGAGTGTAAGCGAAACTAGCCCTGCGAAAATCGCGTAATAAAAGACTTGATAAATGTCTTTGCGCTCGAGTTGAAAGAGCCTAAAAAAGCGCTGCCATGTAGCTTTGGTGTCTATATTCATAATAATGTCTTTTTAACCAGATCGATCAAAAAGTCTTTTGGACCTTCTGCTCCCGTATCGGTAATATTTTTAAAGTGTTCTCTCAAGAAATGCTGATATAGCGCAGTCTCAACAATGGTACTCGCTAATGTTTTCGGGTGTTTATAATCGGGTGCTATCGCTTCGATCATCTCCCAAATTCTTGAAACGAGTCGTTTGTAACTCTCGAAACTACCTTCTTTATTTTCAAGGTCTACCTGCTTGGTTAGAAATGATTTCGAGTTTTCATTAATCATTATACGATTAAGAGCACGTTCATCAACGAAGGTGAAATTAGAATCTTCTACTACCTCTCGACTAATAAATTCAATAGCGCACTCTAATTTTGTTAATGGATCTTTCAGACTGAAACTTCCAATCACCACTTGGTACTCGAGCCATCCCCAATACCAAGAACACAGATACATAAGCAGTTTGTGCTTATTCTCAAAGTACCGATAAATCGAACTTTCGTTAGAGCCAATGGCTTCTCCTAATTTTTTGAAGGTGAATGCCTCAATACCAATTTCATCAATGAGGCAAATGCTGTGCTCAATGATCCGTTTGCCAAGATCAGAAGACTCAGGGTCTTTGATATAAACAGAGGCTGGAATGTTGATTTTAAGATTTGCAAGTAAACGATCCATATTTAATAATTTACGTTGCAAATATAATAGTAATACTATTAATATGGCTTATAGTCCAAATTTTAACCCCTCTTTAAGAGAATTGTTGAAGGTCTTGCGCAGAGGTTAAATCTGGAAGTTTCTCAAATATGAGATGGCAGTAGACGCTTTTTGGTTGCTCTTTTATGGTCATTCTAATGGCCTCTGGCAATTCTTTTTCTCCGCGGGTCGGATGCACAGGGCAAGCCTGTATTGCCTTATAAAAGGAACCTCCTTCAACCAAGTTAAGATTCATACTTACTCGTAAGTGACCCTCCTTGTCATAGAAATCTTTATGGGTATGAACAGGAGGTTTTTCGATAATGCCATCAACAAAATTAGTCTCGTCTACTTGAATTAGGGCGAAGGCGGCAATCCGTGATTCATCGAAACCCAGGTGCTTCGCCTCATAGGCTATGATTGCATGAGGTGTTTCTTGATGTGACAGTGCTTTTTTAAATGCGTATTTGCTGTAGAGATTGTCGCCATTTGCAATGATAAATGAGCTTTCTTGAAGGATAGTAAACTGCTTCATGGCCTGCTCAACAGCATCTGCAGTGCCTAATGGATTAGGTTGAACAGCAAAATCGATGGATACCTCTGGATGGGCCCTGCCAAAGCTCTCGTGCCAGAGTAGAAAATCCTGATTGCCAGAACCGGTTACGACGATGATCTTGTCGATACCTGCTTTGATTGCTTCAGTACAAAGAAGACTTAGAAGTGGAGTTTTTGAACTTCCTAATTCGATGAGTGATTTATGTCTTTCTAGCGCTTGTTTTCTGCTTGTTTCAGAAAGATTGATATCGTACAAACTCTTTTTCATTCTCGAAGAACGTCCACCTGCAAGGATAACTAAAGGTCTCAATGATTCGTGATTTGAATGGGTTCTATGAATTTGGCTTTCTGGGCTAATACTGCTCTTATGATTTCTTCGTGATTTTCTTTTTGGGCGAGGATAATGAAACAACCGCCACCCCCAGATCCCATTACCTTGACCGCTTTTGCCCCTGCATTTTTGGCTTCTTTCATTTGAATACGCATCAGCTCTGGGGTATTTTTAATCGCGGTATCTAGATAGTGTTGGTGGCGTTCCATTAACCCTTCTAGTTTTTTGCTAGTTGTATCGTTTTTCGCTCTGTTTTTATATATGCTTATAGCCTCTTTGGTAATTAAATGATTTTCGATGGCCGCTTCGAAGTAGGGGAATAAGAGTGTGGAAAGTATTGGCTTAAAGTTTTTAATGTCGCTTTTTACTGCATCTTCTAAACGAAATTCTGGATGGTGTTTTGTTACCTCCGCTACGGCTTCAAGAGCGTACTGTTTAGCTTTTCCCAGTACTCCTAGGGTTGATTTAGGTAGCCCAGAATGTACGAGTAATAAGTCGTTATGAGGGTTGAGGAACTCTTCGGTAAATCTGGTTTTGGGTTCAATCAGACGTAAACCTCTAAGAGCGATACTGTAGTGATCCATGATTCCCCCGGGTTCATTAAAAAATTCTACCTCGGCCTCATGTGCCCAATTGGCAATTTGCAAATTACTCGCCTCAGTTTTTGTCGCTTGAAGGATAAACCGTATAAAGGCAACAATTAATGCTGAAGAGCTCGAGACTCCGGCATTTACTGGTATTTCTGAATGAATATGGATGTCGTATCCTGAGGTTAAGGTGATTTGCCTCTTGTGTAGAATCGAGAGTGTCGAACAGAGATAATCTCCTTTTTCTACCTGAGTTGGTAGTAGAGCAATCTGTCTTTTTATCCCTAAATCGATGAGATTTAAGTTTAAAACTCCTTGCTGATTTGGTTGTGCTTCGATAAAAATATATCGATCGATACTCGCTGCGATTACGGGTAAGTTGAGATAGTCTTGATGGTCACCAAACAGACAAATTCTGGCGGGAGCTTTAGCGCGAATCATATCCTAAAAATAGCGGAATCTGTCTGAACTTTTCTATCTTTTATCTTTCTTAAACCAACCGATTATGAATCGAAGATCTTTTTTGCAAACCAGTAGTTTGAGTGCCGCCTCTGTAGGTGCGCTTTCTGTTTCTTGTACCGGCGCTATTGGTAGTCTCACTGAGAGACCTACTGATCAAAAGTATATGGGTGATTTTGCGGCTGAACCTCTTGAAAAGGTTCGCGCTGCGTTTATTGGTTTAGGCTATCGAGGAAAAGGTCATCTTGATTTCTTCGCTACTCTTGAAGGAACAGAGGTGGTGGCGTTATCTGATTTATATGAAGATAATATTGATAAGAGTTTAGCCATTTTGGAGAAAAGCGAGAGAGATTCGACTTCGGTAAAGACGTATTCGGGTGACGAGAAGGCTTGGCTTCAAATGCTTGAAGAGGTAAGCCCCGATGTGGTATTTATCTCTACGAATTGGACGAATCACGCACCAATGTGTATCGAGAGTATGAAGCGGGGTGCCCATGCATTTGTTGAGGTACCGATGGCACTGACTATCGAAGAGCTGTGGGATGTAGTAAATACTTCTGAAAAGACCGGTAAGCATTGTATGATGATGGAGAATGTGAATTACTCTCGTGACGAACTCATGTTTTTAAATATGTGCCGCCAAGGTGCGATAGGGGAGTTGCTTCACGCAGAAGCAGCCTACATACATGAGCTCCGTTGGCAGATGGATGAGGTTGAAAGAGGAACGGGATCTTGGAGAACGTATCACTATGCACATCGAAATGGAAATTTGTATCCGACTCATGGCTTAGGACCTGTAGCTCAATACATGAATTTGGGTAGAGGTGAAGATCAATTCAAACGGTTAACTTCATTTTCAACACCGGCTAGAGGTCGAAAGATGTATGCGGAGAAAAATTATCCCGAAGATCATAAGTGGAATGCTCTTGATTTTAAAGGAGGAGATTTAAATACCTCGCTGATTAAAACCCATTTGGGCCGCACCATCATGGTTCAATGGGATGAAACTTCGCCGAGACCTTATACCCGACACAATTTGATTCAGGGTACCAAGGGTATCTTGGCCGGATTCCCAACTAGAGCCGCCTTTGACGGGGGTTTCGAAGGCATAAGTGAGGACCATCACCGTTGGATTCAAGGAGAAAATCTTGAGAAGCTTTACGAAAAATACGATCATCCGTTATATAAGCGATTAAATTCTGCGGCAGCCGGTAGCGGACATGGCGGAATGGACGGTATCATGATGTACCGAATCGTAGAATGTCTTCGCAGGGGGTTACCGCTCGATCAAAACGTTTACGAAGGAGCGTTGTGGAGCAGTGTTACAGAGCTTAGCCAACGATCCGTAGCTAGTGATGGAATGCCTCAAGATTTCGTAGACTTTACCCGCGGCGATTGGAAGATCACTGAGCCTCTTGCTATAGTAGATTAAAGGACGACGAAATAAAGTATCCGGCAAGTACGATGATCAATCCTGCAATTCCTTGTAGCAGTGTCGCAAAGGTGTGGTAACGATAGGCTTCTTTGACACTTAGATTCCCCAACTGAGAGACAATCCAGAAATAGGAATCATTGGCATGTGATACGGTCATTGAACCAATTCCAACTGCGATAACCACCCAAGTTTTACCCAAATTAGAGTCTAGACCCAAAGTTGAAAGCATCGGGAATACCATCGCCGAAGCGGTAATAATTGCGACCGTAGAAGAGCCTTGAGCGCTCTTTAATAAGGCAGCTATAAAGAATGGGATAAGTAACCCTAGCTCAGGGTACAATAAGTGTTCGGCTACAAATTCAGCTACAGAAAGTCTGCTAATCACTAGGCCTAGAGTGCCTCCCATCGCAGTAATCAATAAGATTGGTGCTGCCGTTTGTATTCCTTTATTAACTACCTCACTTAAGAAGGATGGAGCTTTAGAGAAACGACCTAGCCTAAACGAAAGCAGCATCCCAGCGCCGAGAGCCAGGGTAGGATCAATTTTGAAATTCTCTGAAAAGCTACTCAGTCCAATGAGTAGTAGCGGAATAAATATGGGAGCAATTGCCAACTTTAACGAAGGCAATTCTTCTTCATTTTCTTCCTTTGTTTCGGGAATTTGTACTTCTAGAGAAACTCGTTTTGAAACGCGATAAGCGAAGGCTGCTCCCACCAGCATAAGTAGAAAGGCTACTGACCCACCCATTATAATCAATAGTCCTAAATCATTTAATTCTAGGTTTGCAGCTGCCGCGAGGGGACCCGGTGTAGGGGGGATCAGAACGTGCGTTGCGAAAAGGCCGGTTGAAAGGGCTATGGTAAGTGCCAAAAGGGGGATGCCTGATTTCTGTGAGAGGCGCTTATTTAAAGAGGACAAGATCACAAACGCCGAGTCGCAGAATACTGGGATTGAGACTAGATATCCAATCATTGCTACTGTATAGGGAAGGGGTAAGAATGATAGCCTTGAAAGCATCGCTGTGGCGATTTTTTTAGTCGCTCCTGAATGCTCTAGTGCAACACCAATGATTGAACCAAATACGATGAGTAGGCCTATACTTTTCACGGTCTTGCTGAACCCTTCACTGAGTAGCGGGCCAATTTCTTGCGGATTTACTCCTGTCGTAAGGGCCAAAAACAAGCTAGCTAGAAGCAAGACCAAAAAGGCAGGCCATTTGAGCTTAGAGGTTCCGTAGATGATAAATGCTAACGCTGCAAGTAGTGATAGTAGTGCAGTAATCATGATTTTCTAGCGGTTTGATAGAGTCTAAACACCCTTTCTGCTGTTGATGTTAAAAGAGCAGAAGCATTGTTTATGCTTTCTTCAAGGGCACATGGACCTTTCTGAATGCTGAAAATAGAGTTAATCCCAAGGGAATATAGCGGGTCTAAATGCTCACCCATACTACCTGTAAGCACGATTAACGGTTTGTTGTGCTTTTGGGTGAGTTTAGCAACACCGACAGGAAGTTTGCCTTCGATACTTTGACCGTCAATGCGACCCTCGGCAGTTATCACTAAATCGGCCTCTTTAATTTCTGATTCTAAGTTAGAAAGCTCAGCTAGAAGCTCAAATCCTGATATTAATTCGGCACCGAGTAACCCGTGAAGTCCTGCGGCGCATCCTCCAGCAGCACCTGCACCGGGTATCTCTGCAACCGATTTTTGGGTAAGTAATTCAATGTGCTTGCTGAAATTTGCTAGACCTGCTTCTAATTGAGGCTTCATTTCAGGAGTCACTCCTTTTTGTGGTCCGAACACTGCTGTTGCACCTTGTACGCCTAGTAGCGGATTAGTTACATCGCAAGCTACTTTTAATTGAAACTGAGGGATAGCCTCCACGTCGATGTGATCGAGTTCGGTTAAAAATCCTCCTCCTGGTAAGAGCATTTCTCCCTCGGCATTAGAGAATAGGCCTCCAAGTGCAGATAGAATTCCTGTTCCACCATCGTTAGTTGCACTACCACCGATGCCCAAATAAATTTCTTCGGCTCCTGCATCGAGTGCGTGTCTGATTTGTAGCCCAGTGCCGTAGGTAGACGCCATCATTGGGTTTCGATGTTTGGGCTCAATTTGAGCCAGACCTGAGGCTTGAGAAAGTTCAATCCATGCGGTTTTGCGATTAGCAAATCGAAAATAGGGAGCCTTTATAGAACGTCCCATAGCATCTATAGTACTTGTGATTACGAGATCTCCATCAAATAGATTTTGAAGAAGATCGAGTGCACCTTCACCTCCGTCTGAAAACGGAAGTTGCTTTACGATAACCTCAGAGTTGACAGATTGAATCCCGTTCGAGATAGCCTGTGCTACTTCTCTAGCGCTAAGACTCTCTTTGAAAGAATCTGGAACAACCAGTATTTGCATGCTTAGTTGACTCCTGGTTGTTTGATTTCAAAGCCTTCTTTGTCTTTGGCCTCTTGAACCATCCCTCTAACTTTCGCGAGTAACCCTTTTGCGTCGTAAATCACTCCGTTACTAATGGTGTATTTTACCCCACCAGCACGAACCACTTCGTTGTCTTTAGTTAATCGTACGGCTCCGGTACCATAGAGTACCTTAAAGTTTTTAAGTGGATTTTCTTCGACAATTACAAAGTCGGCTTGTTTGCCAACTTCTACGCTTCCGACTTGATCGGCAATACCCAATGCCTCTGCCCCGTTGAGGGTGGCCGAACGAATCACTTCGAGCGGATGAAACCCTGCCTCACGAAGCAACTCTAGCTCTCTGATGTAAGCGAACCCATAGAGTTGAAAAATGAATCCTGAATCTGATCCGGTAGTAACGCGTCCGCCTCGATTCTTGTATTCATTCACAAAGGTCATCCAAAGTTTGAAGTTACGCTTCCAGGTAATTTCTTGTTCGGTACCCCAGTCATGCCAGTATGAACCGTGAGAAATCATTGAAGGCTGGTAGAATCTCCAAAGCGATGGAAGGGTGTATTCTTCATGCCATTCAGCTCTTCGAGCGCGTTGAAGATCACGATTTGCTTCGTAAATATTAAAGGTTGGGTCTAGGGTAAAATCAAGATCAATTAACTCATTCATCACCGCGTTCCAGTGATCTGAATAGGGCTGTGCAGCCTGTTCCCAAAGCTTACCTGCCTCTTCAAATCGGTGTTGTTCATTCTGATAGTTGTAATCGAGCGGATAATCTTGCACCGTACGATCTTCAAATAGCGCCTCTGGCAAACCGTACCAGTGCTCCATCGAAGTTAGGCCGGCACGTGCTGAATGAAGTACATTCCATCGAGCTACACTCATTTGAGCATGGTGGCAAGCAGAGCCTAAGCCTAATCGCTTATTTTCTCTAAGAGCAGCATCCATGATGGCCGGGTCTGCTCCAAAGAACTTGATCCCATCAGCCCCATTCTTAGCATTTTGACGCACCCATTCGCGAGCCTCATCAGGTGTGGTGATTTCGTCTCCGCCTTGACCAAAGCCAGTGTAGGCAAAAATTCGAGGAGCGATGATTTCATTTTTCTCAGCGCGTCGCTTTAAGTCAAGAGTGTATTCAAGACCGCGTCCACTAGGTTCTCTAACGGTAGTTACCCCATGAGCCAACCAAAGGCTAAATACGTAGTCCCAGTCAGCTCCTTGAGCGTTTCCGCCAATGTGCCCGTGCATATCGATGAATCCGGGTAGTAAGTACATGCCTGTGGCGTCTAATTCTCGACCTCCTGGCTTGAGCTGAGGACGTCTTTTAGGGTTGATCGCTATGTTCGGATATCCTACCACACTCACCTCAGTAATCTTGTCATTTTCTACCACTACATCTACGGGGCCAATAGGTGGCGCTCCATTACCGTTTATAAGCGTTACCCCTCGAATGATGAGTTGTTTAAAAGGGCCCTCGGCCAACTGACTTTCTTGAGCGAAAGAAATAGCGCAACTAAAAAGCGCCAATAGAAGTAGTTTTTTCATGGTTATAAGATGAAGTCGGTGTTTAAGAAATTACTTTCATTGCTGTCTAAGATATCACGAACGGTCTGTTTATTGATGTCGTTTTCTTTGAAAGCTAGAAAGGTTCGAATAGAGAATGCTCTGAGGGCATCTTTTACACTTAAGGTGGCCTGTCCCGAATCTTTTCGGCCAGTGAACGGATAAATATCTGGTCCTCGTTGACAAGCTGAATTTAGATTCACTCGACAAACCAGATTCGCCAAGATGTCAATCAGACGAGCGAGCTTGGTGTGGTGTCGCCCGAAAATACTTACCTGCTGACCGTAATCAGACTCAGCCATATCGTTGAGAGGATGCTCAATCGAATCAAAGGAGACGACAGGTACAATCGGGCCAAATTGCTCTTCCTTATAAACTCTCATGTCTTTGGTTACTGGGTAAAGTACTGCTGGCCAAATAAAATTATCGCTCACTTGTCCTCCTTTTTTATTCATAATCTTTGCGCCTTTGGCAAGTGCGTCATCGATCAATTCTTGAATGTAGGCCACCTTTCCAGGTTCAGGCAGTGGGGTCAAAAAAGCATTTTTATCCCAAGGGTCTCCAAAAGCAAGCGCATCAACCGCTTCAGTGAATTTACTTAGGAAAGCATCTTTTATCGTTTCTTGCAGGTACAGAATTTTTAATGCCGTACAACGTTGACCGTTGTAACTCAATGTTCCAGAAATACATTCAGCCACCGTTAGATCAAGATCAGCATCTTTTAGAACAATGCCTGGGTTTTTAGCTTCAAGCCCATATACCGTTCTCAGTCGGTTTGCTTTAGGATGTAATTCTTGAAGTGCATTCGCCGAAGTGCTATGGCCGATAAGGGATAATACATCAACCTTACCTGATTTCATAATAGGTGATGCAATCGCTCTACCTCTACCAAACACAATATTTACCACCCCCTTAGGGAAGCTTTCTTTAAAAGCTTCAAGTAGTGGGCTGATCAGTAATACTCCATGTTTAGCGGGTTTGAAAACCGCTGTATTTCCCATGATGATAGCTGGAATCAGTAAGCTAAAGGTTTCATTGAGCGGATAGTTATAGGGCCCTAAACATAAAACCACTCCAATCGGACCTCTGCGAATGTGCGCGAACACCCCTTGATATTTCTCGAATTGACCTGAATCGCGATCAATGTCTTTGTAAGCCTCAATAGTGTCATAGATATAGTCTATGGTGCGGTCGAATTCTTTATAGGCGTCGTTGTGATTCTTGATAATCTCCCACTTCAACAATTCAACGACCTCTTCGCGCTTTTCTTTCATTTTTTCGACAAAGCGCGTCATACATTCGATGCGGTCTTTCACCTTCATGGTTGGCCAAACCCCTTTGCCTTGATCATACGCTGTATAGGCAGCATCTAGTGCTTCAAGGGCTTCTTTTTCTCCTAGGTTAGGAACTGAGCCTACACGAGTTTTTTGGTAGGAAGCTCCTGAGGTTTTACTTAAGGTTGAGTAGACATCTTGGATTTCTCCTGTCCATGGTTTGATTTCTCCATCGACCAAATAACTTCGATGTTCAAGGGGTTGGATTTCTGGTATCATTCTGTAGGTAATGCTTTAATAAATTGAGGTGCTTTACGCACTTTAGTAGCCTGTTCGAAGGCATAGGCTATGCTGATGAGTTTGGCTTCTTCGAATTTACCAGCGAAGAAACTAACCCCAACAGGTAGTTCTCCAACAAAACCTGCCGGTACGGTAATGTTTGGATATCCGGATTGTGCCGCAGGGCTTGAACTTCCCATACCAAAGTGATCACCATTAATCACATCGATTGTCCAGGCTGGCCCTCCAGTTACCCCCATAATGGCATCAAGCTCATTCGTCGCAAGTGCGTTGTCAACGGCTGCTCTTGCATTTGAGGTTACCTTTTCAAGAGCCTCAAGGTATTCGGGTTCTGTTAGATCTCCTTTTTCGGCCGCTTGAAGAAGGTGTTCTTGCTGAAAAAACGGCATTTCAGTAGCTGCATTTTCTTCGTTAAAGGCAATCAAATCATCGATGCTTTGAATAGGGCTGTCTGGTCTCGAGGCGAAATAGGCATTGAGGCCCGCTTTGTACTCGTACAACATGAGTTCGTATCCTGAGCGGCCAATGGCTCTGCGCTCGGGTAATTCGATATCCATAACTACGGTAGCCCCTGCTTTTTCTAGTGCTTTCATAACCGATTCGAGTACGATATCCACTCTCTCATGGTTGCCGAAGGTGCCTTTCATAATTCCGATGCGCTTTCCTCGAAGTGCGTTATCGTCTAGAAATTGAGTATAGTCTGTGCCTACAAAGGTTTCGCTTGCTAATGTTTTCTCGTCTGCTTGGTCGACTCCGGTCATTGCAGATAGAAGTGCTGCTGCGTCGGCTACGGTTCTAGCCATTGGGCCTGCGGTATCTTGTGTTTCTGAGATCGGGATAATACCGTCACGACTGACTAGACCGACAGTTGGTTTAATGCCAACCACTCCGTTAGTAGATGAAGGGCATACCACTGAACCATTGGTTTCTGTGCCAATTGCAAGGGTTGCGAAATTCGCTGAAACGGCTGCTCCTGAGCCTGAACTTGAACCGCAAGGGCTGCGATCGAGTACGTAAGGGTTTCGGGTTTGTCCGCCGCGACCTGACCATCCGCTTGAGGATCGGCTAGATCTAAAGTTGGCCCATTCTGATAGGTTGGTTTTTCCCAAGATGATTGCTCCCGCTTCGCGAAGTTGTTTGACTACAAAAGCATCGTTTGGGGCAGGCCCATGCGTGAGGGCTAAAGACCCCGCTGTGGTGAGCATTTTATCTCCTGTATCGATATTGTCTTTAATTACTACTGGAATCCCGTGGAGCGGCCCACGAATCTTGCCACTAGCTCTTTCAGCATCCAATTCTGCAGCGATTTGAAGTGCGTCAGGATTGATTTCAATAATACTATGTACGCCTCCTTCTGATTGATCGAGAAGGGCGATTCGCTCCAGATAAGCCGAGACAAGTTCGACAGCCGTAAGCGTGCCAGACTGCATCTGAATCTGTAATTCAGTGACTGTGGCTTCTTCAAAAGCGAAGGAATTGGACTCGTTCGTGGGGTTACAACTGAACAATAACCCAATAACAATGGCAATCAAAAAGTTCTTCATAGGTCTTTCAATTAGGCCTAAGAAGGTAATAAAAATCAGTGTAAGAGCATGTTAATTTGGAATGATCTCAAAAACAAATGGGCTTTCGTCATCAGTCTGGTCTATACCATCGCTGACATGCACCCTCCAATAATAAGTAGTGTTTGGATTGGTAGGTACCCATCTGTCGTTTTTCCCTTCTTGGTCAAAGATTCTAGGGTTTTCAAAAGATTCATCGGTGTCGATTTCAATGACAAACGATAGACTTTTAAGGAGGTCGGCGGTATCTACTGGGCCATCTTCGTCGAAGAAGTCCCATTTGAGGTAAGCATCGCTGTTTCCAGAGATGATTTCACCGTTTGGCGGATTTGTCTTTATAATGGTCGGAGCAATATTCTGAGATTCCTCGTCTAACGGTTCTTCAACCACTTCGTCTACGTTGATAATCTCTCCAATCTGTAATCGGTGGGTCTGTAAACTATTTGATTTGAATACTCCATTCACGGCACTTACGAACCAATTCATTTCGGTGTTGGCGGGTAGGTCAAGTCGTACCGAATTCGTTTCGACTACCGTATCTAAGATGGATTGCCGAGTTACATCTGTAGATTGAAGCGATACAATGTAGTAATCGGTATTTAATGGTGCTTCCCAAGAAAATAGTACAGGTATTTGACCTGAGGTCACTTCATCGATCACTAAACCATCTTGGGGTTCAATCAGCGAAAAGCTCTCTGGGGCTTCACCGGGTAACTGAGTGGTACAGCTAAACAGTAGCCCAGTCAAGGTGAGACTAGCTATTTTCTTTTTCATAGCCACAAATTAGCAAAGTCTTCTTAATTCGGAGTGGTTTTAAATGAAAAGACTTGACTTTCGGTGCGACTTTGCCCGTCAAAAGCTTCGATTTTCCAAAAATATTCGGTGCTTGGAGAGAGTTGAATCTGGTATTCTGAAGAGCGTAGACCGGTTATAGTTGTGAGGTTTGAGCTTAAGTATTCACTGTTGGCAATAATCAGTTCGTAAACTAAGTCGTCTAGGTCAGCATCATAACTACTCCACCTGAGTGTGATCGTGTCAAGTTCAACCGACACGGTTTGACCTTGCTCGGGGTAAATTGCAACTGGGGGTGCTGGTGCAGTATTGGTAAAAGCAGCAGCACTTAGGTAGAAGGTAAATCGATCGAGACTTCTCGATTTATAGATGTAGTTGAGCGCGGTAATTGTCCATTCATAATAATGTCCTCTATCTAAGAGTATTTCATGTGAGGTTGACTCAATATTCTCGATAAGGATCACTTCTTCAGTAGTTAAGTTTTTTATTTCAAGAGTGTAGAATAGGGCTTCTGCTGTTTCTTGCCATTCAAAGAGCACAGTCGCCTTGTCACCAACTACCTGCCCTACCTCGCAGGGAGTGGCATCTTCAGGTATTAGTAAGGTAGGTGCTTCAGGAGCTACCCCAGGCAGTTCGGTCTTGCACCCCAAAAGTAGCGCGAGGCTAATGAATAGTGTTATAGAGTGAAGGCTTTTCATTAATTTTTAATCACCTTTACTTGATTTGAAAGCGTTTCACCGGTGATCTCTAAAAGATAAACTCCGGGTAGATATAGACTTAAATCATACTCTATCACCCTGTTGTTGGGTATAATTAGGGATTGATTGTAAAGTAATTGGCCTTGAAGATTTCTGACTCTTAATTGTGCATTTTGGTCAAGCCCACCCAAGTATAATTGAATAGGCCCTGTTGTTGGGTTCGGGTACACAATTACCTTCTCAGACACAAAGATCTCTTCGAAATAACTGCCTTGACAATCTAAGTCGGTACTTACCCCTAACCTATTTAAGCCCGGTTCTAGCGGTAATTCAATACGATTCTTTGTGGTCTCAATTTCTGTGTTGTTCAGGTTGATTCGATAGGGACCATCACCCCATAGATTTAATGAAACCACCCCTCTTGATAGATCTTTTATTGCTTCGACTTCGAGGGTCTCGGGCTCTTCTACTTTCACCTCATAACACTGGCGATATTCAGGAAACTCCACCACACTTATGCATAGGCTATAAGTGCCTGTGGCTAGATTATCGAACTGCCCCTGATAATTAGTAGTACTATCTAGTACTAAAGTCGTAGAACTCCCTGTAAACTCCACACGATAATTGAAATTTAAATTCAATGCTTTTACGCTGATTACTCCGTCGGTTTGCCCAACACAGCTATTCGATAAGGTTTCTACGACGAAAGTATCTGGTTCTAATGCAAAAACCTTACAGCCTTTATTGTCTACCACAGCACCCTCTGGTGTACTCGGACATTCATCATAGGCATCAACTACTCCATCTCCATCGGAGTCGATTTCGTAGCCATTCATAATGAGCGGTAGAAACCCGCGATGAATACGAATGTTAGCCGTCGCCGTTTCTGTAAGTGGCCCGAAACTCGTGTTCATAATTCTAACCGCTGTTTTATTCACCGTACCACTCGGCACCGAGGTGTTCTTTTGAGCTACCATCGGGAAGGTTAGGAATAGTAGGAGGGTTAGGAGGCGGGTCATTGTTTGATGAGAATGAAACTAAAACTTGCCGGAGTTGTAACATCTGAGCCATTAGCTGTATTAACTTCTATGGAATTCGTCAGGCATTTTGCATATATAGATGTTGCCCCTGGTGTTGTTAATGTTAATGAGGATGCTGTTATTATTACAATATCATTTGAGTCTACATCTTCAAGAAAACCATAATCTAACGCAGTTAATGTTTTACTTTCTTCCCCTATTGAAATTGAACCTGTTCCGAAAAACATACCTAGGTTAGTTCTTGCATCAGCCTCGGATGTTGCTCCGGTACCTCCTAAACTAATTGGGAGAGTTGATGAAAGAGTGGTAGCGGTGGCAGCGTTACCGGATGTGTTTTGATTACCGTCTTGATTTACCCCTGGCAGATTGATATCTGTTGTTCCATCGAAGCTAACCCCTCCAATATTTATTGCGGTCTCTAGGGCGGTAGCGGTGGCAGCGTTACCGGATGTATTTTGATTACCGTCTTGATTTACCCCTGGCAGATTGATATCTGTTGTTCC
>Ga0209654_1000109_pt1 | contig 86537 bp, 115 predicted proteins | sample SaaInl1SG_22_DNA_FD_184646 | JGI IMG/M metagenome (GOLD analysis project Ga0209654, IMG submission 184646) | Marine microbial communities from expanding oxygen minimum zones in the Saanich Inlet - ESP_161SG_22_DNA (SPAdes) (version 2) | ecosystem: Environmental > Aquatic > Marine > Intertidal... | reverse complement strand
TATGCGGAGGCATACAGATAAGATTAGTAACAGCACCATCTTCATCTTCTTGCTCAACAAACACATAACCATCATGCTCTATAGTAATGATAACATCACTATGAACACCACTCTCATCTAATAGAGTTGTAACAGTTCTATCATACTCAAACTCATTAGTAAACATCACATATTACTCAACAAGTAAATGACGAGTGCAGTAAGAAAGACGTATGGTGCTATTAACCAACCGAGACGTATAGCAGATGTAATGACCATGACTGATACGCCTATCATAAACCCTACTATAATGAGTGTCTGTAATACATCCCACATATTATATACTAGTTCAAGTTCCATTAGTATTCCTTTCATAGAAACGATACAGACGCACATAATATGCAAACTGTAAAGGATAATCAGTAGGAGAAGGAAGACATATAGAACTATCTTTCGCCCACTCTAAAAAAGACTTCACTTCATTATTGTCACTCATCGTAATCACCATAATCCGTAATTCGTACTCACCGTAATCCGCTAAGAGGATACGGCAGGCGGTCCGCTAAACGCTCAAACACTGGTCCTAAGGGTTCTCAGAAACACTGGTCCTTAGTGGTATAGCGAATGGTCCAGTATCTCTCAAACGAAACGCACGGTCCATCAGTTCGACTTCTGCCGCCCACTGGAGGTCCGCTAAGGTCTCGTCAGGTAACTCAGTCATTATATCAAATAACTGGTCCTTAGTCAACCCCTCTTCGAAAAGTTTTTTAATCATTGATTTCCTCCACGGTTACTCGGTACATCTTGCCTTGTGTGTCTTCTACTTCGATTGTCTTAGTAGTAGAGAGCATGTAACCTTCTTCAGGATGTAAGTCCCACGCAGTAGACCCTACGTTCTTAATGAGGCTGTTATAGTTGCTTAATGCATCAGTCTTTAATGCTTTACCAATTGCTAATGCAATGTAATCACAATAAGCAAGTTTGATTGGCTTCCATGGTCGAGACATTACGTCTATGATTTCACTTGTATTCATAATATATCCTATTTAATTGTTAATGTAAGGTGTGTTCCAGTTACCGACATTGATGTCCATGTAGTATGCAGTGTCGAAGTAATCAATCATCGCATCACTGTTATCATAGTAGAGGTCGCCTTTCATTGCGGCAATCAACTCTTTATAGAACTTAGCGATAGTAGTCTCACCGACTTTCTCTGCCCAGTCCTGACAATGGTAAGTGTTCACTTGAAGGTGGTCACCTACTTGATAAGGTTCTTGACCACGCATCTCTGCATACTGGTCATTGTGCTTCTGAGCGGCACCCAACAAGTCAAGCGCACCTGATTTGATATTCACAACAAGACTGCTATGATGACGGACACCGATAGTGCCTTTCATGTTGTACTTCTTCAGCACTGCTTTAATAGCAGGAGCGAGTTGTTTCTTTCTTTCTTGGTTCATGTACGCCATAATGTAGTTCCTTTATCAATTATTACATTACTAATATACGAAATAATACCGAGACTGTCAAGGGTTTATTTGGTTTATTTTGGAGGAAAACCAAATTAATTTCGTATAACCTCATCACTTACACATATAGTATACGCTAAGAGGAACACACTGTCAAGGACTATTTTGGTAAAACACTGGTCCTAAGAGGAGGCAGTCTCAGTCTTCTTTCTCTTATGTCTTGGCACGAATGGTTTCTTTCTCTCTTTCAGTTTGTCTGCGAAGCCCATAAAGTTTGTTTCGTGTAAGTGTTTGTACGCCTTGTAGATTGCATTTGCCATATAGTATAGATTTAATTAAACATTAGATTAAGACATTATCATCTCAACATCTGTAATATAACACATTGTCAAGGGAATGTCAAGGGATTTCTGTTAAAATTTTGTTAAGGAAATGTTAAAGTATGGACAGATTATGGACGTCCAGGCGTTGTCCTTTGTCCATGGAGGCGAGTAGAAACCCCTTGACTGCCGAGGCGTTATGTGGTATAATAGAGGTCCGCTATGTTCCGCTCAGGCGTGTGGCGGAAGGTCCGGGTGCCTGCGACTTTAGATTACTAAGGAGGAAGGCGGTAATGGACGAATAGGCTTTATATAGGGCTTTCTAAAACCCCCTTATTTTACGGATATAAATAGCGGATTAGAAGGTACGTTGCACACCTATTACTAGTCCTACTATCTCTTCTCCATTGTATATCTCTAATGCAGGTGCTACATATACTCCACTCTCATGTGTATAACGTATGAATGGCATCATATCGTACTGTGTATAGTTCGTTGTTATCCCTATCTCTATGTTATCTGTTATATCATATGATGCATAAGGACTTACTCTCTCTTCACTGTTATAGTATGCGCCTATATTGTAATTGTTATGTTGATATGTAAAAAAAGGATGCAAAGAGTTATAGTCCCCTTGCATCCCTAGATGTAATGATAGTGCTAGTCCGTATTCTAATAGCAATGTACATATTCCTTCTTATATACTGTTTTGCTATTATTTATAGTTCTGTTACAAACGCAAGAATACTCTCTTCTTTAATTAATGCTAACTCTACTCCATCAATGGTTACAGGCTTTGCTTCACTCCATATAGGATATACCATTGTGTTTTCTTTAGCGTCTTTACAATCTTTGCCTACTGCTAATATTTTTGCAGGTTTCATACCTGTCTCTGTATCTACTGTAAGGATGATTGTACTCTCTTTCTTTGGTGCTTTCGCTTGCTTGATTAGTATGTAATCTTGCGTTGGTTGTATTCTCATAGTTTATTCACTGTGTTATATAGTTAATGATTGTATGCTGATATACATTACATATAGCATCGTTATTGCGAGAACACCTATCAATGCATTCTCTGTACAAGTAGTCATAATTCCTCCTTCAAGGATTATCGTTTTAGAAACTCTGGGATTTCAGTTAGAAAGTCTTGTCCGTTCTCTGTAACAGGTGGTGTAGCATCATAGAGTTCGTTCCATGCAATGTTCTCTTGCTTTGTCTTTACTTTAGGATGCATCTCTTTATCGTTGTAGATATCACCTGCAAGTGATTGTATCTGTTCTACAATGTGTGTAATATCAACAAAGTTGTCTTCTGACGGACGTGCGTATTTCATTCGATGAGCAACGATTGCTAAATCTCTCATTGCGTTTACTTTGTCAAATAATTGCTGAATGGTGTGTTGCATAATACGTCTCCTATGCTATTTAAGTTTACTTACATCTACTCTCTTTTTGATGTGCAGATTGCCTGCGATAACTTCAAAGTCTAGTGTGTCTCCTTCTTTCCATCCTGTTGCTGTGATAATATCTTCTGGGAATGTCAGTATGATATCTCCATCGATGTTCTCATTGAAGAGGTCTTCATACTTGTATGTCCCCATGTTTTTTGCAGGTCTCTGAAATGCTTGTGTGCCTTGCTTTTCGACTGCTCTTGCATTCTCTTCTGCGCTTGTCTGCTTTGTTGTTATGTCAGCGACTTCAGGTGCTACTGCATCGTTTAAATCGATTGCTCCTGTGAGTTCAATCTTCTCTGCAATCAACTTCTCTTTCTGCGCTTCTAGTTCGCCCATGACGCCACCGCTTCCGCCCAAATCTCTCTGGTTCTTCATGCCGTTGATTGTCATGTTAATCTGATTGAGTGCTTGATTGACGATACGCAATCGTGCTTGAATGTTGTGCTGTTGCGCCCTATGTATTTGATTATCCATCTATCTATAACTCTCTTTTAGTTTGTCATCTACCCAGGATTCCTTCTTCTCTAAGGACCAGTCTTTTAGATAATCGTTCTCTCTATCAAACAACTGTATAGCCTCATCTTTCGATAGTAGCCTTGTGCTGTTGCGTAGAATGGTTTCATCTAAGAACAACTGAGAGGTCTCTTCGACTTCGTTACATGTAACGCAATCTAGGTGGTCTTCAACTGTCATCCCCTCTTGCAATGGGATAAGATAAGAGTGTTCGAATTGTGAGATAGTCTTTACAAGTACATATTTCTCTGCCATAACAAAGTTCTCCTGTTTTTAATACATTTACATTATAACACTATTCAGGTGTCTTGTCAACAGGTTCTTCGATTTCCCGTTTGACTTGCTCTTCATAGTATACAATGATTGCTTGTTGTTGCTGAATATAGCGTCTGAGTTCTGCTAGATTTAGCGCCATTGCTTCATATGAACGTACAGGAGTAGCATAGAACACCCACGGCTGCCCATGTTCTTTCTCATACTTCTCAATGAATTCTGCAAAGTTTTCTTCAGTTACGACATACCATTGCACATCATTCAATGATAGTGGTTTGGGTGCCGCTTGAATGGGGATGTTTCTTTGAACGTACTCTGTCTGTGTGATTATCTGTGTCTCAGGTCTGAGAACAGAACAACCACTAGTTACCGTCAATACTGTCAGTAGCGACAGGAGGACGGCTGAGTTTTTCAAGGTCGTCAAATACTTGTGATGTACCATCGTTTATTCTCTTTTCAATTAGACCGGGTTTTCTTAATGACAAGCGTGATAAGTCGTGTCTCTGTAACTTAGAAATCAACTCTTCTTTATATGCTGTCGCCTCTTGCAAGTCTACGTTTAACTGCATTATGGTCTCTTGTAGCAATTGACTGTCTGCTTGCATTTGATTGATTGTTGCTTGATTAGTCTCATTAGCAACGACTAGTTTCGTGTTATTCTCACGCAACTGTGCAATCGTGTTCTGTGTTGTCTCATAATAATATTTGGCACCATATGCGGCAGAACCGATGATACCCACTATAATTATGATTGCGTAAATTCTTAACATATCTTTACCATTTCTCCTGTCGCTGTATCTTCGAAAAGAACATTCGTCCAGTCTATCGGGTCACTCCAATTCATATTTAGTGCGTATCTAATGCCTGAACTTGGTACTCCTGCTGAATGCCAGTTGTGACCATTAAATATAATTAACCTATTCTTCTTTGGAGAAACTCTTGTTTTTAAAGTTAGTTCTTTTGGGTTTTCATCGATATCTTCTATATCCCAAACTTGGTCATATAAAAATGTATCGCCATCACTATCATTCACATAATACAATGCACTTAATAACCCAGGTGCTGTACTGTCAATATGAGGTCCGCCGTGAATGTTTTCAACCCATTCAATATCTGGCGGTCCAACCTTATTGAACTTAGCAGACACAAATACTCTATCGCCTAGATGTTCTTTTATCTTATCTGCGACATATTCTGTTACAATTTTTTCATGTTCTGTTTCATCAATAATGCATTGAAATTGTTCTTTATCATAATGAACACCATCTACCCAACCAAACTCTTTTGGACTTCCGCCATATGGTATTTTATCCCATTTGAGAGTATTCATCAAGTTTTCAATCTCATCTGCTTTATCAGACGACAGAAGGTTATCAATTACAATATAATCCATTATGCTTTCTTTCTAAATTCGCCATCTATTACAGTATATGTATCTGTTGTCTTTACCGTACCTGTACAACGTGTGTAAGTGCGACCACCATCGATAGCACCCATATCAACAGCACGAAAATCATGTCTATGCTGTGAGTAGTGTAAATTACCTTCTGCATCTTCTGCAAACACAAAATCAAGTTCTTCGATATAGTCTGCATCACAAATCATAAAACAATCACGCAGAAAATCGTGGTAGATACCAAAGTATTTATTACCGAATTCTGGATGTGGTGTATCTCTATAGAAGATATCCACCGGCACAGTATCGTTCTTCAATGAAGATGTAACGACATACTTTACGGGTGTTTCATCTTTCTCTGTATAGTGTTGTTCGACTTTATCGACTTCAATCAATGGTTCATGCTTAATATTCATAATTTACCTTTTACTCTTAATATATATGTTGTTTATAATCCAAGCAAACCCCAACCGTGATTTGCTATTGCATTTGTTATGATAGCAAGGCAAGTAACAATGTGAAGCACCACCCACCCAGTACGAATAATTGCAACTCTGTCAGCCTTACGGTCATCGTCATATGCTTTTTCTCCTATCGCTTTGCACCAAAGTTCCCACATATACTAATCCCATAGTCCTCTGTAGTATTTACCGAACAGTTTAAAGCCTCTATCCATGCGTGTCTCTAACTTACGCAATCCTTCAATATCGAACCTTGTTTTGCTGTTAGGGTCTTGTCTCATCTCATAAAGTTCATAGTCTTCCATGTCACCATTTTCATCTGCGAATAAACGCAACTGTGCAGGACCTATACCTACGCTTTCAATTTGCGAATAGAGTTCATCACTGTCATCATAGAACTTCTCTTCGTAGTCACTGTTCAATGATGCAAATGCAAATATCATCTCATCTAAGACCCAATCCCAACGCTTGAAATGAGTATCATCAGTGCCGTACTCATCTTTCTTTGACGGACGTAACTCTTCAGGTACATCTTCTGGTTCAATATATGGTGACCCATGCTTTGTGTCTTTCAACTGTCTAAGCATAGGTTCAATAATTAACGCAAGTGTACAGTCCATAGACCATGTGTCATACTTATGTATTTCAACTTCTACTTTACGTTCACTATCATCGCTATACGGACCAAGATATACCTTCATCGTCTTCTCGCTTTATCACTATGGGATTGCCTGAGTAAGTCTGTGCTACTTTTTCAGCGTCTTCCCGATTATAGAACTTCTTTAATTCACCCTCATCATTTGTCACATATGCATACTTATCTTCGTCTGGGAATTCTACCCGTATGACATACATAGCATTCTCCTGAATTGTGATGCTGTATATTTATCTGCTAATATACACCATTTTTACTTAAAAGTCAAGGGATTTACCAAATAAATTTGGTGTCCTTAAAAAGAAAAAAGGGACACTTGAATGTCCCTTATTCTTAAATGCAGTCTTGTGTTTCTAGTAACCGTCTTATGTATTCATTACATACATTGTCACTTCGAAACCGAATCTCATCTCTGTTGCTGTTGGTGTTGTCCACATGAAATATCTCCTATTAAAATATAGCGAAATTGCTATATTAATATCTTATATGGATACCCTATCAAAAGCAATAGAGAAAATCATTAATCTTTTCTAAGCATTAACTCTTTTGCTTCTTCATGGTAACCCAGAATATGTAGTTGATGTGCCGCTCTTGCACGACCTGCGCTTTCAGTAACCGTAATGCATACTGTTAGTGCGCCTACAAGAAACTTACTAATTCCCTTGAATATGGCAGGTAGTGGGTTTCTGAATGTTGGTTGTCTAAATGCTACAGCCATTATACCCACCCTCTTAGATTTTTATTCTCTTCAGCGTTCTTTACACTAGAGTGTGCAATGTCATAAATTTCACCACGATGAATACCCATGTCACTGAGTTCGTAATCTGAAAGTGCTGAGAGTTGAGAGATAGTCGCTTTGATATCGCTTCTGCGCTTCATCTCTTTGCGAATGTTTTTAAACCAGCCCGCAATGTCTGGCAAGCCAATATTGACCCTTGTTAATGTAGTCATTACATTAATCCCTTCTGTATGTTGTATGATATGTAAATATAAAAGCGGCAGGGCGTCTGTCCTACCGCTACTACTTATATTGCATTTTACAGAAAAGAGGCAAATTACTTATGCTAAAACGGAATGTCCGTTATGCTTTTTTGTCACAAATAGGTGTAATCTCACCATCTTCAGCAACATGAATAATACCTTGCCGCTCTAGCATATCGAGTGTCTTTTCAACACCATCAACCATTGCGCCCTTCTTACCCTCATAGATGCCATGTAAATGCGCCCCAAGGATTAGAAAAATAGTTACAACTTCGTACCAACCGAATTCCATAATATCTCGTTTCGTTAATTGTTTACCAGTCTGTGCTTAACACATCGTAACGGTCTTTTACCCAAGTATAGGGGACCTTAAGTTTCTCTGCAATGTTCAGTAAGTCTGCTTCTTCGACTTTCTTTGTCATTGCTTCGTATAACTCTTCATCAATGTCTTGTATGACTGCGCCTACTTTACTCATAATTTACTCACTTTTCTGTACGAGACAATCCCCGTACATTATTAATATAATGCTTTTTAACCCAAATGTCAAGGGTTAATTTCACTTTTTCCAAAGTTTATTCCATATTTTCTCAAAAAACAGTGCGACATTTATGGCACCAATAGCAATCTCAATAGCAACGATGTTGCCGATGTGTTTTATGCTATTCCATATCTTCGTCAAAGTCGTAGTTACCTTGTCGAATGCTATTTTGAAAACGTTGGTTTTCTTTGCGCTTTTTTGCTTTGCGCTCAGTTTTGTGTGTTTTGAATGGGAGTTCTTCATCTAATGAAAAATTGTTTTTTTGGTTAGTCTTCTTTTGACTACGCTGAGAATGCACTCTCATAACGCATATGCCTCATCTCTGTTACTTATTGATAGGGGTGAATTAAACTGTCTTTGTACGTTTCTGTTTAGTGACTTTCTCTTCACTAAATCGACCTCTATTGACAGTTTCAGAATAATAGAAGGTCGCAGTCGAGTTTAAACCTTCGTAGTCATCACTTTGACCAGTCCAGTTCATCTCTAACGTTTCTTGTAGTTCGGGAACCCAAACTTTTATCCAGGTGCGAGGTTCAATCTGACGAACCTCACCCGCATATTTCGTACCATCGTGCAGAACGGTACATAATCTGTCTTCTAAGTTTTCCAATTTATTCTCTCTTTTTAAGTATTGGATGTTATCTTTATTTATCCGTTTAGAAATCCTGAATTGATTCCATCATAATCTTCATCTTGTGCTTCACAAAATAATTGAGAAGACCAGAACGAGGGGGAACCTCATAGTTCTCAAACGTATTGAAAATATCTTCAACGATTTTCTGTGGCGTCTTCGTCAAGTCAATGAGTTGTTCATTACGCTTGAAGTTACGCAACATGTCTTCGTCACAGAAACCTTCTGGGTCAGCGTCAATCCATGCTTCTAGTTTCTTCTTTGAGACAGGACGTTGACGGTCGCCTACTACGAATACATCATCTTTCGACAAGAAGTTAGGAATGCCATCACCTCTGTCACCTTTGATAATGTGTTCACGCAGATATGCCATAGGGTCATCGTGTCGTAACCAACGCTTCATAATAGGTGAGTATTGGTCAACGTTGGGATAACGCTGTAGTTGCATGAAGTCTTTATCACCAGACAGTACAAGAACCTTCTCGTAACCGTGATACTTTCGTGCTAGTGCGCCGATGATATCATCTGCTTCTGCACCTTGAATGTTAATCACTTTGTATGGGAAGTTCTCTGCAATCTCATCTCGGATAACACCGAGTGTATCGAACACTGCATGCCAATCAATCTCAGACTTTTCTCTGGACTTCTTGCGACCTGCTTTGTAGTAAGGGAAAATCTCTTTGCGCCAGTAGTGTCGATTATCACAACAGATTACTAGTTCGCCATACTTCTCTTTATACTTCGAACGGTATGACCGCAGTGAGTTCAACACCATGTGTCGAATAAGGTTAGGTTCAATCTCTACATTTGTATGATTGCCTAACTGCATCATCAAGTTTGAAATCATCACCTGGTTTAAATCTACTAAAATCATCTTATTTGCCTTTTATCATTCATTACATTATGTATATTATCACAGGTGGCAGGCATTGTCAAGGACTAAATTGCAAAAAACCAAATAAACCACATCAACCACCAGAAGATTTTGACAGCGACAATCGCACCAAGTACGATGCCGCCTATTGCCAATATCTCTTTCATTACTTTATCACTCTTAGTAGGATTGTCTCTTCATTCAATCGACCATTCAATGCGCTATCTTTTGCATTGATTTCACTCATCAATTTTCGTAGTACAATCTTACCACCAGTCAGGCATCGCTGTAGAACCTCATCAGGTTTGCGGAGTTTCTTCTTCACAGAAGTCTTCACCTCAAAATTCTGAATTGTTGTACCTTTCACAGTCAACCCACCTCTATCGACAGCATCATACACACCCAATGTTCGATACTTCGTATTGAACACCCAGAGTTGCATCGCACCCACAATCTGTTCAGGATGCACACTCTGTAGTTTGTAATCAGCATCAGACTTGCGATACTTCACCTTCTCTACAACTTTGTGTACAGGCTTCGCTTTAGTCTTACGAGGTTTGCGTGTTGCTTTCTGATTGCCAATCCAACGTTCTAGGTCATCACAGATACTACGCATGAATTGTGCAAACCGTTTCAGCGTTGCTTTTTTGAAGTGTGAATAACCCTCTACAAGTTGCTCATCTTTACCTTCAACTGCTTCTTCTAACTCTTGCGCTTCAGGAGCATAGAAGCCTAGCATAGTCTTAGCAATCATGCCTTTGACTTGATTTTTCTGAAGATACTTGAAGCAATCAAACTTGCCCTTATAACCAGCATTCGCAAACTCTTCGATTGCGTCTTCAATCCCTTCAGATTGCTTCGCCGCGGTCTCTTTCATACGTTGTTGAATGCTGATAACAGGTGCTTTAGGTGTATCGTCTTCTTCAGGTTCGATGTTCTCTTTGCCTCGTTTAACAATCTCTGCTAAACGCTTCTTAAAGAAATCATCTGCATTAGCGCCGTATTCTTGCCGTACAAGCCCGTTATTTCTCATCTTACACAATGATACAATAGTCGAGCCTATACACCAGTCAGGCGCTTTCTTAACAGCCGTAATGATATCACTATCATACTTCTCAAGTTTGAGGTAAGCAACTAATGTCTTCTTACCATCTGCCTTGTCATAAAAGTAGTTGTACCAATTTAGAGCGGTACCTACTTTTGATTTGAATTCAATCTCAGACAATTGGTGTTGGTCGTTCCATGTAGGTTCGGGACCCATCGTCTGAGTATCGATGTCTAGTTTGCGTTTTGCCATATCTAAACGTTCTCCTTAGTTACAGATATATCCTACATGGTTCGAACCAAGTTGTCAAGGGTTATGCCGACATAATTTCAACATTCTCCAAAGTATCTAGGCGAAAACTGCGCCAGCCTTTGTTCTCTAAATCCCAGACAGCCAATGCGTCTGTGTTCACTTTACGTTCTGCTTTCTCTTCGCCTTCTGTTACTTCGATGGCAGGAAGATAGTCAGGAATGAGTGTACAGTTCAGTACACGTTTGTCACCGTTCTTCTTCGTAAATGTTACGTTAGCAATGTTTGCTTGAAGGGTGCTTTTTAGTTCATCGTAGTTCATAATTTACCTCACTTTTAGTTAAACATTATTTTTGACATACTCGCTGAGGGCTTCATACCCACCAACTCGTTCTTTGTTGCCGTGTTCATCTTCGACAATTACCATAGGCATTGTATTAGAGTGACCATAGAATTGAATTGCTTCAATCAATGCGTCACGTTCAATATCACGCCCTAGTTTGATTTCATTGTATGGTAGACTATGCGTATCAAGCAGTGTTTTTGCTCTTGTGCAATAACCACACAAATCTTTAGAATATACTGTAAAATGCATATTAGTTCCTTACGCTATGCGTTGTTTTAAGTTCAAGTGTTACATGGGTGCCTGGGTCTTCATTGAAAAATGCTTTGTAATGCATACCTTGATACATATACGTCACATTATACCCAGTAATTTCTTTCACCTTCTGATACTGAGGTACATCATCGCAAATGGTACGTTTGATTGTACCACCTCTTCGATTTGCAGTACCTTTCGCAACATTCGAACCTACAATTACACCTAGACCAGTCATTACATCTTTACCCGTACCGCCACCAAACTGATTGCCAATAAGACCACCAATAATTGCGCCAGCGATTGCGTCACCGTCACCCTTAATTGCGCCAGAAACACCATCGTTCCATTTGCCTTGCTCTTCTTTGACATACACAGTTCGACATACTTGGTCTGTACCGATGTATTCTTTCGCCCAAATGTACTGGGCAACTTTACTTACAATAGGCGCTTGAACGGTATCTTGCGCCATCGCTTTTTGAGTAGCGAAAATTGATAGACCCGCAATTGCGGCGATTGTTAGAAATTGTTTCATCATAATATTATACCTTTCCCATTACTTCTTTAATTACTACACGATTGAATTGAGTTTCTTTACCACCATGCCATGTTGATACGACATGACGTTTAGGAGTTGCTTTCATAAGAAAACAATCACCCGTAGTTAGTTCAAAATCACTTTTAGAGAAGAACGAACCTAGGTTGCCTTCTCGTGTTGCAATATTATATATGTAACTATCATAATTAGGAACATATTTTTTCTGAACCAATTTCACAAAAAACTCGCTACGTTTGCGAACAACACCAAACCACTCAGAAGATGAAGTCTCTTTTGACTGTTCTTCTTTCGCCGCTTCACGCTCATCTACAATTTTCTTCTGATTTGGTAGGGTTGCGAGAAATGCAACTTGTGGAAGGGTAATGTCGCCCTTATTGATAATCTCAATAGTAGAACGACCGAAGTCACCTTTGAGATTTTCTTTTGCCCATTCAATCAACTCTACCGCTTCAACAAAATAACCTTGATACACCTCAGAGAACTCAGATGCATCAAGGTTTAATAGTTGTTGTTGAATGATAGAGGCTGTTGATGGTTTGTCAACAGTCGCCTCTTTCTTAGAGACAAACCCATTGTTTTCAATCACGCCGATAGCGCAAGTTACTACATTTACAACAGAGTATTTCGTCACGTTCTTCATAATTTATCTCTCAATCATTATTACAGTACAAATATACATCAAAAGAATGAGAATGTCAAGGATTATTTTGGTTTATTTTGGTATTATTGCAGTTCAACCAACAATTCTGCAATTAATTTTTACTTCTTAGTGCATCCCACTCTTCAGGTGTTGCATCATCAATCGAATTTCGTACATTGATTGTAGCATCAATCGGTGATGTTGTCAGAGTGATATTTTCGCTTGTAGTTGAGATATCAGCACCACCATAAGTTACAGTAATGTCGCCAGGATACATGCTAAATGAACCTGATGTAGTGTAATCGGCAGTGGTTGAAGTACCCGGAAAGTCAATCACTTCATTGTCAAACAAATCGGGTTGTTCTTCATCAGTACCAAAGTCTAGTGAATGGTCGGGTTCTGAACCTTCATACCGCTCATCTTCCCAAGTGTCATATGCAATCACATCTTTGACATAACTGAAGCCTGTCGCCCGAAGAAAATCCCCAAACTTCTCACACATATCAGTCAGAGTTTCTTCACGGGTTGAGAATTCAATCTTCACTTCAGTGTCTTCACCATGCTCATCAACCGTCCATGCTGAAAACGTATAAGTTGTTTTTGGAATTTCGTACATAATTTATTACCTTCTTTAGTTGCTCATTTGTGATATATCAGTTGCTTGTTCTTTACTGATAATCGGTACTGCATTGCTCTTATGCATCGTAGCAACACCTTTGATAAGAGTGCCTGTGTACTTAGGACTTTCTTTTCTAGGTGCGAAACCAGCAATATTGTTACTACAAGAGGGATATTCTGGTGTCTCTCTACGATACGGTTCTTTTGGTTCATATAGTGTGAAGTCTTTTGTCTTCGACTTCACAGGTTTTGAGAATAAACCATACTTCTTCTCAAAATCACGTTGACGCTTTTCATCTGCTTGCGCCTGTAAACGTTGTCGCTTTTTATACGCAGGTGTACTCATATTAACTCTTGCCCAACAAGAAGTTTAATACTTTTTCAGGTGTGCTTTCAACATATGGGTCTTCATCTGTTGCATCAAAATCTTCAACGCCCAAATATGTAAATACACCATTGTCGATAACTGCTGAATAACGCCATGAGCGAAACCCAAAACCGATATCTGATTTGCTTACTAGCATACCAACAGCATCAGTAAATTCACCATTACCATCAGGAAGAACTTTGACGTTTTTCAAACCTAAACAATCCGCCCAAGCATTCATTACAAATGCATCATTGACAGAAATACAGTATACGTCATCAACACCACAATTTGTCATTGCTTTGTGCAGTTCTTCAAAACCTGGAACTTGTAGTGATGTACAAGTTGGCGTAAATGCGCCAGGTAATGAAAAGATAACGACTTTCTTACCATTAAACAATTCATCAGAAGTTGTATTAAACCACTCACCATCAAAAGAACAACCATCTGCACCAGGTGTAACATCACCTCTACGTTGTTTGAACGTTACTAATGGTGCTATGTCACCAACCTTGATTATTTTATCATTAACACTCATATCAAGCATCTATGTCTCCTGTTTTTCAATAATTTTATCTAGTTTTGCAATAATAATCTTTAGAAGGTCTTCTACACTTTCGTCACCTTTTGGTTGTGATTGTATATCAGAAGTCTCCCAAAATTTTTCACTCTTTTCTAAAGGAGTGTGCTTCGCTTTCGGTACCATCTTACTCATTGACGTAACCTAGTTTTTTAAAATTATTTTTAACAACATCAAGTCTGAACAAATAGTTCATGGAGTTACTACCTGGGTCGCCACCGCAAACAATACGAAAGTATTGCTCTTCTCTAATCATCTTTTTCAAGTTCTTAGTTGCGATTACATAAAGCCCCTTTCGACCGTCAGGTTCATGCACTTTGTACAAATACGCATCTGCTTGAGAAACCTCAATACCAGACGGTTTACCTCGACATTCGAATTCTACACCCACATTACCAGTTCTTTGACAAGAGAAATCTTCTTTCACTTCGATAGTAATACTCTTACCACCTTGTGTTTTCATCATCAAGTCATACTTATTATCATCGTTGTCATGCACAAAGGTCATCTTTGCTTTCTCAACAAGAAAATTCGCTACTTGCTTTTCTGTCGCTTGTGCGATAGGTAAGTCTTTGTCAAAGTCATAGTTGGGTGAATACATTACAAAACCTTTTAGGGAAAAAAGGGTGCCCGAAGGCACCCAGTTTACCATTTCAACATTTACTTACGAAAAGTCTACGCCTGCTTGAAAAGCCGCGGCGACAATCGCTTTTGAAGGTGTACCGATACGATACGATACTTCAGTTGAACCACTCACGCGGTTGCTGTACACACAGTAACCTTCTGAACGCAAGTCATACACACGCTTGCTCACATTTGCTACAGGCATGTTAAAACGCTTCGCCGCTTGTTTAGCAGTGAAAGTTTCACCTTTCTGTAGTGCATTCAAAAGTTTAGTCGTTTGTGGAGTTTTTACGAATTGTCCGTTTTTTGCTCTAGTCATATTAATCTACCTTTAATTTTGATTGCTTCATTTCACTTAGTCATCAAGGTGCAATCGTTACCTCAATCTTGTTACCCATTATACACGAATTATTTCGTTTGTCAAGGGTTATTTTGGTTTTTCTCATTGGCGGGCTTGAGAGGATTCGAACCTCTGACCCCTTGTTTCGTAGACAAGTATTCTATCCGCTGAACTACAAGCCCGAGAAAAATATTGGCGTCCCCGGCAGGACTCGAACCTGCAACCTACTGCTTAGAAGGCAGTTGTTCTATCCAGTTGAACTACGGAGACAATGACTGTTTTCATTTAACCTGTTATTAAGTTATAAATATCTTTCCAGTTGTTGACCCGTGTTGGCACGTTCTCACTGCCTTCGAACCCAGTTGGGATTACACGCTTTGTTTCATACTTCGCATTGAAAGTGTGACCCATAAGAATTGCATCTAAGCCCAAGTTCTGACCTACCATTGCATTCTCATACTTATCTTCTACCCAATAACATTCGGTATCTTTATAAGGAGCCAGTGCTTCATCTTTGTCTGCACCAGTGTCTAAGTAGATAAACTTTTCGAACACACTATCACCGAACAATTCACGCAAGTTCTTTGTACGCAAGTGTTGTGAATAGTCATCGTTACTTAGACTTGTAATGCAGTGGAAGATATAACCATGGTCTTCGTGTAGTTTCTTAACATACTTAATTGCATCACGCAGAGGTGGCAACTTTCGAATCCATGCACTTTCATTAAACATGCGAATAAGACGCTTCATCTCAACTCGTGGCATGTCGTATTTAATGTCCATTTCGTAGACATTTTCTTCTTTCACAATATACCCATGACGTTGCATCCAATAATCGAATGCATATTCCCAATCTAAGAGAACGCCATCGGCATCTGTGAGTATCACTTTTTCTTTCTTCATAATGTATATCTCTTTCTAATTACTCTACAAATATAACCTATTTTTAGGTAAAAGTCAAGGGATTTCTCAACTTTTTTTGGTAATTAGTCACTTTTTTTGGTTGATTTACGTTTTTTTGTCGCAAGTTTCTGTTCTTCAGCCTCTTGCGCCTTGATACGTTCTGCCTGTAATTTTGCAAATGTATTAAGACGTTCTATTGCTTCGTCTGCATCTAACCAGATATCTTTGCCGTCTAAGACAGTTTCGATTTCTTTATCAGTCAGGAAACCTTCGTATTCTGTTTTGAGTAGATTTTCTGACCACTTGCGGTCGTGCATAATCCCATCAAACAATTCGCCACCTTTACCATACATGAATGTAGAGTAGTTGTGAAACATGAATACAGAGTGTTCGCTGATTTCAAAACTGTCTGCCGCTAGAAAGATTAAAGTTGCCGCAGACATGCAAGCACCCTCAACAGACGTAACTACCTTTGCTTCTGTTTCTTTCAACACACGCATAAACTGAATAGCAGTGAACAAATCGCCGCCAGGTGAGTTGATGTGAATTTTGATTACATCATTAGGCGAAGCCATTCGAATGTTTTCAAAAACCTCAGTGTACTCATCAGGACTTTCAATCTCTCCTGTTAGATATAACGTATGAAGATTGATAGCAGGTTTAATTGAATAACCTTTAATACTATCACCTAATTGTAAAATGTCTTTCATAGGAGATTTCCTGTTTTTATTATACACTGACAACTATTTTCCTTGCCCTCGATATTTTTTATAACCACGCTTTTTCGATTTATTCATCGAACTTTTTTTGATATTCCCATTACCTTGAGACGTTCTTTTACCGTTCGTGTTTGAACGTGCGAATAGAGATGCGCCAAGTGCCGCCATGTTACCCCCTAAATTTTGATATCAGTGAAATGTTTATTCAGAACCTCAAGTTGGTCCATGTATGTCGCAATCTCATCAAGTTCTTTTTCGATAGAATCCATGATTTGCGGATGTTCACCAACCCCTACTGGGTTGTTCAAATAGACTTCGACATTCATCTTGTGCTTGTCGATGTGTGCTTGTGCGTGTGCTTTCAACGCTTCAATCATTTGTTTTCTCATTTTAATCTCCATATTAATCATAATTATATATTTGGTCGGAGTACAAGGATTCGAACCTTGGACCTCTTGGTCCCAAACCAAGCGCACTACCAGGCTGTGCTATACTCCGTTGTGTGTAGCCTAACAGCGTACTCACCTTTCGGCTTTGGGTGTTACAGGGTTTCTGGTTTGCTACACTCTACTACAAACCCTTTTTCGAACTTCTCATCTCAACACCCCTAGTATCTCCAATCATTCCGCACGGTCTTATTGACGCCGCCGCTCTAGTTTGACTGAAACTAGTCTGAGTGCTTTCAGTTGTACTTCCCTCTGCACGGATGCTGAGAAAAGAAGTTTCTAATAGGTGATAAACACGCCCCCCGCCCCGGCTGCCTACCTCTGCTTTGTCCTACTTGTGGGAAGTTTTACAAAGCCTTACCTGGTGAAAGCGGAGCGTGATGCTCTATTATAAACAACGCTTTCACTCTCTTGTGCGAATTATTTAGTAGCCCACATACTCATCCCGAAACATGCCTACAACATCATCATCAGACATTACAAACCCCTCAAGGTCATCATCAAGCAACATGCTTTCAGGTTCCGCAGAAGAAGACATATCAGAGACGCAGGTCTTACACACATGCATGCCTTGCATCTTTACTAGATTTGCTTCTTCATAACAGTTTTCACAGATATCAATCATATATTCACTCTCTTTCATCATTTATCTTACTAGACAAATATACACTATTATTTTGTATTTGTCAAGGGTTATTTTGGTTATTTTCAAATAAATTTTGCATGATATAATCATCAGCAATTTGAAACAACATCGCATCAACTTGGGACATTATACTAATTTCTGACCCCTTTGTCAAGGCATTTTTATCGATTTTTGAAATAAATTCTAAGTCGCAAAAGGGGATTTTTGCTTTGAGACCATCACCAGCACTGGTGACATGAGGTAAGAGTTTCGCACGACTGACAATTGCAGATGCATCAACGTCAACAATGAGAAGAAAATCAAAAGTGTCTGGTAAAGAACGTCCATCAGAAGACCCTAACGTATTTGTGAGTTTGATTTCAGAAGTAGCATGACCCTTCTTAGGGTTGCCCTTCGATGTAGTTAATGAGTTCGTACAGAACTTTGTTTCAATGCGTATGTCTTCAAATTGATGGTCCTGACCAATATTGTCTACCCATTCAACTTTGCCATCTGACATACGAGAGATTGCACTCTCAATCAATCGTGCTTTGAGAAAGCGGAGTTGACGTTCATTCAACTGCGACCCCAAATCATTTACCATTGAGAAGAACGCTTCCCAGTTTACAACTTCGCCAAGTCTTTGCGCTAAAGCCGCTGTCATTTGCCCACCCACCTCTTTTAGATTGTTTCAGATAATTTTAATGAATAAAATCTGTTAATGCATCATAGAAGAAATCATAGTTCTCCTGAATTTCTTCTAGTTCTGCTTCTGTGGCAGGTTCGCCATCAATAAGTGCTTCTGATACATATGCATCACAGAACTTAGGGTAGTCAGACATATCAATGCCTTCAATGTTAGTCACTTCAACTTTTGTAAAGTCAATCATAATATATTCCTTCTTTAGTTATATTCAAAGTAGTTATCAACGAGAACTTCGAAACATTCATATAGATAACTGCTTGCATAGTAAGCACTCAGTTCGAGGTTCAAATCAGCATCAACAAAGTCCCAATTGATACCACCTGAATTGTTGATATTCTCAGGATTAGTCACTGCGGCGTTGAACGCTTCGATTACGTCATTCTTAATCATTGCACCGTTATTCATCATCATGTTTTCTCTTTCTCACTGTCTATACTTATAATATAATGCTTATTACTGTAAATGTCAAGGGTTATTTAGGTGAAATTTGGTATAAATCGCAGTTATTTTTGATTTTTCTGGGTGCTTATGAATCCATTGACCTGTTGATGGGTTAAAGTGCTTTTTGAAGAAGTTGTCCATCTTTCGATTACCAGTTTTGAAGTCTGGGTCAATCAACAGACACTTCTCATCAAACTCAGCATCAGACATGATACTATTGTTATCAAATTCGTATGCATATGCCGCAACACTCAATTGAATTCTTAGTCTGATTTGCTTTTCTTTTTCTGAACCCCAGGTCAATCAACCCTCCCTAATCAGTGTAACAACTAGGGACAGCACTTGCATCCCAAACCCATTGACGGTGAGTAGCATCACCAACAACGACAACATCATCATCGCCAACTTCAGACATAACACGGTCGTCCATCCAGCGGTGATAGTAAGCAGGCGAACCAAAGACTTGCCGTGCCCGTTGATATTGGGATTCAGTCATACCGACATAGTGAACTACACGCATATGAATCCTCCTTTATCAATGCCTACACCTGTAATGTAACACTGTCTGAGGAAAATGTCAAGGGTTAATTTGGATTATTTTCGAAAGAATATTTGCACATCCAATAAGCATCAACCACATCTGAACATGGGTTGTTGTCTGGTTTACAGTCAAGCAAGGCAGAAATATCCACGCCTGTCTCTGCTAAGAAACATTCGTACATGCGTTCTTTCTTCGCATTACCTTTGCCTGTTGCAAACTTTTTGATTGTTGTCGGAGCGGGTGTGTCGAACGGTATCTTGTGATTCCATAGTTTGTGCTTGAGAAGACCCGTATTCTCAGCGATATGAAACACTTGCCCCTTACTGCCCATAGAATAACCTTCTATAGTGACAGACATGGGTGCGTTTAGTCCAATAACATCGCCACCGGCGATTGTGAGTAAATCAAATACCCACTCTGAAATATTGTTGAAACGCTGTTCGCTTGTGTTGAATTCTGGATATGCGTGTCCAGTCACGTTCTGAAATTCGCCTTCGAATTTCTTTGTCTTTGTCAGATAATGTATTTTACAATTATCGAAAGACCAGTCTGCACCCTTGTGAATGCAGACTGCTGGTGAAGTCATAGAGTAGTCAATTCCAATGTGTATCATAATTAGTCCATATTATTGTTATATGAACTATTTATGAATGTTAGAAATCGTCTTCTTCGTCTAAATCTTCGTCATCTTCGTACCACTTGTTCAAATCATCTGCTTGTTCTTCGATATGCAGTGTTTCACTACCACAGAATAAACAATGAACAATAGGTTCTTTACTTACATATTTTACTTCATATTCTTGACCACAATCCTCGCATAATATTTCTTCTATTTTTAATCCCATTATAGACTTAACCCCTTGAATGTTTCAGTAGAAACATCTTGTTTTACGCCTCCAATCACATATGATGAAATTTCTGTTTCTTGCGGTGCGACTTGCACTGAAGAACCACTAATCCACTTCTGTGTCCAAGGTAGAGGGTTTGCCTGAGACACTTTATAGGGCGACTTGAGACCAACGCTTTGCATACGGCGTGCCCCAATCCATTCGATGTATTCTGATAGTAGTTCTTTATTCAAACCAATCATAGAACCATCTTTAAACAGATACTCTGCCCATTCTTTTTCTTGCTGTACTGCATCAGTAAACATTTTGATGCACTCTTCTTCTGTTTCATTTCTAATCTTCTCAAAATCTGGGTCATCTTTAATGATGTTCTTCAGAATTTGTTGAGTAGATGCTAAATGTAAATTCTCATCACGGGCAATAAACTTAATAATCTTTGCATTGCCTTCCATCTTCTTCAGTTCTGCGAATGCCCAACTACATGCAAATGACACATAGAAACGGACACCCTCAAGAATGTTCACACTCATCATTGACAGGTATAGTGCTTTTTTCAGTTCATACAAGTCTACAGTAATCTTCTTACCGTTGACTGTGTGTGTGCCTTCGCCGAGCAACTGATACCACATAGAACCATCAATCAGACCATCATAATACTTCGAAATGTCTTCTGCACAGTCAGCAATTTCTTGGATGCTTGTAATCTCATCGAATACTTTGCTTGGATTGCTATAGACATTACGAATAATATGTGTGTAACTACGACTATGTATAGTCTCAGAAAATGACCATGTTTCAATCCATGTTTCAAGTTCAGGAATAGATACCACAGGCAAAAACGCCATGTTGGGTGAACGTCCTTGTACACTATCTAGTAGTATCTGTCGCTTCAGATTAGACGTAAAGATGTGACGTTCATGTTCAGTTAGGTCAGCAAAGTCTTTACGGTCTTTGCCCAAATCTACCTCATCTGGTCGCCAGAAGAAACCGAGTTGCTTATCTGTTAGTTTCTCAAATTGAGAATACTTCACTTGGTCATAACGTGCTACGTCTACGCCCTCATCAAAGAACATAGTTTTTTCCAAGTGACTTTTTTTGTTTTCTGTGTTGAATACTGAATATGACATCTTACTTCCTTTTAATTATATTGTGCAACTATCGCAAACTTCGTCATCGATTTCTGGCGTTTGCTCTACTTGCGTGTTCTCTTCTTTAAACTCTAACTCACCTTGACCATCGAAAGTGTTATTATAGTACAATTGCTTGTGACCATATTTGTAGCAAGTAATCAAGTCTGTCATTAGTGCAGACATTGGTACTTTCTCATCTTCATAGTTCATTGGATTATATGAAGTGTTTACTGAAATACCTTGGTCGATATATTTTTGCAAAATTGCAGTCAATTTGATATACCCATCAGGTGACTTCTGGTCCCATAGTAAATCATACTTGTTTTTCAAGTGGTGAATACCAGGAACAACTTGCTTCATAATACCGTCTTTAGATTGCTTCTCTGATACTAGCGCACGAGGCGGTTCGATACCATTTGTTGAGTTGCTAATCTGTGCAGACGTTTCTGCTGGCATCAATGCCATAAGTGTACTGTTACGAATGCCGTGTTCTTTTAGTTCTTCACGCAATCCTGCCCAGTCAACTTTATCTTCATGCTTAATTAGTTCATCTACTGCTTCCTTGTATGTGTCTACTGGAAGTATACCATTAGCATATTTTGTTTGATTTGTCAAGGGGATTTTACCCTTTTCTTTTGCTAAATCAACAGATGCTTTGATGAGGTAGTATGACCAATGTTGCGCCCATTCGTCAACAAGTTCAAACGCACTCTCATCATATTTAACACCATTCTTCGCAAGAAAGTATGCAAAGTTAATGATACCAACACCCAATGGGCGTCTATTCATTGTGCTAATCTCTGCCGCTCTGACAGGATAGTTCTGGTAGTCTAGCAATGCATCTAGCGCACGAACAGCGATTTCACATGTCTTCTGCATTTCTTGTGGTGTCTTAAATGCACCCCAATTGATAGCAGACAACGTACATAGTGAAATTTCACCATTCTCATCAGCAACATCATCAAGCGGATTTGTCGGTAGATTAATCTCACAACAAAGATTTGATTGCTTGATTGGTGCTTGTGCTTCATCAAATGCACTGTGCGTATTTGCGTTATCTACGTTCATAATGTAGATACGACCAGTGTCTTTACGTTCTGAAATTAGCGTACTGAAGTATTCTTGTGCAGGCATAGTCTTCTTCTTAACAGAACGAGAACGTTCATACTTCTCATAGAGTTCTTCAAACTTCTCTTGGTCTGCAAAGAATGCATCATACAAGTCAGGTACTTCATCGGGTGAGAATAGTGTGATATCACCACCAGTAATCAAACGAGTGTACATCAACTTATTCAACTGAAATGCATAGTCCATGTGACGAACACGATTGTTTTCTGTACCCTTGTTGTTCTTCAACACAACGAGGTCTTCAAACTCTAGGTGCCAACCTGGCAGATAGACTGTTGCCGCACCACCACGAACCCCACCTTGCGAACAAGACTTAACTGCCGCTTGAAACAATTTCAAAAACGGAATCAAACCTGTGTGCATAGCATCGCCATTGCGAATAGGTTGACCAATCGCACGAATACGACCTGCATTGATACCAATGCCTGCTTTCTGTGAAATGTAATTAACGATAGATGAAGAAGTCGCATTGATTGACTTCAAACTATCATCGGTTTCAATCAAAACACAAGAAGAGAATTGTCGTGTAGGTGTGCGTAGACCCGCCATGATGGGCGTAGGCAATGACAACTTGAATGTTGATACTGCGTCATAGAAGTCTTTAACCCACTTCAAACGGTCTTCTGTATACGCTGAGAATAGAGTAGCACCAATCATCATATACATGACTTGTGGTGTTTCATAATACTGCTTTGTTACACGATTTTGTACAAGATACTTACCTCGCATTTGCTCCATAGCAACGTATGTAAAATCATTATCACGTTCATGCTTGATGTAAGAACCAAGTTCGTTTAGTTCTTCTTCAGTATAAAGGGTTAAGATTTCGGCATCATACTTACCCTCTGCGACATTGGCTTTGATAACTGTAAGAAAGTCTTCTGGTTCATAACCACCATAGACTTCTTTACGCAATGTGTAGTTGATTAAACGACCAGCAACAGTTTGGTAGTTTGGGGTATCTTCGCTGATTAAATCAGCCGATGCTTTAATTAGTGTCTCTTGGATATCTCTTGTTTCGATACCTTCATAAAATTGAATATGCGACTTCAATTCAATTTCTGAAGCAGATACTCCGTTGATGCCTTCACATGCCCACATAACAACTTTGTGAAATTTGTTTAAATCTAATGGGACTTTTGAACCGTCTCTCTTTACTACCATGATGCCGTTATTCATTTAATTACCTCTTCCTCTATTATATCTTTTTCCAATTTGTAAATTTTGCAGATGCCGAAAGACCGCTATAAGTGTTCTTCTCAATAATCTTCATTAATTGCTCAGAAGTAGCACCAGCGAGAACCATATCGTTAATATCTTTTTGTTCGATGGACTCTGGGAAAAAGCATACACTGAAACCCCTATCTATCGTCTTTTCAATCCTATCTACAATCTCTCTGTTTCGTGGTTCGTTATCAAAAACGAATACTGTATTATTAGTGTCGAAAAGTTCAAAGGGAATATCAGCCCCACCCATCGCAACACAGTTCTCTAAAAAGAGACTGTCGATAGGACCTTCGACTATGATAGTGTTTTTTGTTTTGTCCCAGGTGTTGAGACCATAGACTTTAGGCGTGTCTTCATCGAAACGAACGGTGATATATCTAAGTTTGTTGTTTGCATCTAAACTTCTACCCTGCGCCGCAAAAAGGTTGCCCTTGTCATCAAAATACGGAATAATTATCCGCTCTTCATTGTCTGGAAGATTATCATACTTCGGTGACAATGAAGTTGCCCACTCTTTAAAATTTTCAGTATAGTAGAGACTTTTATATTTTGTCTCTGGTATCATTCTCGTGTTGAGATAGCGAACAGCCTTGTGTTCTACTGGTAAACTATCTATACGGAAAATACCCTCGATGGTTGGAGTTTTGTTGATAAATTTTGGTGCTTTAAAATCAAATAATGTAGTTGGGTCTTTCTTCTCAGATACACGCCCGTGACCTGTTGCACCATCTTTGTACTTTTCAAGTATATACTCTTTGTGCATTTCTGTGTCCATCTGTTTGATGAAGTTACCAACACTCATCGATGAACCGCAGTTATGACAACGGAAATACAACCCACCCTTACGTTCATAGACGTAACCACGTGCCTTAGATTTGTTAGACTGACTGTCGCCACAAATCGGGCATCTAAAATTGTATAGATTGCTATCTTTACGAGAAAATCTGTCAAGTCTAGGTGATACTAACCCGACAAATTTATGGTCAATGTATATGCTCATAGTATATTTTACCCACAAAAAAAGTGTTATATTCAGAATACAAATATAACACCTTTTTGGTCAATTGTCAAGGGAAATCTACTCTTTCTTGGTAATCTTTCCCTCGTTGATTTCTTTCTTCAAAACATCGTATAGATTACGTTGTTCTTTTACTTCTTTGTTTGTCATTATAACAAGATTTTTAATGTCTGTCAAGGCATTTTGTGCTGAACCTGTCATAGCAGATAAATCAATGATTACACGCAATGCCCAAAACCACCAGACAAAGCAAGTGAAGATGGCGACAGAAGCGCCTACGAGCATGAGTATATCCACATGAATTATTTTGAAATGATAAGCACACCAAGCAAATGCAATAAAGATTAGCGGTGAAATAACGCCATATCTTATCCAAATCCTTGCTGACTTGATTATTGCTTCTTCTTTACGCATTAGGGGCTCCGTATTAGTTAATACTACAGCCCACCTTTTAATACAATAGCAATAATGACTGAAACCACACCAGCGATGATGGTGGCTGTAGATGATATTAGTAATTTACTTGTTGATGCTTGAGACTTCTGAATGAGTTCTGCTACATCATCTATTCTCTCTTCGACCTTCCCAAGTCGGGCATCTAGTTGCTCATAGCGCAAAGCGCACATATCCACATGAACTTCCAGATTTTCTTTTTCTAGTTTCGTTGCTTGATTAATTGCCATAGTGAGTTATCCTAAAATTATTTTCGACCGTATCTTAGATACATCATTGCGCCGGTTTGTTGGTCCTGAAGTATAACTGCACTCTTTGGGTTCTTCAAAGCGAATGTTCTGATTTCTTCAAAATTGTCTGCTTCCCCCACATAGTTCTGCCATTTCGTATACTTCTTCTTTCCTAGCCTTGCATTCATAAATGTTGCAGTCGGTACTTTAAATACTCTATTACCTGCAAAATTCATAGGCTTGTCTACCATAGCAACGTCACCTGTTGTAGTAGCGGCGGAAAAATCTTCTTGGAGTTTTTCTTTCGCACAGTATTCTATAAACCATCTTTTAGTATTGTTTTGTTCTACTATTCTATTTAGTTGTTCAGTAAGTTCTTCAACGCTATATTCTTTAATATTTTCACGGTCTTCCTTAATTAAAAATAGTGCCGCGGCAAAGGATACAAGTTTACTTCTACCGAACTGTGTCTTTTCAATAATACGCTTTAGATTGCGAATGACAACGTGAAAAGAAGTGAATGAATTCTTTTCAGCGAGTGTTTTTAAACTACGTCTTTTTCTTAGTGTGTTACCATCTTCGTCAATAATACCAAGTTCATATGCCTTCCATTCATTGAATGGTTGAGACACTAACTTTAGAAATTGATATGTAACAACTGCGTCAAAAACGCCTGTTAAATCTGCCATTTTACAACTCTCTTAATTTCTTAACTATATCAGTATTTATAGTGACATTACTTTCAACAATGTCAATACCGTGTATTCCGTGTACTTTATTTGGCATTAGTTCCAGATAGAGTAAAAATGTTTTTAGTTCACTCCACTGATAACTAGGCAATTTTGCAAATAAAATGCGTATTGCCGCTCTACCAAAGATATTATGCAAGACGATAATATGATTTAATATCAATCGTTCTTTTAACTCACCGTCTTGCTGGTACTTGTTCAACAACCTTCGAATATACTTTATGTGTTTCCAATCACTGTCAAAGGCATTCATACCTTCTTCTTCAGCGTCTGGATTCTCATAATTATTCATAGCGTAGAGAAGTACATTCTTCTCATTCAAATTTTCAAATTTCATTAGTAATCCGTTTTTTCCTCGTATAATATAATATCAAATGCCGCACTTACTTTTGCACCGCTATCGTTTGAATACCCTTTAACTCTAACATCTAAATCTGTTTTCTCGGGTATCATAAGAGGTATTGCAAATTCGTATTGATAATTGTTCTGATAGATATTAGCAACATGCTGAATTCTGAATGGACCTTCGCCACCGATACGACCATAGAATTCTATTTCCATATCTTTGTCTGCCGAAGCAGTAGCGACACCCTTTAACAACAACCCCTTATGATTACGAGGGATTGTTAATATACACATTAATGTTTGTGCTAGTCCAGCGTTAATCTGTGCGATAACTGTCCCAGAAGCCCCACCAGTCCTAATAGTAACGACATTAGCATTACTAGTAGTACCACTAATATAAGCACGATACACTCGCTTAAAAGGTAAAGTGCCTGTTGCGCCCATTGCGATAGTTTCTTCAATCTCATCATAATTATCATCCAAACCAACTACTGTAACACTTAGAACATCGTCTGGTGAAGTACCAACAACAGTTAATACTTGTGCAGTGTCGAATGCGTCCCACGGGTATGTGATAAGACCATTATCCCATACTGTAGCACCACTAGTAGCGATACCAGTTCTTGCACCAAATTTATGAAGATGACGTGCCTTAGGGATACGTCCCAACGCAATCATGCATTTCTCGTCTGAGAGGTATCCTTTAGGCATCTACTTACTTCTTTTTCTTTTTCTTGAATGGTGCAGACATTTTATTTACTGCTTCACCAACATCTTTGGCGGCTTCAGTAGCAACATCTACAGTTTCTTTAACTGGTGTGGTTGTACCTTTACCACCAATCAACTTAATCTTTGCTTCAAGGTCTTTGTGTGATACAAGCAATTCACCTTTTGGTGACTTCCAGCCTTGCGCTGTTGCAACTGCATCTTTTGTTGGGGCTTTTGCCCATTTTGGTAGTGACATAATAGTTCTCCTTTATTTAAAACCTAGTTTCTTTAATTTTGAAATTGTTGCTGAAGCAGAGGTATGATGTACACCGATGCCACCCTTTGCTTCCCACTCTCTTATATTCTTTATATAGTCATCGATTAGAATGTTAGGCGTACCATTCGTTACTGCCCATTTTTGTTTGTCTTCTCTTGCTACTAGATGAACGCCTTTTATGTTCTTCATACCAAGATTTTTCTTCAGCCATTCTTTCTTCTCTGGTTTGCTTGTGGGCATCCTTTTTGATGGAGTTGAAAGTATGTATGGGTTGGATTTTCTGATAAACTTCCATAAAGCCATAGCATCTGGCATTGGTTTTAAATTCGCCCAAAACTTAGGTACCCCTTTCAGAATTTCCCACTTCTTATCTTTGTGATTGTGTTCACCTTTGTCTGTAAATGCGGCAGTTTCGCCTGCATCAGCCAATGCCTTGTTTGCACCATCAATGAAGTTGACAAGAACCATGTCCATATCGCAGTAAATCTGCGGCAGACCGTTGTCACCCTCTGCTTCTTTTAAAAAATCTTTGACTGACTTCACGGTACTATTCCTTAGCGTCTGAAGGATTCTTAATATAATCTCTCATTGAATTCAAAGAATTTGCGCTAACTGCAATCTTATTCGTCCACCAAGAAGGCAAGTCATCTTCTGGTGACATACCTTGAAGTGCTGTAAGAATTTCTTGTGCGTCTTCTGCAATAGTCTTACACTTACGCATTGCTGAAGCAACATCTGTGTGACCATCTTCTGCTAGTTCAGGATTGATGGTTACTTTCTTCTTTGCTTTCTTAGCGTCTTCTTCGTCTTCACCCTTTTCATCACCAGCATTTAGTGACTGTGACTTTTTGATAGCAGTCTTCAAGTTGCCAGCATGTGCTTTCTGCAAATTCACAGAAGAACCTTGCTTGAACGCTTGCTTACCACTTTTACCAACTACAACAGCATCTTCATTGACGGATTCATTCGTCTGTTCTGGTTGTACTGTTGCGTCTGCAGGTGTCGGTGTAGTTTCTTTTTCTACAACAGTTTGCGCCGCTTCTGCTTTCGCCCGTGCCGCTTCTGCTTCTTTCTTACGCATTTCGACATAGGCGTTACCTATGTTTCTCATGCTTTTAAAATCGTTTACGTTTGACATAATTTAATCCTTATTGAATGTACATATTCAATTCAAAAAACTTATTATCTAAGTTTGTGATTTGAACCTGAAGTGCTTTTTTCTGTTCTTTTCCGCCCTTAGTCAACTTCAGAGAATAAGAGTTTGTTTTACCTGTTGATGGTTTCTTTGGACCCATCGCAACTTTCTGGTCGTAATCATCTGGGTCAACCATGAAGCCTCTCTTCGCCGCAATTTCTACTGCATGTTGAATTGCTGAAGAAAATGTTTTGTGCTTGATATCGTACTTATCTTTTGCTTCTGATACAACTTCTTCAACTTGAAATTCTTCGTATGCTGGTTCAACTGATAGTAGACCTTGCTTAGACTTTGGTACTTTTAGTGCTTTGATAGCGAACTGCTTTGCAGTGTACAAGTCTTTTGCATCTTTGTCTTTGTAAATTTCTACTTTCTTACCATTGAACATTGCAATCCAACCAGCAAGTTTTGCTTCATCCATCTTTTCGTGGTAACCTTTACCATCGCAATGTTCGCAACCTTCACCCTTACACTTTGGGCATTCTACTTTTTCTTCTGAGATTACTTCTTCTTTAAGTGCATCGAACTTGTCGCCAAGACCGCCACCAATGCTCAAGTTTGCAACGTAAGCAAATGCGTCCATGATTTTGTGACCATTCCAACCTGCTTTATTTGCAACATCAGAACCTGCATCATAGAACATGTCTTCTAGTTCTTTTGCGTTTTCTGGTGCTTTTGCTCTTCTAAAGAATTTCATTACTTTGCCTGCTTCTTTGTGGAAGTTAGCATCAGTCAATGAATCCCCAAACAAAGTTGCAAGAGACCATTGATACTCAGGAGAACCTTTTTTGAAACCTAATTTTTTCTCAATAACTTTTCGTGTCCAATCAAGAAGCCACTTGTTCATTTTTGGTTGCTCTAGTTCTTCTGCAACAACTTCGCAGTCTTTGCATCCTTCGAAGCCTTCAGTTTTGATATCAGTTTTGATTGTTACAGGATACTCTTTACCACCGAATGTAAACTTCTTTTTGCCTGCTTTTTTAGCGGCAGCCGCGGCAACAACAAAGTCACCTGCGTCTTCGTCTTGTAGACCTTCTGGTAGTTCGAATGCTTCTTCTTGTGGTACGCAATTCGGTACTTCTTTACCGTCTTTGCCTTTCTTCATACCCACTTGAACGTAACCCTTCCAGCATGGGTCATCACCATCTTTTTCAAGTTTTTCGTTCTTCATAGCGCATTTGCCCTCGGCGTGCATCTTACCACACTCTTCGCACATGACTTTCGCTTCCATGATTTCTTCTGCGATGCTTGCCAATGCCTTTGTTAGCGGGTCATTGAACAAGTCTTTATGTTTTTTGAACATTGACATTTTAATACTCCTTGATTTTAATTTTTAAATTGGTCTTACCTTTAATAATTCTATGATATTCATATGCTCTGATATCTAGTGTGTCGCCAGGTGTTAGTGCTACGGGTAACTCATTGTCTCTCTGAAAGCACCAACCAGTGCCTTCAAGTATTGTGATAGTTCTATTGCTTTTATCTCTATGCCATACTAGTTCTTCGATTAGTACGTCACTTGAGAAAGTGCGAATATCACCATCATCTTCATATGGGTTTACCAAAAGTAGTCTCCTCCACCTTCTAATCCTAGTTCTTTAGCATACATCGGCAAACGACATGCCCAATACCCAGGAGTTGTCTTGTCTTTCTTAGTGTCGCATTGATGGCGAGAAGCAAAATTCTTTGCCGCATCTCTGTCGTTAATCTTCGCCTTCAAACCAGACGTATCACCAAAACTGACTTTGACCACATTACCTTTATCATTTTTCACATAAACATAAAATTTCTTAGAACCGCCACGCTTAGGAGAGTTGAGTTCGACATCTGCTTCTTCAGCAACCCAGTCTTCGACTAGGGGAATGTCTAGTGGTACAATCTCACCTTCGTAACGTTCAAAAAGACCAATATTAGTCTCCTCTAGTAAGTATTTATCCAACCCCTCAGTTATGATATTCATGTCTCTCGCAACATCGAATAGTTCATAATACATCTCTGAATGAGGTCTATAGATTTCGTGTAGTGCTAAATCGTTCTCTTTAGCGTAAAAGATTGCTTCTGTTGCCATAATCTTTTTCGCAGTCTTTGCAAGAATACGAGCATCCAGTTTAGAACCAGCCATACGAATAAGTTCAGCCGCATAGTATTCTATGCTGTGCTGTTTACCTTTTTGTTTTGCTTCGTAATCTAGCAATGCTCTTGCCGCTTTTTCATACTTGTTTGTCTGAAACTTAGCAATGATATTTTTAACCCAACGAGGTGCTTCTTCTAGTTCACCTGGCGTTGATTTCTTATATGCTTGTACTAATTCGTCTGTACCTTCTTCATAGGATTCTCTGTAGTATGCATCTTGGCGTTGCTTGTATGCATCATCAACTCCGTCATTATCTCTGTCAACTCCCATTTCTCTTGTCTTTAGAACAGAGGCAGAAGCAGGTGCTTTGTCATAACGTCTTTTATGCATTGCCCGCACTTCAGCATCAGTAACACGCTGAATGTACTCTAGGTCATCCATATACTTCAGTGTAATACGAACATGTGAACGTACTTTTGCGATACTTTCTGCCCATAGAACGAATGCAGGGAACCCTTTGATTTTTACTTCGAACGGAACAAAGCGTACTTGTACTGACATGTATGGGTCATCTTCGAACCCATCACCATCAACGTCACCAATCTGAGGTAGATTGTTTGAAGTGACTTCTGCGATATACTCTTCACGCATATCTTTAAGTTTCTTTGCTTTCTTCTTAGGTTCTGGCACATAACCATACTCTTTGAGTTTCTTGCCCTCTTTATCGTATCCAGGTTTGCCTGCTTTTTCTTTCTTTGAAATAGCAATCGCCGCTCTTTGTGCGGGTGATACTGCACCTTCTCTGATATCGTCTGCATCCATTACATCGATACCAGTCTTCTTCTTAATATACTTGGTTGCTTCGTTCCAGTCAAGCCCTTCTTTTTCTGCAATTGCTTTGACTGCATTTACAATGATTTTACGCATTTGAGGATTGCGTACAAGATTCCAACCAACTTTGATTGCTTCTAGTGCGTCTTCTTCTCTACCCAATTTTGCATAGCGATTGACAAGTTTAGTTGCTCTAACAACGTCCTTAAACTTACCCTCTTCTAGTCCACTATCAATATCGAATGCTTCACCAATATCATCACCAGCAATAACTAGTTCTGGGTCAGGTGTTTTGAAACCCTTCTTACGCATGACTGTCTTAGCGACTAAATCAAGTTCTTTGTTTTTGCTATCCCACTGTAAAACGAATGGCATGTTCACATCAGTCTGCATGTCCTTCAATACTGCTTCAGCATCAGGACCCATCTGTGCAATCTTCTTACCATACTTTGCATATGTCTGTTTGAACAAACGAACAAGTTCAGCGTTTGTGATTTGCTTCTTGTTACGTTCATCATTTACACGGTCCAAAAAGTGTTTTGTAAATTGAATATCAATGCCAACTTTTGAAAACAGTTTATCTGCATACTTTTCAATCGCATCTAAGTGCGCTTTAGTAATCTTCTTGTCATCTGCTTCAGTAACAAACTCTTCAAATAGTTCATCAACACTTGGTTGCGGGTAAGTCCACTCTTCATCAAGTTCTTCGTCAATGTTCCACTCTTCGTCTTTGCTCTTATCGTTGTACATTTTCCACGCTGTAGCATACATGACTTTTTCCCAGTCATCGCCATAGCGTCTTTTGAATTCTGATTTTGTGGCATCTTTCTCTAACCACTTTTCGATTTCTGGGTCTGGCGGAGCGTCTTCTGTGATTTGCTCACCTTCGTTTAGTAGTGCTTCACCAAACATCAACTCAAACATTTCGTTGATTGCGGCAAGTTTCATACCCTTACGAATTTTGTTGAATAGTACACGCTTGTCTGTTGTACCCAATGTATCGGGTACACCTGCAATGAAACCTTTCTGTTTCTTACCATTTTCGTCTACATAGTCATCAAAGTGACCATCTGCCGCAAGTTTGCGTAGAACGGATGCAGACATTGCATCGGCAGTCATACTTTTTGCTTCGTCACTATCTGGGTCTGCACGATTACCAGCAGACTTAATTTCTACACCATTTTCGAATTCGTAGAAACCATGACGACCTTCAACACCATTATACTTGTTGAGTAGTTTATCAAATTCAGCAACACGGTCACCACCAACAACCATAGTTACTCTTGTGTAACCCATGCTGTGTAGTTTTGATACTACATCAAATGTTGTTTTGAGAGATTTATCTGCAACAATGTTCTTTGCATAAGAACGAAACATCTTACGCATAAACTTAACTTTGTCAGTAAATGACAAAGGGTTTTTCTTAGGGTCTTGTGACTGCGATGGAAAAATCTTCAGGTCAGCACCTTGCGCTTTCGCAATACTACTTGCCGCCTTAATCATTTTCTCATGTCCAGTTGTTGGTGGATTAAATCGACCAAATGAAAACACGACTGATTTTTCTTTTGCTTCTTTTATGTCTTTAAACTTTTTCATATGTACTATCCTTTATCGATTTTCACTTTGTCCAATTCTTCGCCGCGGTGAAGTTATTGTACGAGAATGTCAAGCGGTCAACTAATTTGACTGCGCTACCACCGACTTTATCAACTGCGACAAAACCCTCAGGTTCTGTTACTTCGAAACCATTATCTGTACGAGTGAAAGTCTTTGTCATTTGCTGGACACTTTCGAGTTTTCGTACAAGTAAGACTTTTGCTTGAGTAATCAACTGATAAAATGCGAACAGTGCGGCGATTGTTTTTGCACTCTTTTTAACTTGACGTAAATATTCGTCTCTTACTGTTGCTTTGCTTTCTTTCGCCTTGTCCGTCTTAACCTTGTCAATTTGCTTTTGCATGAAGGTCTCAATATATTTATAATAATCAGCCGCGGCAGTCTTAGGGTCTACATACTTTTGTTCTCTAATATTCGAATTGATGAATGTTTTCAACTTTGCACCTGCAAATTGACCTTCCATCGTATCTTGCATTTTAAGCAATGTATTGAAGTCCCTTGAGTTGATACCTCTAAATGCTTTACCCGCTTTTGAAAGTATAACGTCTAGTTCTGTAGTCTCTTTTTTAGTAAGCATTGCTCTACCAGACACATCTTTATACTCTGCGTCTTGGTACCACAAACCAGATACTTTGCCGAATTTAGTTACATCAATGTTGAATGATGCACTCATATCTTGCAACGTTGGACCGCCACTGTATTTCGTATGAATTACAATACCGACTTTTGATTTCTTAATTTCTTTACCTAAGTCACTATCTGAAGGCACTGCATATACGATAGTGTTAGGTTGGAATGTGATTAGTTTCTCGCCATCGATGGTCTCTTTACCAAGGTCGCCTGAGGTAAACATCAAGTCACCTTGATACACATCACCGCCAAGTTTCAACTTAGAAAGATAGTCAAAAGATAGTTTTAGTTTAGTAGACAAATCACCAGAAGTGTCTGCATCAATGTCAGCATGTGACTTATAGACTTTTGGGTTCTTGTTGAAGATACCTTTCTTCGCAACAAAAAACTTATCATCTTCTGGGTCGATACCAAAGAAAACTGCTGGCGCACCGTCCCACTTGACAGTTACGTTTACTTTGGATGAAGCATCACCTCTGAGCATGTCACGCAATGAACGTAAAAAGTTAATTGCCGCACGTCCACCATTGATGCCGTTGTTTATAATTTCATCTTCTAAATGCTCAAGGTGCAAGTTCTTACCTGCTTGTTCATCTAGTTGTTGATATGTTAGAAAACTCTTCATTATTTAACTACCTTCACGTTACGGTTAATACGAGTTTTCTTAACTGCTAGAACACGCAAACCAGGGATTTTAGAACCTTTGCGGGAACTATCATTTCTAATTAAGAAATACACTTCGTAGTTACCTTTCAATTCTCTTGGACTTGTAATGATATGACTGACATCTATTATAACACTTTCTGTGTCTCCGTCAATCTTATATTTGCCAGTAAATGTCTTTTCTAATACTGCACCATTAGGTAGAATGTCAGAACCGAATACGACATTCTTCACTTCTTGTGCGCTTGCTTTTACTGCTAAATTTGGGGTGATTGTAAATACTGAACGTACATTTGGATGTGGTTCTACACGGATATTACCCGCTTTGAGTTCTCTATCGACAATCTTTTTCATCTTGTCGCCGTAGTAAGAATCCGCAGATTCCCACATTTCTGCTTTATCTTTTTTCAGTGATAATGGATATACATTACCATCTGTATCGAATACATTTACATCTGATTTCTTACGACCTTTTGTGTCGCTACCAGCACCCTCTGCACGAACAGCATTTGGGATTGTAAATTTCTTGCTACCAGAAGTGAATACAACATTGAGAGGACCATCTTCTAGTGCATCGTTAATCATTTTGATTAGCGTAAATTCACTATCAAGTCCTGCGCTTGCTTTTCCTTGCTTAGATTTTGGGGCGGCGAAAATGCCGAATGGACCAATGCGTACACCACCGACTGAGGACGAACCAAAGTCTGGGTCATAACTTGCACCAAACTGTGCAAAGTGCATTGCTATTTTATTGAGTAATTCTACTCTGTTGTCGTTGGTAAGAATAGCGAAACGTTTGCCGCTGAGTTTCTTAAAATCTTTGAAGCCGAGTTCCATGCAACCAGCCTGTAGTACGTCAATACTATCAGGACCTTGTGCTTCAGCCATAAATTGTGACAGGGTTTTTGCTACCATTTTTGCACCTCAATATTAAGTGATTTTCAATTATACTTCTTCACTTGTATTTATAAGACGGACAAGGTGCCATCATCTGTCGTATAGAATACGTTTTTGAAGTTAAGAGTGTTCACAAGTTCATTACAACCAGTGCATGGTTTTGCAAGTGCGAATTCTTCTGACTTCAAAATACGCACAACATACAAATCATAATCAGAAAAGTCTTTCAGACCTGAACGAACAATCGCATCTGCTTCAGCATGTAGTAAAAACTGACCAGTACGATATCCAGAACCCAACATAATCGGGTGCGACTTCATTCGATTGACACCCGTTGATACTATTCGTTTCTTATATACGACTGCGGCAGACATACGAATACGCCCACCGTCAATCCCTTCAGTCTTCTTAGCAAGTCGATGAAGGTGTTTGAGAACCCTACTGTGTTTCATATTACAATGCTTCTTGGAAGCACCGCAACGCAAGTTCACCCTCTAATCGGAATGCTTCTTTTTCCCAAGGGCAGTCTTCATATGCTGTAGTGTTAAACGAACCGCTCTTTTTCCAAAGGGTATTACCATGCTTATCTTGGCGCAACTCTCTGCGGGCGTATTGCTTAACGTGTACCATTTCGTGGCAGACTGTAGAAACCAAATCGTACAAACTCAGTTTCTTATCAACTTCAATTTCAAACTCACGGTTAGTATCTTGTTCCATACAGTAACCGTACGCTTTACCCTTCAAGTCTTTCAAGTGAACAAAGACTTCAAGCGTCTGCATTCTTGGCATCAATTCTCTGATACACCATGCAACCGCTTTCTCAACAATCTCTCGCTTCTCTTTAGTAGAACCATAAACAGCAACAGCGTTAGTCATATCAAACCCTCTTATTGAAACAAAACAGACATTTTTTCAAATACAACATTATAAGCATTTACTTCATACTCATATGTATCGAAAAAATCTTCGTCATCTTCGAACCGAGGCGAACCAGAACAATGTTCAAGCCAGCAATTGTCCATCGCTTGCATACCCGCAAGCAAGTCACCTCGACCATGTGCAGTCATTGTAGCAACTGCATTATCGAATGTCAAGGCATTATCTTGGTAGAAATCTGGGATACGAAACATAGTTTTCTCTCTCTTCTGTCAACTTATACACATATTATATGCTGACTAGAGGGCAATGTCAAGGAAAACCTTGGTTCGTAAGTGGTTGATTTTATTGAGGATACCAAAAAAGTTGAATTATTTTGGTAATATGTTGTCGTTTTAGACAAAAAAAAGGGGCGTTGCCCCTTGGAAGAGCAACACCCCTAGGTGTCTATAGATATGCGACCAGGAACCCCACCAGACTGCACTGAAGCAGTTAATCGCTTTTCCAGTTGTAAATACTTAAAGTGTTTGTGCAATATACACCCCAACTCTTCCTATCGCCGATTGATTGCATCTCGGCATTAATTATCGTTTGACACCTAAATTCTTCGCCCACACATATTATACCAGATTATTTATAAGGCATTGTGTCGCTACATAAAATTCAAATGGGTTTTTATTAGGAAATTTTGCTTATCTGAGTTCACAATTTGATATGGGTATGTCCAACTAGATGGGAACATTACTAGTCGCCCAACTTTACTTTCAACCTTAGCACCGAATGTACCAAACTGCAAATAGAAGTCTGGGTCTTCTGATAAGAACCAATACATTGCAAGATAACGTCTTGCTTGTGCAAAGTGTATAATGTCATGCCCCATTTCTTTGAAGTCATTTTCATTTCTGAAATGATACATGTGAATGTCTTCAATACTAGATTGTTCAGGAAATGCCGAACTATCTGGTTGTACTGCTTCAGCATAAACTGGCAGAGTTGCTTCAATGATATTCTTTTGTGTATCAGATATTTTAGTAAAGTCATCTGAACGTTCAATGTTCAATGAAACAAAAGAACCTTGGTCTGTTCTGACTAACTGAAACTCACCTGCACCAGAATACATTTCAATCATTTTTTTACAATACTTTTCGGGTAGTGCTTGGTCCCAGACTTTCACATATCTACCTAATGAGGTATCTGTATTCTCTTCGACTTGAGGAATATCCTCAAACTCAGCATCTACGATGGGTTCTTCTGTTGAGATTGCACCCATCTTTTTACCTGCTACTTTTGTCATATTATCTCCGTTCTTATTCAAAATTCAATTCGCCAAAACTCTTTTTACGTCTATTTATTTGATACTCTGCTTGCCCAAAACTACTGTTATCAAATGCAGGAGTATCTTTCTGTGGTGTGCCTGCACCAGTAATACCATCTTGCGCTTCTTGCTCACAATCATATAAACGCATTTTGCTTCTATCAACACCCACAACAAATCGCTTGTGAATATTGGGGTCGCCGTTTCGGTTCTTCAATTGTTTAATCATAATCTGACCAAGTTCTTCAAGTTCTTCTGTACTAATCAACGCAAGCATTAAGTCTGCGGTGGCTGGTAGACCGAAGGATTCTGAAGTATCTTCAAGCCCTACATCTGAATTAGAATAACCAGAACGAGTTGTTTGTGTTGCAGTAACAACAGGTACATTAAACTCAACAGCAAGACCACGAATTTCTTCTGCGATAGATTTGATGATTGTATATGAGTTTGCTTGTGTATTCTTAACTCTTGCAGATGCACAAATATTTAGATAATCAATGTAGATGATATCTGGTCGAAAGTTCTTCTTCAGATTGAGTTCATTCAACAAGTGACGAAAGTGACCAACGTGTGCAGATGCAGTAGGAAACTCTTTAATTACGAGTTTACCTTGTGTCTTCTTTGCTAGTCTATCAATCTTTCTGTCATACATATCTTTTGACAAAGACTTCAAATCATCGATAGTAACATCAAGCAGGTTTGCATCAATACGTTCTGCAATCTTTTCCTCTGACATCTCCATAGTGATATAGAGAACATTCTTACCTTGCGCTAAATGACCCGCACCACAGTGACACATGAATAGAGATTTACCTACGCCTGTGCCTGCAAGTGCAACATTCAGTGTCTTATTAGTAAGACCACCTTTTGTGATAGTGTTTAGAAGTTCTAAGTCAAAAGCAATGCGTTCTTCTTTACGGTGATAGAAGTCATAACGGTCATCAGATTGTTCAATGAAGTCGTGCCCAATATGACTGTCGAAAGAAACACCAAGAGCATCAGACAAGATTTTAGGGATTGCACCCTTATCATTATCTTTGTCGTTGCCATCCATGATTTGAATACTGTTCATAATCGCATTATAAACAGCACGTTCTTGGCACCAGTCTTCAGTTTTCTCTAGGAGCCATTGAATGTTTTCTTGACTGTCTTCTGTTTCAAGGGCTTCTGATACAACTTTGGTTGCGCTGTCGTATTCGCTTTCGTTAAGTTTCGTTTCACCCAACTGGATGATAACAGCCTCTTTCGTAGGTAGAGAATTAAAGCGGTCAACATAATCAAAAATCTGCGAATAAACGACCTTTTCCATAGCATCTGCAAAATACTCTTCTTTGACGAATGGGAGGACTTTTCTTGCATAGTCTTCATTAATGAATAGATGCTTCAGTATTGTCTGTGTCAGTCTCATTTTCACCTTGCTTATCTTTAAAGTCTTTTTCCATAATGTCTACTAGAATATCACCTAGCAGACGTTCAAAATCTTCAAACTCATCGTCAGGAATATCTTTCCCAACCATGTCTGAAGGTACGGTGAGTATATCATATTCGTACTTCAATGTCAAGGCATCTGCTGGCGCATCTTCAGGAACCATTTCTTTGTATTCCTCTTTAACTGCTACACCGACTTTACCAAACTTGAATATTGTACCTTTAAATTGGGTTTCACCAATAAGTTCAATATGCATCTCATCACCTTCGGCAGAAGGACTAAAAATATAATGTTCTTTTATATCAATCTTACCGCCGTCTTCTTCGCTTTGCGTGTAAATTCTCATAATTGTTCATCCTCAATTGGTTCAAGTGACAACTCTGCAACTTCTTCATCAAGTTCTTCTTCAGATGGTTTGCCATACAAGAATGTCTTACCAACGTGTGCTTCTAACTGTTGCAACACTTCTTCAGTAAAATACTTCTCTGGGTTTTGATTGATAGACTTACCAAACTGCTTTGAACCATCAGGTAGTTCATAGCGTGTCGATACTTTCTTAAAGATACCTGCTTCTTCAGCAAGTTCAAGTAGACCATAATAACGGTTTAGACCTTCATCATATGTCAGTAGAACTTCGACAAGTTTGTTTTCTTTAGTCAAACGTGACTTGTGGTTTGCAACTTTAATGATGTTACCCACAATCTCATTACCATCTTTCTCTTTCTTCTTTGACAAGAACAAGATGTTTGATGCCGCATACTTCAGACCAGACCCACCAGACATTTCTTTCATTGGAACATACGAACCAATAACTGCATATGTGTGATTAGTAATCAGCATTGGTACTTTTGCACGACCAAGTTTCAATGTGAGTGTACGGAAGATACCACGAATTTTTGGTGCCCGTGTCATGTCACGCTTGTCTGAACCACTTTCTGTATCAGTCATCTCTTTGACTGTTGAAAGCATACCAAGACTATCAAGTACAATCAACAAAGGTTGACGGTCTTTCTCATGTTGCTCAAGGTACTTATCAAGTGTCTTCACTGCTTGAGTACCAAACTCTTCGATAGTTGCTACGGGTACCATTGCGATACGCTTTGTATCAATACCACGTTCACTAATCATACTCTTGGTCAAAGCACTTTCGGATTCAAAATAAATCACACCACCATCTGGGTGGTCATTCAGAAATTGCTGTACTGCACCTAGAACAAAGAAAGTTTTGCCAGTTGCACTTTCACCTGCAAAAGCAGTAATCTTATTGTTTGGAATCCCACCAAACAAACTTCCCGATACAAGAGCATTAAGCACATAACTACCAGTATCAATATATCCATCTACATCTCCTGCTACAATTCCATCTTCAACGATACCTGCAAATTCATTGCCAATAGTCTTACCAAGACCTTTTAGAAAATCACTCATATAATATACTCCATTGTTTAAGTTTATTAGTGCAAATATACACTATTTTATTCGATTTGTCAAGGTGTTTCTCAACTTTTTACCAAGGTTTCTTAATTTTAACTTTCTTAAAAGGTTTTGAGATTGCATCACCAGTTTTCTTTGCACCGTCAGCAACTTTGTTTGCTGTCTTAGTAGTCGCTTTTGCGACTGTGTTTACATCTTTCTCAACAGTATTCGCAACTTGATTTGCACCCTTTTCGACTGCTTTTTGTGCTGGCTTTGTATCTACAGAAACACTTACATCAACGTCTACACCAACACCAAGTGCCAGTTTACCATCAATACCAACTGTCGCAACGCCGTCATCCATAGTAGCGCCACCACCTGCTTCTACACCAACTTGTGCGCCAATGCTAACACCTGCGCCTGCTTGTGCGCCGTTACCTGCATCGTCATAAGCACCCGTAGATGCTCCTGCACCAACACTAGCACCAGCGATTGCGCCAGCATGTGCTTCTGCGCCATCTTTACCTACTGTTGCTTCTGCGCCTGCGTATGCGTGTGTTTCTGCACCTGCATGTGCTTCTGTAGTAGAAGTTACGTCACCGACTTTTGAAGTATTAGATACGCCGGCTTCTACACTTGCGCCTGCTTCAACGCCTGCGGATGCTGAGGCATTGCCATCTGATACACCAGCGGATGCTGTTGCGTCTACATGTGTTTCTGCACCAACGTGTGCTTCCTGCTCACCCACAACATTAGTCGTAGATGTATCTTCGCCTGCATGTGCTTCAACACCTGCGCCTGCGCTTACACTGTCTTTGGTTTGTTCTGTACCTGCGGATGCACTTGCGCCTGCATTTTTATTACCTACTTCTTTTTTCATATTATTTTTCCATTTCTCGGATTGCATTATTTACTTGGTCACTTGTCACTACACCTTCACGCAAAAGTTTTTGTCTGTTGGCTTCGTGTTTTAGTGCGATTTCGTCTTTGCTTCCACCGAAGTATGCTACTGCATGACCTTCTTCGATTAGAATGTCTGTTACTTTTTTGTCTTCAATTTCAAAGTCACCTAGAATACGTCCAAACTTACCCTTTGCGTCATACTCTTCAACGACTAAAACTTGCATTGAACTAAGGGGAAGTAAATATTTAAGTTTCTCTTTTGAAGCAAGTCCAAAAAGTTTTTCAACTTTATCTCTTGTTCTACTCTCAGGTGTGTCGATTCCCATAATTCGCACTCGCTCTTTATGTAGCCACACCCCGAAACCAAGGTCAATATCAACATCGACAGTATCGCCGTCAACGACCTTTTTAATTTTAACGTTATATTTGTATTCCAAATCACTGCTCCTTTTTTGCTCTCAATTCAGGATGGTTTCTATCATCCCTAATATCTTGTGTGACGAAATCAAATTCATTATTAATTTTGTTATACTTCACTTCAACGTCAGCATCTTTGACTTTAACTATTTTTTCTTCAACAACATTACCACCAGTGAGAGGCGGTTCTTGTTTAGGCGTTTCTGGTTCTTCTTTTTTTCTCTTAACGTAACCATGATTTGATGCAATCAATAGTAAGACTGCGAGAGGGTCAAATACAAATATCAAAAGAAGAATTACAATTCTTACTGCGTCATCTAATTTTGTTTCTGCGTCATCGCCATAGATTAGTTCTGAGATATATTTAACAGGACCGAATTCTGCTTCAAGTTTTCTGAAGTCAGTTTCAAGTTCAAACTTCTTATCTCTTAATTCTGATACTTGAGTTTCTAGTTGTGCAATCTGTTCTGCATCTACAACTATTGTTCCTATTTCAGTCTGCAACCTTGCGTTTGCTTCCGTAAGCGCACCAACTTCAGAAAGTTGCAACTCACGCAACTTCGCAATTCGACCCCTGGCTTCCGACACAATAAGTCTGGATGCTTCTGTCTCCTTCTCTCTGAATTGTTCAACTCTTCTAGCAGTACCGCTACCATATGAACCATCGACCCTTGCTCCTATTAGTGCCTGCAATTTTCTGATATCATTCTCTTCGATATACTTTTCAAGCAGGTCTAAATTACTTCTTGCTTCTCTAATATATAGATTTTGCTCTTCAATGAGTATTGAATAGCGTTCATTGATTTGCTCAATTTGTTGCGTATTCTGTACAATCTGAGCATTTTGTTTCTCATTGTTTACACTGCCTGCATCTTGCAACAAACTGATACGTTCTTCATTGTCTGTAATTTGTTCATCAATACGAACAATTAAACTCTGATTTTGTTCTGCTTCTGCCGTTTGCTCAATATGTGCTTTACTTAGAAAACCAAAAATACCCATGCTGGTAATCAACATGAGTACAACAACTGCAATTGTTAAATATGATTTCAACCACCAGGCGATATCTTTCCAATTTCGATATAACCATGTTGCTGTGACAAGTTTACCTACTTCAAGTACGGTTCCCATAATAGCAACAGGAATTGCACTTGCCGCAAAAATTGTGACTAGTCCTACGATTGAATAATATGCGGCAACCGCTGATATTGCGATTGCCACTAGAAATACAAGTATTGTCATTTTATCCTCGGGTTAATTCGAGTAACTTATCAATCTGAGACTGAATGGCAGGTCCACGATTTTCCCATTTGATATATTCTTTATCTGCCGTCTTCAATAGTTTTACTAAAAGAGGCATAATAAGTTTCTCTACTTCGGTTAGTTTTTCTTTTACGTTTTCTTCAACCTCTGCTTTGCGCTGTTCGATTTCTGTTGATTGCCCTGCGATTGCATCAAGCAACATATCGATTTTGCCCTCAAGGCGTGTTACACCTTCAGCGGATGAAGTGACTGCTTCAGCAACAGCGTTTGCTGTTTCTGCGTCTTGTTCTACTCTTTTTACCTCACTCTCATCGACTGCGCTAAAACCGAAGTCGTACGGAGTGTCAAGGTATTCTTGTGGTATGTTATTGCTCATGTCCAGAAGTCCTCTAATGATACACCTTGCTTTTCTGCTTTCCAGCCAATCGCTGTGAGAATAGTTTGAAGAGGCTCTGAATATGCCTTTGCAAACTGTGTCTCATAGTCAATATAGTTGTGTAGTTTCAACTCTCTTGGTAGAGAAGATGGGAATGCAATAGTATTTTGCATCGATGGATTTGGTTCTTTCAAATAGCAAAACTTAATCTTCTCACCTTCTTGCACAACTGGATAGCGTCTATTAAGGTTGTTCTTTTTAATCATATCGTTATACACTAAAGCACCACGCACATGCATTGGCGTACCTTTAGTGAATACACTTACACTACTAGTATATTTAGTAAGGTTGTTTACGCCTCGTGGGAAAGAAATGTCTTCGATAGGTAGTTTGAAGAAGTTCTCTTTAAATGTACCAATAAACTCTTGTACGTCTTTCTCAGAACCTTGCATAATAATCTTCAACACTTCTTTAATCTTGTCTCGGCAGACTTCAGGTGTTGACGATTTGACTGCTTCAATGCCCATGATTTTTAGTTTAGGTTCATCATAGCGGACACCTTCAACATCCCATGCATTTAGAATGTAACGCTTCTTTGCAGTCCAGATGCCTCTATCAGCGATAACTTCTCGCTTCATAAACATCTTCTGTTCGAATGCATTTACATACGAAGCAAGGCTTTGATAACTCTTATCAATAAAAGGTTCAATCTTCTGTGAAGCCACTCGGTCAAGGAATGATACCACTTTGTTCGTAAGTTCGTCTTTCGATAAATCATTTCTATCTTTAAACACGCTATCAACCAATCTGTCAAAGCGGATGTATACCGAATCCGTATCGCTTGCAACGACATAATCTTCATTGTCTGTCTCCAATAATTTGTTCATATACTTGTTGATTGCTCTTTCAATCCAACGAATACTGACCTGACCAGATAGCGTAATTGCTTCTGCCATTCTCAAATCATAGTGCCTGAAGTATTGATTGCCAATCGCACCATAAGCAGAGTTCAACTGAATTTTCTTCGCCATCTGAGTATTGTTATATGTCGAAACTTTATATTCAAGTTCTCTACGCTTATCTGGGTTCTTCTCTACCTGCAATTCTGACTGTGCTTCAAGCATCAATTTCTTGTAACGCTTACGGTCATCATACATTCTTTGCATCATCTCAGGTAAGAAACCTTGCTTATCAGTTCTAAACATAGCACCGTTAGCACAGATAGTTTTACCGCTCAAATGAGACAAATCAACTTCTTGGTTGAGAATTTTATCAACATCAACACTCATTCGCTCATTTTGTATGAGTGTTTCTGGTGAAATATTATACTGCATAATCAAGTGAGGATACAGTGAGTTCAAATCGAAAGACATCATCCAATCATGTGAACCGACTTGAGGGTCTTTCACATATGCACCAGCATACTTGTCATTCTTTGCAGTCTGTTTCTTGTCAGGTAGAACAATATGATTTTCACGCAGGTGATTGAAGATTAGCGTATCCCACATACGAACCTGTGAGAATACGTCATTGATATTAACCTTCGCATCATATGCAAGACCAATAACCATATCAATCAGTTTCATCTTCGCTTCAAGTTTGTCTACAAGTTCAACGTCACGGATGTTGTACTCAATATACTTTTGATAATCGGTTTTGTAAAGTTGGTGTAGTGTTTCAACTTCAGAATAATCAAGTTTACGTTCACCAAGTTCAACGTGACAGATATAGTCAAGTCGATAACTCTCTTGGTTTGTATAAGTAAACTTCTTATACAATTCGATGTAATCAAGTACAGAGATACCAGGCAAGTCATAGGTGTACAGAGTACGACCCATCATAGTAACTTTACGTTCACCAACAATGCGCCAAGGCGAAAGACGTTTAGCATCTTTCTCACCCATAACTTTAGTGATACGATTGTAGAGATAAGGGATATCAAAGAATTGAATATTCCAACCAGTTACGATATCTGGCGCAACGCTTTCCCACAAATCAAGGAATAAACGACACATTTCATATTCATCATCACAATGAACATACTCAATATTCTGCGTCATTTTACTAGTATCGAAAGGCTGATTGCCTAGAACAAAATACTTGCCTTGCGCTTTAAATGTGATTGCAGTAAGTTCTTCTTCTGCTTTGTCTGGGTCTGGGAAACCATTTTCAGAACCGACTTCGATATCGATATTTGCGATAACAAGTCTGCTTTTTTCATACTCAATAACACCTCGATACTCATCTGAGATATAGCAATATGTGTAGTTCTGATACCCGTAGATATCGAAACCTTCTACATCTTTATATTGCTTAACCCAATCACGGGTCTCTCTGATACCGCCCGGTTGAATAGGTGCGACATACTTGCCGTCAAGTGTTTTGTGTTTTGTCTCTTTGTTCGAAGGAACAAATAGAGTGGGTTTGTAGGGCAACTTATATTGCTTACGAGTACCCTTATCATATTCTCTTACGAGTAGGTTATTGCCTGCAACTTGTACGTTAGTATAAAATCTCATTATTAACTACTCTCACCGTTTTATATTGTAAAGTTTCATCGACATGCACTTGGCACGATAGACGACTATTATACTCGACATCTTCAGCAATGTCAAGGGTAAATTTTTCGTCTTCAGTGGGTGCAGAAATGGGTGGGTCTATCTTAACGTGGCATGTACTGCAAATGTTTTCGCCGCCACAGTCACCCATGATACCAAGGGCAAGCATAAGATTATCTCCTATGCTTGCTTGGTGTTCTAACTTTCTACCCCGTTGAATGGAGTAGAATGTAATCATCCTTTTAGGATTTCTTGCTTCTCGCTAATAGATGGCATAACAAGACCTGAACCAAATGCTTTGTTGTACTCATTTTCAAGTTCTCTAGCACATTTAGTTTTGAATGTAATATGGTCATCTGCGATTTCAATACCCTCTTCATTTTGAGTACCAGCGGCATATGGCATCCAAGGCATAATACCAAGACCACCAGATTGCTGTGGCACCAAAACTGCACACTTTACATACTTACCATTCTTTTCTTGGGTGATGATTTCTTCACCCGTCTGCAATCGCAGAAAAACAACATTACTCATAATATTCCTCTCAATTAATCAAATAGTTTATCGAATGTGGCTGGTCCCGCAATACCGTCTGCATCCAGACCGTTACTTGCTTGCCACTCTTTTAAGGCACGTTCTGTACCTGGACCAAAGACACCATCTGCACCAATACCTAGTGCTTCTTGCATCAGTTTTACACCTTCACCACGAGAACCTTTTCGTAGTACGCCAATGTCATCTAAAATATCTTCGATATCATCGTCATCAGTATCTAGTACCAATGCGTCCATACCTAAGATTTGTAGTGCATGACTGTAACGCTTTTGACGGTCTTCTAGTCCAATAGAACCACCATTGATGATTTTTGTCATGCGCTTAACGTCATCAGTATCAGCAATGTCATTTAGATTTCTGTGGTTCCAGAACCAACATGCGCTTTCAATTGCGCCAGCAGGTGTTGCAACATATTCTGCCGCTTCTTCTGCGGTCATATCAACAGACTTACCAAAGTTCGTGTAGTTTTCACGTCCTGTAAGTTGCTTTAGACCACGACCACGAAAACGATATCCATCACCTTCTTCAGTGTTGCCCATTTTGTATTTACGATATTTGTCATTGTAAACACGGTTGGCAATCATTTCTGGGTTACGGGCATATTCGTCTGCATCTGCTTTTGGTGCATCACCGAAGTAACGACCAAATACTGAACGTAGTGCTTTTGCGGAATAGTTTAGATTTTCTTCTAGTGCTGTAAAGCCTCTACTTTCGTGGGCGCACTGACTTAGAAAATGTGCTACACGGCGTTCTGTTGTAATGCCGTATTTTGGTAGTAGGTCGCATAGTGCGTCATACCAGTTATCTGGGTCATCCGAGATAATCTCTCCAAGATGTTCTTTAGTGAAGTTAAATTTAAAACTCATATTACTTCCTCTGTTTTTATGTGTAACTCAAAAGGGGCGAGAAACCTCGCCCCCCATTATTTAGTTCAATATTCCTACTTCAACTCAATCTTTACAGGCTTGTCCTCTTCAGGCACAAACTCTTCAAGCAGAATAGAAAGAATACCATCTTCTAGTTTGGCATCTTTTACTTCTACATTGCTTGCAACTTTAAAGTTGTTTTGGAAATTTCGATTAGCAAGTCCACGGTGAAGATAGACAACATTTTCTGCATCTTCTTCTAGTGGGTTGCCTACTGTACCAGAAACCGTAAGGGTGTTCTTGTTCAGTTCGACTGAAATATCCTCCTTTTTGAACCCAGCAACAGCCATATCAATACTGTACTGATTACCTGCTCGGCGGATGTTATATGGGGGATAATTGACTTTGTGTGTTCTCTTTGCAAGGTTTTCTACTTCGTCAAAGATGCGGTCAAAGCCAACCGCAAAAGGGTCAAATGTTCTCATTTGTTTTTCTCCTTAAATTAAGCGAGTTAATAATAAAGTTTGCTACCTGTCGCTTCAGCGTAGCATTCTTATTTATACACCAGTTGAACCAAAACCACCATTACGGTCAGTTTTTTGTTCTGGTTTATTTTGAATTGGCATCAACGCAAATGTAGGTTGTATTACCAATTCTGCTTGACATATGCGGTCCATATTATTGATAGTTACTGAAACATCAGAAATGTTTGTAACCATCGCAAATACAGGTTCTACATAGTCACAATCAATGACACCCTCAGCATTAGCAAGAACAAGTCCTTGCTTTAATGAAAGACCAGACCTCGCATGAAGTCTGATACTTGTGTTCACAGGAATGTCAAAGATTATTCCAGTTGGAATTAAACAACGCCAACCGGGCTGAACATCAAATGAAAAATCGTTCTTCACTTTTTGTTCAATTTTTTCATTAATAGAAGTATAAACTGTTATTGGTTTTTCTTTTCGGAAGTATGCATGTAAATCAAAACATGCCGCACCTTCTGAACCAATATGGGGGTCACGCACATTCGGATATTCTTTAAAGAACCCCAATGGCTTTTGTATAATAGTCTGCATTTACTTCTTTTTCCCGATGTTGTATTTTGCTACTAGTTCCCAATCGTTACGGTCTTTGTGCGGTAGAATTTTGATTTGAGACAATGGTGAAACTGGTTCTTCGATTTTCGAAGGTTCTACCACTGTTACAAGTTTCCACTCAACCAAAAGATTTACGATTGTGTTACGTCTGCCAATATCTGGTTCTGCAAAGTTTGTAGGCTTGCCATCAAGACCAAACAATTCTTTGAAGTGTACGATATAATACTTGCCTTTCTTGTGAAGAATGTGGCAAGACTGATACAACTTTTTATCTTTACGGGATGCTACGCCAATACGAGTTAGCGTTTCTCGGACTTTCAGAAAGTCATCTTCTTTTTCTAATTTAACCTCTATGAGGTCTTCAACTGTCACTGTCATTTTTTCAATCCACCTTGTTCTAGTTTAACTCTTATTTCATTAATTTGTCCATTAGATAATACATTTGCCGCTTGTTCTGCTTTCTTGCGACTGTAACCGTAAAACTCTTGTATAGTTTTTACTGTATCATCCTTTACAGGCTTTATCCATTTAGAAAATCGTTTACGTTTTCTAACAGTATTTAGTAAAAACTCGTATTGTAGAATTTTATCAGCGTGACCTCTGAAGTTCATTTCATTTGCCATACCAATCGTATCATCAAAATAAGAGAGTGAGCGGTTTGTTAGAAAAGGTTCATAACCTTTTTCTGCTAGTTCGTCATTCTCTGTATCACGCATCAAGTTTTCTTTTGAAGAATTGATGCTATTCACATAATCAAATGGGTTACTCATAATATATATACTCCTTAGGAAAACTCACATTCGACCATGATTTCAGTCAGACAAGCAACCATATTGATTTCTTGGTCTGCGACAAATGCTGATTTGTATTGATAATCAGCGAGAGTTACCACTAGTTGTGGGATTGAACGTTGTGACACATACGTTGAAGAACCATCGTAGAGACTACGAAAAAGTTGCACTGGGTCATTGTCGATATTCAACGCAACCCATTTACGCACAGCCTTAAAGTTCTTATCTTTCAAAGTTTGCATCAGTTCTTTCATACTAGCATCACTACTGGCAGATAGGATGCCTTCATCAATCGTACCACTTGCACCATAACGCTGTAGTTCATTTAGAATACGGCGATTGTCTGGGAAGTGGCGATTGATTAGTTCTGCAACAACCTTGTCATTTGCAGTTACGTTCTCATCACCAAGAATGTTTTTCACACGCTTGAAGAATTGACCTGCAAGTTTAGGCTTCTCACCATTCTCAATCTTAAAGTCAATGACTGAGCAACGAGAATGTAGAGGCGCAATGATACGGTTTTTGAAGTTACATGTAAGAATGAATGAACAGTTCTTACTGAATTCTTCAATGAAACCACGCAATGCTGGTTGAGTAGATTGAGGATTGAGATAATCAGCCTCATCTAAAATCACCACTTTACGTTCACCATTGAGCGACACTGTTGATGCAAAATTCTTAATATCGTTACGCAATGTATCGATATTACCATTCATCGAACCGTTGATAACGATGTAGTCTGCACCAACTTCTTCACATAGCGCACGGGCAACAGTAGTCTTACCTGTACCTTGTGTGCCTGCAAGAAGCATGTTTGGCAGTTCACCGTTATCAACGAATTCTTGGAAAGTCTTCTTTAGACCTTCGGGCAGAATTGTATCTGCAATTTTCTTAGGACGGTATTTTTCAACCCACAAAAAATCTTCACGCATAATATAGTACCTTTTTCAAATTAAGAATTAAATGTAGATGAGGTCTCGGTTGTGATATAGTAAGTTGCTTTTTTACCTGTCCAACGTGAAATACCTTTCGAAGTGATTTCTACCCCATAGTCACCACCAATCATCTTCAAGTTTTCTGTACGGAAAACCATTTTGAAGTCGGCATCTGCGACTGTCTCAACATCAACATCAAAGGTGTTTGATGTAGAGTTCTTACTATCAAAAGCACTCAAGGTAATTGCTTGACCTGTCTGCCCAACAATTGCTACTTCTGGTACTGCAAGAATTGATGCCGCACGAAGTACCTCAGCGATTTGACCTTGCGTGACTGTGAAGTTAATTTCACAACCTTCAAGTAGAGGTGCCAAGTCTTTGTCTGGCGGTGAGATAATCATACTTGCATCAGTGTAAAAGTATGTCGAACGGTTCTTACCGCTTGAGATTACAACTGAGTTATCACCAAACTCAAAGTCTGGGTTTTCAAATAGTGATACTGTCGCCAAGAATTGGTTCAAATCATAGATAGCGAAAGGTTGTGTAAAGTCTTCACTCACACTTGCCTCAGCCAAAATGTTTTTCTGCCCACTCACTGTTCGGATTTGTGTACCGCCTGGGACTACGATACCTGTGTTGATGGTTGAAAAGTTCTTCAACACATTCAAAGTTTCATTGCTAATTTTCATAATATTTCTCCATTCATTATCTTGTTTGCATCATCTAAGGTTTGTTGAATCCACTTTGCCGCTTCTTTTGCGGTCATTGCTTCATCATCGACAGCGGGCAACCTGTCATCTTGACCAATACCTCTAATCACTGAAGCACTAAGCATCAGCGCAGAAGACATAATCAATGCCACATGTGGTAGACCACTACCACCTTCGGCGTCATCGTAATCACGACCACGTTCGAAATCTGCTATATGTCGTTTCAGACTATCAATCATTTGCTGGTAAGGTAGACCCTTTTCCCAGTTACGATTGTCGTATTTTTTGGCACCATATTCAAGTGCCGCGGCACCTGCCGCTAGTGCCTCTAAGGGCAACTGTCGAAAGTAAGGTACACCGATTGCTTCACGCATTGCACCTGTTTCACTCTTATTCCACTTACTCATATCTTCTCCTTCATCATCAAAGTCGTATTCATGTAGACCGCTGTACACATTTTCGTAATGGGTTTTAGGTTCATCTTTTTCTTCAAAAGTTGGAATGTTGTATTCATTCTTTTTGTCAAAAGGGTCACCATAATCTTCATAATACTTTGTTACACTATCACTCATATATCAATTTTTAAACATTATAACACAAAAAGGAGAGGCTGTCAATAGACAATCTCTCCAAGCACTGCCCTCCGAATTAGAATGGCGCATAAGCGTCAGTAGTATTCTCAACAGTTTGTTCACCTTCAGTAGAAGGAGCAACCACATCAGCATCGACCTTAGTGTAAAGGTCGAGGAATGATGTTTTGGTTTCTTCATCGAAACGGTTCACACACAATTCGATGGCTTTCATTTTATCACCAAAGATAGAGTATGCTTTCGCAATGTGAACCAGACGGCGAGTTGCGATAATCTCATCAACACCACCTTCGTAAAAAGTCTTACGAATGATATCAGCCCAGTCAACTAACTTGCCGATGAAACCGTCATCTTCAAGGTTAAGAGACTTGAACACTTTGCCGAGAATTTTTTTCTCAACAGTGGTGCTTGCATATTCTTGCTCAACAGTAATCGGGAAACGCTCAAGGAACGCTTCATCAAGGATTTGAGCGGCGATAAAACGACCGTCATCAGAACCTTTACCTTTAGTGTTAGCAGTAGCAACAACATTGAAACCAGGTGCTGGTTCAACAATCTCACCAGTCTTTTTGTTGATGTAAGGCTTGCCTTCCATGATTGCTTGAATTGCAAGCAACTTGTTAGAACCACGGTCGATTTCGTCAAGCACTAGAACAGCACCTCGGCGCATCGCATTCAGAACAGGACCTTCACGGTAAACAACGTTACCATTGACTAGTGTATTACCACCAATCAAATCATCTTCATCAGTCTCAATTGAGATAGACACTTTAATCATTTCACGCCCTGCGGCGGCACAAGCCTGTTCAGCCATGAACGTCTTACCGTTACCAGACAGACCAGTAACCATGACAGGATAAAACATCTTAGAAACAAGAATGTTTTTCAAATCATTGAAGAACCCGAAAGGCACATAAAGCGCATCTTTTGCAGGAACGAAATTTTCAGAAATAGTCTGGGTCATCGTAACAGGCTTCATCGGTATAACTGCGGCGGCTGCCATAGCAGGAGCAGTCTCAGCGACTGGTGCTTGTACGACTGGAGCAGTAGGTTGATTTAAAGTTGGAAGACGATACTTGCCTCGCCCAACACGAATTGATTTGTTGGTGTAAATAAATCGTGGGCGATTAACACCCATCTCTTCAGCAAGGTCAACAATCTCTTGCTTGGTCACAATCGGACCCAATTTAGACACACACGCTTCAACAAAGCGATTTTGTTCATTAGTCATGTTTTTCATAATATATCCTCATTTAGAGTTTTCACGTTTGAGACACTATGTCTCTTATCAATCATTACTATACAAATATAACCTATTTCACCGAGAATGTCAAGGATTATTTTGGTTTATTTTGGTTTATTTGGTGGTTTTTTTGGTCAATCAGCATATCGAACACCATCTTTGTATCATCAATCTCATCTTGGTTGCCGCTTCGAACCGCTTCGATATAATTATCATAAGCGGTTTGAATATCACTGTCAATGGCTGTTTTGTACATCATTAGGCGGCAATTTCCATTAGTCGGTTGAGCAATACACGGTTCGCTGTTTTGCTTTTTGAGTTTTTCATAAACGCTGTTTTCAATCGTGCTTTTGAAGCACCCGCATCAATATCTAACCCAGTGTCAGTGGTCATCATATCGTCACCACCAGGGATTAGAAAGTATGACTGGTAGCCAGCATTGTTCACTTCAAGGAACTTTTTAGAACGAATGCTTTTCACAACGTCTTGGTCGTAAACGCCATAACGTGCCGCTTGACCACGAATTTCACGAGGACGATTGTCCATGATGAAGAACCCGATAGTATTGACACCGAGACGGTCGCCAATCATTTCGATTAGTGTATTGGTAATTGAACGGTTTTTCACTTTGTATTGCTGTTTTGTAACAACATCTTGGATAACCGTTGTTTTACGGTAGCCACAGTAAACACCCGTAGTAACAATTTCATCACCATACTGGGCAACTGCATTACATGAGTGACTATCGCCATCTGTCAGAACAACCAAGTTCGCAACTTGAACACGGGTGCGCTCACGGAACTTCTTCAAAATGTCTGGCATAACTGTCAATGCGCTATCAAGTGGTGTGCCACCCAACTGCAATGAACGAGGAATATCGAAACGATAGTAACGACCATTTGCGAGACATTCACGCAACGCCATCATACCTTTACACGCATCATTGAATTCTGACAATTTCATTTCGCTTGTAAACAAGGTCAACAAATTAACGTCACGGTCACAAGGAACAAGAGTACCTCGTGGGTGAGTTTTCAGAACGTCCATCTTTGCTTTCATTTTCAATCGATATTCTGCCTGACGCATTTCAGACCACTGATAATCATATTCTGAATACTGGTCAGAGAAAGCATAGACTTCAAAAGGGATTTTTACTTTTTTGCAGAACATTACAAGGTTCAACATCTGGTCGATTGTCGAAGCCATGTTTGGTGCCATAGAACCAGACCAGTCAAGTAACATGCTAAAGCCGTGGTTCTTACCACCAGTAACTGTAGTAACACGCTTAAAGAGGTCATCATTATACTTGTATGAGAAGATTTTGCTCATATCAAGTTCACCAGTTTTTGCAGTAGAAGCCCGCTTGTATTCATCTGCTTTTTTACGCAGTTCAAATTCTTTGACCATGTAGTTCACAACCTTCTGGTTGTTTGAACGCCAGTCTGCCCACTTCGCAGAAACTTCAGCATCAACAGATGGTATTGAAAGCATACCTTTATAGAGGTCGTTGACTTTGCTGAAAGGAACAACGAAATCATCAGACTTGACATTACCAAGAGTAAGGTATTCATACTCATGTCCGTTGTTCTGAACTAGTGAACCCTCATTCGCACGGAATGATGCATCAGTTTGACTTTCAATCAACTCTTCTGGAGTAGAAGGTTCTTCTAACTCATCAAGGTCGAAATCGTCATCTTCATAGTCTTCATCATCTTCATCAGAACCGCCAGCAAAATCTTCATCTTCTGGTTCTTCTGGTTCGTCATCACCGCTTGAACCATTCGCAGGAGTAGGGTCATTATCATTTTCTTCATCACCCTCTTGACCTTGACCGCTCATCAACTGCTCAACTTCTTCTTCAAGTTGTTCTTCAGCATGTTCAATCTGTTGGTCATAGAGTGAATTAGAAATCGCCATCACATCTTCAAATGTTTCAGCATTTTCGATTTTCTCAACCCATTCTGCTTCTTCACCTTCGAACTTGAGGTTCACAAGAGTACCTAGTTTGAAGTGAAGATTGATACGGTCGATAAACGCCATTTCAGTAATGTCTTTACCAGCAATACCGAAGAAATCACGCTGAAGCAATTCAGCATAACCCTCACGATATGACTTCTGAAGACCTGGGTATTTTGCTTTGATTTTCTTTTCGATACGGGCATCTTCAACAACATTGATGAAACCCTTAAAGACTTGACCTTTATCACAAACAGCATCGTGCCAGCCGTCTTCTGGTGTCCAGAGTGCGTGACCAACTTCGTGGCTTGTCATTAAATCGTAAAGGTTAACGCTTAGACCGTCTTCTAAGTTAGGAAGAGTAAGAACACGGTTCTTTACATCAAAAGATGCAGTCGGAACGTTCTGGTGTTGCACAGTAACGTTCTCTGTCGCCATCAGTTTGGCGAGTTGTGACTTCGTATTTGCTAGTTTGTTTTTCATAATATATTTATCTCTCACTCAATTACACTACTAATATAATGCATTTTACCGAGAATGTCAAGGGAATCCACCAAAATAATTTGGTTTATTTTGGTTTATTTTCTTCAATAAAATCAAGGGGTTATCACTTAATAGCGATTGCACCCACAAAAAGATGGTTCTGCCAGAACGTCTGAACACTCTCAAAACCCGCTTCTTCAAGCATTTCATTCAATTCAGACCATGTATTTGGCTTTAACATGTTGCGTAACGTCTGTTCTTTGTTCATAATATCTTCTGCGCTGAAACTCTCACGCTTATGGTCATAGAACATGAATGTCAGTATATCTTGCACTTTAGGAGAGCAAGAATATGTCTTTTCACCAAAAATAAATGCACCACCCGGATTTAGAGCATCATACACTTTATTCAGTGTTTCTTGTCTATCTTTGCGTGGCATAAACTGTAAGGTGAAAATTGAAGTGATTAATGATGCATTGTGCATATCAGTCTCACGCACATCTTCGAAACGTAATTCTAGGTCATCAACTTCATGCTCACGCATACGCAAATCCATCGCTTCTTTGAAACCCTCTGCATGTTCAATACCAATGTAATGAGCATGTGGAGCAAATGTATTCTGTTTAATCATTGCACCTAGCGTCTTACCTGTCGAACAACCAAGGTCATAAATGTTTGTATCGTCTTCAACAAAGTAGCGTGACATTTTCACAATGTCATCATGTAATGTAGAGTAGTGTCGAATTGATTGGTCGATGTGGTTATCGAAACCTTCATCACGGTGTGCGAATGTAAAATCAGCCATTATTATATTCCTTTAAGATGTTATCATATATTGAACTTGCTACTGCTTTGTACATCAAGGGTGCAACTGCACGTCCTAGACGTTCAACCTGAGCATCAAAGTCGCCTTTCAAAACAAAGTCTTCTGGGAAACCCATTAGACGCTTGCATTCTTTAATAGTCAACTTACGATTTGCTTCTGGGTGAAATACACCAGACATTCCTCGCTTTTGACCTTGCTGAGTTAGAGTTGGCGAAGGCATATCAGGACACGGACGTATCATGTTAAAACAACTTGCTTTCGGATTCCACTCTCTAAACTGTGGGTCACTTGGTTTTGTGTGTTTTGGTGGGTTGAACGGAAGAGGTTCGATAAACTTCTTCTGATATGAACCTTGAACAAAATCAAGTAACATTTGCACTTCTTCTTCATCGTTTTCAATATCAGCGAGTGCTTCTTTCATTGAAATGTGCTTCTCAATAGTCGGCTTTGGAAACACGTTATGTAAATTGAGAAATGATAAACCGACTTTTTCTGCTACGTCTTCACGCACACAAATAAAGATTGTACGTTCTCTTGCTTGTGGTACACCATAGTTTGCACCATTCAAAACTTCGTATGTAACATCATAACCAATCTTTTCAAACTCGTTAATGAATGCGTTCAACTTACCTCGTGCTTCACCGAATGTGATACCTTTCACATTCTCTGCAATAATTATCTTCGGTTGAATACCTTCAGCAATGCGAATAAACTCATAAAAGAGGTCTTCGATTGCAACTTGCTTTTTGCCATCGGAATAGTTCTTCTCTTTGCCCCATCCCTTTTCTCGCTTTCCTGCAACTGAGAAAGCAGAGCAAGGAGGTGACCCGTCAAGTATGTCGAGTTCGCCCTTGGCAATTCCTGCCATATCAAGGAAATCTTGTGCTGTGTACTTTTTGATGTCATCGACTAATACCTTTGTATCAGGAAAGTTTGCAGTGTATGTTTCAACCGCGGCTTCAACAAACTCGTTAATTAAAAGTATATTACCACCAGCCAACCGATAACCAGTGCTAGAACCTCCACCACCAGCAAAACAACTAATAGTCGTAAAGCGATTTTCTGAAGACGCTTTTTTAACGTCTTCGACATTATATTTTTCATATCTCATATGTATATCACACTTTTCTGCGGATTAATTTATGCTAATATAACACTTTTCTGCGGCGATGTCAAGCAAAAAGTGAAGTTTTTGGTTCATATCCGACATAATCTCTTACCAAGTCCATTGTTCTCTGTCTGTTCTTAAAGTTCAACTGCTTGTCTTCTAGCAACTTTTCAAAGTATTCTGGGATACCTGCGACTAACTGAAGATTTGCATGTTTGCGCTTTTTTGGTAGTTCTTCGAATTCTGGGTATGCTTTGATGATTGGTGCTTTCTGATATGGCTTGTTAAAGAAATCATGGTCGTAACTCATCATCCAATCAATAACTTCTTTGTGACCAACGTATGGTGCAACTAGATTTGCTTCAATCTCTTCACACAACTGTTCTTGCTGTAGAATGCCAGCAGGATTCTCTGCACCAAAGTAATCATTGCGAAACTTATCAAACAATTCTTTCGTATGCTTGAAGTGAATGTTTGCACGTTTTGACACACCATACCAACCATCTGCGGCAACGCCTGATAGAACGTGTTTCTCTTTAATATGTGGATAGACATAGAGAAATGGAAAAGTGCATTCTACATGTGTTTTCTTCTTACAGTCATAGTAACGCATCAAACGCAAGAAATCATCTTTCACGTTATTGACAGGAACATCAATCTCGTGGTGATTCCAACCAAATATTTCAGCCGCTTCTTTCGCCGCTAAACTATCTGGTGTTTCTTTACCATCAACATACATCGTGTATGTGTGTACGTTCTTGCCTAAACGCATTGCTGAAAATGCACACGTTAAACTATCAACACCACCAGACATTAATACTGCAACGTCTTTGCTAGGTGCTTCTTCTTCTACGATTTTCGTTATTAATTTATCAATCATAATTTACTGACTTGTACGCCACCCTTCTTTAAAAAGTTAATACCGTCATCACTCTTATAGTAATCTCTGTAATATACAGTCTGAATACCTGCTTGATATATTAACTTTGCACAATCTATACATGGTGAAGCAGTGCAAAACAAAATAGCATCTTCTGCGCTTTCTGTGCTTCGTGCAATCTTTGTTATCGCATTTGCTTCTGCATGTAAGACTTCTTTTCTAGTTAAACCATTCTCATCTTCACATTGATTGGACCACCCGCTTGGCATTCCGTTATAACCGATACTGATAATCTTATCGTTCTTTACAACAACACACCCAACTTTAAGACGCTCGGCAGAAGACAACTGTGCGTATACTTCTGCGGCGTTCATGTGCGCCTTTGTAAACTTAGGCTTCATCAGCGTCTTCTATATCTTCAAATTCACCCTCTTCGATGTTAGGGAAACTACCCTCTTCACCATACTTCTCTGCTTTGAATGTTGACCATAAGTTCAATACTTCATCTGCATGTTCTACAGGTTTAGTCGTAACATCATCTACATTCTCTTCTCGCATCATGTTTGAGAGATGAGGATTTACCCATGAATAAAGTTCGCTCTTAGTTTCATCATACCATTCAATCATAACAACTGTATGGTCTTCGATTTTTGTAACTACACTTAAATGACAATCATAAAGAGATACCCACGCAGGACCAAAATCTTGGTAGCCAAACGGACCACCTTCACAAACTTCAATACCAACCTTTTCAATTAATTCAATATACTTCATACTATTTTACCCCCATTTATATCTGAATAGTTACCAATAATTTTTTTTCTTTCTTGCTTTGCTCTTGTAAGAGAAAATGTTTTTGCATTTTTCCAAGAAGCATGACCCCTCGACATTTCCCAACCTTGCAAAAAGTATCTAGCCCAACCACCCTCAAGTTCTTCAAGACACTTATTGCCTTCAACATCTAGGTAACTTACAATAATACTTTTTGGTCTTGCAATATTCGGATACAATCCAACGTACCAAGCAGAATATTCTTTTTCTTTTTCACTCTCAACAGAAGCCTCAATTAATTGAGCATTAAAAAATACTTCATACTCTGGACCAAAAGTGCCAGGGTTCTTTACAACAAATGCATCATACTTTAATCCCATCATTTGTGCGTGATACATTTTATCACCATCACCACGACCCTTAGCACGAACAACTAGTATATTTCTTAGTAGTTCTGGTGTCAATCCGAAAGCGAAATCATCTTCTCTCTGAATTATTGGTGGGTTGTTGAAGTCATAAAATCCACATGGTTTCCAACCCTCCCATTCCTTAGCATAAGTTTGCCCCATACTGATATCGTTTTCGTACATAAAGTGAGAGGAAAGTTTACTTGCAATATCTTCTTCTTTTGAACCAAACAGAGGTAGTATACCAGAAAGTTCATATTCGTCTTTAACTGAGAACTGTTGCTTACCCTTCATCATTTTATCTGCAATTTTATCTGCTAGATTGATTATATTTTTGTTTTCTTCACTCATTTTGCTATCCTTGAATAATTTTTAACTTTCTCAAACTGAAGGACACTGTGGAACTTATCGAACAACTGGTCCCCTTTGTGTGAGATTACAAAAACATTTGTATCATTACTTATGGTGTTTAAAATCTTCATAAATTCGTCTGTACCACTTCCGTCTAAAGAACTATCAAACACTTCGTCTAGTATGAGTAGGTTTGTATTGATAGAGTTCTTCATCTTCGCAACTGCCCGCCATGTAAACAGTAACGACAAATCAATACGCATCTTTTCACCTTCTGAGAAACTATCGTATGAAAAATCATCTCTGTGGCGAGATTTAATTGTTTCACTGAATGCTTCATCTAGTTCAAACTGAACAAAGAAGTCCATACTTGAAAGATACTTATTCACTAGTTTGTTGATGATAGGTAGATACTGTCGAATAATCTTTGTCTTAATACCAGTATCTTTCAACAGACTACCTGCAAAATTACCAATGTACTGCTGGTCAACTAACTTCTCTTTTGCTTTACCTAGCACATCAATTTTGTTTTGCAAGTCTGCAATCTTATCTTCGTCACCTACTTTATCATCTTCAATCAGTTTTGTCAACTGTTTTTGCATTTCGCTGATATACTTCTGCAACCCAGAAATGCTAGATTGTTCGACATGCATATCTGTATTCAACGCATTAATCTGCGAATGAACATCTGCAATCTCACTGAGGCGTGTTGTTGCCTCTTCAAGTTGTACTTCTAACTTTGGTATCGCTGTTGCAATTTCACCAATCTTATCACTGTACTCTTCAATCTTAGTTTCTTTGAAATTCTCTTCAATCTGTTGTTGACAAGTAGGACAGTTATCATTCTCTTTGTAAAACATAATCTCTTCATTATGCTTTTTAGTAGTCTTTGTCAACTTAGTTTTCATCGAAACAATATTCGACTTCAGGTTACCGACTTTGCTTTCATCGGAAATAGTTCGCTGTAGGTCTTCGATTCCTTCTCTGAGGTCTTCGATTTTTGCTTCATGTGTAGCAATGCTCGCCTGCGATTTTGTAATCTCTCTCTCATTATTCTTACGTTTCTCTGCATTGTCTGTTTTCAACTCCTGCAAGTATTGACGCTGTAGACGCACTTTTTCTTCTGTCAAATCTAATTGATATTGACACTCTTGTAAGTCATTTTTGAGTTTGTTTTGTTTGCTTTTTAGCAAAGAGTTCATAATACTGAAAATCTCAATATCAAGTAGATTTTCAATAACTTCTCTTCGATTAGATGCAGATAATTGCATGAACGGAGTGAATGATGCACTACCAAGAATTACAACTTGCGTAAATGCTTTGTAATTAAGTTTGAGAATATTCTTCTCAAGCATTTCTTGTTGGTCACGCACGTTTGCATTCTGGTCGACATTGATACCATTCAATTCAATATCAAAGATGTTCTTTTTGATACCTCTGCGTACAAGATAGTTCTTAGTACCGATGCTGAATTCAACTTCAACAAGCGCACCAGACCCATTGATGCTGTTCACCAACTGGGCTTTACTAATCTTGCGGAACGGTTTACCAAATAGCGCAAAGGTCAACGCATCTAAGATGGTTGACTTACCTGCACCGTTATTACCAACAATTAGTGTGTTGGGCGAACGGTCAAGTTGCACTTCAGTAAAATGGTTGCCCGTTGAAAGAAAGTTTTTCCAACGTATGTTTTTAAATATAATCATGCAGTCTCTACTGTCATAGCCTCTTGATATAAGTTTCGCATCAAAGAATTCAACTTCTTCTTGTCTGCGTCAATTTCAAGGCTGTCAATGTACTTTTCAAGTATCGTCAATGTATCGTCAACCTCACTCACAATGTCATCGTCTTCTAGTTCATCCATATTCATATGGTCTTCTACAATAGACAACTGGGCAGGGTCAGTCTTATACAACTGGTCAACGAACATATCGAACCAGTATGGGTTGTTCTTAGACTGAACTACTACCTTTATGTTCTTACCAGTATACTCTAAAAGTTTGTCTTTGTCAAGTTCTAATTCGGAGAATTCTTCAACTGCACTGTCGTTGTAGAAGACTTTTCGGAACATTCTGTACGGATTTCTAATAAATTCGAGGTTACGAGTATCAGTATCAAACACATGGAAGCCACGATAATCGTTGTAGTCGGACCAGGTAAGTTCGTACGGATTGCCCAAATAGTAAATACGACCATCATCACTTTTATGATGATAGTGACCTGTAAATACTGTGTCATAACGATTGAACAAAGACTTATCCATTCCGTGGTCATTCTCAAATCCTTTCATCATAGCAAACCCAGACAACTCTAGGTGACCCATGAGAATATCCGTTTTTGCAGTTTGAATAAAGTCTAAACTCTCAGTATAGTTGCCAGAACAAATCCAAGGCAACATAGCAATAGGCGTACCATCAAACTCAACTACTTTCGCCTCAGGATAAGTGACGATATTAGAATAGTCTGACAATAGTAAGTCTGGTGAGTTTACTTGGTTTGTGTTTTTGTAATATGTGTCGTGGTTACCAATGAGAGTATGCAATTTAATATTGCGTTCTGCAATTGGGTCGAACCACATTTTCTTTGCACGTTCTAGTGTAGCAAAGTTTACATACTTACGTCTATCGAATGTATCACCCAAATCAATAATGGTATCAATGTTATTGTCATCGATATATGGGATTACTACATTAGAATAGAACTGTTCGTAATAGTCTAAAAAAGCAACACTATCATTCCTAGCACCAAAGTGCTGGTCTGTAATCAACAAAATTTTCATAACTAGTCCTCTTCAGAGTTCTTCAAATCTTCTGCTTCTTGCTCCGCTATTTCTTGTTCTGCAAGAAGTTTTTCTATTCCACGTTGTTTGCGCTTTTCGTTTTTCTTGCGTTTTGTTTCTTCGTATTCGCCGATAAATTCTTCCATGTGACCATTTGAGATGTAGTGAATTTCTTCAATATCGTCTGCATGTTCAGCGAGTTCACCGAAAATGTTTGCTTTCTCTGTCGCTTTATACTTAATGTATGTTTGACGCTTCTCTTTCTGAATACGTCTAAGGTAAGCATAATAGATAATTTGTGTAAAATATGCAAATGGATTGTTTGATTTTTCTGGATTAAAATTGTCAATATATGCAAGGCAATTTTCGATACCGTCTGAAATCATATCGTCTTTGAACGTATAGTTCATAAAGTTGGGTCGATAAGATAGACGCTGTGCAATCAACAGAAAACATTCACCAACGTATTCTGGTACTCTGGGTCTGTCATCACCCGATGCTTCTGCATCATTTACTACTTCTTTATAAGCCTTGAGTGCTTCCAAGAACTTCTTATTGTCCACATAATGAACACTTACTTTTTTCTTTGCCATAATTCAGTTTCTCCTGTTTTGGGTGTATGCCTCCCACGCTTGGATTAATATAGTTCACAATATACAACATTCCTGGTTAAATGTCAAGGGAATTGTACACTTTTTTGGTAAAATAAATTATTTTGGTAATTGTTGATAACTTTCCCACTTTTCCCTTGACTTTCCCTTGACAATGGTGTATATTACAGATGTTGAGATGATAATATCTAATTGTATCTACTAATGAATAGTGATTTGGTTGGGTCAATGAATAGTCCCATCGCCCTTATTCATTCTCAGCATCGCTTCTAATATGTCTAGTTGCTCATCAGAAGGTTCTTCGATATCGTCTAGGTGTTCAGAAGTAGTCTTAAATTCATCTACTGGTTCTGGTAGATTTTTCCACTTCTTTCTAATCCCATTATAATATTCTACAAACGATTTCTTCGCATTGAACATGGTTACAATACTGTCGTAGTATATAGGGATGAAATCATCATCTGATAAGGGTGAGAACGGTGTGACATTCATCAAACTGTTAGACGGGTCAGCACCATTTAGAATGCTAACTAAGAACGCATCTTTAATTAAGATACATTGTTGACCCGAAGGGTCTTCGCCAGAGAATACTTCTCCAACCAAGTCTTCCATATTAGTCAGTTTGATTATTTTGACGCCTTGTCTACTAGTTACTTTCATATCTCAATCTTGTATAGTTTAACTTTAAATTTTTCTTCATTATATGTCTTCATTCTCTCTAGGAAATGCTCAAGTGTAAAATTCTTACGAGACTTCCATTTCAAATCATCAACTATATCATACAGTGTAGCAACTTTTTTGCTTTCGCTCAATCGTAAACCACGACCGATAGATTGAAGATTTCTGATACGAGACTTCGAAGGTGATGCAAAGATAATGTTATGAAGATTACGAATGTTGATTCCTGTTGAGAAAGTACCGAATGATGCAACAATGATTGCGTCTTCAGACTGTTCTGTAATCTTTCTAATCTCTTCACGGTCTTCTGCGTCTGTACCACCGTGGATAAAAAATACTTTTCTCTTATCCCCTACTCTATTATTTATATCATCAAAAAGCACCCTTCCGTGCTTCTCAACGTATTGAAAGAGTAATAGTGTATTGCCTTCTTGGCTGATTGTCAAGTTTCTTATGAACCTATTTCTCTTTTCATGTCGTACAAGAAAATCCATTTCTTGCTGATACTTCATTTTAGTGACTTCTTGTCTCTCTGCGTCTGAGTAATTTAGCGCAAGTGCTTTAATTCTGAAGTCTGCCAATTGTTTGTTGTCCATCAACTCTTTTGTCGATGTAACTTTTTTGACAGGACCAAAGAGACCTTCTAGTACAAGTTTATGTGTCTGTGTACCATCTAATGTACCTGTCAGTCCATAGCGATACTTGCAATCTCTCATCTTTTCAAGCAATGTCATTAGAGACTTCGCTTTGAACAAGTGTGCTTCATCGCCAATCACAACATCAAACTGGTCAAAGTATTCTTTGTTTAATTTGTAGACTGATTGCCATGTTGATACGATAACTTGCTTATCTGAAACCTTATCAACGCCTGCCATAACTTTGTGACAGTTTTCATCACTCTCCCAACCATAGTCTTTGAAGTCAGAAACAAGTTGGTGTACAAGTGAAGTTGTCGGTACAATAATAAGTGTCTTTGCGTGAAACCAACGCACAAGCATGTAGATAATCAACGATTTACCTGATGCTGTTGGTGACAATAGCAAACTGCGTCTGTTGCGTACTGAATGAACGAATGCTTTATATTGATAATCTCTTGGTTCGAATGGTAGACCTAACGTCTCTGCAAACTCTTTTGCTTCGAATAGAGAAAATTCATCTGCTTGTTCAAGTCCGTCAAACTCAACTTCATAATCACGTTCATTAGCAAACTTGACTAGGTACTCAACAAGTCCCATATACAGTGTCTTTGTGTAGACGTTATACAGTCGTATTTTTCCATCCCACATCTTGTTTCGATATGAGGGCATAAACTGATAACCAGGAACTAAGAATGTGAAATAGTCTTGTATTTCATACGCTGTTCCTGCTTCACAAATAACCTTAACATGAACTTCATCATGTTTCTGTATAATGATTTTTTCCATTAAGCACCATTAGTGAACCTGCGCCAGTCAATCGCATTCTTAATGAGGAACCCACGGTCTCTCAAACTGCGAATGATGTTGTCGCAAAATTCTACTTTTTCTTGTTGATGGGCAATCTTTAGAGTACGCTCTATGATTTGTTTGTCGGAATCTACATAGCGGGCAATGTCTGCTTTGAGAACTTTTTTGTAGAATGGCTCCCAACCTTGTTCAGCAAGGTCTTCTTGTGCCATCTCTCCGCTGTAATATTCGTATTTGATTTGCTGAAAGATTTTTAAGTCTGCTTGCAACTTCTTCAGTAGCAATCTTTCAGTAGTGTAAATCTTGTAGTATTTTTGATGTAGACGAGGTATCTTCAATGCTTCTTCATCAAGCATGTCATCCTCAATCTTACAATCTTCAAACCACAAATTCTGTATATCTTCAAGTTTCATAATAACCTCATTTTAAATAATTCAACTGTACTACTATTTATATCATCTAAATTCGTCTTATTTCGTATGACCTAAATCTGAATGATGCATCTCCAATCAATGGGTCTGCGTTACCGCCAGTAGTGAAGTTCAAATCACCCAATGATGTTGGGAATATATCTCTGAACGTAATTTCTAGCAACGGATTTGATGAGTTTGTTGTAACAATCAAGGCGGCATCTGTAAAGACAGAACTATTGCCTGCGTACTGATTTGTACTCTCTGGTGTAGTGATAGACTTCATCCAGTTATGAAGTGCTTCGTATGAACGTAGTTCTTCATCAATAATAAACTCAATTGACAATTCACCAAACGTCAACTTATCACCAGGTATTGGTCTATCGATAAGTGGGTTCGGTTGAATTGCTTCACCCATAGTAATAGATGGTATATTCACTGATTGACAAAAATATTCAATCTCAGGAATCTTTGCCATGACGAACTTGAAATTGTTCACCGTAGCATTGTTCATGTTTGTTGGTTGATTTGCGCTCATTTTTTGTTCCTAATGTGTTCTTGTAGGTCCATAACTTTTTCTTTCTCAATAATGTCGATGATAGTTTCAGTGAGATTGATTTCTTTTCTAACCCACCACATTTTGGTTTGAAGTCTATCAAGTTCTTCTTGGTAAAACTTCAACTCTTTTTCTTTTCGTAGTTTATTATCAATTAAATCCTGAATTAATATTAAACCGCTATCAGACATTAGTGTGACCTCGTTAATAGTTTTGCTCACTACTATTTATAAGCATAAAAAAAGGGGCAGTCCGAAGACCACCCCTTTAAAGTAGGTAGATTAAACTCTACTCTTATTATAGTAGGTTGCTTACTGAGAAACCTCTGTAGTAAACGTTTGAACGTGTGTTCAATGCGCCTGCACCTGCTGTTGCACCTTCTGCGAATGGGTTTGCGACCATGCCGTAGCGTGTCTTAAATCCAATCTTAGGCTGGAATGTGTTCTCACCAACTGCACGAACCATCTGTAGTGGTACGTATGGGCAGTAGAAAAGACCAGCATCGTATGCGCTGTCGCCTTTGTAACCAGTAACAACAAAGTCACCAGATGCATATGGGTCAACGTATACACGGGTCTTACCGTTAAGAACACCAGCGAATGTGTTACCAGTGCTGTCTACGTTCAAGTTTGTGTTCAAGGCTGGGTTATAATCCATAACACCTGCGGCTGCCAATGCTGAGGCAACGTCAGATGAACAGATGATAAAGTTACCTTTACCACGGCGTGTTTCTTTCGCAATTGCGTTTGCTTCACGCTCGATTTGGAACATCAAACCTTTGTAACGCTCAACTGACCAACGACCATCGGAATCGGCTGTCAAGTCGAATGCACCTGCATTACCACCGAGTTTAGCACTACGATAGATTGTACGCATTACTTCACGGTTGATTTCTGCAAGAATTTCACCAGACAAGATGTTTGCTAGTTCTGTTTCTGCGTCAAGTCCGTGAACTGCTTTCAAGTCTTGTGCTAGTTCTACAGTGTACTCTGCTTTTAGCGCACGAGTTTTGGCTTCAACAGAAATCTTCTCTACTGAGAATTGCATTTCGTTGAAAGTACCGCCACCTGATGAACCAAGTGCTTCGCCTGCGCCAGTTGTCATACCAGTACCGGTTGTGAATTCAGTACCTACACCATCTGGGTCAGTCGCCATTGCGCCACCAGTAGAAGCATGAGTACCTGCACCAGCGAAGTCTGTGTCGGCTTCGTTGTAGAATACTTCATTGCCTGCACCGTCTTTGGCACGCATTGCAAAGATAAGACCTGTAGGTGCAGTCATTGGCTGAACACCTGCAACGTCATATGCAATGAGTTGTGGCATTGAACGGCGTACCAATGAAATTAGTACGGGGTCAAAGTTGTTTACGTTAGCAGTCTGGTTTAGAGGGGCTGCTTCGAACAAGCCCATTTGCTCGTTCTGTTCACGGATTGCTTTTTCTTGGTTTTCAAGAAGTACGGCAGTTACCGCTTTTTTGTACGGGTCACTAATCTTTGGTGCATCGGCATGCTCAAGGATTGGCTCCCATTTTTTTTGGGATTCTTCTGATAGATACATATCTGTTATCTCCTTTAAAGTTAGATATTAGTTTTAACTGTTAATAAAAACATTCCGAAGTCTGTTCGTAATACTATTTATACGGACTTACTTCCTCATGCTTGAAAGAGTTCTAGCATATACTGACATTGATTCCGACAACTCTTTTTGTGGTTCAGAACCATCATCAATGCTTTCTTCTTTTTCTGCGCCAGTCGCCCTTACTTTAGGGAAATAAGATTCCTTGATAGTTTCTAACTTCTCACGGTACTGGTCAATAGTCTCAAACTCTACTCCTTCTGCTAGAGAACGCAATTTGTCAGCATCAACGTCTACGAGACCATTGGTTGCTTCAGCAAGTGCTTTCTCTGCTTTGAATTCGTCTAGTTCCTTTTTCATAGCAACGGACTTCTCAAATTCTTCGTTCAATTTTGCTTCAAGGTCTTCAGACTTTGTAGCAAGTTCGTCAACAAGGTCTGCTTTCTCTTCAGGAACATCAATGTAGTTCTCTACGAAAAGATTTTTCAACCCAGCCATGAATTCTTCTGCGATTTCAGTACGAATGCCTTTTTCGATGGCAAGTGCGTTATCTTGTACCCACGCTTCAACAACGTAGTTTAGATAATCGTCAACTTTCGCCGCTAGTTCTGTGCGGGCTTCATCAAGTTTAGTTTCGTATTCTGCTTCTACCTTTTCTACAATGCTGTCAATGCTTTCTGTTACTTTTGCTTTGACTGCCGCTTCAAAGATAGTAGTCGCTTTATTTTTAAATTCTTCTGAAAGTTCTGCATCAGAACCTGTAAGTAGTGCGTCTACATCAGACTGTACATCTACTTTCATTTCTTCTACTTCTTCTTTCATTTTCTTTTTCTTTGCGGATGCATAGAGTTTACCTTCTTCGGCTTCCTCTTCGTCATCGTCATCATCTTCCTCATCATCTGCATCGTCATCTTCGTCTTCGTCTTCGTCTTCTTCTTCTTCAGACTTGACAGACTTCTTTGCTTCTTCGAGGTCTTCTTCTGCCGCTTCTTCAGCAACTACTTCTTCGGTAGTCTCTTCTGCGACTTCTTCAGTTTTATCTTCGGCGATAACATCTTCAACTGCATCTTCAGAGGCTTGAACTGCGTCCAACTCTTCTGATACTGTATCTTCTGTCATCACTTCTTTTTCTTCAGCAATTTGCTCTGAGAATGTTTTTAGCATGAGATTAATCTCCTTTTTTAAGTTATTTTACTTACACTTATTTATAATCTTATAACCTTTTAATGAAGTCGGAGAATAATCTCAACTTCACTTCTTCTAATTGGCGTGCCTTAGCACTTTTAATTTTATCGTGGTAATCACTAATGGTAGCCTCTTTTAGAATACCGTTGTCCCAGACCCATTCTTTGCCTTCCATGATACCATCAACGAAAGCATCTGGTGCAGAAGGGTCAGCAACAATGTCTGCGGCAGTAGCAAGGTAAAAGTCTGACTGCACAACATTAACACCATTGGACTGTTTCAAAGACCCCATACCACGAGAAGATACTCCAAGTCTTGCACCCTCTTGCATGAGGTTTTGTACAATTTTGCCCATTGGGGTATCCATAATCTTTGCTTTGCCCACAAAGTTATCGCCATCACGGTATAGTTCTTTTATCATATGAGATACTCGGTCCAGATTGATTGTTGGTCCATCTGGGTGTCCAAGTTCTCCAAACGCTCTACTTGGTGTAATATATGTATCAGTATAGCGTTTGACTTCACGTTCTAGTACCTCTGTCGGGTAAATTCGACCGTTTCTGTTCTTTTTGTTGCCTTGCATGAAGACGCCGGATATGAAGAACTGCTTTTGTCCTTCAACCTCTTCAGTCAAATAATCGACTTCTTCTAAATGTTCTGCTATTAACTTCATCTGTTAAAACCTCTGGTTGCTCTCTTTCTATTAGTCAACTTACGTTTAATGATAGAACGAGAACTTTTTGCTTTTCTCTTTCGGGCTGCCTTCTTCTGTGCTAGTTTTCTGTTTCTTCTTTCTGAAGCAGACATTCTAACTACACTCTGGCTACCATCACCCTTTGCTCTATATGTTTTATCTTTGGCAACAACTTTACGTCTCTGAACTACCCCACCACGAATACGATTAACTCTCTTTACTCTGGCTTCGCCAATATCATCATCTTCTAAGACTTCATCTGCAATTTCTTGCTTCAATTCACTAAGTAGTGCTTCTACCTTATTATTTATAAGGGATGTAAACAACTCTTTGATATTCTTAGTATCACCGTCCTGTATTGCTTTTACCAGTTCGTAAGACATTATCCGATACTCTTCATTGCGAAATCTACTGCTTTCATAAAGTTGGGTTTACTATTACTCAACATGTCAGTAAATTTCTTTTTGTTCTTATCGTTTAAAGCATCTACAACTTTCAGCAAAATGTTCGCTGTTTGCATATCTACTTTAACGCTTTTCTTATCTTTAAACTTCACTGCTTTGGCTTGCTTATCTTTGACAATAGACTTGATAGTATCAAAAGCGTCTTCGTCAATCATAAACTCATCAGCCTCAGTGTCGAGGACATCATCAACATCTACGTTGTCGATTTCAAATTCAACGTCCTGGTCCTGAATGCGGTCTACCGCAGAACCGTCATCGAATTCTTCTTTCAGAGAATTTTTAAAATCTTTAAACGTCCTCATTCGTACTTTCCTCTTCTGCATCTAATAGACTTGAAGCAATACTTTTCTTCATATCTTCTAGTTTTGCAAATGCTTTACCGTTAAGTGCATTTGTTACGTTATCCTTTAATGCTCCAGCGTCTTGTGTTTCGATGCTTTTAATAATATCTATTGTCATTTTAGAATTCTCCATCATCAGGTTCACCAATTATTCCATTTTCTTTCTCAAAAGTAAGGCGTTCTTCCATTGCCTCAATATCTTCATCTGACATCTTCAAAACATTTTTTAGAACATCTTGTCTTGTGAAGTATTTTCCAACATACTGGTCAACTTCTTGCAATAGTGCCAATCTTTCTCTCATAATCTCCGCATTCTTCAACTCTGTGAAGTGTGTGTCTGCACGGAAATCATAATAAATATATTCTTTGATGTTATCCCAGTCTTCTGGATTAATAACACCTTTTAAAATGAGTTGCTTTCTTAGCAAATCGTCAAACAAGTGTGTGAAGCGTACTCTTATCTTCTTAATAAACTTGTTAAACTTAATCTCATCTCTACTAATCTCTTCTCCTCTACCGATAGAGAATGACTGTTCGCTGTCAAGGCGTGAAGTTGGAACGTTTAGTGACTTAAAGAGTTTATTCTTAAAGTAATTAACGTCATCCATCTCACCAAGATTTTGACCACCAGGTAGAGTATCAACTTCAGTCCCACGACCGCCTTCTCTACGAGGCATCCAATAATCTTCAAGCATTGACATATGCTTGCGGTCATCTTTAATCTCACCAGTAGATGCATCATATACAATCTTGTTCTTGTAACGTGCCATGATATCTCTAAGGTATGCTTCTGCTTTACCTTTAGGCAAGTTACCAACATCAACGTAGAAAATTCTGCGCTCTGGCGCACGAGACAGTCTGTAAATTACTGTCGCATCTTCTACGGCACGGAGTTGATTGAGGGGTTTAATCGCTTTGTGTAGGTATGAAAGAACTGTCTTTCTATCTCTATCAAGCAAACCCGATGTGCAGTATGTAATACTATCAGGAGCGATTTTTACTCCCTTTTCTGCACCAGTCAATCCGTCTTCATTATATACGAAATACTCTTCTACTTGTTCAAAGATACTTACGTTTGTATCTGCATCTTTTCCTTTTACAACCTTACGCACTTTCTTAATGTTGCGTGGGTCGATATATCTTAATTCTGTTAACCCTTTTTGCGGGTTCTTTGTGTCGATTACATTGTGATAGTACAATCTACCATCAACATACCAACGCTTAAAAATGTCTGCACCGTAATTATTAAAATCTAACAGTCTACAAACATTCTGAAATTCTTCGTGTATTTTCTTCTTTACACCTGCGCTGTAGTCAACTCTATCTAAATTCAATGATACAGGTACATCTTCATCTTCTTGTACAACTGCTTCATTAACGATATCGTCTACTGCCGCTTCACATTCTGGCTGTAATGCCATTTCACGGTATCTACTAATAAGGTCTGCTTCATTCTTAGCAGTACCTTCCAAATCAAGGTAAGTGCCAAACGCTCCTCCACCCGCAACTTCAGTAGCGCCGTCATCACTAGTCGGTGCCACAAAAGATGGTGGAGTTTCATCGCCTGAAACTCTGTTTATTTCAAATCCAAATAACTTTGCCATACTATTTTATACCTTTATCTAAATTATTCTAGGGGACCTATAATACTATTTATAGACCCCCTAGAACTGGTTTAGATTAGATTACACCGTTACTGATATCAGTCCAGTAGTCATACTGGAATGTAACTGTGAATTCTTCAATTGTGTCATTGGAATCCCAAGCAACATCAATAGGTGAGATATCGGCAGGGAAGATACCTACAAAATTGTAAGTCTTCAATGTCGAACCATCTTTTGAAAATTGCTTGATAGTTCCGATAGATTTCTGCAATAGAGGTGATGGAGTACCAATGTTTAGAATGTGCGAGTTAATAGTCGCCATCCATTGCTCCAAACCTGTTCTTACGTTAAAATCTTCGTCATTTATTACTGTTACAGTCCATTCTGCGAATGTTCTGTTTCCTGGGACTTTCATAGTACGACCGAAGTAAGGTACTTCGATAACACCTAGTGTATCACCTGGTAACTGTGATGCTTTCGCCATGAATGTGAACTTTTGGTTGTCGCCCCCATAAGGGTTTGTCATTTCACATTCAAAAAGGTTACTTCTTGCACCGCCACCAGTCAATTGTCCTCTAAATTCGTCAATTGCAAATGCCATGTCTTTTCTCCTTAGTTTACTTTGTTAATTATTCTTAAAATTGACCTACAACTTCAGAGAAGTCTACGCCAGTTCTTACTGCAACAAAGTTCAACTGGATAAAGTTGATAGACTTCGCTGGTTTGATATAAATATCACCAATGAATTCGTTTCTATCAATTACTTCACCAGTGTTATTCGTTTCGTCACAAACAACACGGAAGTCGTAAATACCACGGCGACCTTGAACGTCTTTTAGGAACGGTTCGACTAGATTTCTGAATTGTGAACGAGTGAACTGGTCGTTAAACTCAAATAGTGAGTATTTAGCGGCAGTAGCAATCGCTTTTTCGAGTACGATGAATAGTCTACGAACATTAATACGGTCGAATGCTGAAGGCTTCGCAAGAAGCGTCTTATCACCGAACAAAATGCAACCTTCGCCTGGGAATACCAAGATTGGGTTGATACCATTTTTGTACAATTCATCACGGAAAGTTTTGCTTGGCGACCATGCTGTTTTAACAACATTCTTAATTCCACCACGGTTGAAACCTGCTGGTGACCACCATGCGTCTCTCTGGTCGGTTGAACGTACAACAAGTCCTGCAACGTCACCATTGAATGGTACCCAACGATATACATCGTTATACTTGTCGTACTGGTACTTCCAGTTACCATCAAGCATTGCGTATGAAGACGATGGGAGTAGATTTCTGAATTCTACAATATCAGCGGCTTCACTACCTGCATTGTTTACACAATCTGTAAACTCAGGTGATAGGAATGTTACACAATCCATACGACTTTCTGCGATAGAAATCAAGTGCAATGCAACTGTTTGGTTAGCGTCTGCACCCAAGATGAGTGATACGTCAACTTCTTCAGCGTTTGCAAACATGTCGTAACCAGCAATAATTTCTGCATCAGAAGCAACTGCTCCGTTTGCACCACCTGCTAGTGACCATGTGCTTGCTACATTAAGTGCAGTCGAATTGTAGTCTACGCCATCAGAAGCGGCTGTATCCCAGTTATTCGCACCTGCATCGTGGTCTACCCAACGAATCCAGTTTGAACGTCTATCGATTGCAATTTTGTAGTTATTTGTTGAACCATCTGCATTCAAAGCACCTGGTGCTTTAGATACGAATGGGAATACTTCGATTACTTGACCTTTAGTACCAGAGATTTCTCCGTCTTCGTCAATTACTGCAACGTGAATTTCATCGTTAGATGCTCCACGCTTTTCAGCGTATGGTGAAGTACCAGGCTTGCCATCAAAAGATGTTGCATATTCCCACTGTACAGTTACCGCCGTAGCAGTCAAATCTGCTGAGAATGCACTGTCAAGTGTTGCGCCTGTTGCGTCTACTGCGGTTACAGTCTTAGTTTCACCTGCGTGAATGATAAGTGAACCAACGGTCATGAAATCGTCTGCATCTGTTAGTGTCAATGCAGTTCCGACAGTATCTACAGTTTGTGTATGCTCAAATGCGTTTGCAGATGGGCAGATAGATACTTTTAGTGAGTTACCAATTGCACCAGCATGTTTTGCTGTGAAGTACAAATCGGGTGTGTTTGCTTGTCCGCCTTCATAGTTGTTTTCCCAGTCTTCATCGTTTTTGATGAGTAGACCAGCACCATCTGTGGAAGCGTTAAGTTGACCATCTTGCTCCACACGAACAACTTGTAGGCTGTTACCGTATGCGAGGAAGTTGGCGGCTGTGAAAAATGGAATCGCTGTAGCGTTTGTTGGCTTGCCGAACATATTAGCAAGAGTATCTTCAGTACCGAGTAGTTTGCGCTCCATAATTGGACCCCATCCATACTCACCTGCGATACAACCACCAGTCGCCGCAACAGCGGGTACTACGGTTGTCAAGTCAATTTCTGTGACATTAACACCTGGACTTAGTTGAAATGGCATAATTTCATCTCCTTTTTTTGATTAATCATTTTATTGTTGAAGAATATGGTTTCAATCATATTATTATTTATATGACTATTTAGTATTCTTCTTACTTTTAGTATTACCAATCATTTCCCCATGTCAGTTTTTCGTCTGTTGACCAGACTTGTCCTGAATTATCTTTAAATGTACTCTCAGTCGGTACGCCATCATCAATAAATCCAAATGGGGTCAATTCATCTTCAATCATATCTTTATTGAATTCTTCAAGTCTGCGTCTAAAATCCATATCTGTAAGTTCTTTAAAATACTTCTGAGTAGTCATCCACCCAAAAAGCACTAAACACATTACTAAATCATCGTGTGAACCAGGTTCTGCTTCGTATGACTGTGCTTTACTTACAAATGTATTTAATTCTGATAATATATCGAAATCATTTACTATGAGTTGGTCACTCACAATCAAATCCTTCAGAGTTTGGCAACCTATTCTCTTTACATATTTAGATGTTTTAACACCTAGAGCAACGTTTTTACCAAACCCAGCACCAATTTGCTGTCCCGCTCTACCCATTTGGGCAACAGTGAGCAAGTTTTCATATTCTAAATCATGGTGTAATATGTCAGCGACTTGACTACCTACGTCATTTACTTCAATCAATACATAGGCTTCATTAAATCTATTCGCCGCCGCCTTAATCACTTGCGGATACAACATTGGTGATATGTTTTTACTGCGATACTTACAAACGACTTTGTACGGCATCACTGAAACATCAATAATACAGAAAGCAGAATAATCTGCGCCTGTTCCTCTTGACGTATCTACGATAACTGCATATGCACCAGTTTCTGTTGGGTCTTCAAATATTGAAGTTCCATCCTTAGTATATTTAGCCTTTTCAAAAGTTAAAGAACGTAGTTTAGACCCAGGAATTAGAGTATTAGATGAACCAATAAACTCACATTCAAATTCTACTCTAAATTGCTCTTCTGAAGTGTTTGCAATTTGTTCATTTTTCCACTTTTCGTCATGACCAGGTATATCTGACCAGTGAACGTCTACTCTCTTATATGAGTTACGTCCTTTTTCGCTGTCAGTCCATAACTTGTAGAACATGTTAAGACCTTTAGGCGTTGACGTAATAAGAACTTTCGTAGTTTTACCTGATGAAATTGTAGGATATACAGAAGCAAAAAATTCATCTTGTAGATTACCTGGAATGAACGCAAATTCATCTAGGTAAATCAAGTTAAATGAACCACCACGAATAGCAGATGAAGACGTTGCAGATGAAAGTATCTTAGAACCATTTTCTAGTTCAATGTTACCCTTATTCCATTCTACGACACCTTGCTGTATCCACTTAGGTAGTGCTTCATATGCTCTCTGAATACGAGAAAGAATTTCTCTTGCTTGTGATAGTTTGTGTGCTAGAATAGCAATGTTATATTCTTCATTAAACAAAACTGAATGTAAAAGCAATGCCGCAATCGTAGTGGTCTTACCACTCTGACGAGGCATCTTACATATAACAAATCTGTTATCTTGTACTTTGTTGATGATATCCTTCTGAAACTCATATGGTTCAAAAGGAACAAAACCCTTATCTACGTTTACAATCTTAACATAGTGTTCAATGAAATACTCTGGGTCATTTGCACACTTAACCCATTCGTTGATTTGTTCTTGTGTGAATTCTGTATCAACGTTTGCTTTTTTTAGATTAGGATTACCTAGATAGTTTTCACTCATCTGTTGTTCTCGCACCTTTGGCGAGTTGAAGCAATTGTTGTTGTAATTCTTTTGTGCTACCTACAAATACAGTATTGTTCTGTATTGCTTTTGAGGGACCTTGATAGTCTTCTTTTTCTAGGTCTTTCTTTTGCTTGTGTACGTCAAGCAACTCTTTATTCGCTTCAACCATTGTTTTGATTAGTGTAGATGCTACTTCGTATGCACGAGGATGTTCACTCTCTTTTGCGAGTTGCAAGATACCATCAACCGCACTCTCACCTTTTTCGATGAGTTTTGCAATATTTTGTCTTGCTTTTGCGAAGTCTTCATTTTTTTCGCCCGTGTCTTCTACGACTTGTGGCGGCAAAACTTCTTGCGCTTCTACTATATCAGTAGTAATATTCAGCGCATCTTCTAGTTTCTCTTCTACACTCTTCTTGCTCATTTTATAGTCTCACTTATTATTCAGGTTCTAAATCAGTACCAGCCGCTCTTGTTTCTGTAAATCCAAAGTCGCCAGTATCTAACCCATTAGGGTCTGTCGCAACTAATGTCTGGTCTGTCGCTGTTATGCCTTCCGTACCAGTCATCTCTGTAGTTTGCTGTACAGTAGCAATCTGTGCGCTAGTAACAATTTTACCATCACGGACTGCACCGTAAATATTACTCTTCAGCGTAAATGTTAGTGTCCAAACAATAGACCTTCTTGTTTCAAAATCACCCTCATAAACATCTTCTTGTGCTAATGAACCTAAGATTACAGGAATATCTTTTGTGATACCTAAGTCTGGGAATTCATTAATTGTCACATTAAAATGTGGCGTGAAATATGGAAGAATTTGCTCTAATATTTGAGTACCATCTTCAGCATTCTTTACCATTATGTATAAAGAGAAATCGAAATTATAAGGGACTGGTGCATATGTATACTTAACTGCACCATCACCGTCTGCTTGTTTAATGACATTCAAAGAGTTTTGTTTTCTCTCTGGGTCATATGTCATACCATCCATTTCGAATGCCATACGAGGCAGGGTGATAGCACTGTTTTGGTCATTACCATCACTCTCTAATCTTGCAAGAAATTTCTGCTTTGGTCCATAACTGATAGGCACTTTAAAACGTTCTATTTCAGAACCGTCTTCAGCAAAACGTCTTACATTAATATTATTAAATAGGTTACCCATAACGATAACCATTTTTCTAATACTTGCGTGATAAAATGTGTGTCCTAGTGCCATAGTTTAAAAGTCCTCACTGAATGGGTTATCTTCACTGAAGTCAATAACACTATCTGGGTTAGTCTCATAAACTTTGTTATCTGCTTCTGTAGTCTCTGGGAATATCATTGTCTCTTTGACACCAAGTATATACGTTGCACCTGAAGTGTCACCAATAATATTAGCACCAGTACCGAAGTTACCTACAATATTTCTTACTGTTAGAATTGTATCAGGTTCATTCCAATCAGTTACTTCTGCTTTCGCAATAGCATTTGCAAGGTCTGCACCTTGATATATTTCTTCATTGATTTGGAATGTGCCTGAACCAGTACCCATTGTCAACTGAATTGTGTACTGATTTGTTTCTTCAACTGCATCAATTTCAGTTACACCCGTATCGAATGTCTCTTCTGAATATTCAAAGAATTCTGTCGATAGTCGGGTAACGTATGCTTTACCTAATTGATAATACACTTCTTCGTCTTCTACATGTTTGATTTCCATCAACTGACCAGTCAACGGCATGTAAATGAGGTCGCCTTCTCTTGGTTTTGTGAAACCAACACTAGCGGTTGTTGCTTCTTCTTCGAAACGAGTGTTTGCTACAACAAAAGTTTGTGTGTCTCTAATCTCTACGCCAAATTTAGACAAAAGGTCGCCATCACCACTGAAGCCATCAACACCTTGAATATACATTTCAATAGTAAACTCAGTGTCGAATGTCGAGTTCTTTACTTCATTGAAAATGTCATCAACGTGTGTGTATTCACGAGGTAGATAGCGTACATCATGTCCGTAAATTTGAAGACTTTCTACTACAAGGTCATTTGTAAGAGATTGTTCTTCTACGTTTGAGTAAAAATTGAAATACTGATTTGTTGCCATGTGTCATTATCCTGTCATAAAGTCAACTGGCAATTCATGCTTCAATTGCATTTGCTCTTCTAATTCTGTGATTTCTTGCTTTGCTTCTTCTAGTATTGCACGACCATTCATAGTCACGCCACCTGGCAATTGAATGCCTTCATACTTAGAAACATTCATACCCCATTGCTCTTTAATCTGTGCAGTAGCATATTCTTTAAGAAATCTATCATTCCAAATCTGAGTATTTACAGTAGGGTCTAAGATTTTAAATGCTTCGATGATAATATAATCACCTACATTTAGATTATCTTTCCACGAGAAGTCAATCATCAATTTGTCTGTATGTCTTTCGTGGCGAATTGGAGTAACACCATTAAATAGGTCATCTAGCATTGATAGATGCCCACGCATAGTAGTAAATTCGCTTGCGCTTACTGAAGTAAAGTCAAAAACATCATTTAGATGCATTTGATATCGCACATCAAACATACTTGAAGATGATGAAGCATCATCTATACTCAAAACACGAACAACCGAGGTCACTTCATCATCTAGTGTGATATATGCCTGGTCTATTTCTGCTTGAGTTACTTCGTGCTTAATGTATGTGCGAGTTGTAGCGTCAGAATGATAATCCTGAAAGTATTCTAGTGCATCATCAATTCGGTCTTCAACTTGTTCGTTTGAGACATTGATTTGCACGACACCTTTGCCTAACTTACGAAGGCAATATTCTTTAAAGGTTGCTCTATCTGTTGGTGCTGGCATAATCTTTTCCTGTCCTAAGTTTTTACATATCTACATATATTTAGTTCACAAAGAACCACCACTAGCAAATATGGAGAGAGGGGTTTAACCCCCTCTCTCTTTGCTTTCTTAGGCTTGGGATTCAGTCCAAGTAATCTTACCAGTTACGAAGAACGGTGTTGCCGCGGCAATTCCTGTGGTAGATTGTGGCTGAACTGCAAGTGTCAACAAGTCAGGACCCGCTGGGAAGATACCGTCGCCACCTAGAATTGAGTTACCAAGTTCAAGAATGTCTGCAAGGTCAATCTCAACAGAACCAGCAGATGCTTTCAGTGAGTAGATTGTTGTACCGTTTTGTAGCGTATCGCCAGCAACGTGTTCAATCAATTCTGAAAGTGATGGTTTATCAGCATTTACAAAGTCCAAGCGTGATGGTAGTGCGTTAAGAATTAGGAAAATCTCAACGTCTTCGTTAGAAGTAACACCAGCCTGCTTCAAAGCCATTTGCATTCTGTTAATAATTTCACGCTCACCCAACTTACCTGTCAATGAACTATCTACTGAAGGTGCCAAGCGAATTGAGATTAGCGGAATAGGCTGTGTCAATTCGATAGGTGTTGTTTCACCCAAAGTCAATGTAGTTGATGAAGGAATATCTGGGAAGTTTGCGCCACCCGGTTCTGTCGCAGTTGCAGGCCATGATGTGTAAACCTTAGAGTTAGCACCATCAACTTTAACCTGCGTAATGTATGTACCTTCTGGTAGGGCATTGTTGCTTGGGTCACGAACAAGTGTACCTACTTTAACAGTCTGAGCATCAGAGGCAGAAACACCAGCACTATAAACAAACACTCGGCGACCATTCAAAGTTACAACATCGAATGTAGAAATCGCTGTTGTATTGAATGTGAATGATGAACCGTTAGTGAATGCAAACGGGCGAGAGTTAGCAGTCAAGAGGTATGCTTTATCGTCATCGAATGTACCGTCCATGATGATTGAAGTACCGAAGTGGAACAGTGTTGGTGCAGTAGTTGCATTTGGACCGTTTTCAATCTCATAGCGCCCAGGCAAGTTACCTGAACGGAAGTAGGATTCATTCAATCTGTTGTTGTGCTTAAATTCATGCACATAAACAACGTGACCCTTTTGGTCTTTGAAACCAAATCTAATCTTACCAGCACCATACCAAGAGTAATCTGCATATGCCATCTGTAGTTTGTTCAAGTTTAGAACAAAACCTGATGGTCCTTTACCATCACACTTATCGATGTTAAATAGGTGTTGTGGTACTCTTGTATCGATTGTCTTCGTAATCTTAACACTCTTAGCAGTGACACCACGATATGCAGGCTGAACTACCATTCTCAAGTCAGATGAAACTTCAACTACTTTATAAGATTGTCCACGAACAACAATGGAATCTCCGTTGAAAATCTGAGTAGTGAATGAAGTGTTATTACCTGTAATGATATGTGAACCACGAGTTGTGTTTACAGAACCCGCCAACTGTAGTGTAGAACTACGTCTTACCGCATGTAGGTAATTGCCGTCATACTCATAGAAGAACCCGTTTTGGTCATCAAACATACCTGCACGAATGTAACTATCTTCCCAGCCTGTTCTTACATATGTTGGGAATCCTTCTGCTTTCGCTTGGTCAGGTGCTTCACTCATCTGATATGTGAATATGAATTCATCAGGTGCTGTTGCAACGTTATATAGACCATTGTATGGGTTGTTACCATAAGATGTGACTGCACCTTCAATTTTAATCTCATCACCGACTTTTAGGTTATGCGCTTCTTGTGTTGTAACAGTAGCAACATCACCTTGTGCTTTAATCAACTGTTGTACAATCTTTGGTGGATTGAAGTTGATAGCGAATGAGTTCTGAATACCTTTACCAGACTGATATCTGAAGTATTTACGAGACTGACGAATAATCTTACTGTCAGGTGAAGTACCCGCAGTAATATCAACACCACCGTCAAATGACTTGTGTAGTGAGAATCCATCAGGACGCAACATAATCTGTGTTGGGTAGAAGTATTCTGCGCCTGTAATTGAAGATTGGGCACCAGCATCTTCAGAAATTGTCATATTTGTGTCTGTTGTAATAGTATCAACAGTATATGCATTTGTTTGTGATGCTTCTGTGACGTAAATCGTATCAAAACGCTTGAATGAAGTCAAGAATGTAGTACCGTTTCCTGTAATCCTCTTGCTTCCTAGTGTAGTGCTTACAAGACCTTCACCAGCAGAGTTTTTAATAACGTTTGTTGATGTAAGTGTGTGTGTTCCTGCAGGAACAGTCAAATCAATCGAAATGCCCTGTGATGCAGATAGCGCACTATCAGCGAGTTTGATTGAAGAGTTATCTACAACAATGACGTTGAACAAACCTTCACGAGCAGAAAATGCTTCCAAACTCATCATTTGTTCATTTACACTCGAATCATATTGAATAAATTCACCTGGGACCAAGTTATGTGGGTCTGCAAATGTAATTACATCACTTGTTGCGTTTACTTCAGCACTTGTTACTGAATATACACGCTTTGGAATTGTGAAGTCTGTTTTAACAACAAATTTATTTGTTTGTGGAACATCGATAATTTCAAATACACCATCATATGCGCCTGTCAAACTTTCAACAACAAATTCTTGTAGACCTGTGCCGCCGGCGGCAAGTACAACTGAACCACTATCACCAATAACAGTGAAACGAATATCCCACCAGTTTGCCATACCAGATGGTGAGAAGTTAATCTGTGAAGTTGGGTCAAATGTTACGTTGACACCTAGATTACCACCATTATCGACTAGTAGTGAAGTTACATCTTTTGTTGGGAAGAATTCGTCTTTTGCGAAGACAGAACTATCAACACCATTTCTTTGACCGATGAAGAATTGCTCACCGTCTTCAAAAGACATCAAGACATATTCGTTCCTACCACCAAAGTCACCACGATATTCAACACCAGTAATTGTAGCGGCAGTTGGAGTAACACCCAATGCAGTTTGAATATCAATAAATTCTGTAATTGTCTGATTGTTTGCTCTACCAACAGATGCAGTAGTACCTTCTGCGTTTGTTGCAACTGTTTGAGAAACACTTAGACGGGAATCATTTACACGCTGTAGATTGTAATTACCATCATTAGTCAAACCACCTACGGCAACACCCTGGTCACGAACTTCAATTACACCTCGCATTGCGCCGTGATTTCCACACTGATAGTATAGTGTGTCTGGTGCTGTTGCGTCAACTGTCCATAGCATAGTACCTACGTCAGTACGAGACCCAGAAACGTTGGTTGTGTATTCACCAACATAACTACCAGAGACAAACCCAGTACCATCATCAGTTGTGATGTATAATGGATGACCTAGGGCATCAAGTGAGAATGAATAATTTAGACCACGATACACAATGAGTGTTGGGTCTGCGGCATCACTTGGTAGTTTATCTGATTGAATAATATAGTTGTCTGAACCTTCGGCAGTAACAGCATATACTGTTGGGTCTGCTTCATTCAAACCTTCAACTTGATATTGCGCCTCCGCTGTACCAGTAATCTTGTGGTTAGGAATGTATACTGTATTGTACAGACCATTAATTCTTCTATATGTCAAATCAAATGACTGCGGCCATTGCTGAATATCATCAGTATTTGGGGCACCATCAATTTGAATTCTAATCAAATCAGCAGAAACCGAAGTGAAAATCACTGGAACAGTTTGGTCAGCAAGAACAGTAGTTGCGCCATTGGAATCTGAGAAGGCGAACCGCTCACCAGCATTGTAGTTGTTTGTGGTGATACTAAATGAACCTGTCTGTCCACTCTCAATGCCATGATTTTCAAGGTAAATAGTGTTCTTATCAATCGATAATGGATTTGCAAAGACATAGAATACATCAGTATTAGTATTTGTGCTTCCACTTTGATTGTAGTCAATGACAAAAGTACCATCGCCAGCCGCACTTGTAACTGTGTTTGAATATTGTGTTTGAATAGTACCGAAACGCCCGTTTTGTCTTTGATTTACTAAGTTTGCATATTGGTCATTATTAGAAAATCCAGTGAATGTAGGAGATGTTCCTTGGAATGCAACAATTCTTGCAGGATTTACACCACCAAGACCATATGTTGATTGTGTCAAATCGTAACCAGAAAAATCTGTTTGACCACCTGTACCAGCAGACTGCACTGTAATGTTTAGGTACTGGTTACCAGAACCACCTGGCTGAGAATAAATCGAATAGTTAAACCCAATATTGGAACCGCTTGTGGTAAGGAAACCTGTAATATTCCTATTAAAACTTTGCGTGCCACTGTTACGTCCAACACCAGCAAATCGGTTAGTTGCACCATTAGGCCATGTGTATGTTGCAAACTCATGTCCGCCGTTTCTGTCACCAGTGTAGTAAACGTAATTAATTACAACAGATGAAGTAAGTGATACCGCAGCCACATACTGTGTCAAGTTTTGGAAGCGGTTAACCCGCTGACCAGAACCTACGTTACCGTCATATGAAGTATTGAAAGTAGCATTAACTTGCGTCTGCTGGTAATATTGTGTAATACGTTGCGTACCTGAAACACGCTCAACTTTATATGCAAGACCTAAACGAGGGAAGCCATAAGTGTCGCTATAACCAACCAAGTCTTGTTTTGTTGTCAATCCCGCATCTTGATATAGTTCAATTGTATTATCATCAATTTTCTTAACAAATAACACAGTACCATCTTGGATACCGATATTTGTTTGACCTTTGAATGGAGTATTAAAGAGCAAACAGTGATTATCAAATAGACCGTGTGCAGTCCAAGTGATTTGGTCTAATGCTTCATTAACATCACCCGCAGTTAGATACTTCGAATATGTAGATTCCCAATCGTATGCAACAAGAGTATTTTTACGATATCCGCCGCGACCAGTATCTGCATTAGGATTAATTGTTTCTGTTGTATTAAAGAATGGAGTTGTATCAACAAAAGGACGACCATCTGGCGCACTAAGAGTTGGGTCTAAAATTTGAAGACGCTTAGGACCAACACTGTTTCTCAAGTATATTTTTGTTCTAGGAGAAAATCCGTGAGTATCTGTTGTTGTTACAGTAATTGAAGATTCGGTTGCACCATCAGTTGCGGCACCAGCAGTTGGGTCGAGGGTTAGGGGGGAACCTTCGAAGAACTTAGCGGCTACAATTGTAGTATATGAACCTGAAATATCACCTGCGGACTTTGCAGGAACATCCAATTCAAAGAAGAATGTCAATGAATCCGGGACACCAGAGATTGAGAAGTAACCTTCTGCTTGATAGTCAGTTAGACCTTGTACAGAAACTGGATTACCAATCGATAGATTGTGGGGTGTGCTTGTAACAACTTTAACTTGCTTAGAACCAGCAACAGCCTCAACTGTAATAATGCCTTCAACTGGCGTGTCGCCAGAAGTAGAGTATACAGTTGGGATATTATTTACTGTCTGTAGAGTTTCCCACTTAGTCGCTTGAAGACCATATTCGAAGTCAGTATCAATCAAGTTTGCTGGGTTGGAAACACGAAGTTTACCAACAGCGTCAAGCAAGGATTCTGTCGGTTCGAAGGACGTTGCCTCGACCTCAATAATCGCCTGATATTCATCGGACTGTTCAATGTCTGCGTCATTCTCAATATCATATTTGAGAACGAGAGTAGTTTCTTCTCTTTCATTATCATACTCTGCAACAACAGCACCATAAGTGGCAGAGTTGAACTGGTAGATTGGTTTATTCTTAGTGAGGTTTGTAATAAGTAAGAATTGATGGAACTGAATGTTTCCATCAAATGTTACAACTCTCTCGGCTTTATCAACCGTAAAGAATTCTTGTGAAATTATCTTCTTTGCCATTATTTTTTTCCCCTAATATCTTTAAAGTGCGGTAGCATACGCAGTGATAATATCTAAGATATTTTCGTCTTGTAGTCTAAGCGTACCTCTAATGTTAATGTCATCTGCCAATTTTGAACTCTGTACAGCCTCATCAGCAATTCGAACAGTGGTGATAGCACCATCTGCATTCAATGTGTTTACAACGTTAATAATATCGTTGGTTCTCGTATACCATTGTGTAATGGAATTTTGATTGGTAATCAGAGCAATCATGGGTTTCTCCTGTTATCTTAATAAATTATTTATTATCTACTTTATTTATAAGGACAGATAACAAGCGTTTGACTTCATCAAGGTCATTTTCAACTTTATCTACCTTGTCTTTATACTCTTGTTCTCTTTTCTTCTTATTTTTACGCTCTTCATGTTCTGCAAGTGCTGTATCATCAATAATAAACAATGCCTTAGTTTCAGAATCCCGCAAATAATTAGGTCTTTCCGCAACTCCGTGTAGTTCGCCATCGGTGTTTCCGACAGTTTCAATAGATAACATGTTTTTCATTCTAAATTTTACCTGCGATAGATTTCAAATCTTTTACAATTGGAACGTTTACTTTATTATCTGCAAACAATGCAATTTTGACTGCAAAAGTAATAAAGTTATCGTATGTCACGCCTTCTGGGTTTACATACTGCACTGCTTCTTTATTTAGTGGTCTAAAATTCAGAATAACTTCATCATCAGCCGATGAAGAGAACTGTTCAACATCGCCTTGTAATTCCATGCGAATGTAACTTAGTTCATCAAAGTCTGTTGGGTCTGACTGAGATAGAACTTTATAGTAAACTTCAATGCGTGAACCACGAGGTTTAATTGCAGTGAGTGTTATTGATAGATTATCAGAATATAATCTTTCATCTGGTAATGTGACACGGCGAGTTACATATCTTGCGATAGAGTTACCACCTGCTTTACTTGTCTCTCCTGACATGATTAGAGTAGGCGCAACTTCACCAGGATTCTCTGTAGTTACAACAATTGTTGGAGTTTCTACAAATCCTTGACCACCATTTATAACATTGAACCCATACAAGTCGCCTGTTTCATAACCATCAACTGTACCATCCGAAACAAGTGCTTCAATACTTGCACCCGAACCTGTACCAGTAACAATAATTCTATTGTTATCTGTGCTTGGTGGGTCCGCAGGGTCGAAGCCAGTACCTTTTTCTTGTATGATGATATCATCACCTTCAATGTCACCTTTATTGATTTGTTGGTCAATGAATAGAACAGAAGATGGGTCAACATCAACTACTGGAGATACTGTATCATCGGTACTTCTTAATTCGTACCTTAGATAGAATGTACCTGCTTCTGGTCCGACAATATTTTCAGTTTTCGTATATACTGTCTCACCTGGTTCAAAAGGAATGTATGTCGTACTTAGTGCATTATCTGCATCATCATCAAGTTCAGCGGCTGCCGCTGTTGTTGGGAGATATGATGCACTAATTGATACTGCATCGATATCATCAATTGTATTGATTTGCGGCA
>Ga0209654_1000108_pt1 | contig 86796 bp, 72 predicted proteins | sample SaaInl1SG_22_DNA_FD_184646 | JGI IMG/M metagenome (GOLD analysis project Ga0209654, IMG submission 184646) | Marine microbial communities from expanding oxygen minimum zones in the Saanich Inlet - ESP_161SG_22_DNA (SPAdes) (version 2) | ecosystem: Environmental > Aquatic > Marine > Intertidal... | reverse complement strand
TTGTAGTAACAGCGACCTTTAGTAAAGCAATGGCAGCCACCCCAACAGTTGAGATAGATGGAGGTGTTTTATTACCAACACCAATGTCTGCAACAGCTTCTTCATCTGTTTGGGGGTATACCATAGATGTTAACTCCTTATTTTCATCAGATGGTACCTATTCTTTGAGTGTAACTGGGAGTGATACATCTGGAATTGCTTATACTGGAACTGATAGCATAACTTATGTTGTAGATGTTACATCGCCCACCATTACTCTTTTAGAAAATGATGCTGATGATGTTTTGATTGATGGTGAGACGGTATTGTTAACAGCAGGTGTAGATGAAACTATTTCGGGCACCCCAACGCTAACCATAACTACTTCTGGAGGAAACAATGACTACGCCATGACTTCTGCTAGCGTTAGTTGGACCTATTCCTACTCTGCACCTTCTAATTATAGTGGTATTGTAACCTTTACTGTTGAAATGATGGACGTAGCTGGAAATAATGCTTCAACTACAATTTCTCTTAACGTAGATACAGTTATACCTACCATACTGAATTTTCGTAGTACAATGGCAGACGGTACTTACACGGATTATGACGGAAATAATTCACTTTCTGATACTGTTTCAATAACTGTTAATTTTTCAGAGTCTGTAACTGTTAGTACAACCAATGGTAACCCAAGACTGCTTTTAAATACTACTCCAGCAACCTACGTATATTATCTAGATGGCTCAGGAACAGCTGCGCTAACTTTTACAAGTTTAGTAAATGAAGAAGCGGAAACAGATGATTTGAATATTAGTGCTCTTGAACTTAATGGAGGTACAATTTTAGATGCTTCTTCCAACACCGCTAGTTTAACTCTTACTTATGTCACTTCCAACTCAACAAATCTTTCTGACAATAAGGATATTGTTTTAGATGCAAAAAACCCTGTATTATCTAATTACACCCTTTCTGATAATAATAATTTAGCGCCCATACCAACCACTTCTGTCAATGATGGGGACATTGCAACTTTTGGTTTTGAATCAGATAAAGAACTTTTGATGAGTAGCCTTACAGTTACTTTTACAGGGTTTACTACTACTGTTTCAAAAACAGTAAGCGGAACCGGTCCTTTTAGTTATGAAATTTCTTTTACAGTATCAAACACTTTCCCAGAAGGTGATGTGGAATTTGATATTAGTGCAACCGATCAGGTAACAACAACAGTTGTTCCAATTGGGAACCCAACTGGAATATTTACTGAAGAGGCTTTTCCCGATAGGATTAGAATAGACAGAACTGCACCTACTATAACTAGTAGCGCCAATCTAAATTCAAATGAAAACACTACTACAGGACCGACAATAACGGCAAGTGAAGGGGTAATTTTCTCCATTGATGGGGGAGCTGATCAAGCTCTGCTTTCAGTTAATCAGCAAACAGGTGTTTTAACCTTTAGCTCCGCTCCAGATTATGAAGCTCCTATTGATACTGGAGCAGATAATACCTATGAAATTATTGTAAAAGCCATTGATGCAGTTGGACTCACGGTAACCCAAACGGTCACTATTCAAATTAATGATCTTAATGATACTTTTGGGGTTGAAGTGACTCAAACGGATATACAAACTAGTGAATCAGGTGAAACTGCAAGTATTAATTTTGTATTAATTACCCAACCTACGGCAAACGTTACCTTTGACCTTAGCTTATCAGATACAACAGAGGGAAGTTTAAGTGCAACCCAACTTACCTTTACCTCTGAGAACTGGAATACCGAACAAACCATTACCATTAGCGGGGTAGATGACGGGCTAGCAGATGGAGATGTAACCTATCAGCTCATTACTGCCAATACAATCTCCAATGACACAAATTATAACGGTCTTGAGATAGATGATGTCACACTAACCAATATTGATGATGAAATCGATAGTGATAATGACGGTTTCTTTGACTACGAGGATGATTTCCCCGATGACCCTGATGAATCTCTTGATACAGACGGAGATGGTGTGGGAAACAATGCCGACACAGATGATGATGGAGATGGTTGGTCTGATGCTATTGAAGAATCAGAAGGAACAAATCCTTTGGATGCCAGTGACGAACCTCTAGATACAGACGGAGATGGAGTCAGAAATTCGCAAGATACTGACGATGATAATGATGGTGTTTTAGATTCTGATGATTTTTTTCCATTAGATCCTACAGAAACTATTGATACTGATGGTGATGGAATAGGGAATAATGCAGACACAGATGATGATGGAGATTCTTATTCTGATGCTGAAGAAATAAATGAAGGAACTGACCCTCTAGATTCGAGTAGCTTCCCAGAAGATCAAGACGGAGATGGTATTTCTGAACAAGCAGAGCTTTTGCTTGGAACGGATCCAAACAATCCAGATACCGATGGAGATGGAGTCAATGACAAACAAGATGCTTTTCCACTAGATCCTGAAAATGCTTTTGATACAGATAATGATGGAATTGCAGACAGTCAAGAAGATGATATTGATAATGATGGAGTACTAAATGAGGACGATGCTTTCCCTTTAGACCCCAATGAATCTAGAGATAATGATGGGGACGGAATAGGAGACAATGCTGATCCCGATGATGATAATGATGGTTACAGTGACTCCACAGAGCTAGCAGAGGGAAGTGACCCTTTCGATGCCTCAATTACACCTGTTGACAGTGATCGCGATGGTCTTTCTGATGCAGAAGAACTTGCTTTAGGAACTGATCCAAGCAACTTTGACACCGACAATGATGGCGTAAATGATAAAATTGATGCCTTTCCTCTTGACCCAGACAATAACAGTGATCAAGATGGAGATGGAATCCCGGATTTACTGGATGATGATGATGATAACGATGGGGTTCTGGATAGAACAGATGTCTTCCCCTATGATCCATTAGAAAGTGAAGATACCGATTCCGATGGTATTGGAAACAATGCAGACGAAGATGACGATAATGACGGCTTTAGTGACCTTGAAGAAATTGAAGCTGGAACCGATCCCAAAAATAAATTGGACTTTCCAGAAGATATTGACGGAGATGGTCTCTCAAATGCTGAAGAACTCCGCATAGGAACTGATCCGGAAAACCCTGATTCAGATGGCGATGGGGTGCCTGATGGTGAGGATGCCTTTCCACTAAATCCTTTGTACTTAAAAGATACCGACCAAGATGGTCTGGCCGATGCAATTGATATTGATGATGACAATGACGGTGTACCAGATACACAAGATGCATTCCCTTTAGACCCGAATGAATCTAAGGATAATGATGGAGACGGAATAGGAGACAATGCAGACCTGGACGATGATAATGATGGTTATAGTGACTTGGACGAGATTGTGGCAGGCACCAACCCTAAAAATCCAAACGAAAGCCCTTTAGATAGTGACAATGACGGCCTCTCTGATTTTATAGAAGAATTGAACGGCACGGATCCCAATAACCCAGATACCGACGGTGATGGAGTTCTAGACGGTCAAGATGCTTTCCCTCTTAATGATCAATTTTCTGAGGATAATGATAATGACGGAATTCCAGACGAGGTTGATGTTTATGGAGATAATGATTCAGATGCATTAGGTGATATTCCTGATATTGACGACGATAATGATGGAATTATAGATGTTGCTGAAAATGTGTTCATCACCTTTTTTCAAGATCACTTCATCTCAATTAATAATGCAGCTGGCAAAAAGAGTACGATTGAGCCTAAAGTAAATCAAAGGCCAAGAACTGACAGAGGTGTTGGTAAATGGAAAATTAGAAAGAAAATTGTGGGAGGTGCTGATGCGTCTAAAATGAAAATAATTGGTGGAGAACCTTCCTCTGACCAAGCACAACAAAAATATTTTGGTGGTCCTTCTTCAAAAAATGATGCTAGCGAAGGATACCTTGCCTTTATCAATATTCCTGATCCAAATAATCCTGACGATGCCAACAGAGATGGAATCTATGAAGTGGAAATCGCCTACATTAATACTACACCAGGTGATCCTCAAGTTCCTATTCCAACCACACCACAATTTATTGAAGCTACTCCCAACACCTTAGAAGTTTTTGAATTAGAAACCGTGGAGACTCCTGTTAGCGAAGTCTCAGCAGACCTAATTATCTCAGATACTGACGGTGACGGAATCATCAACTCAAGAGATCCTGATGATGATGGCGACCATATTTATAGTGAGTTTGAAGGCTCTTTCCAAGGCGGCTTGATTGAAGATATCACTGTTGAAAATAATGCTCAAGATACAGACCAAGATGGCTTTGCAGATTTTCTAGATCCAGATGATGATAATGATGGTGTTTACACTTTATTTGAAAATCCTGATCCCAATCTTGACTTTAATCCAGAAGATGCAATTGACAGTGATTTAGATCAAATTCCAGATTACTTAGATAGGGATGATGATGACGATGGAATCGATACAATTAATGAGGTTCCTGATCAAGATGGAGACGGTAATTCCGCTGACGCTTTAGATTTTGATAATGACGGAACCCCAGATTATTTAGATATAGATGATGATAATGATGGGCAACTTACCCGTCTAGAACTTTCTAATGACACCAATACTATTCTAAAAGACACAGACAATGACGGCATCCCAGACTATCATGATACAGATGATGATAATGATGGTGTTCCTTCTCTACTAGAATTAAATCTAGATACCGACGCAGATGGCATCCTTAACCCCCTTGACCAAGATGACGACGGTGATGGTATCCTAACACTAAATGAAGACCTTAATCAGAACGGTGACCCTACTGATGATGATACCGATAATGATGGTATTCCTAATTACCTTGAATCTTCATTATTAGACCAGGATGAAGACGGGGTGGTAGATCAGCTTGATACGGTTGATGATGATCCTTATAATGATCAAGACGGAGATGGTTTTCCTAACCTAGATGAAACCATTGCAGGTTTTGACCCTTTAGACCCTAACAGTTTTCCTCAAAATTTTGATAACCCCGCCCTTAGAGCCTCTATTGATATTGTAACGTTTTTCTCTCCGAACAGTGATGGAATAAATGACACCTGGCAGGTAAAAGAGATTGATCGATATCCGAATAATCAGGTTTGGATCTTCACCCGAACAGGCTATGAAGTATTCAATACCCAGAATTATAGAAACGATTGGACAGGGACACAAAACGGAAACCCTTTACCAGAAGGAAGTTATTATTATCGTATTGATTTAGATGGAAATAATACAATTGATTTTGAAGGATGGCTTTATTTAACTAGGTGATGATGATTAAAAGATTTTTATTTACTCTTAGTGTTCTTATCCCACTTTTCACTTACGGTCAACAAGAGAGTTACTACACCCTTTATCGATACAATATGAATGTGATCAACCCTGCCTATGCAGGGGCTCTAGGGAAGAATGTTTTTGCCTTTACCTCAAGACGTCAGTGGTCTTCTATGCAAGATGCACCCTCCACACTAGCTTTTTCATATTCTTCAGAGAGAGAAAACAATGTAGGTTTAGGACTCTCTGTAGTCTCAGATAAGGTCTTTATAGAACAACAGACATTTGCTTATGTAGATTTTTCATACAAACTTGATATGGAATCTACCCAGCTTTACTTAGGGCTTAAAGCGGGAGGAAATTTTTATAATGCTGATCCAAGAGGATTAACCACTTATAGTCCTTCTGATCCAGCTCAACAACAGCTCTCTCGTTTTAATCCTAATGTAGGAGCAGGTGCTTTACTCAAGGGAGAATTTTTTTGGGCTTCTTTTTCTATTCCTAGACTATTCAATATTAAAAGAGAAAATGATAATCTTGCGGTCAAAGCAAAAGATAGAGTGCATTCTTATCTAGGGGGTGGCGCTGATCTAGCTGTAGGTGGTGGCTTTATTGTGAAGCCCTCGGTAATGCTAAGAAAAGTAAAAGGATTGCCCATTACAACAGACTTTACAGGGATGCTAAGTTGGCAAAACCAATTTGATATAGGAATCTCCTACCGATCTAGTAGTGCCTTCTCATTGCTGTCTGTAGTATCTGTAGGGGGGTTTGATATTGGTTATGCTTATGAAACACCAACAGTAAGCTCGCTTTCACAATTGAATCTTAAAACCCATGAAATTATACTTAGAATCAATTTGGGTCAAGGAGATCAAACTACTAAAAAAGGTCCAGAGAGTCAGGAGTAACCTCATCAATTATCCCAAAACTACTTTAAGAGAATCTCATGTTAAGGCAATGATATCAGTTGATTAGAAGGGATTTGGATTGTATCCATTGGTGTAAAAGAAAAACCCTCCACTAGAAGAGTAGTACCAAAGTGAAATAGTTGTTTTATTTATCTATGATGGTATGCGGCATCATAGCAGTAATTCTGAGCTCCTTATTTTTTTTAATTAGAATATAAGTAGCCTTCCTGAATTGATTGCCCATTATTGTGCTATCCTTTAAGAATCTTGTAAAGTTCATTTCAACGATTATATATTTTCCATCTTCTCTGTAATTTTCCCATTTATTAATTGTAGAAAATCCGTAATGATTAGCTTCCAGATTATTAAAGGTATTGGTGAGAAAATTTTTCACTTCACCAGGACTTTTCAAATAATGAACATTATCTTGTAAATAAAGTGTCATTGGTAAATCATATATGTCTGAAGCTATGTATCCAAAATTCCCTTCTGACCATAGTTTAGTATAAGTCTCAAAAAAAGCTGCAACTTCTTTGGGAGGATTGATTTGATCCAGTGTTTTAGTTACTTCAGTTTTACATGCTAATGTCAAAATCAACAGAAGAATTAGAAAAATAAGTTTTTTCATTAAAAATTGAATTAAGACGAATACTTGCTTCAAGATATAGAAATTGGATTACATATCAAATCTCACATCCCTCTCCTAATAGAAAAACCATTTTGAAAAACCCATGCCCTAGTGATTGGATTAAGAATGCTCTATACTTTTAAGTGGTATTCATTAAAATATTCAATTGAATAAATCAATTTAGAATTTTTGAAAAATACTGATTTCTGGAAAAGTTACTGCATAATGATATGTGATTTCAGTTTTTCGTTGTGCAACTTCCAATGAAATCGATTTTATAATGGCTTCAATTAGTTTAGACTCTCTTATGTTGACTAAAAAAAGAGAGCTTTCACCAGCCTCAAACTTTTTTTTCTCCCCCATATACAATAATTGATAATCATCTGCCATTTGTTTTGCGATCAATTCTTGCTCCCTAAGTCTTTCTTTTTGAATAAATAAGGCTTGGATTTTATTTTCTAAGGCTACCTTAGTTTGAGATAGTTCCCATTCCATATCGTTAACTTTGATGGAAGCTAATTTTAAATTGGCTCGCTCTTTTCGGAGAAAAAGTGGAACCTTAATTTGAAGTCCGGTGGAATTATTTTCTGGGTCCAAAGCAAAGTTCATTTGGGAAATTGGATTTGTTTCGGAAAGCCATTGATAGTTTAGATTGACTTCTGGAAATAAATTATTTTTTTGGAGTCGCTTTTCTAAAATCAACTGACTTCGTTTGATACTTTGAGCACGTAATTTAGGATGCGTGTCTATATCAAAAGTATTTGTTTTGAAAAGTGAATTAAATTTAATTTGATCAAGCCTAGGGGTAACCGATTCAGACAAAACGATTGGTTGCTCTTCTATCCATAAAAAATTTGATACACCTAAGGCATTTTTCTGTAATTCCAAACGAGCACTTTCTCTCTCTATCAATCTTTGATTATAAATAATTCGTGCTTCTGTAGTATCAATGACTGCTAAATCACCGATTTCACTTCTTTTTTTAACTCCCTCAAATCGAAAAGCAGCATTAGCAACAAATCGATCAAATATCATAAAGGTTCTATAAGTCTTGTACCAATCAAGATAAGCGTGGCTTGCGGTTTCTAAAATTCTATTCACTTCAAGTATATTCTCCTCATAAGCCTGTTTGGTGAATAATTTGGCTTGCTTTAATGCAGTTTGTCTGGGATTAGTCAACAATCCTTTTGTTAAATCAAGAGAAGCGCCAACACTATATAACTGATCTCCGCTGACTAGATTCTCTGGATCCAAATAATTCCCTTGTGCTTGTTGCATTTGAGCCTTTAGCGAAAGTCCAAAAAAGGTGGGGATTATAAGTTGTGTTTGCTCTTTTTCATAATATTTAGATCCATTAAACTGTTTTTGACTCTGTCCATATAAGAGTTGTGGATCAAATGCACCTCTTGCTTTCATTAACTTTGCTTCACTAGCATCGAGACGAAGTTGTGCTTGTTTTACATAAGGATGATAACTTTTTACAATGTCAACAAAATTCTCTATGGTCAATTCTTCTTGAGCACAGACAGAGTGTATATTCACCGTATAAAGGAGAAATAAAAAACAATAAATACCAATTATTCTAATCATAAATCAATTCTCAAATCAAAAGGTGTTGTCTTCAGTTTTTTCGATTGTATAATATTCAGGTGGGAAGCCATTTAACTGTCGCCATATTTCATACCAAACTGGAACCCTACTCAACAAGGCAATAGTTCGAGCTCCAGATCCAATTCTTACTTGTTTGGGCCATGGGTTATCTTCAGGATCAGGGGCTAATAGAACACGATATAGTTCATTCTCACTAATATAATTTTCTATAGCAACTACTTTGGCCCCATAAGTTCCATAGGAAGCATTTGGCCAACCACTAAAAACAATAGCAGGCCAGCCATCAAATTCAACTCTTGCTGTTTCACCAACTTTTAATAAGGGTACATCAATGGGTCGAATGTAAGTTTCTACGGCAATTTGATAATCATCAGGCATGATAGAAACAATTTTATCCCCTTCCTTGAAAGTTTCTCCTATCCCTCCTTTTAAAGCTTTATTAATAAAACCCTTTTGTGGTGCAGTAATATAGAGTAAAGCTTGTCTTTTTTTATAGTTGGCAAGGGTATTTTTCAATTTTGCCATTTCACCTTGAGCTTCATATTTTAGGGATTCGGCTGTAGCCTTTTCTGATTTTACTTTTGCGAGTTTTTCCCAAAAAGAGGCTTGAAGGCGTTTGATTTCTGAAGAGGCAATTTGAACTTCATTTTTTGCATTTATAAAATTATTTGATGCTCCTATAAAAGCCGCTTGGGCTTGACGAAGATTAAGCTGTTTCTCTTCTACCTCTCGTGTTGCCTTCAACCCTTGCTTGTTGAGTGAATTAACACGATTCAGTTGAATCTTTGCAATATCACGATCTGTTAAAGAGGCTTCACGTTTTAAACTGTCATTTTCCACGTACAATACAATCTGCTCTTGTTTGTTTTGCGCTTGAGAAAGTTTTAAATCCATTTCTAACTCTAAAGCACTAATTTGGGCCTCCAAAGCAACTACTTTTTCAGCATAGGCTGAAACTGAATTTTCTTTTGCTTTAAGTTGTTGCTGTGTTCTAAGCATTAATTCGGGATCAAAATAATCACTTTTGACCTCAGAGATTTTTAAAAGAGTATCCCCTTTGTTTACTAAATCCCCTTCTCGAACAAACCAAGCATCAATTCGACCAGGAATAGGAGATTGAATACTCTGGGGACGCTTTTCGGGCTGTAGTGTAGTTACATAACCTTTTCCAAAAACATTCTGTGTCCATGGCAAAAAGAGCAATATCATAAAAACTAAAAATATTGCAAACAAAAAACGATTGAGTTGATTGAAATAGGAAATGGAAAAAATAAGCTTTCCAGATTTATAAGACTTAAAATCAAAGTTTTCTATAGGGTTATTTGAAATGTTTAGCATTTTATACTTCCTTTTTTAGTTCAAAAATTTGATTGCATTTAGTCTCCCAGTAATTATTAGTACTAACCACAACAATAGACCAAGGGTGTTTTTCAAGACAGAGGTAATCAATAATTTTTTTGGTTTCTTCGATGGCAAAAATATCCAAAGGGTCCTCGAGAATTAGGCATTTTGGCTGATGCAGAAGAGCACGAGCCAAAATCAGTTTCTTCCTTATTGAATTTGAAATGTATTTTCCTTCAGAATTAACATTACTTTCTAAGCCCATAGACTGGTTTTTAATAAACGATTCCAATCCCAAAACGTTCAACAAATCTTGAATAATCGCCTCAGTTATAGAGGTATCTCCAAAAGTTAAATTTTCTTTTATGGTTCCCTTAAAAAGCACTTCTTCAGGTAACGAAAGCCCTAAAAAAGAGCGGTATTGATTTAAATTTAAAGCTTTCAAATTATGCTGTCCAATAAAAACTGTCCCTTGTGTTGGATTTATTATTCCTGCTATTAAATTCAGTAAACTTGACTTCCCTGAACCAGAAATTCCACGTATCAAAATTTTATCTTTAGGATTAATTTTTAAGTTTACTCCCGAAAGTATGGGTTTGTCAATCTCAGGAACGACATAATCTATATTTTTAAGTTCTATTGTAAAATCTGAATTGGGATTGAGCTCTTTTCCTCCTTGCTTTTCTGTAGCTAAATCAACTAGCCCACCTAATTTCTCAATCGAGGTTAGTATATCATATAAGGTTTCAAGACTAACAATAAGCTTTTCGACAGATGCTATAGTCAAAAGAATTATAATTTCTGCTGCTACAAACTGACCTATGTTCATTTGTTGATTCAAAACCAGAGCCCCTCCAATAATCAATAGACCGGCTGTTATTGTGATTTTAAAACCAATTAATTTAATGTACTGTAACTTGATAACTTGGAAATGATTTTCTCTTGCGTTTAAATAATCTGACACCAATTCATCATTCTTTCTCAATCCAAAATCACTCTTAGCTGAGAGTTTAAAACTTACAATTGATCGAGCAATTTCTTGTATCCAATGTGCTACACGATATTTGTGTTTTGACTCTTCTAAAGAGGTTTCTAAACCCCTACGAACGGTATATTGAAATACAAAAAACATTAATGAAACAAGGCCCAATCCAAACAAAATAAAAAAGGGATGATATAAGGATAAAAGAATTAAGGTAAATAGAATTTGAATTAAGGCTGATGGGACGTCAATTAAAATTTTAGCCAATCCTTTTTGAATGCTTAAAGTATCAAAAAATCGATTGGCAAGTTCAGGTAAGTAATATTTTCTAAGAGCGTCTAGTTTTAATTTTGGAAATCGGTAGGTTAACTCAAAACTAGCACGTGTAAAAATTCTTTGCTGTAAAGTTTCTATAATCCGTAACTGCATTATTTGAAGTGTACCCGTAAATCCAACCCCTAGAGTAACTAATACAACCAGTATTATCCACGAACTGGAAATTTGAGCCCCCTGTATGAGGTTTATAATGGCTTGAACACCCAGAGGAAGCGATAGCGATAAAGCTCCAGCAAAAATGGCATAATAAAATATTTGGAGGATGTCTTTTTTTTCTAGCTTGACTAGTTTAAAAAAACGACTCCATGCATTGGAAGATGATGTTTTCATAACTGTTTTTTAATGAAATAAGCAGGAAAATTATTCAAAGGGAGTTGATATTGACACCAAATAGTTAAGAGCCTCCAAAATGGAGATCACCTATTTGCAATTAAATGCAATGAGTCTCACCAATAAATCTATGATTACGCCACTTCCGATTTTTCTTGCAACTTAAATTCTAATGAGATTTTAAATTCCTCAAAATATTCTTTCTGCAAAAATTCATTAAGCTGAGATTTTAGCCCCTCTAAATCCATTATTTTTTGATCTTTTAAACCTGTAGGTTCATCGTGATTTTTAATCCAATTAGACAAGTGCTGCAATTTACATGCATTAATATTTGCCTCAATCAACTCGTTTACTAAAGTTTGGAGATGAGTTTGATCCAGATTGTTTTCTGTAATGGTAAATGTTTTTTGATTCATGCTTCTTTTTGCGGCCAAAATTAGGAATAAAAACATATAATGTTATATTTATATATTAAATGAATATCATTAAATATTTTTATGAAATATACACTCAATCAACTGCATGTTTTTCATAAAGTTTTTGAAGCTAAAAGCATAACAAAAGCTGCAGACCAATTATTTATGACTCAACCTGCAGTATCAATACAACTTAAAAATTTTCAAAAACAATTCAACACACCTCTCTATGAATACCAAGGGAGGGGAATAGTGATCACGGAATTTGGAAAAGAAATAGCCAAAACTGTTGCATCATTTATGGAAAATTTGGATGAGTTAGAAGCCTTATCAAATGCCTATGAAAATATTATAAAAGGCAAACTCAAAATTGCATGTGCTTCAACTGGGAAATACGTGATTCCCTTCTTCTTAACTGATTTTCTCAAGGAACATCAAGGTGTAGACATTGCCTTAAACGTTACAAATAAAAGTCTTGTTATTGAATCATTATTAAACAATGAAATTGATTTTGCTGTTATTTCTACTTTACCTGACAATCTCGAAATTAATGAGGAGCTTTTAATTGAGAATAAGTTGTATCTGATTGGAGCCACTAAGAAAAACTTTTTTTCCAAGCCTCTAATCTTTCGAGAATATGGGTCTGCGACACGTTCTGTAATGGAAAACTACTTTAAAGATTTTAAAAAAGGGTTGAAAAAAATTGAGCTTGAATCCAATGAAGCTGTAAAGCAAGCTGTTTCAGCAAATATTGGTATTTCGATCCTTCCGCTAATAGGGTTGAAAAATGAGATAAAAAACAAGCAGCTTGAAATAATTACCCAAAAAAACTTGCCAATTATCACCCAGTGGAGAATTATTTGGAGAAAGGATAAAAACCTTCCTCCTGTGGCAAATGCTTTTTTGAATTACATAAAATCAGATAAGGAAAAAATCATCCAAAAATATTTTAAATGGTATGACGAGTTTTAACAACAGGCGGATGGTCTTTACCTAAATAAATAAGCGTAAAAGAATCTTCTGTATGAACAGCCGTTACTCGTTTAGATTTGGCCTGTAGAATGTCTCACGATCATTACTCCATAAAAAATCAGAATTGACAATACCTGTAGTGGGATTAAAAAAGACTTCAATAAAATTAGGAAGAGAATTTCCTTTAAGTTTAACTTGAACAATGAAGGTATAATAATGGTACATATCGTATGCACTAACAAAAGTATGATAGGAATCAAAAACAATATTCATTATAAAATCCACATTGGGATATTGCTGAAGTATAAGGTTTGAAACTCTATCATTAATACTATTTAGTTCGTCCTCTTTTGCTTGGTTAAAATAGATAAAATTATCATTGACTCCTCCCAAAAGTGCTCGATACTCCACTAATAAATCTTCAATCTGAGGTTTAGTCTCTTGATTTTCAATATTCAACTCTGAGAGATTGGGCAAGTAAGATCTCCGTTCCATTTCGTTATCATCTAGTCTGAACTTTCTTTTTTGTTTGTCCCAAATATAATTTGTGTATAATTTGTCCGTTCTGGGGAGGTATCCAATTTCCAAATATCGAAATTCCTTATTTTGATTTTGATTTAAGAGACTCACACGAACCGTAAAAGTCATGTGATGCGATTTTAAAATAGGATTTGTTGTAGTTTGATAAGATTGCCAAATAATATTTTTACTTGACTCTACTATCCCTAAAAAAGTTTCTTCAATAAAAAACTCAATTCGATCATTCAGACTTCTATCTAATTGTGGAATGATAACTCCCTTCTCATTTCTCTTTAAACGATCGGTATTATAAATGAAATTTTCAATTTTTATAAACTCTCCTTCTTGAGCATTGGTTTGAATGAAATTTAGCAGTAGAAATAACACAAGGGCTAAATTGAAGAAGCCTAATTTTGATTTTGGAATAGAATTCAAAGCGATTTTGTTAAAATATAGAAATCAAATTTAACGGTTTGCATTTGATTTAACTTAAAATCCTTGGGATTTGTTTTGATCCAATATACCTGTAAAGGCATAAAAAAAATAAATTGCATGAAAGGATTCTAAAGGGTTCACAAAGAAAAAATAAACCACCACACGCTTTATAACGCCTCTTAATTTAAAAACCGAGTCTAAAGAATTTCTTGAATTAGATAGCATCATTCAAAAGGAATTTGACGCGCTAAAAGAAGAATTAGCTATATTTAATAAAATCCGTCAAATGAAATTTTACACACTTTCATTATTTATCCTCTTCACCTCTTCTCTTTTGGGGCAAGAAGTTATTCCTTTATGGCCAGAAGGAGTACCCAATCAAAAATTTACTAAAGAAAAAGAGCATTGGGTACAAACAGATATCTTACGAATTGATAATGTCCAAAACCCTACCCTAGAAATCTATTCCCCTTCAAAGGCAAATCAAAATGGCAAAGCTGTAATCATATGTCCAGGTGGAGGATACAAAATATTAGCCTATGACTGGGAAGGGACCGATATTGCAAAATGGTTTAATTCCAAAGGAATCACTGCATTTGTTTTAAAATACAGACTCCCTAATTCTCCATCTCTTCTTAAACCCCAATGGGCTCCCCTACAAGATGCTCAGCAAGCCATGCGAATCGTGCGCAAAGAAGCAAAAAAGTGGAATATAAATCCTACTCAAATTGGTATCATGGGTTTTTCAGCAGGAGGGCATTTAGCATCCAGTTTGGGAACTCACTTTGAAGAAAACATACTTGAGGACTCTTACAGCAATCCTTTAAATCAGATTAGCGCAAGACCAGATTTTATGATATTAGTCTATCCTGTAATCACATTTGATGAAAAATATTATCATGCTGGTTCTAAAAATGCGCTTATTGGAGAAAATGCCTCTAAGGAAATCATTGATTACTTTTCCAATAACCTACAAGTAACCAAAAAGACCCCTCCAACATTTCTTGTGCATTCAGCAGATGATGACGCTGTCCCTTATCAGAACAGTACATTGTTTTTTGAGGCGCTTCAAACATACACTATTCCGTCTGAATTACACCTCTATCCCAAAGGAGGTCATGGTTATTCACTTGCCCTCAAAAAAGGACAACTTGAAGGTTGGACCGAACGATTATATGATTGGATCAATACCTTAAATTGAAATTAGAACCCTTATTTTTAACCCTTCAAAAACCTTACTAAATGAAAAAAGATCCTATTGAAGTATTTGACACATGGGTATCACTTGGAAAAGACTCAGGAATGGAAAAAAATCATTCAGAAGCTGTTGAAAACATGATTTCTTTTGCTACAGATAAGTGTGGTAAATTTAGTTTTATTGATGCTGGTTGCGGAAATGGTTGGGTGGTGCGCAATGTTTCTAAAATGTCCAATTGTGTTACTGCTGTGGGAATTGATGGAGCAGAAAACATGATTCTAAAGGCCAAAGGTGAAGATCCATTGAACCATTATTTCTGTGATAATTTAATGAATTGGACTCCCAATGAAAAAGTAGATATCGTTCATTCTATGGAGGTTTTATATTATTTACAAAATCCACAAAAACTGATAGAACACATCTACAAGAATTGGTTAAAAGAGAATGCACGTTTAATTATTGGAATTGATTTTTACTCTGAAAACACTGTGTCTCATAGTTGGCCCGAAGACTGTGGCATTTCCATTATGCAATTATTTCCCGAATCGACCTGGAAGAAATTTTTTATTGAAAGTGGTTTTAGAAATATTGAAAGCTGGAGGGTTGGTGCAAAAAAAGATTGGACCGGCACCTTGGTAATAACAGGAATTAAGTAATCTTTTTTATTTTTTCTCATATCGGCCAGGCGCCAGAACAGCGCTCACCATTGAGAAAAAAGAATGTGGAATTACCTTAAGAAGAAAAACAATTATCTTAAAGGTTTTTGTTGGTACACACACCTTTCTGCCTTTTAAGGTAGCTGTAACAGCTTCTTCTGCCACTCGAGGTGCTGCTTTTTTCATAAACTTAGGCACACTATCCATTTCTTTTTGGACTCCACTAGCCGTATGAAAATTAGTAATGGTATACCCAGGACATACCGCTGTGGAAGTAATACCAAGATGGTTATAATTTCTATTTAAGCCCTCACTAAATCGATTCATAAAAGTTTTAATAGGGCCATAAAGCGCTTGAATTGAAGAGGGGGGAGCAAAGGCAGCAACAGAGGAGACAATCATGATGCGTCCCTGTTTCCTTTTCAACATATCGACAATGAATAATTTACATAAAGCAATAACAGAAATACCTAATACGCGAATAAATTTTTCTTCCTCTATCATTGAGGTTTGATCAAAAGAGGTAGGGATAGCATAGCCCGCATTATTGACCAAAAGATCAACCACGTAACCCTTTTTGTTACAAAAATCATATAGCGCTTGTGGAGCCTTCTCATCAGTCAAATCACAAGGGAAAAAATCTACCTTAACACCAAAAGTATTCCGTAATTTTTTAGCTTCTTCTTCCAAAACGCTCTCCCTTCGAGCAGTAAGCACTAAATTATGGTTTCTTTTAGCAAGTGATTTTGAAATCTCTAAACCGATTCCTGAAGAAGCACCAGTAATTAAAGCGAATGTATCTTTCATTTGAAAATGTGAATTAATTAAATAAACGCTAAATAAAGACAAAAAAAAACCGTCTCAGAAAGACGGTTTAAATTCAGTTTGTAGTTAGTTCTTAAAATGAAATAATTATAAATTTAATAAAAAAATGGAAATAAAATGAATTTTAAATAAATAATTTTTTAAAAGATTGAACGATTCGTTGTGACATTCATTAAACGTGAGTTTTAAAAAAACTCACTTATCTTTGACACTTTATTAAAAACCATGAAACTAAAACACCTCTGTTTATTCCTTTTCATATTTTATTCATCAAAAAACCTAGCTCAAACAGAACTATTTGATGAATTCTATTTTAAAATGCCCATCAGTGAGGCCAAAAAAACATTAAAAAGAAATCAGAAGAAATTGACCAATGTTTCTTTTGGAGCGCAAACGGCATATGCGGTTCGTAAAAAATCATTAGTCAATGAAGATGGGATTTTAATTAGTATTAATCTTTGGAGTAAAAATAACTTGAGCCTTCAACAAGCAGAGACTTATCTCTTAAGATCCAAAACTCATTTTGAATCTAAAGAATATAAAACTGTTTATGCACAAGAAAACTGGTCAAAACCTCTTTTGGTAAAGAAGAACTTACCCTGCATACGTTTTGTAGATCCTGACAAAAAAACTGTTGTAGAGGTTGATCCAAGGGGGCAAGGAAGTGTGTACAATATCTTTGTCACTTACTACAATTACGAATGGTTTCTTAAAAAAGCTAGAGGAGAAAAATAATTATAAATCAATATTAATTCCTAAACCAAGTAATTCTCTGACCTGAAGTTCACCGATTAAGTCATCGTCATAAAGTAAATGAGTAACAAAATTTCCTGATACTTTATTGTTTACTTTAAACCGAATATTGATGTCCAATTCAAAATCAATGTTCTTTGTTTTTTCTAGATAGTTGACATAGGTACTGAATTTATTCTCCAAAATAATATTCTTCATTATTTCTTTTCTATACAATCCACTAATTGAAGATCCTAAGAAAAACTTTGTTCCTTTTCCAGCATCTACTCCAAAATATTTTTGCCCAGCAGAAAGTGCATCAGTATACTTTTCGGACACCAACAAAAGTCGTCCAGACATAGGTGAAAGGTTTACCCAAAAGTCATCTGACTTTTTATAATACCATCCTATACCTAATTGAATAAATGCCGGAGACAAAAATTGAGAAACTTGATCTCGCTTTTGAACACCATCTTCGGTGTAAAATCTATATCCAGGAAGGAGCTGCGTTTTTATATTTAATAAACCAGAATAACTCCAAAATTGGTTAATCTGTTTCCCTATTAATGATCCAATTTCAAAACGATCATCTGCTTTCTTGAAGAATTCATTTCCAGAGATATAGGTTGTCCCGATAGACAGTAACAAATTAGTATCCCAAACGAGTCCATTTCTATAGGAATAATTTAAATTATAATCCAAACCGTACAGAAAAGTTAATGCACTCTCCCCCCCAGAAATCCAATTGGAAAAATAAGCTTGATTAAAATTAAAACGAGTATTACCATAAAACTTATACCGTTTCCCCTTTAAGGTAGATTGAATAACAGCATCAAATGGAAGCTCCTCGTATTCTGTTTCTTGTGCATATGAAAATTGATAACTACAGAAAATCGCAATAAACAAAACGACAAACTTGTTAAAACATTGGCTGCTTTTTTCTCTCATTTCTCAATTTTTAAATTCATTTTATTTATGTTTTTATTTCAAAAAAATAAATTTATGAAAATCATTAGCTTAAGTTAAACAAAAATGAAATTAAAGTACCTTTATAAGATATGGGAATGCGATTAGGACTAAATAATGAAAAAACTACTTAATATATTAATTCTGACTTTTCACATCCTCCCTTTTGGGATGAGTGCACAAGAAAATACCACCTCTCTTGAACAGCAAGTAGATTCCTTGATCCAATATGGGATTCAAAACAAAGCTTTTCCAGGAGCACAAGTTTTGATATTTAAAAGCGATAGTATTCAACTAAATAAATCCTATGGATATCAAACCTATGATTCTATCAAACCCATCCACAACAATAACCTGTATGACTTGGCATCTGTCACAAAAGTTTTGGCGGGTACACTTGCGTTTATGAAGCTACATGAACTCTATGATATTAATCTGGATGACAAGGTGTCAAACTATATTCTCTCGTTAAAGAAAACGAATAAAAAGAATACTAGTTTTAGGGAAGTATTAAGTCACAGCGCCGGATGGCTTCCTTATATCGCTCATCAAAATTTGGTTCTTAAAAAAAATGGAGCGTTCAAAAGAAGAACAATTCGCTTAAAACAAAGTAAACGCTATTTTATCCAAATTAGCGATTCTCTTTTTGTTCATAAAAATTACACCTCTAAGATCATGCGCCGAATAAACAAATCGAAAGTGGGGACGGTCGGTGAATACAAATATTCAGGTCTTTGGTTTTTCTTATTACCCGAATTAACAAAACAGCTGAGTGGTCTTTCCTTTATTGATTTTTTAAACAGATACTTTTACATCCCATTAAAATTAAATCGACTTACTTTTCTGCCTTCAAGTCAATTTTCTAAGAATGAGATTGTCCCTACAGAAATAGATTCTACTTTCAGAAAGCAACTGGTTCAAGGTTGGGTACATGATGAAGCTGCTGCATTGATGGGAGGCATATCTGGAAATGCAGGCTTATTTGCCAACGCGAGTTCAATAGCCCCTATACTTGAATTATTTCTCAACAAGGGAAACTTTAAGGAAACTCCACTTTTAGAAGAAAAAACACTGGAGACCTTTACTGAAAGGGCTTATCCAGAAAGTGAAAATAGGAGAGGCTTGGGTTTTGACAAACCTTCTCTTGATATAGAAGCACCTTATCCATCTAAATCAGTAAGTAATGAAAGTTTTGGCCATACTGGGTTTACAGGTACTTTTATCTGGGTTGATCCAGTCGACAAAAGTTTTGTAATCTTTTTAAGCAATCGTGTTTATCCGTCAAGAAAACAAAGAGGATTGTATGAATTAGACATTAGAGATAAACTTTTAGAACTTACCCTTGAAAACTAAAGCTACTTGCCTTTTTGTCTTCATAAGTTTTGTGCTTTCAGCACAAAAACTTCCAGAGGGATTTACTTATTTAAAAAAGGAAAATCCAACATTGATACTTGATTTGCGTTACGCAACTTCAGAAAATTTTACCGGGAAAATTGTAACAGGCTATACCTCTGAAAAAGCCATTGGCACAAAAGCCCTTTCTATCGCGCTAATAAAAGTACAAGCACTACTGAGATCAAAAGGATTAGGATTGAAAGTATTTGATGCCTACCGTCCCCAAAGCGCTGTGGATGCATTTATCTCGTGGGCTGCTTCTGCGTCTGATACATTGAAAAAACAAGAATATTATCCAAATTTAAAAAAAGAAGACCTCTTTGAATTAGGATATATTGCTGAAAAAAGTGGACATACTAGGGGAAGTACTATTGATGTCACCTTAGTTTATCTTAAGGGAAGACGTAAAGGGAAAGAAATCGACATGGGAGGGAAATGGGATTACTTTGGTGAAGCCTCTCATTTCAATTACCAAAAAATAAGTCCAAAACAAATGGAGAATCGAAGACTATTAAGAGACCTAATGATCGAAGGGGGATTTAATCCCTATGAAAAAGAATGGTGGCATTTTAGTCTTAAAAACGAACCCTTTCCTACTACATATTTTGACTTTCCTCTGCCTTAAATTATGGAGTAAAAATCAGTGGAAATTTAGCCAAGTCGATATCCCACACTACAGGTAAAAGAAAATATACCATTATTGTGATCAAGATAATGGAGAATAAATTGAGAATAATCCCTTTGGAAACCATATCAGGTATTGTCAAGTAACCAGATCCAAAAACGACCGCATTTGGGGGAGTTGCTACTGGGAGCATGAAAGCACATGAGGCTGCAACTGCAGCACCTACCATCAAACCAAATGGATGAACTCCAACCTCAAGGGCTAGAGGAGCCAGCACAGGGAGTAACATAGCTGTGGTAGCAAGATTTGAAGTTATCTCTGTCAAAAAGTTTATTGCTGTAACCAATACAAGAATGAGAAGTATCAACGGTAAACTCCCAAAATCATTCATTAATCCGCCCAACCAAATAGCCAATCCACTGACTTCAAATGCTTTTGCTAAAGCCATTCCTCCTCCAAAAAGAATGATAATTCCCCATGGCAAATTGAAAGTATCCTTCCATGAAATAATGGCTTCGCCTTTCTTCTTTGAGGGTAATATAAAAAGTAGTACCCCGAAAAAAATTGCAATTATAGTATCGTCTAAAGCAGGAAAAAGAGGCTTTAAAATAAAGGAACGACTAATCCATGAAAATGCAGCTAGAATAAAAACTAAACTTACCCATCGTTCTTCATATGAAATAGGCCCTAATTCTGTTCTTAAACGTTTAATCTCTTTTAGTCCTCCTGGAAATTCTGTTTGTTTAAATTTAAACGCATGGCGTGTTAAATAAATCCAACAAAAAACTAAAAGAATAATCGAAATTGGAAACCCAAAAATAAACCACTTAGAAAAATCAATCTCAACTCCATAGGTTTCCGATATAACTCCCGCCAAAACTAAATTGGGAGGTGTACCTATTAAAGTGGCAATTCCCCCAATGGAGGCACTGTAAGCAATTCCAAGCATTAAGGCCTTCCCAAAGACTTGATTCTCATTTTCATCGGTTGCAGGGTTATCTTTCAATTGTTTTATGATGGCCATTCCAATGGGGAGCATCATTACAGAAGTGGCTGTATTGGAAATCCACATTGATAAAAAAGCGGTTGCTAGCATAAATCCTAAAATCACTTTTCGAATATCTGAACCAATAAAGGCAATAATATTAAGCGCAATTCTTCTGTGTAAATTCCATTTTTCAATTGCAATAGCAATCAGGAAGCCTCCCAAATAAAGAAATACATATTTATGCCCAAAAGCCGCAGTGGTTGTTGACAATTCCATGCCTCCAGTCAAGGGAAACAAAACAATGGGAAGTAAAGCTGTAACTGCGATTGGGACAGCCTCTGTAATCCACCAAATAGCAATCCAGAAGGTTGTTGCCAAAACGGCTAAACCTTGGGACGACAAACCTTCAAATGAACCAAAAACAAGGACAATTAGGAATGTAATTGGACCTAAAAGAAGGCCTATTTTTTTTTGCATATTCTTTTATTTAGAAGAAGAAGTGTGATCCGATACGATCAACCATTGATCGTCTAATTTAAGCCAAATAAGTGTAAAAAAACCACTACTGTCAGAGATCTCTCTTGCAAGATGAAATTTCCCTTGAAGTTGAGCTACTGTGGGACTTAACTCTATTAAATTCAGAACATCAAAGGACAATGTTCCCATTAATAATCTACTGGAGTAATTTTTTTTATACCGCTCTTTGGTTGCTTCCCAACCATAAATAGGCCCTGAAGATCCAGAAAAAACTAATTTATCTGATTTTAAATAGCCTTCCATAAACGCGTCAATATCACCTTTATTCCAATCTGCTTGTTGCTTAAAAAGCTTTGAAACAATAGCCAAAGAATCTGATTTTGAAATCTTTTGCTGAGCAGAAAGTTGCACAAAAAACAAACAGTAAAAAACGAAAAGTATAGAAGTTTTTTTCATCTACTTTAAGGTTGGATATTGAATGTTTAGTTGCTCTAAATAGGTGTCATATTTAGTTTCATCAAAATAAAATTTTTCAAGCTGTGGTCTATATTGTTTCATGATTCCTTCATTCAAATAGATTGGTGGTGGATCTTTTTCTGTAATCATGGGCTTGTATTCTGTGTCTTTACTTTGCACATTTTTAAAATAATCCTTTGCACTTTTTAGAAGCTCAGGCTTTGTAAGAAAATCTATCACTGTTGTTGCCACTACTTTTGCTCCTGCTGTTGCTCCTTTATGTGCAATGGGAGTAGCCATGGCAATAGCATTGGACCAGTGATGTCCTTGCAAACCGGGAATATTTGAAGGGAAACGCAAAGTAACGGTAGGGATCGTCCATGAAATATCGCCTATATCGTCTGACCCTCCACTTACTGGGTTCTTTTGAGGTTTTCCAATCCCTGAAAGCGCTGTAGCTAAACCTTTTTCATTTTTTGAATTTACCTCTTTTTGAACGGCTTTTGCTAATTGTTGATCAGCGTCAGACCAGCTAGGGAGTCCCACTTTTTGAATGTTTAAATCCATTGTTTCAGCAATTACCTTATTGAAATGTCTAGGCCAAGCTGTTCCTAAAACTTTAGAAGTCACTTTAGTATCGGTCATTAATGCAGCTCCTTTGGCTATATTATTTCCATCATTATACATTTTCATGATTCCATCATAGGTAATGTCTCTAAAATAATACCAAATCGATGCTTTGGAAGGAACAACATTAGGCTGATCACCTGCATCCGTAAAAATAGAATGAGATCTTTTCAATGGATGTAGATGCTCTCGTTTATAATTCCAACCCACATTCATTAATTCTGCTGCATCCAATGCACTTCTTCCTCTCCATGGAGAACCTGCAGAATGTGCCGCTTCACCATCAAAAGTATATTCTACCGAGATTAATCCCGTTCCTCTAGCTTGACCATAAGAAACAGATAAATTACTACTTACATGAGTGAAAATACACATGTCTATTTTTTCAAAATACCCATCTCTGACATACCACGCTTTTGAAGCAACTAGTTCTTCTGCAATACCTGGCCACACGACCAGAGAACCCCCTAAGTCGTTTTTTTTCATTTGTTCTTGTAAAGCAAGTGCTGCAGTAACAATTACGGGTATTCCTGAGTTATGACCTTCCCCATGACCAGGTGCTCCCTCCACCATAGGTTTATGATAGGCAACCCCAGGATATTGTGATGCTTTGGGAATACAATCAACATCACTTCCCAATGCTATGACAGGACCTTCTCCATGATCCCATCGTGCCATCCAAGCAGTTGGAATTCCAGAAATACCTCTTTCTATTGAAAAACCAGCAGTTTCTAGAATGCTTGTTAAATAAGCAGAAGATTCATACTCCTGAAATCCTAATTCAGCAAAACTAAAAACCTTATCAATCATCACTTGTGTATTCTTGTGTCGATCCTCAACCTCTTGTATTATCTCCATTTTAATCTCATTTATTTGACGTTTAGAGATTTTTTTTTGTGCTTGAAGAGTCAAAGCGGGAAAGAAAAGTAAAAAGACTAATTTTACGGTTGTTGATTTAAGTTTTTGCATGATCATTTTATTTTTAACTAAAATACAAATTAATTGAATCTCTATTTGTTAAATAAGAAACTCTACTTTTTAGCCTTTTTGGTGAGTTTATTGACACTATTCGTCAGTTGTGATAAAAAAATGGATGCTAAGCTTTTGGTACAGAAAAGTATAGCTGCTCACGGTGGTTCTGAAAAATGGGGAAGTATCGCTAAAATTGATTACAAAAAAGAAACCGTATTGTACTTTCCAAATGGGGATTTTGAGCGAAAAATTGTGCAAAAAATATCCCATTCTTTTGAACCCTTTAGCACACTAATAGAGTCTGAAAAATTGGGGTCCAAATCAATATATCAGAGTGGAAAAATTCAGTTATTTGAAAACAATAAAGAGGTTTTTGATTCTCTTCAATTGAATCAGGCGCTTCAATCTGCTAAGGGTGCGCTATATGTGTTTTGGCAACCCTATAAACTCCTAGATTCAGGTACCAAGTTAGAGTATCAAGGAGTGAAAAAATTATTGGACAGTTTACCTGTACATGTACTCAAAGTAAGCTATCCGGAAGGAAAAAAGAATGATATCTGGCACTACTTCTTCAATACCAATACATTCAAATTACAGGCCACCCAAGTAAATCATGATGGGAAAATAAGCTTAATTATGAATGAAACTACTGAAACTCAAACAGGCCTATCTTTGAATAAAACGCGCAAAAGTTTCTTTCTGGATTCATTAGGTAAGATAGATTATTTAAGAGCTGCTTATGATTACCAGATCGAAGCAGTTGTAAAACATTAAAAGAAATAGCGTTTAAATGCCTCAATTGCAGCATATTCTGCTAATCCCATCGCTTGATATTTTTTAGCTGTAGCCGCATTTCTTTCCTCTGCCCTCACCCAAAATTCTCTGTGGTCATTTCCCTGAAACATGACCCCATCTTTTTGTGATTGATGGTAAAAAATCGCTTTTCTTTTTCTTAAAACTTGATCAGGACTCATAGGAACCGCCATTTCAATTTCATGAATATCCCATTCATGCCAAGCCCCTCTATACAACCAAACCCAACAATCTTTCATGTAGGGTTTAGGCTTGAGAATTTTTAACGCAGCAAAAATAACATCCAAACAAACACGGTGAGTTCCATGAGGATCAGCTAAGTCTCCTGCAGCATAAATTTGATGGGGTTTGATCTTTTCAATCATAGCAACCGTAAGATCAATATCTTTCTGTGAAATTGGATTTTTAGCAATCATTCCTGTTTCATAAAAAGGGAGATTCATAAAATGAACTTGCTTATCTGGAATAGCAAAATAACGTGTTGCACCCAAAGATTCTCTTTTTCTTATGCTCCCTTTCAAATCACAAATTGAACGATGAGCAGGATGATTTGGGTTTGTTTCCAAAAATGCTTTTTTCAATATCTCTAATTGAGGGTTTGATTTCCCTTCAATTAAGTCTGAAGTTACTTCTAGATATTTAAGTGCATCTTGATCTGATACGGCAATATTACCAGAAGTCTGATAAACCACATGTACCTCGTGACCTTGAGACACTAAACGGTCAAACGTCCCCCCCATTGAGATTACATCATCGTCTGGGTGTGGACTAAAAATAATTACCCGTTTAGGGTGAGGGTTAGCTCGCTCTGGTCTGTATTGATCATCTGCATTAGGCTTTCCTCCTGGCCAACCGGTGATGGAGCGCTGTAACCGATTAAACATTTCAATATTTAGATCATAAGCACTCCCGTGTAAGGCCAATAAATCTGACATTCCGTGCTGATTATAATCTTCATCGGTGAGCTTTAAAATTGACTTTCCAGTGGTTTCGCACAACCAAGCAATTGCTTTTGAACGATTGGCTTCATTCCAATCACAAGTACTTACAAGCCAGGGTGTTTTAATTCGTGTTAACTCTGAGGCTGCCTCAGAATCTAAGATGAGAGTCGTGTTTTTGTGATGTTGTAAATAAGTAGTGGGAATCATAGCTGAAACTCCTCCTTCAATGGCTTTTTGAATGATTTCAGCTTTATAAGAACCCCAAGCCATTAACAAAATTCGCTTTGCGTTTAGTATGGTTTGAATACCCATAGTAACGGCTTTCCTTGGGACATTTTCAATTCCTTGAAAGGCGGGAGCTGCATCAAAGCGAGTGAGATGATCTAAAGTAATGGTACGTGTCTGAGAGTTTAAATGAGAACCCGGTTCGTTGAATCCAATATGACCTGTTCTCCCTATCCCTAAAATTTGTAAATCAATTCCTCCTACTTGTTCTATTTTCTTTTCGTAAGCTATGCAAGAGTTTCTGACTTCTTGAATTGAAACTTCACCATCGGGGATGTTAATATTTTCAGCTTTAATATCTACATGATCAAATAAATTAGAATGCATGAAGTAATGATAGCTTTGGACATCCTCTTTGGAGAGCGGAAAATATTCGTCCAAATTAAACGTGATTACATTTTTAAAGCTTAATCCTTCTTCTTTGTGCAATCTTACGAGTTCTCTATACACACTAAGAGGACTCGATCCAGTCGCAAGTCCCAAGACACACATTTGATCTTGATCTTGTTTTTCAATAATGAGATTTGCTATGGTGTGAGCAATTCTTATTGATCCCTCTGAGGAGGAATCAACAATTACATTATGTAATTTTTCGTACCGTGTCTCCTCAAAACTACCTGGCGCCTTATATTCAAGTAAAGCAATTTCTGACCTATTAATCATCCTATAAATTGTTGCGAATATCAAATTTAGGATTTCTTTTCAAACTCAGCATTGGAATTATGTTTATTTATTTAATCCTATGTACATTTGTGTAAAACGTCCCTAAGTGAAAAAATCAATTACCTACATTGTATTACTCCACTTGTGTTTAGGCATGCTAATACCTTCAGTAAGCTTACTCAATTTAAATGTTTTTGAACATTCCCTTGAGTTGATCTCTCTAGAAAATGAAATTGAAACGGAAGAAAAAAAAATAGATTCTAAAATTTTAGTATCTACTTTAATCTTAAAAATTGATTCAATTTATGACACATCGACATTGACACATAATCTTCATGAAGATTATCAATCAATTCATCCCACACTTGTCAATCCCCCTCCTGAGGTGTAATCTTTTGATTTTTTTACAAACTTAATTTTACTGTCCCATTTATCTTAATTAACCTACATATGAATACCCTATTTACAAACATTAAAGGAGACCTCCTAGGAGGCTTGACTGCCGGAATTGTTGCACTACCCTTAGCACTTGCATTTGGAGTTAGCTCTGGTTTAGGTCCTAGTGCAGGGCTTTATGGTGCCATTTTTCTTAGTTTTTTTGCTGCCCTATTTGGTGGTACTTCAACTCAAATTTCTGGACCTACTGCACCCATGACAGCGGTCAGTATGGTAATCATTGCATCCATTATTGCTGCCAATAATGGTTCTATACAACAAGCGCTTCCTTACATTCTTGCTGTCTTTTTATTGAGTGGCTTATTTCAAATTCTTCTGGGGCTTTTCGGGTTTGGAAAATATATAAAATATATTCCTTATCCCGTAGTATCTGGTTTTATGACTGCAATTGGCGTGATTATTTTAATCACCCAATGCCTACCTATTGTGGGTTATGAAACAAAAAATGATCATGAATATATTGAGCAATTCAAACCTCTCGCAGAAGAAATACTCCTTGAAAAAATTCTGCTTGATGAATCTAAAGAAGGACTTTTGGTACTTGAAGATTTTGAAGAAACTATCAAAAGAGCTGGAGAAGTAAATGAAACCACAATATACGAGGAAGCACTAAGCCTTGCGAAAAACAACGCCTCTGGCGTTATTGGAACGATTAAAACTCTTCCCAGAGCATTAGGGGGCATAAAATGGATAGAAGTAATCTTGGCATTGAGTACTATTTTCATTATTTATGGATTTAAAAAAATCACAACCACAATTCCAAGTACACTGATTGCTTTGTTTTTAATCACAGGAATTGCAGTAGGATTTAACATTGATTATCTCCCAATCCAACAAATTCCTGAGGGTTTCCCCAAACTACAATTAGGTATTTTTTCTGAGTTTAGTTTTCTGCAAATAATTCCTTACGTTGGAGCAGCGATTACCTTAGCTTTATTAGGTGCTATTGACTCTTTGCTCACTTCTGTAGTAGCCGACAATCTAACCAAAACTCGACATCTTCCCAATAAAGAATTAATTGGTCAAGGAATTGGCAACTCCATAGGATCACTTTTTGGAGGAATCCCTGGAGCAGGAGCAACCATAAGAACGGTGGTAAATATTCACTCGGGAGGAAAAACGAAACTTTCAGGTATGGTTGCCTCCATTACCCTTTTGATTATTCTTTTAATTCTTAGCCCTTTAGCCTCTAAAATTCCCGCTGCAGTATTGGCAGGAATACTTGTTACTGTTGGTATTGGTGTGATGGATTACAAAGGACTCAAAGCAATAAATAAAATACCGAGAACAGAAGTTGTCGTGATGATTATTGTTTTACTACTATCGGTTTTTTGGAATTTAGTTTATGCCGTAGGAATTGGACTGATATTAGCCGCTTTATTCTTTATGAAAAAGATGGGAGATATTTCCAAAGAAGATGCAAGAATTTCCTCAGTTTCAAAAGAGAAAGCGTGGATAGATGAAAAGGAGTTGAGCCAAAGTTTTTTAGAAAAAGTCTTTATTAAGCACCTCAACGGGCCTCTATTCTTTGGTTTTACCTCAGAATTTATAAGCATCTTTAAACAAATACCAAGTACAGCTAAAATCGTGATTATCCGGATGGATCGCGTCCCTTACATTGATCAGTCTGGTTTATTTGCGCTGGAAGACGTTTTAATGGAATTAAGCCAAAGTGAAATCGAATGCTATATGGTTGGGGTACAAGCACAACCTAAATATTTAATGAAAAGCATTCTTCTTACAGGTAAATTGATTCCAGAAGAACATCTTTTTGACTCTTTTGAAGAGTGCAAAAATTGGATCGTAATCCAGCAAAGAAAGACTAATAAATAAAGTAAGCCCACATATTGTGGGCTTACTTTATTTTACTACTCTAATATTTTTATTTTCAATTAAAGAAACTTGCTCTAACTCTTCCTGTTCAAACAGGCTAGGCAAACTGTCTAATTGTTCGAATTTTTGAAAAGGTTTATAATTCACATAATCTTGAAAGAAAATTCCTTCAATTTTTCTTTTGTTTACCGCACGACGAAACCGAGTACCTCCTCCATCAGTCAGATAATTATATGCTAAATAATCTATTTCGTGATTTTTTTGATTTATCCAGTAACGGTATTCATCCTGAAAATCTTCTCCACCTCCTTCTTCTTTAAAAGTTACCTTAAGGGTCCAATATGATTCTCCATGAATTACAACAGCACCCACTAATTCCTTTATTGCAGCAGTATCTTGAAGTGGTTTAGGAAGTTGAAAAAAATACATTACAGAATTTAAAGAATTGGAATAGACCCTCTGAAGACTATCTGAAAGTTGAATCACTTTCCCATCTATAAAACGTTGTAAAGGTTTTGAAGAGGTCATGACATCTTTCACTTCAACATCCTTTTGAATTGTACTTCTTGAAAAAGAATAAAAAGAAGGTTTGCGTATCAATGTGTAGTGATAGTCTCTAAAATCAAAATCAACAGAAAATGATGGCTTATCAAACCCCGACTGATGTAACGCTTTTTGAATAATTTCTTCGGCATTCTCTGTTTTAGGGCTTTGACAGGATAGAAAAAAAAGGAAAATTGGAAAAACAATCTTTTGGAAAGAAAACATTGATAAGTTTATTAATAAATCTAATAAAAAACGAAGATACGACTAAATTATATCCTTTACATTTGGTCAAAATATTGAAACGAATGGAAACGCTTAAAACTTTAATTATCGGAAGTGGCCCTGCGGGCTATACAGCAGCTATATATGCAGCTCGCGCTGATTTGAAACCAATCCTTTACACCGGAATGGAACCCGGAGGACAACTGACTACCACTACTGAAGTAGATAACTTCCCAGGATATCCAGAAGGTATTGATGGTCCTACTATGATGGTACAATTACAGCAACAAGCAGAGCGTTTCGGTACAGAAGTTCGTATTGGTTTTATCAACAAAGTAGAACTTGCAACTCAGAAAGGAGGAATGCACAAAGCCTTTGCTGAAGATGGAACAGAAATTCATGCACAAACTATAATTATCAGCACTGGAGCAACTGCTAAATATTTGGGCCTTCCAAGCGAACAACGATTGAGAGGAGGAGGTGTCTCTGCTTGTGCTGTATGTGATGGCTTCTTTTATAAAGGACAAGACGTTGCTATAGTAGGAGGAGGAGATACTGCTGCTGAGGAAGCAACTTACTTAGCAAAAATCTGTTCGAAGGTTACCATGTTGGTTCGAAAAGATGAAATGCGTGCTTCTAAAGCCATGCAACATCGAGTGACAAGTACTCCAAATATTGATCTGCGTTATAACACTGAAATTGATGAAGTACTGGGAGAACAAGTAGTTGAAGGCTTACGTATGAAAAATAACCAAACTGGAGCATTGGAAGAAATCCCAATTACCGGATTATTTATTGCAATTGGACATAAACCAAATACGGAAATCTTCAAAGGGCAATTGGATATGGATGAAGCTGGATATTTGATTACTAAAGGAAAAACTACTGAAACTAATTTACCAGGGGTCTTTGCTTCCGGTGATGTTCAAGATAAAGATTATCGTCAAGCGGTAACGGCTGCTGGAACAGGTTGTATGGCTGCTCTTGATGCAGAACGTTATTTACAGGGAATCTAAGGTATCAAACGAATTATAGGGGTTCTATTAATACTGTCCCGTCTTCATCTTTTTGATAGTGTACTTCTATGGGATGACAGCAAACTTCACAGTCTTCAACATATTGACTCTGATTGAGACTAGTGTCAAAAAGCATGGAAATAGTTTCCCAACAATAAGGACATTGAAAAAAATGTTCTTCCATCGTTTGTGTGCTATTCTAATGTAGCTTGAAGCGTTTCCCAGGTTTGCATCAATTGCTCAAGTTCATTCTTTTTGGCTTGGTAATGATCAAAAAAATTAGGCTGAGCAATTGTTTTGTCGTATTCTATTTCAAGCTCAAAGTCAATCTCTTTAATCTCCTTTTCTAATCGAGCGATCTTCTTTTCTACTTTTTCAATTTTTTGTTGAGCAGCGCGTTGCTCTTTTTGCTTTTCAAAACTTGCAGGATCACTCTCTTTTTTTTCTTGACGCACAACGGGAGTTTTCTTTTCTAACTCTTTCAATGAAGAGAGTTTTTGATATTCCAAATATGCATTTATATCTCCTAAAAAAGGTTTCACTTCACGATCTTTAAAGGAAACGACCTTTTCGCACAAGCCTTGAATAAAATCTCTGTCGTGAGAAACTAAAATTAAGGTTCCTTTGAAGTTTCGCAAAGCCTCTTTTAACACATTCTTTGAAGCTATGTCCAAATGATTAGTTGGCTCATCCATAATCAACACATTAAATGGCTGTAATAATAATTTACAGAGTGCCAATCGATTTCGCTCTCCTCCAGAAAGTACAGATACTTTCTTCTCAACAGCGTCTCCTTGAAACAAAAAGGATCCCAACAAATCTCTTACTTTGGTTCTATTTTCCGGAGTTGCTGAATCTTCGGCAGATTCTAGAACAGTCTTTGAGCCATCCAAATAAGTAGATTGATTTTGAGCAAAATAGCCCAACTCTACGTTATGTCCCAATTTCACCTCCCCCTCATAGGAAATCTCATCTACAATGATTTTTGCTAAAGTGGATTTTCCTTGTCCGTTTTGTCCAACAAAAGCTATTTTCTCTCCTCTGACTACTTCCATATCAACTCCATTCAACACCTGCTTATCGTCATAAGCTTTAGAAATATTCTGTGTCTCTAAAATTATTTTTCCTGGTTGATGTGATATTCCGAATTCAAATTTTATTTTTCTATTCTCCTCAGGATCTATTTCAATACGGTCAATCTTATCCAGTTTTTTAATAAGAGACTGTGCCATACTTGCTTTAGATGCTTTGGCTCTAAAACGTTCGATTAACTTTTCTGTTTGTTGAATCTGCTTCTCTTGGTTTTTTTGAGCAGCCTGTTGTTGTGCTCGTAACTCATGACGGAGCAACATATATTCAGAATAGGATTTTTTAAAATCAAAGATCCTTTGTTGTACAATTTCAATGGTGCGATTAGTCACCTGATCCAGAAACATACGGTCATGAGAAACCATGACCAAAGCCCCTTTATATTTTTTGAGAAACTGTTCCAACCAAATAATAGATTCTATATCCAGGTGGTTGGTTGGCTCATCTAATAATAGAATGTCATTTTCTTTTAAAAGCAGTTTGGCTAACTCAATTCGCATACGCCAACCTCCAGAGAAAGTATCCGTTGGAGCGTTTAAATCTTCCATAGTAAAACCCAATCCTAACAGTATTTTTTCCGTTTGGGCTTGATAATGATAGCCTCCTATCATTTCATATCGTGTATTGAGCTCGGTAAGCTCATCTAAGACGTCCATATAGGCCTGACTTTCGTAGTCCTGAGTCTTACCCATAAACTCATGGATTTCCTCCTGACGTCTCTCTACTTTAATAATCTCTTCAAAAGCTAAATAAGCTTCTTCTAAAACTGTACGTCCATTTTCAAAATCTAAATCTTGAGGGAGGTATCCTATTTGACAATTTTTCTCAAGGGCAAAGGTTCCAGAAGTTGGATTATTCTCCTTTGCCAACAGTTTTAATAAGGTGGATTTCCCTGCACCGTTTTTACCAATAAGACCAACCCTATCGCCTTTTCCTAATCGAAAAGAAATAGAGTCAAAGAGGGTTTCGCCTCCAAAACTAACGGTGATGTTATGTGCATTAAACATAGGTCTTTATTGGATTGCAAAAATAGGTTTCAAAACGATTAATCGCTACTGCATCTGGTAATTCTTTTTTAAAATCAATAAATTCATAAAGCCAACTAGAAAGCAGTGGAGCCATTAGAACACCGCGAGTACCTAAACCATTGAAAACATACAAATTGTTATGTAAAGGATGATTCCCCAATAAAGGCCGTCGGTCCGAAACGGTAGGTCGAATTTGAGCACCATGGTGAACGATCTCAAAAGGGCAATCGATTAACGTTTCAAGTTTTGAAAGAATCCATTGTAATCCTTTTTCGGATGTTGAGTTTGATTTATCATCACGATTGAAGGTGGCGCCAACCCAAAAGAGATCTTTTTCTATTGGACTGATAAAGACACCCCCTTTTATAATTTGCTCTTGGGATAATTCAGGAGCTTTTATTTTAAAATACTCTCCCTTAGAGCCAATTAATGGAAGGTAATTAAACCAAGGATTCTCTTTTAAACCATAGCCCTCACAAAAGACAATATTCTTTGCTTCTACACCTTTATAACTTACTTTATCATCATGAATTTTTAATGCGGTATAATCAAAAGTTGATTCTAGTTTTTGATCGGTATTCAAATGTGTTAAAAAGGTTTCTAATAGTTCATTAATTGCCAAACGTCCTACATTTTGGACCGTACCATAACCAAAGTTTCTTTTGATTCCTTCTAAAGAATTAGTCTGAAAAATAGGATCTAAAAACTCTTTTAATCCATCCTCTTGAGAGGCAACTGACCAACTATTTTGTTCTCTTGCTGAAAAAAAATAACGCTGTATTGGTAAAGAGTGGAATACTTGTGTTTTGAAATCTGCTTCAAAATCTTGGTATTTTGGCATGGCATACTTCAAGAATTCAGCTCCTTTCCAAGCCATAGTATAGCGTTTCAAAACCGTTGGATTACAAATTCCAGCAGCATTTCTACTCGCACTATTTTGAGAAGTATCAATAATGAGAAAATCTTTATTATGTGACTTTAATTGTAGTGCATAATGAAATCCAGCCAAACCAAAACCAACAATAATCGAATGTTTCATAGTCTACAAAAATACCATAAAAAAAGCGCTTTAGTTTCCTAAAGCGCTCTATTCGTTTATGAGATAATCTTAGTTATTCCAAAGATCTTGCTCGAAGTCTCTAATAACAGATTTTATACGTTCAGATTCAAGTAACTGACGTAATGCATCTTCATAGATGTACTGATCTACAGCACGGTCTTCATATACATTTTCTTCTTGATAGATAATAGAATTAAATCGTCTTGAATTAAGCATATTATCAAAGGTAATAGGTTGCGAAGAGTTCCTTGAGTTAAAGACTTTACTCTTGCTCAAAGCCTCACGTGCATCAGGAAACCATACCCAAAAGAGTGGAACTAGTGCATCTGCCATCGCTGCTGGACCTTCACTGAGAGTAGAAACATCTGGAGCAACAGGTGCTATTCCCAAAAGTCTATACTTTAATTCACCCAGACGCTTGTTAACATACCAAGTCCCCTTAATTCTGTATTGAATTACTTTATCTGTCTCAATTTTATAGATGTCATAATCGTTATCCGTTACTTCCTCTCCTGAGTTTGACTTCTCAATACCAATTGCTGAAAGTTTTTTAGACAACAATCTGTCCTCTAAATCTTCAGGTGTCAATTTTTCATTAAAATAGGAAGTGGAATAGATTTCTGTGATATTTCCAGAATTAATATTATCTATTAAAATTCTATATAATGATTGTCTGGTATTAGAAAGATACCCGTTATTGATTGTTGGGTAATAATAAGGGAAGTTAATACGCTCGTCTAAATCAATTGTCTCCCAAACTGTCTTTGACCATAAAATATCTCTATCGTCTACATATCCGTAAGCTATAGGTGAACTATTATCTGCCTTTATTTGCTGTTCATTTTGGACCCCAATTTCTTGAGGAACTTTAGCATTCAAAAGATTGGCTTGAGCCCAGCTTTGTTGAACACAAATTAGAAACGTAAATAAAACAATAAAGACTTGCTTTTTCATTTGGATAACAATTAGTTGATCGTAATGGATATCGGTGAGGTTTGTTTTAACTTATAACTCGGATTTGAAGGAATTATTACTTCAATGTCAGAAATAATTATTGTCTGTCCATTTTTAATTCTACTCAAAGCCCTAATTGCCTTACTATCCAATTTATTTCCTTGAATTACTGCACTGGGTTGACCAGGAGCTCTAAAACGGAAGGATTTAACTTGTAAGGGTAAATCAAAATCAAAGTCTTCCAACTTTGCTTCTACTGCACCTCTTTCTAAACTAGATTTTGGCAATGTAAAAGAACCTGATTGTCCTCTGAAATATCCAGCGGGTTTAGGGATGTCTTTAATTCGAAAAGAAGAAACTGAAGAGACTCTATTTCCATCAGGTAAAGTACCGGAAACATTGATTTTAACTTCTCTACCTTTTCCTGGAAATAAATTGTATTTACTTCCTCTTACACGTTTTAATCCAGGAGCAGAAGCTCTGATTTTGCTATCTTGAATTCCTGGTATTGAAATCGTAATTGGATTTTGTACTCCACGATATACCACATTCATTTTATCCGCAGAAATAACGGCTGAATTGGGTTTAGAAATAACAGAATACATTTGATTTACTGAAATTTTAGATTCAGTTCCTTCGTTAAGAAAAACAAGGTCTCCTTCAATAGTGTGGTCTCCAGGAGAACCAGCGTTAACCTTCAGCTTTATCCCACCGGGAATCAAATCGTAGTCAGAAGTTGATAACTTTCTTCCATCTATTTTCAAGTCTACCGAGTTTGGATTTTGCGCTCCTCCTTTACGTCCCAATATTACACTACCATCAAAAGTTTCACCTTGATAATAAGCGCCTTTCTCTGTGATTAAAAGACTCGTGTAATTGGATTCGTTTACAGTAGAAGACATTTTAAGTTCTTTACCCATAAGGGTTGTTAATACATCATGTTCTGTTTGACGAATATCGTTTTGCATCATCGTTAGCTTTGCTAAAGAAGAGATTAAAGGAAATCCTTTAAAATTTGCGTCTAACCATGGTTCATCAATATTGTCTTTATTTTTGACATTCCTGTTCATGTCTCCAATAAAGAATCTAGCTTCTACCATGTCAATTGACGCTGGATACTGACTTCCAAAAACATTTATCACTTGGCCTCGATATTCTTCGATCATGCTTAGGAATTCATCCGAAGCTCCAGCTGAACCTTCTTTAAACCAGATAACATCAAGTGCTTCTCCTTTATCCATCTCAGCAAACTTTTCAAGATTAGGATCTTTAAGTTTTTGCTTTTCGGTAATTTTTGATTTGATGTTTTCAATTTTATTGAAAAAGGCATCTGATACCTCTTTAATTTGTTTTGCAGTTCGGTCGTGACCAACCCATTTACCACCTTTTTCAGAAGCATTTACTTCAATATTGGCATATAACAAATTATTACTCTCGGAAACACGTTCATTTGCATCAGCAATTTTAACGAACATTTGACCAAATCCATCTAATACCTCTTTACTTACATTTAATGCAAGCATGGTAATAAATACAAGGTACATCAGACTGATAAGTTTCTGCCTGGGGGTTTCTTTTGCTCCAGCCATGTCTTATTTTTTATTCATTGCATTCAACATACCGCCATATACATCATTCAATGCAGCTAAGTTGGCTGATAAACTTTCCATTTGAGCTCTAAGTTGTTCTGCGTTTTCACCTACTTTATCATTAAAATCAACTCCTTCTTTTGACTGCTGAAGTTGGTTTTGATAATTTAAATTTAATTGTTCCAAGTTTGTCGCTGCATTAGCCAATTCAGTAGAATATGTTTGTGATGCTGAGATTGCATCTGTAGCTGGAGAAAGTGCTTTTGCAGATGACTCTAAACCTTTAATACTGTCTGCAAGAGAATTCATTAGACTAACATCTAATTTTGCTTCTGCCATGATAGCGTCAATTTTAGAAGATAATCCTTCGTCTGAACTTGAAGCTGTTTTTTGAGATCCAGAACCTTTAACTTTTTTTACATAATCGTTGTGTTCTTCTTTAATCTCTCCTGTATTTAGAGCAGCAACTGTAAAAATCAATGCCTCTGTTCCTAACCCTAGACCTAAAACTAATCCTCCTGTTATTGGTCCTATTTCAAGGTGTAATATTTTAAAAAGTGCTCCTATAATTACAACGGCACCTCCTAAACCAAATAACATGTGCATTGCAACTTTACTTCTCAGGCGTTTGTTTAACGTTTTGTCATCCATTTCTTTTTATTTTTAGTGATATTTATTGAAATTCTTCTTGAATTGTAAAGATACTAAGAATTCATGAATTCAAAAATTATTTGATTTTGACCTTTTGGACCCCTAGATAATCTTGTACTGTTCTGAACCCTATATAACTTCTTGAGGTGTCCGAATATTCATAGTCTCTTGAACTCACTCTCAAGAAGTAAGCAACATCTTTCCAAGATCCTCCTCTAATTACTTTTCGGGCTTCATCTTTAAAAGACATATTAGGATTGAGTGAAGCTACATATTCATATGCCCCAGAATCATAAGATGAATTTGTCCATTCAGCAACATTACCAGCCATGTTGTAAAGATTGTAGTCATTCGGTTCATATGAACGTGCTTCCACAGTATATACCGCTTGATCTGATGCATAATCTCCACGTAATGGTTTAAAGTTAGCCAAGAAACATGCTCTATCATTTAAGAGATACGGGGATCCCCAAGGATATGTCCCAGAAGGAATTCCTCCACGAGCAGCATACTCCCATTCACCTTCGTTAGGCAATCTAAATCTACTTACCGTAGGCTTTCCTTTTTCACGTTGATATCCATTTTTGAAATTTGTTCTCCAATTACAAAAAGCTACAGCTTGTCCCCAAGAAACTCCAACCACTGGATAATCTTGGTAGGCTGGGTGAGAAAAGTAGTCATTGTGCATAGGTTCATTGTAGGAATAAACAAAATCCTTAATCCAAACTGTAGTGTCGGGATAAATCTGAACCTTCTCCTTTTTGATAAATGGTGTTCTGTCAATAAATTGTTGACGTGTTCTTTTTGATTCTGCGGCTGCCCCTTCTGCATCAAACCAAGTATAGGCGTAAACTAGTTTTGAAACATCTAGTTTTATCTCCCCATTATACCATAATTCTGGGGGCAAATACAACGAATCCATGACCTCAGCATACGCTTGGTCATAGTAGTCCTCGGTATTCCAACTCAAATCAGCATCCCAATTTAGCGCACGACCTGCGTACAAATCATCGCTTACTTCGTAATAATTGGCGCGCATGTATTTTTGAAACTCATTGAGTTTCGAGGTATCAGCATCTTGAAAAGCAAATTCTCCAATCCCGTTTTTGTTATCCTCACCAAGTTCAAGCTCATCTGCTTTTCTTGCAAGCATGGCTAAAGCTATAGAATCTTTAACCCAATAAACAAATTGACGGTATTCACTGTTGGTTATTTCAGTCTCATCCATATAAAAGGAAGGAACTGTTACTGTTCTAGCAGGTGCATTTTGAAGTTGTGCAATATCCTCATCTGACTTACCCATGATGTAGGCACCGCCTTCAATCAATTGCATCCCATAGGGCTTTTCACCAAACCATTTTTTTTGTTTAACACCGATAAGTTCTCCTCTATTCTTATTTCCACATGAAATAAGTAGAAGAGATACGCTCAGGAGAACTAAAAGTCTTTTCATTAATATTTTTATTAAAATCTAGTCTACGCTTTTGTTCAGCATAAAACTAGGTATTTTTTTTATAAATAATGTCACTGTGCAGCATAATGATAATAATTAATTTTTAAAAATCAATAATATCTCAAAAATCAAAGACGCTTGACCGCATTATACCATCGATCAGGTATATTATCTTGTGTTGCATCTCGATAATCTTTTTCTGTGCATGCTAATAACGTTGTACTTTTTGATTTATTATTTAGATGTGAATTATTTGTTAATTCCATCCACCATCGTTGACTACTTTCACTCTTATAAAATACCATAATTTGATCTGAAAGAGTCACTGAATATTTTGAAAAATCTTGGGTGTAAACAGGATATTCCCCAAACCTGTAATGGACTCCTTCAATAAAATACCAAATCATTTGTGCCAAAAGTTGATGAGTCATTGGTGTTGAAGGAATCTCATATATACCCATAAAACTAATTCGATCACTAATCCCTGCATATCGAGTCAATCCACAAATTGTTCTAGAATCTATTCCGTTTGGCTGACCCTTCAATGGATCTGCTATAGCCTGCCAAGACAAGCATTTCATATCAAAACCAACAATATCAGCATCCCTAAAAACAGGCTCTGTAATGGAGGGATCATCCAAAACTTGTCCTAGTCGAATCCCATCAAAATAGAGCTTTTCCATGAGGTCTTTTTCTTCAACTGCGCAATAGTACGTCTGAAAACCAATGTTGGTGTAATTATTCAAAACATTAGGCTTGTCCATAATTATCTTGCTCATATAAGAACGTCCAGAAATCAATTCATCTTCCTGTGAAAAATCATATGATCGATCTATTGAAACAACATTAACTAATTGATTAAACTTTTGAAAAACTTCATATAGTGGAAACAATAAATCATGACTTCCACCAATAAAAACGGGAATTATATTCATCTGTTTTAAATGAATTCCAATTTCCTTTATTGCAAAATAGGTGTCTTCAACTTTTTCTCCATTAGGTAAATCTCCCAGATCTGCAATTTTCAAATTCCAATTTCCAGGGTACAACTCATAAAATACTTTTCTGAATTGATTAACGTTGTAAGTTGAGTTTGCGAAAAAACTATTCCGGTATTCACTTAATCCAATAATAGCAATTCTTAACCCCTGAAGCTCAGGAAGTCCGTTGGCTTCAGAATGAATACTAATGTTTTTACCAATGATTTGTTTTGGCAATAAAGATAAACCAACGAGTGTTTCATTCTCAATGGGAACAAGCAGTTCTAAACTCATCCTTTCTTAGCCTTTTTTTTCTTTGCTTTGGGTTTCCCTAGATACTTTTCAGCAGCTTCTATGGTCAGTTTTGTTGCATCAATATCTTTCCCAATTTCAACTTTTTGTTTTCCTCTAATGATATGATGTCTTCCCCAGCGTGCTTTTTCTACTCTAATTCCAGCCTCAGTCCAGTCATGGATTACCTTATCCTTTTCTTTTTGAATTTTTTCTTCAATAAGTGTGACGATATCTTGATCTGTCAAATTATCAAAGTCATACTTTTTATTCACATTTATAAACATCCCACTCCACTTTAAGAAGGGTCCAAAACGTCCTACCCCTTTGGTCACAGGTAATTCATTGAATGTGTATATTGGTGCATCTGCAATTTGCTTTTCTTTTATTAAAGTAACGGCAGTTTCTAAATCAACTTCTGTAGCTAACATGCCTTTGGGAAGAGAAATAAAAACATCATTGTGTTTTACATAAGGACCAAAACGTCCGTTGTTTACTACAATCTCAAGGTTTTCAAATTCTCCCAAGGTTTTTGGCATTTCAAAAAGCTGCATTACCTCATCATATGTAATACTTTCCAGCTGTTGATTAGGACCTAAGCTTGCATAAATTGGTTTTTCATCATCATCCGGATCGCCTATTTGTGCCATAGGGCCAAATTTTCCTAAACGAACTTTTACTGATCTACCTGTACCCGGGTCTACACCCAGAACTCGTTCTCCAGATTCACGTTGAGCATTTTCTTTTACGTCTTCAACCGTAGGATGAAACTGATCGTAAAAAGACTTTAACATTTCAGTCCAATTTTTGTTTCCACTTGCAATATCATCGAAACTCTGTTCTACTTGTGCAGTAAAATTAAAATCCAAAACACTCTTGAAGTTGTCCACCAAAAAATCATTTACAATCATACCAATATCGGTAGGAATCAACTTCCCTTTATCTGCACCCACCATTTCAGTAAGTTGCTCTTCTTTGATTGTATTTTGCTCTAAAATAAACTGTTGATATGCACGCGATTCTCCCTCGGAAGATCCCTTTTCAACATATTTTCTGTTTTGTACTGTAGAAATTGTTGGCGCATAGGTAGAAGGTCTCCCTATCCCTAACTCTTCCATTTTCTTTACTAAAGAAGCTTCAGAATAACGATATGGAGGGCGTGTAAAACGCTGAGTGGCAGTCATCCTTTTCAGATTAAGCGTCTCGCCTACAGTAACTTTTGGCAGCATTCCGTTTACTTCATCATCATCATCATCTACTCCTTCAAGGTATAGTTTTAAAAAACCATCAAAAGTAATTACCTCTCCTTTACCAGTAAAAAATTCCTTGTGAGTGTTGGACTCAACAATTACTTGAGTTCGTTCCAAAAGAGCATCGCTCATTTGAGAGGCTACTGTTCTTCTCCATATGAGTTCATACAAGCGCGCCTGATCATGATCTATATTTAATTTAGATTTAGAAAAATCAGTAGGACGAATGGCTTCATGTGCCTCTTGAGCTCCTTTATTTTTTGTTTTGTAGTTTCTTGGTTTCAGGTATTCCTTTCCGTAGGCTGAATTAATCTGAGATGCAATGTTTTTTTGCGCTTCTTGTGACAGGTTTACACTGTCCGTTCTCATATAAGTAATATGACCTGCCTCATATAGACGTTGGGCCATTGTCATAGTTTTACTTACTGAAAAATATAATTTTCTAGACGCTTCCTGCTGTAATGTTGAGGTTGTAAAAGGAGCTGCTGGGCTTTTTTTAGCAGGCTTCTTTTTTATGTCACTTACTTTAAATTCTGCATTAATATTTTGTTGAAGAAAAGCATTTGCTCCTTCACTATCATTGAACGCTTTAATTAATTGAGTTGGAATTTGTTTTTGAGATTGTGTAACAAATAAGGCTTGCGTTTTATAACTCTGTTCAGGTGAGAAATTTCTGATAGCACGCTCTTGTTCCACAATTAATCGAACCGCCACCGATTGAACTCTTCCTGCAGAAAGTCCACCTTTTACCTTACGCCATAAAACAGGGGAAAGCTCGTATCCCACCAAGCGATCTAAAATTCTTCTTGCTTGTTGGGCGTTTACCAAATCATAATTTATTGTACGTGGCGTTTCTATTGCTTTTAAAATAGCATTTTTCGTGATTTCTGAAAAAACGATACGTTTCGAATTGTCTTCGTTAAGGTCTAAGGTATTCGCCAAATGCCACGCAATCGCTTCTCCCTCTCGATCTTCATCACTTGCTAACCAAACTGTCTCCGATTTTTTTGCTAAACTTTTTAGTTCACTAACCAGCTTCTTTTTATCACTACTGACCATGTACTTCGGCGTAAAATCTCCATCAAGACTCACCCCAAGCTCTTTAGAAGGAAGATCTGCAATATGACCAAAGCTTGAAGCTACTTTGAAGTCTTTTCCCAAAAATTTCTCTATGGTTTTCGCTTTTGCAGGTGACTCTACTATTACTAAATTCTTGGCCATGCTTAATTTTGTTTGGAAACAAAAGTAGTTAAGTTTTTTTGTAACTGTCAAATTTTAAATTACAGTTCTTTAAATTTGATCTTTCATTCCCTTTCGGGGGAGATTTTATTTTTATCAAAAAAAGCATGTTAATGAACTCATTTCAAACCTACCTAAGATGAACCTTGACTCAATAAAACATTTTTTTGAAGCCAACTTGCTCAATGAAATCGCCAAGGTGGGAACAACAAGAAAAGTAGAAGCTGGAGATATTTTGATTGATTTTGGAGAACAGATCAAATTTATACCCCTTATACTTGAAGGAGCAATCAAGGTCGTAAGAGAAGATGATAACGGAGACGAATTACTTCTTTACCACGTGGACTTTGGAAATACTTGTGCGATGACATTAAATTGCTGTATGGAATCCACACAAAGTGAAATTCGAGCCATCTGTGAAGCCGATACTACACTCATTATGATTCCAGCAGAATATATGGATCCTTGGTTGGCTCAATATAAAACATGGCGTGTCTTCATTTTTGAAAATTATCACAACCGTATGGCTGAATTACTGAAAGCTGTGGATTCTCTTACTTTCTTGAACTTGGACGAACGCTTGGAGCGATATCTTCTAGATAAAGTTACCTACCTCAAAAAAAATACGCTTAGGATTACGCATTTAGAAGTAGCTACTGATCTAAATTCATCAAGAGTGGTTATCTCCAGACTGTTAAAAAAAATGGAGCGAAATGGAAAACTCACACTGGGCAGAAATACCATTCAAATTCACTCCTAAAAAGAGATGGTGTAACTTATGTTACAGCTGTTGATTTAAACTGTAGTATTTTTGATGAAAATAAGTATTCTGAAACAATTTTTTCCCATACTTGATTGGTTGCCTTCCTATAAGAGAACCTATGTAAAAGATGACCTCATTGCAGGGGTTACGGTAGCGATTTTACTAATCCCTCAAGGAATGGCCTATGCGCTAATCGCAGGTCTACCTCCTATTTATGGGCTCTATGCTGCACTAACTCCACAAATCATTTATGCCATTCTAGGTACATCTAGACAATTAGCTGTTGGTCCAGTAGCGATGGATTCTTTACTTGTAGCGGCAGGACTGGGGGCTTTATCTATCGTTTCACCAGACCAATATATTCAAATGGCTATTCTTTTAGCCTTACTCATGGGAGTCATTCAATTTCTTTTAGGTCTTTTTAGAATGGGCTTCATAGTCGAATTTTTATCAAAACCTGTAATTAGTGGTTTTACCTCAGCAGCAGCAATCATTATTGGATTTAGTCAATTAAAACATTTGTTAGGAATTAACATTTCACAAAGCAATAAACTTCATCTCGTCATTGGGTCGTTTTTTAATAGCGCTACACCTGTACATTTTCCTACACTAATCATAGGTCTTGTTAGTATCCTTTTATTAATCATCCTAAAAAAATGGAATCCAAAAATTCCAGCATCCCTATTTATTGTGACTTTAGGAATTGCTTGGGTATATTTTACAAAACAGAACGAAAATGGAGTACAAGTTGTAGGATTGATTCCAGAAGGACTTCCCTTTTTTAGCCTACCTAATGTAACTTGGGAAAACATTCAACTTCTTTTTTCTACTGCAATTACATTGGCATTGGTAGCTTTTATGGAGGCCATTTCTGTTGCCAAAGCAATTGAAGAAAAACACAAAGATTATCAAGTCGACGCCAATCAAGAATTAATTGCATTAGGATCATCAAACATTATAGGCTCCTTATTTCAATCCTACCCAACCACAGGGGGATTCTCAAGGACAGCTGTGAACGATCAAGCAGGAGCCAAAACCGGAGTTGCACCTTTGATTACTGCAGCAATAATTGCGGTAGTTTTAAGTTTTTTTACTGATTGGTTTTATTATTTGCCTAAGTCTATTTTAGCCGCAATTATTCTAGTTGCTGTTGTTAATCTAATTAATGTTAACTATGCCATTCGCTTATACAAAAGCACCAAAGACGAATTTTTAGTTTTATTAATTACATTTTTATTTACACTATTTATAGGAATCACCGAGGGAATTTTATTAGGAATTTTGCTCTCTCTCCTCTTGTTGGTTTATCGAAATTCAAAACCCCATTACGCTTTTTTAGGAAGAATAGGTAAGACTAACTACTTTAAAAATATTTATCGTTTTCCAGATGAAGTAGTCCCAAGAGAAGATCTAGTGATTCTTCGCTTTGATGCACAACTTTTCTTTGGGAATTTTCAATATTTCAAGAAACTAGTCCATAACGCCATTGACAAAAATCCAGAAAAAATCAAAGGCTTTATAATTAATGGCCGTTCAATTAATTACATCGATAGTTCTGCCGCAGAACAACTTACTGAATTAATCTTAGCACTTCAAAAGAAGGGGATTCGTGTTATGTTTGTTGGTGCCATTGGTCCGGCTAGAGACGTGATATTAAAAAGCGATATTATTAAAGTATTGAAAAAACAAAACTTGTTTATCACATCGGGTGATGCAACAGATAGTTTTGATGGTATCTGCAAAAAAACAGCGCTACAAAAAAAATTGAGCCGTCAAACGAATTCTTAAATTCAAGTGTAACAAATAAGACATAGGATACTATTTAAAATTTTAATTTTACAAAAAATAAAAAGAAATGATCATAGAACAAATTTATACGGGCTGCCTTTCTCAAGGCGCTTACTATATAGAAAGTAACGGAGAAGCTGCCATTATTGATCCTCTTCGAGAAGTAGGTTCATACATCGATAAAGCAAAAAAAAATAAAGCCACTATAAAGTATATATTTGAAACTCATTTTCATGCTGACTTTGTAAGTGGTCATGTAACTCTTGCCAAAGAAACAGGAGCAACTATAGTCTACGGCCCTTTGGCAAAAACAGGTTTCGATTCTTTGATCGCTAAAGACCAACAAGAGTTTAAGATAGGCGAACTCACGCTTACTGTTTTACATACTCCGGGTCATACGATGGAGAGCACCACTTATTTATTGAGTGATGTTTCTAAAAAAGACATTGCTATTTTTAGTGGTGATACTTTGTTTTTGGGTGATGTGGGACGCCCTGATTTAGCTCAAAAAGCAGCCGATATGACTCAAGAAGATCTGGCAGGAATCCTTTATGACAGTCTTCGTAAAAAAATTATGCCTTTGGCTGATGACCTTCTAGTTTATCCCGCACATGGTGCTGGCTCTGCTTGTGGGAAAAACTTGAGCAAAGAAACTGTTGGAACTCTAGGAGAGCAAAAAAGAACAAATTATGCCTTAAGAGCAGACATGACTAAAGCAGAATTTATAAAAGAAGTAACGGATGGTTTACTTCCCCCACCACAATATTTTCCTTTAAATGTAAAAATGAATAAAGAGGGGTATGAAGATATTGAATCAGTGATCGAATCAGGAACAAGACCCTTATCTCCTGAAGCATTTGAAATTGCTGCTAATGAAACAGGTGCGATTGTTCTAGATGTAAGGCATCAAGATGATTTTGCAAAAGGACATATTCCTCAATCAATTTTCATAGGCATTGATGGGGGATTTGCTCCATGGGTAGGAGCCATGATCGGAAATGTAGATCAAGCGATACTATTAGTAACCCCTGAAGGCAGAGAAGAAGAAACGGTTACACGTTTAGCTCGTGTTGGTTTTGACAACACATTGGGATATTTGAAAGGTGGGATTAACAGCTGGAAAAAAGCGGCTAAAACACTAGATACTGTTGAAGGAATTGAGGTCGCAAACTTCAAACCTTTAGCTGAAAAAGAGCAATTGAACATTTTTGATGTCCGAAAGCCTGGGGAGTACTTATCAGAACACCTTATCGACGCAAATAACACACCTCTTGATTTTTTAAACAATCATATGAGTGAATTCCCTACTGAGGGTCATTTCTATCTTCATTGTGCTGGAGGATACAGAAGTATGATTGCTGCTTCTATTTTAAAAAGTCGTGGGATTCATAATTTGATCGATATTCGTGGTGGATTTGCTGCGATCAAAAAAGGAGAAATGAAAGTATCGGACTATGTATGTCCATCAACACTTTAACTACTTAGAATTATAATTTATATGGAATGGATTTTTAAACCCTGGCCCTGGTACATTGGTGGACCATTGATCGCTTTTGTCATGTTTTTATTACTTTTTTTCGGTAAGAATTTTGGCATGTCCTCAAACCTAAGAACGCTCTGTACAATCTGCGGTGCGGGGAAAAGCACACGCTTTTTTGATTTTGATTGGAAAACACAACAATGGAATTTATTAGTTGCTTTTGGTGCCATAATCGGTGGTTGGATTGGTGTTAATTGGTTGTCAGATAGTATTGCAGTCCAACTGCACCCAGACACCATTAATCAACTCCATCAGTTTAATATAAAAAGTGCTGGAGAGGCTTATATGCCAGAAGAATTATTCAGTTTGCAAGCCCTCTCAAATCCTAAAGTCCTCATCACACTTTCGCTGGGCGGCTTTTTAGTTGGTTTTGGAGCTCGTTATGCAGGTGGATGTACTTCGGGTCATGCTATTTCTGGCTTAAGTAATCTTCAATTAGTTTCCTTATACGCTGTAATCGGATTCTTTATAGGCGGCTTAGCAATGAACCATTTTTTACTTCCTTATTTCTTTTAAATCATGAGACAACTTTATTTTTTATTTATCGGTATTCTTTTTGGAATTATTATGTTCAAATCTGAAGCTGCTTCTTGGTTTCGGATTTATGAAATGTTTCAATTCAAATCATTTCATATGTATGGAATTATAGGTTCTGCATTATTCTTTGGAGTTATAATCATACAAGTGATCAAGAGATTAAAACTCAAATCAGCATTTGGAGAAACGATCCAAATTCCCAACAAAGAAAAAAGTGTTTCCCGTTATATTTTGGGAGGAACTTTATTTGGTTTAGGCTGGGGATTGGCAGGAGCTTGTCCTGGTCCCATGTTTACTTTAATTGGGGCTGGATTTATTCCGATTTTGGTTGTGATCTTTTTTGCTTTAATAGGCACTTGGGTATATGGACTCTTCATGAACAAACTCCCTCATTAATAATTTAAAAACCTCCTTTTAATCACTATATCAGATTCTCTATGTAATAGGCATGACAAAATGTCAATGTCCTTTGGTTTTTTTGTAATTTTGTGAAGAAATTTTAAGAAAAGAACCTGTACGCATAATGTCGGTAAAAGAAATAGATTCGCTGAAGAAAAACCCTTTAGAACATGAAGGAACTACTATTGTTTCAAATGTCACTGAAGGAAAAAATTCAAATAAGAAAGCTTATATAGAGAGTTACGGCTGTCAGATGAATTTTGCTGATAGTGAAGTTGTTGCCTCCATCTTACATAAAGAAGGATATTCTATAACAGACACTTTAGATCAAGCATCGTTAGTTTTAGTCAACACCTGTTCCATCAGAGAAAAAGCCGAGCTTACAGTACGTAAACGTTTGGAATATTTTAATTCTTTAAAAAGAAATAAATCTGAGATGACCGTTGGTGTTTTAGGATGCATGGCCGAACGACTAAAACATAAATTTCTTGAGGAAGAAAAGATAGTAGACTTAGTTGTGGGTCCAGATGCTTACAAAGACATTCCTAACTTACTTAAAGAAGCAGCCAATCATAGAGAAGCTGTAAATGTAATTTTATCAAAAGAAGAAACCTATGGAGACATTGCTCCTGTGCGATTAAATTCAAATGGTGTTTCTGCCTTTGTTTCCATCACAAGAGGCTGTGACAATATGTGTACTTTTTGTGTTGTCCCCTTTACTCGAGGAAGAGAACGGAGTCGAGATCCCAAAAGTATATTAGAAGAAATAACAGATCTTGTTTCTAAAGGATATAAAGAAATTACCCTTTTAGGACAAAATGTTGATAGCTACCTGTGGTACGGAGGAGGACTAAAAAAAGACTTTGAAAAAGCTAGTGCACTTCAACAAAAAACAGCTGTTAATTTCGAGACATTGCTTGGACTTGTTGCCCAGTCCTACCCCAACATAAGGGTTCGATTTTCAACTTCTAATCCGCAGGATATGTCTGTGGAAGTTTTAAAAGTGATGAAAAAATACGATAACATTTGCAAACACATACACTTGCCCGTTCAGTCTGGAAGTAATACGATCTTAAAAAAGATGAATCGTCAACACACGCGCGAGGAATACTTCAAGCTTATAGATTCGATTCGCAAAATAATCCCTGATTGTGCAATTTCTCAAGACATGATAGCTGGGTTTCCTACAGAGAGTGAAAGTGATCATCAAGATACCTTAACCCTTATGGACTATGTAAAATATCACTTTGGGTATATGTATGCCTATTCTGAACGTCCTGGGACATTAGCTGCAAAAAAAATTGAAGATGATATCCCACAAAGTATCAAACAAAGAAGATTGAGTGAAATCATTGCAAAACAAAGAGAGCACAGTCAATTTCGTACCGCTGAATATATTGGAAAAACAGTATGTGTTTTGGTTGAAAAAACTTCAAAAAAATTAGATACCCAATGGAGCGGACGATCTACTCAAAATACGGTAGTGGTTTTTCCTAAAGGGAAATATAACATAGGGGATTTTGTTGATGTAAAAATAAAAGAATGTACCTCAGCAACTTTGATAGGGGAAGCTGTAGGATATTCAAAAGGCGTTTAATCATGGATTCATTACAAAGCATAAAACAACGATTTGGAATTATTGGAAACAATATTGGCCTTAATCGTTCATTAGAAAAAGCAATTCGCGTATCTAGTACTGATATTTCAGTGTTAGTGATTGGAGAAAGTGGTGTGGGTAAAGAAAATATCCCTAAGATTATTCACCAATATTCTCATCGAAAGCACTCCAAATATATTGCGGTGAACTGTGGTGCAATTCCAGAGGGAACAATCGACAGTGAACTTTTTGGTCATGAGAAAGGTGCCTTTACAGGAGCCACTCAAACCCGTTCAGGTTATTTTGAAGTAGCCGATGGGGGAACCATTTTCCTAGATGAAGTAGGAGAACTGCCGTTGACCACGCAAGTACGTCTATTACGTGTTTTAGAAACAGGGGAATTTATAAAAGTAGGCTCTTCTAAAGTTCAAAAAACCAATGCTCGGATTGTTGCTGCTACTAATGTAGATATGATGGAAGCAATTCAAAAAGGAAAATTTAGAGAAGATTTGTACTATCGTTTAAGCACCGTTGAAATTACACTCCCTCCTTTGAGAGAACGTAAAGAAGACATCGTATTATTGTTTAGAAAATTTGCTTCCGACTTCGCATTAAAATACCAAATGCCTCCCTTAAAATTGGATGATCATGCGCAAGCCCTTCTACAAGAATACAGGTGGAATGGAAATATAAGACAGCTCAGAAATGTAGCGGAACAATTGTCCGTGTTGGAAAAAGAGAGAAATATTAATGCCGCTATGTTAGGAACCTATCTCCCAGATAGGACAAGTCAGTTACCCGCTTTGGTGGGTCAAAAAAAACAAGAAAGTGATTTTTCATCTGAACGAGAAATTCTATACAAAGTCTTGTTTGATATGAAAAGTGATTTAAATGACTTGAAAAAATTAACTTTAGACTTAATGAATAACGGAGTCTCTAAGGGAACGCAAGAAAAAAATCAAGGGCTAATTGAAAAAATTTACGGGAAAGAATCTGATGAAAATAGTGAAGAGGAGTCCACACCTATCAATGCATTGCCTTTTCCCACAGATACTCCTGAAATTTCAAAAATCGATACTTCCGACAAATATTCATATGCTGAAACAATAGAGGAAGAAGAACCGCTTTCACTTCAAGAAAAAGAAATTGAAATGATTAAACAAGCTTTGATAAGAAGCAATGGAAAACGTAAATTAGCTTCAAAAGAATTGGGTATCTCAGAACGAACACTTTACAGAAAAATTAAACAATATGATCTCAATGAAATTGATACGGAATAAAATTCAAATTGTACTGGGATTGCTTTTTCTTTTGATTTTACAATCTTGTGGGATTTACTCTTTTACTGGGGCTTCAATTCCTCCAGGAGTAAGCACTTATCAAGTGAATTTCTTTGAAAATCAAGCAGGAAATCGACCTGGATCTACTGTTGAGCCGGGATTGGATAATGAATTCACTATCGCATTACAAGATCTAATAATGAACCAAACCAATCTTGACTTAGTCCCTCAAGACGGTCAACTTATTTATGAAGGTGAGATTACAGAATATAGTGTTACGCCTATGTCTGCAACTGCAAAAATTACAGCCGCTCAAAATCGTTTAAAAATGACAGTGGCTTTTCGATTCATCAATACTAAAAGAGAGGAAGATGATTATAAAAAAAACTATTCCTTCTTTTACGACTTCCCCGCAGCACTTCAAGTTTATGACGTAAAAGATGCCGCACACAAAGAAATTTTTGATCGAATTACTCAAGATATTTTTAATGATACTTTAGCAAAATGGTAATTCAAGACGCCACTTCATTTTTTTCCTTATTGGATCATTTCGAGCCCTCTAACGCAACTCAACTTGAGCAGCTCAAAGAAATTTTAAACAGCTATCCTGATTTTCACTTAGCTAGAACCTATTTGCTGAAAGCGCAACAGCAATTAAATCCGGATGCTTTCGACAAACAACTTTCTCACACTGCCATAGCGACCTATGACCGAGAGTTACTTTATGAGTTCATCGAAAACCAAAAAGAACCTAAAACACTTAAAAAGACAGAGAAAGTAGTTGAGTCCAAGAAAGTTTCCAATAAAGAAAATCCAATAACAAAAAAGAAGAAAGCTACTCCAACTAAAATAAATAAAAAAACTACCTCAGAAAAAGCGCCACAAAAACAAACTCAAGAGCAGCTTCCAGAAAAGCTCAGTTTTTCTGATTGGGCAAAATATTTAAAAACAAAGAAAGCCGTTACTAAAGAGGCTCCATCGCTGGAAGACAAATTCCAACTTATTGATTCTTTTCTAGAAAACACCAAACGAATTGTCCCTGAAAAAAACACTAAAAATACTGTTGATTTAAGTGAAGAAAGTTGGGCCTCAACAGATGAACTAATGACTGAAACTTTAGCCAAAGTTTTTATCAAGCAAAAAAAATATGACAAAGCACTACAAGCCTTTCAGATATTAGGTTTGAAATATCCAGAAAAAAATAGTTTCTTTGCAGACCAAATTAAAGAGATCAAAAGATTACAAAAACTGAAAGACTGACCTAATGAGTACATTTTCAATATTTATCGCCCTTATCATTATAGTATGCTTCCTCCTTGTGTTGGTAGTTATGGTTCAAAATCCTAAGGGTGGAGGACTTTCTTCTTCTCTTGGTGGAGGTGGATCACAACAAGTAGGTGGGGTTCAGAAAACATCAGACTTCTTAGATCGAAGCACATGGGTACTCGCTTCCTTATTATTGATCTTAATCTTAATTTCAAACGTAACTTTGTCTTCAGGAGAAACAATCTCAGATTCAAAACTGTTACAAGACGGAGCTACTGAACAAGTAATTCCGGAATCACTTCCTGAAACTACAAACGAAATTCCTGAAATTCCAGCTCAAGTTCCAGAAAACAACTAGTTTTTCTCGATTCACCTCAAAATACTGACAGGCTGACATTTTATACTTTGATTTGTCAGTAGCTAGTGTATTGGCATGATTTCTGAAAATAGAACTAAAAATAAATTTTTAACCATGAGTAAAATGAATATCAAACCATTAGCAGACAGAGTGCTTATAGAACCGGCTGCTGCTGAAACTAAAACCTCATCTGGTCTTTATATTCCAGATACTGCAAAAGAGAAACCTCAAAAAGGGATTGTTGTTGCCGTTGGATCGGGAACTAAAGATAACCCAATGACTGTTAGTACAGGAGACCATGTTTTATATGGTAAGTATGCAGGGACTGAACTGAGTCACGATGGAAAAGATTATCTAATCATGAAAGAAAGCGATATCCTCGCTATCGTTTAATTCATTAAAATTTAAAAAATGGCAAAAAGAATAGAATTTGATATAGAAGCAAGAGATGGCATCAAACGAGGTGTTGATGCACTTGCTAATGCGGTAAAAGTAACACTTGGACCCAAAGGAAGAAATGTAATCATTGGTAAATCTTTTGGTGCACCTCAGGTGACTAAAGATGGTGTTACCGTTGCTAAAGAAATTGAATTGGAAGACGCTCTTGAAAATATGGGAGCACAGATGGTTAAAGAAGTAGCTTCTAAAACAAATGACCTTGCAGGAGATGGAACCACAACGGCTACCATTCTAGCTCAAGCTATCGTAAAAGAAGGGCTTAAAAATGTTGCTGCTGGCGCTAATCCTCTTGATTTAAAAAGAGGAATTGACAAGGCTGTTGATGCAATCGTTAAAGAATTAACTGAACAAGCTGTGGCTGTTGGAGATTCTTCAGAAAAAATCAACCAAGTTGCAAGTATTTCTGCAAACAATGATTCCACTATAGGAGGACTTATAACTGAAGCTTTCGAGAAAGTAGGTAAAGAAGGAGTAATCACAGTAGAGGAAGCTAAGGGAACAGATACATATGTAGATGTAGTAGAAGGAATGCAATTTGACAGAGGATACTTATCTCCATATTTTGTAACAGATTCAGAAAAAATGGAGGCTGATCTTGAAACTCCTTACATCTTGTTGTTTGACAAGAAGATTTCTACCATGAAAGATTTACTTCCTGTTTTAGAACCTGTTGCACAAACTGGGAAGCCACTCCTTATTATTGCAGAAGATGTTGATGGCGAAGCACTTGCGACTTTGGTGGTAAATAAACTACGTGGAGCACTCAAAATTGCAGCTGTAAAAGCACCTGGCTTTGGAGACAGAAGAAAAGCAATGTTAGAAGATATTGCCATACTTACAGGAGGAACTGTGATCTCAGAAGAAAGAGGATTTACTCTTGAAAACACAACGATTGAAATGCTAGGTACTGCTGAAAAAGTATCCATAGACAAAGACAACACTACAGTAGTGAATGGAAACGGTTCTGCCGAAGAAATTCAAGCTAGAGTAAGTCAAATCAAAGCACAGATCGAATCTACAACTTCGGACTATGACAGAGAAAAACTTCAAGAACGTTTGGCTAAACTCTCTGGAGGTGTTGCTGTACTTTATGTAGGTGCTCCCTCTGAAGTTGAAATGAAAGAAAAGAAAGATAGAGTAGATGATGCTTTACACGCTACTAGAGCTGCAGTTGAAGAAGGAATTGTTGCTGGTGGTGGAGTTGCTTTACTTAATGCGAAAAAAGTACTGTCAAAACTAAAATCTAATAACGCTGACGAAGCTACAGGAATTCAAATTATCAATAAAGCGGTGGAAGCGCCACTTAGAACTATTGTTGAAAATTCGGGTGGTGAAGGTTCTGTTGTAGTTTCAAAAGTTTCTGAAGGAAAAGATAATTTTGGATACAATGCGAAAGAAGGTAGCTACGTGGATATGCTTAAGGAAGGGATTATTGATCCTAAAAAAGTGACCCGTGTTGCCCTTGAAAATGCAGCTTCAGTATCTGGAATGATCCTGACTACAGAATGTGCTTTAATAGACATTAAAGAAGATGCGCCTGCAGCAGCTCCCCCAATGGGTGGCGGTATGCCAGGCATGATGTAATTGCATTCATTATATAAAAAAACCCGCCAGTTGGCGGGTTTTTTGTTTTTAATTTTTTTGTTCGGGCATCCGTTCATATAAACAACACATCGGTAATTTATCATAAACCATATTCTCTGCTTTTACTAAAGGAGTATCGTGTCCTACTTTTGCGATTTCAGTCTGTACTGTTTTCAAAGGTGTTTTGTTTTGATCATAAATAAGAGAGATCACATTACTTGGAATGTCCCAAGTAGCCATTTTAACTCCTTTAACAGCCAAAGCAGCTTTTTCAATTCTCATTTTGCACATTTCACAATTTCCACTGACTTCAAAATTAGCTTTTGCATTTTTATTCTTTTTTTCCTGAGCACCAAGAGCAATTGGAAGCACTAGTGCAAATAATAAGATTAGTTTTTTCATAGTGTTAAATTTAAGATTTAATATAATTTATAAATTCCATCGTAGACCAGCATAGAGCATTCTCCCAAAAACAGGAGCATAAACTTGAGCTGAATCAAAATTAATACCAAAAGGGTCATCTGCAGCAATAATAGGATTTTTTTGAGTATAATCTCCTAAATTTTCCACTCCGGCATACACCTCAAGTTTAGTATTAAAGGCACGAGTCAGTTGACTGTTCCATAACCCATAAGCTGAAGCATAGGATCCATTTCCATCTCGGATACTGCTAACTAAACGTTGTTTCCCAAGGGCGTGATACGTCAAATCCCATCTCCATTGGGCTCCATTAGATTTTCTTTCGGTTTCCCAACCCATATTTCCAAAAAAGCGATTTTGTGCTTGCAAAGGGCGTTGTAAAAAACCAGATTTATACGCCGTTTTTACATCATAATTTTTGTAGGCAAAACGGAAACTCAATGCCTTTACAGGACTGTAATCTACAGCTAATTGAAAACTGTTTGCCCTACTCCTTCCTTCCAAATTATAAAAGGAAATCTTACCTTGTTCTTCCCAATCTACCACAACTTGATCTGTAAAATCAGTAATATAATAATCGGCAGTAATATCACCCTCTCCTCCCCAAAGCGAGAAAATTTTACGAACACTAACTCCATAATTCCAAGCAATTTCTGGATTTAAACCATAAATTAATCCTCCATTCTGCTGAATTGAAATAAGACGGTTTGTTCCAAATAAAGTTTGATTTTCTGCGAAAATATTAGCGGCTTTTCTACCACTTCCTACAGAGGCTCTAATGATTATTTTTTCTTGAGGTAAATAACGTAAATGAAATCTAGGAGTAATAAAAGTTCCCAATCGATTGTGAGTATCCACCCGAATCCCTCCTACCAAACTAAAGTTTTCTAAATTGTCATAGCTGTATTCAAAAAACCCTCCCAAGGATTGATCATTTCGATCAAAGAAAAAAGTATCTACCTTTTCTAGATATTGGTCAAAGGAAAAGTTTAATCCTGCTTTAAATTTATTTTTGGTATTCCCAATAATTGAATTGAATAATAGGTTTGCATAAAAACTTTCTTGATCAATTTCATAACGTCTATAGCCATAGTAAGCTTTCTGTTTATGATTACTATAAGCCGATTGAAAACCAAAACTTTGAAAAGGAATTTCGGGGAAAACATAACCCACTTTTAAGGAACTATCAAAACGATTGGTTTGAATCTCACTTCCCCATAATGAATTATTGTCCCTGTCCAATTCAGGGTTAAAACCAACTGCTCCAATTTGTTTGTTATCCTCCATCCAACGAACGCTGGCAAAACTGACCCAACCTTTTTCAGCATCAGTGTATTGCCAACGGTTTAAGATATTTACTTGTTTTGCTAGGGGGACATCTAAAAAAGAATCTCCATTTCGATCTTTTTCTTGTGTTCGCTGATTAGCATGTAAAAAAAGTCCGGAGCTCCATTTATTATTCACTTTAAAATTTCCATGAGCATTCATCTCCTGACGACCATTTGCAGAGGTGAAAAAATTAAAGAAAAGCGGAACGTCAGAAAAAGGTTTTTTAATCTCTGTATTTATTTGTCCCGCAATACTTTCATAACCATTAACGACCGTTCCCATCCCTTTTGTAATCTGAATACTTTCAATCCAGGTTCCTGGTGTAAATGTTAATCCATAGGCTTGAGATGCCCCTCGAACCATAGGGATATTCTCCTCTGTAATTAATAAATAAGGGCTAGTAAGGCCCAACATCTTAATTTGTTTCGTTCCGGTCAAGGCATCTGAAAAACTCACATCAATTGAGGGGTTGGTTTCAAAACTTTCAGAAAGATTACAACAGGCAGCTTTTAATAGTTCAGCACTGTTTACGTTAATAATATTTTGCGCAGCCAAATACGATTTTTGAATGGCTTTTCTTCTTTGGGTGAGGGTAACCTCATCCAAATTCTCTGAAGCATCCTCATAAAGTATGTGCTCCAATAGAGCGTCATTCTTCTCTATTGTTAAGGTATCCGTTTTAAACCCAAGATAGCTAATAACTAGTTGTTTGGTTTCGCTTGTAAAAGGTAGAGAGAAGTTGCCATTTTGATCGGTAACTGCACCAATTTGGGTCCCCAACCAAAACACATTTGCACCCTCTAAAGGTCTGTTTTTATTGGATTCTTTGGAGAATATCGTGCCTGAAAAGGTTTCTTGTGCGTTTACAGAAAAGCCGTAAATGCTTAATAGTAGTATGATGTATTTTTTCATTGTTTTGTTTTATAGGTTAGAACTGTTTTGAAATGAGAAAACAGAAAACTAACTATATAAAACCAAACGATGTTGCATTAAAATTATCCTGTTATCATTGGGGGGAGGTGGATTCCAGTTTTTATTTTCGATTGTAGGTAAAACAGGAATTGTGTGGTTTAAACAATCTGTAAAAAAAGCTGTTTGGATAAATGAACTATCAACAGTTACGCTCTCGGCTGTAAGCTTTTGAGGTTCATCATTTTGAAGAAGTAAGGTAGTGTCCTTACAGCATGATTTCTTAGTGATGTTTTTCTTAGAGGGAGTCTCTTTCTTTTTACTCATTTCCATTCCGCAATTGGATGGATTGTGCGCAAAGGAAACAGAGGCAATCTCAGCTCCACAATAATGAACATTCAAAGCAAATCCTACCCTAGTCCCTAAAATAAGGGCTGCCAGAAAAAAGCTTATGATCTGTTTCATTTTCATTTTACAAAGATACTAATTTACTGATTACCCTTGAGATAAGGTAAATGTTATATAAATCACAATTTTGATTTTTAGTGCCAAAACGTAGCTATAAATCAATGATATACGATACATAATAACTACTTTTGTGGATTATGAATCAAGAACCGTTTTCTGAAGCAATCTCAAAGATTTCAAATCATTTGAAATCAGCAGACATACCTCTAGTTGAAGGCTTAACGTATGCTTGTACTGTTTTGAGAAAAACTTTCGATCATTACGACTGGGTTGGTTTTTATTTTGCTGATTTTGATAAAAAAATACTTCGCTTAAAAGCCTATTCAGGGAATCCTGTAGAACATCAAGAAATTCCTTTTGGAAAGGGTATCTGTGGACAAGTGGCAGTATCCAACAAAAACTTTGTTGTTCCAGATGTCAACGCACAAGACAATTATTTGGCTTGTAGTATTGATGTGAAATCTGAAATTGTAATTCCTCTCTTTGTAGAAGGTAAAAATATTGGACAAATTGATATTGATTCTAATAAAACAAACCCCTTTTCTTTAAAAGACGAACAATTTCTTGAAGCAGTTTGTGCTCTTATTTCAAAAACCTATTCTTCATCACTATTACAATTTTAAAATTACAATGAATTCCAAAAAAATTAGTTCGGCACTTATTTCTGTTTTTGATAAAACAGGTTTAGAACCCTTAATCAAAGCCTTAGTTGACAATGACGTCAGCTTATATTCTACAGGAGGCACAGAAACCTTTATTCGTGATTTGGGACATGAAGTTCATGCCGTTGAAGATTTAACAGGATATCCCTCTATTTTGGGAGGGCGTGTAAAAACTTTACATCCAAAGGTTTTTGGAGGAATTTTAAATCGTTCGGCTTTGGAATCTGATCAAAAAGAACTTGATCAATATGAGATCCCATCATTTGATTTGGTGATTGTGGATCTGTATCCCTTTGAAAAAACAGTGGCTGGTAATGCAACAGAAAATGAAATCATTGAAAAGATAGACATAGGAGGAATTGCCTTAATTCGTGCTGCTGCTAAAAACTTTTCTGATGTTTTTTGTATTTCAAATAAGGAAGATTATGCTTCATTTATTGAGATTTACAACAATGCAAACGGTGCTCCATCCGAAGAAGAAAGAAAAGCATTTGCAGTAAAAGCATTCCATACATCTTCGCATTATGACACAGCGATCTTTAATCATTTTAACGAAACAGAAGATCGTCTGAAAGTGAGTATAAGCAACTCAAAAGTATTGCGATATGGAGAAAATCCTCATCAACAAGGACGCTTTTTTGGTCCTTTAGAGGATTTACTAGAGCACGTTCACGGAAAAGAAATTTCGTACAACAACCTTTTAGACATTGATGCTGCTGTAAATTTAATGCTTGAGTTTTATGATGGTAAACCCGCCTTTGGAATCTTAAAGCACAATAATGCTTGTGGTTTTGCAGTGCGCGATACTTTATCCGTAGCGTATAAAGATGCTCTTGCAGGGGATCCTGTCTCAGCATTTGGAGGAGTTTTGATCAGTAATAAAACAATTGACCTCGAAACAGCTACAGCCATACACTCATTATTCTGTGAGGTAGTCATTGCACCCAATTACGATGCAGCAGCCCTTTCTTTATTGAAAGAAAAGAAAAACCGTATCATCTTAATACAAAAAGAAGCATCACTACCCAGTCAAACACTCAGAACATGTTTAAACGGAGTTTTGGTTCAGGATAAAGATGCTAAAACAGATGGACAAGAAGATTTAACCACTGCAACAAAATTACAGCCCTCTGCAAGCGAAATAAAAGATTTATTATTTGCTTCTAAAATTTGTAAACATACCAAATCCAACACCATTGTTTTAGCAAAAAACGAACAATTACTTGCCTCGGGTACAGGTCAAACTTCTCGAGTTGATGCACTTAATCAAGCAATAAACAAGGCAACTAGTTTTGGTTTTGATTTAAAAGAATCGGCAATGGCGAGTGATGCGTTTTTCCCTTTTCCTGATTGTGTTGAAATTGCAGATAAAGCAGGCATTAAAACAGTCATTCAGCCTGGTGGTTCTATCAAAGATAAATTATCAATTGAGTATTGCGATTCCCACGAGATTTCGATGGTTTTTACAGGAATTCGACACTTTAAACATTAATTCATATTTTTAATTAATTAATACAAGAAAAATGGGGTTTTTTACAGAAGAAATTGCAATTGATTTAGGGACGGCAAATACCTTAATAATTCACAATGACAAGGTGGTTGTAAACAGTCCTTCCATTGTTGCAATTGATCGAACAACAAACAAAGTGATTGCAATTGGACATGAGGCCAATATGATGCAAGGAAAAACTCACGAAAACATTAAAACAGTGCGCCCGTTGAAAGATGGTGTGATTGCCGACTTTAATGCTTCTGAACAAATGATAAATCGACTTATAAAAAGCATCCCCACCTTGAATCGTCGTTTTTTCTCTCCCTCCTTACGAATGGTAATCTGTATCCCGTCAGGGATAACTGAAGTTGAAATGCGAGCAGTAAAAGAATCTGCTGAACGAGTGAATGGAAAAGAAGTTTATTTGATCCATGAACCAATGGCCGCAGCAATTGGAATTGGAATTGATATAATGCAACCCAAAGGAAACATGATTGTTGATATAGGTGGAGGTACCACTGAAATTGCAATTATCGCGCTTTCAGGAATAGTGTGTGACAAATCCATCAAAATCGCGGGTGATGTTTTTACAAGCGATATCATCAATTATATGCGGAATAAACACAACCTTTACATTGGTGAGCGTACTGCAGAAAAAATTAAAATTATAGTTGGAAGTGTTACAGAAGAACTTGATAATCCACCCGATACAATGTCTGTTCAAGGAAGAGATTTATTGTCTGGAAAACCCAAACAAGTAAACATTAATCATGGAGAAATAGCCAAAGCACTTGACAAATCGGTAATTCGAATTGAAGACGCTATTATGGAAGCACTTTCTCAAACCCCTCCAGAACTTGCTGCAGATATTTACAATACAGGAATTTATCTTGCAGGTGGAGGAGCCTTATTAAGAGGGCTGGACAAACGACTTTCTCAAAAAACTGACCTTCCCATCTATGTCGCTGAAGAACCCCTTCAAGCCGTAGTAAGGGGAACAGGAATTGCTTTGAAAAATATTGAGCGCTTCAAAACAGTTTTGATAAAATAAAAAAGGTATGCAGCGAATCATTAATGCGCTCGTACAATTTAGAAATCCCATTCTCTATCTATTTTTAATGGGCGTTTCCCTTTTCTTTTTGAGTAGTAGAAGTAGTTTTCATCAAAATAAATTAGAAAAATTCAGCCTTTATTTTTCTAGTAGTTTGTACAACTTTTCTAATTCAATTGATCAGTACTTCAATCTCAAAGAAAAAAATCAACTCCTGATAGAGGAAAATAGCCGTTTAAAGTCTATTGCACTAAAAGCAAATGCTCCTTTTTTATATGATTCCTTCATGGGAAAATCCAAGCGTTTTCCTTTTAAAATAATCAATGCTAACATTATTAAAAACAGCTTCCTGAATCAAAGAAATTATATTTTAATTGACAAAGGAAGTGAAGATGGAATCCAACCTGAAACAGGTGTAATCACTTCAAATGGAATTCTTGGAATCGTAAAATCTGTTACTAAAAATCATGCAAGTATCATTTCAATTTTACATCAAGATTTAAAAATCAATGTCCGTTTCAAAAACCGTACTGCCTTTGGTTCTATGGTATGGAAAGGGTTAGATCCTATGGAGTTTAACATTGATGATATTGTATCCAGCTCAAATATTCAATTAGGCGACACTATCGTTACTGGTGGAATGTCATCTTTTTTCCCTTATGGTATTCCATTAGGAACCATTACTGAATTAGATAAAGATTCTGATAGCGGTTACTTCATTGTTACAGCAAAATTATTCCAAAATCCCTCTCAGATATACAATGCCTATGTAATTGAAAATAATTTTAAGGAGGAAATAGAATTGTTAAATAAAGAAGAAGGACAATGAATTCTATCAATCTAAAAACTCTTGCTTCATTTGTACTCCTAGTATTAGCACAAGTCCTTATTTTCAATCAAATGAATTTGTTTGGTTTCATTAACCCAATGATTTATTTGTTATTCCTAATTCTCTATCGATTTGATCAAAATCAAACACTTTTCATTTTTATGGGCTTTCTGACAGGATTTATGATTGATATTATGTCTCAAACAGGAGGTGCTCATACTATAGCAAGTCTTTCGGTAAGTTATCTTCGCCCTTTTATCATCCGAAACACCTTTGGCATTACCGCTGAGCTACCAAAAAGCTTTAATAGTGATTTAAGAACCCTAAACAAAAGTGTTTTTCTAGTCTCATTTGTCTTTATACACCACCTAATTTATTTTTTCGTGCTATACTTTAGCTGGGATGCTATTCTTCTCATTTTGAAAGGCACTTTCCTCACGACATTATTTTCCTTAATTTTAATCTTGATACTCTCTTCATTCTCAAGACCTACAAAATGATTCGAAAAGGCATCTTATCGGCGTTCGTTATTGGAAGCTGTTTCCTGTTTATTTTTCAGTTGATGTCGCTACAATTATTCAATTCTGAATATTCAGCACTTTCTCAAAATAATGCCGTAGAGAAACGCCCTATTTACCCTAACCGCGGATTGATCTATGACAGAAATGGTGTTTTAATCGTTGCAAACCAACCCGTGTACGATCTCATGGTGGTTCCAGAAAACATACAACCCTTTGATACCATTGAAATGATAGAGGAACTCTCCATTTCAAAAGAAGAATTCCTTTTGCAATTAAAAAAAGCAAAGCGTTTTTCGTACAAACTTCCCTCTGTGATAATTAGACAAATTTCTGGTGAGGATCGAGCTTTATTTCAAGAAAAGATATGGAAGTACCCAGGGTTTTATTTTCAAAAGAAATTAGCACGTGATTATGTTCTTCCAATAGCATCCAACTTATTGGGATATACAAGCGAAGTACTTCCTAGAGAAATCAATAAAGAAAATGATTATGCCTTAGGAGAAATGATCGGTCGTCAGGGAATCGAAAAGACCTACGAAAACAGCTTAAGAGGAAAGAAAGGAACTACACTCTATCAAAAAGATCGATTTAACAGAATAATCGGTCCCTATGAAGAAGGTGCTTTTGATACAAAACCCAAATCTTCAGAAAATTTAACCCTCACCATTGATGCCATACTTCAGCAGTATGGAGAATCTTTATTAAAAAATAAAAGAGGGGGTATTGTGGCAATTGAACCCAGCACAGGGGAAGTTCTTGCGCTTGTGACAGCTCCAAGTTATGATCCCAACTCATTAATTGGAAGACAGCGTTCTAAAAACTTTAGTGTGTTGGTAAATGACACCATAGCAAAACCCTTGTTTGATCGCGGACTACAGGCTGAATATTCTCCAGGGTCTCCCTTCAAAACCCTCAATGCACTGATTGGATTGCAAGAAAAAGTAATCACTCCAGAGACCCTTTTTAGATGTAATGAAGGACATTATTATGCTAAAAATGCCTTCATGAAATGTCACTGCTCCTACGGATCAAAAAATGACTTGATTAAAGGAATTTACAATTCCTGTAACACCTACTTTGCAAAAACTTATCTCGGATTGATTGATAATGCAGCAACTCCAGCAGAAGGGGTAAATCGCTGGAGAGAACATTTAGAAAAATTTGGTTTGGGAAATTACTTAGGCTATGATCTCCCTATTGGTAAAAAAGGATTCATTCCCAATAGTAATTATTATGACCGATGGTACCAAAAAGGTCGTTGGGGTGGTACTACCATAATCTCAAATGCAATTGGGCAAGGAGAAGTTTTAACGACCCCTATTCAAATGGCAAATTTTACTGCCACTATAGCCAATAGAGGTTACTTTATAAAACCCCATTTTAAAAAGTCTTTTTCTCAAAAAGAGAAGGATTCACTTTTTACTAAAAACTACACCTTGATTGAACCACAACATTTTGAAACTGTTATTGAAGGAATGTATCAGGTTGTAGAAAAAGGAACCGCAAAAATCGCAAGAATAAAAGGAATAGAAGTCTGTGGTAAAACAGGAACCGTTGAAAATTTTGTTCGTTTAAACAATGAGAAGACACAACTTTCAGATCACTCTATTTTCATAGCTTTTGCTCCAAAAGATGACCCTAAAATAGCCATCACTGTTTTTGTTGAGAATGGTTACTGGGGAGGTCGCTGGGCAGCACCTATTGCTAGTCTAATGATTGAAAAATACCTCACTGGAACTGTGAAAAGAAAATGGCTTGAAAATAGAATGCTCGAAGGAAGTTTAATGGATGAATACGCCAAACCTCTTTCTGGAAAACCGTTTACGATCAATGAATAAAAAGCTTATTTTCAGACTAGACTGGTTGAGTATCTTCTTTTACATTGCTCTCGTGATTTTTGGGATGATCAATATTTATTCTACTCGTTTATCTGAGTCTGATATTGCTGTCTGGGATCTTGGAAGTCCAGTAGGGAAACAATTATGGATATTTGTTTTTTGCTTATTCATTTTGCCGGCCATTCTTTATATCAAATCTAATTTCTTCGAACATCTGAGCTATGTATTTTACGGACTTTCTTTATTGAGTTTGATAGGTCTTTTTATTTTTGGGCAAACAATTTCGGGAGCAACATCGTGGTATTTAATTGGTGGATTTAGTCTTCAACCCTCTGAGTTTGCAAAAATAACAACAGCATTGGTTGTTGCCTCGAATTTGAGTTCTCTTCAAACTGATATTAAAAAGAAGCTACATTTATCTAAGGTTCTTTTTCTGATTTCCCTTCCCATGGTACTCACAATTCTTCAACCAGATGCTGGATCTGCATTAGTCTTTTTAGGAATATTTTTTGTCTTGATTAGAGAAGGACTTGACTTGCGCTATTTATACCTTTTTATTGGACTGCTATTGATCTTTATTTTGACATTAGTGTTAGACCCCTTTCTCATTTCAATTGGTGGATTATTCTTGATTTTTTTCTTCTACTTATTTGTAAAGCGAATCGCTCCAAAAACTAAAAAGCTACCTTTTCTTATCTCATTTGGAATTTGTATTCTTTTTTCTTTTTCAGTGAATTTTATCTTTACTTCTGTTTTTGAACAGCGCCACAGAGACCGATTTAACATCATCTTAGGCCTTGAAACAGATACGCGTGGAATTGGCTATAATATCAACCAATCAAAGATCGCAATTGGATCTGGAGGGTTTTATGGAAAAGGATTTTTGAACGGAACTCAAACCAAAGGAGACTTTGTTCCAGAGCAAGACACTGATTATATTTTTAGTACCATTGGAGAAGAATGGGGGTTTGTCGGAAGTAGCCTCTTAGTGATTTTATTTACACTTTTTATTCTACGAATTCTATACAGAGCTGAAAAACACACAGCTACTTACTCAAGAGTTTTCTCATATACTTTTGCGAGTTATATCTTCATTCACTTTTTTGTAAATATAGGGATGACTTTGGGCTTGGTCCCCACCGTAGGAATTCCTCTTCCTTTTGTAAGTAATGGGGGGTCAAGTTTATTAGCATTTAGTTTTATGCTATTTATTTACTTGAATTTTGACGCAAACCGCCTAAACACCTAGAATTAAATTAATGTCTTACATCCAAAATATCCCTAAGACTATTTCCTAACATCATAAAGGCAAGTACCAAACTCATGATAGCCAAGCCTGGTAATAAAGCTAGATAGGGCTTTCCTAGAAGGAGGTATCTAAAATGATCTTTAATCATCCCGCCCCAACTGGGCATTGGAGGTTGTGCACCAATACCCAAAAAACTCAATCCACTCTCCATCAATATTGCACTAGCAAAATTTGCCGCAGAAATCACAATCAAGGGGGCAACTAACATTGGTACTATATGTCGAGTCAAAATACGTGTATGAGAAAATCCAAGTGCCGTCCCCGCTTGAATATATAGTTGTTCTTTAATTGTCTTTACTTGGCCTCTTACTAGTCGAGCGACTTCAACCCACATGGTGAGCCCAACTGCTACAAAAACTTGCCAAAATCCACGCCCTAAAGCCAAGGTAATCGCAATAACCATAAGCAAGGTGGGGATAGACCATACAATATTGATAACCCACATAATTAATCGATCAACCCCTCCTCCAAAATAACCAGAAATAGCACCTAAAAAAACACCTAACAACAGGGATATAAAAACTGCAACAAATCCAATTGAAATAGAAACTCTTGATCCAATAATTAAACGGCTTAATAAATCTCGCCCGTATTTATCTGTACCTAAAAGAAAATACTTTTTCTGAATAAATTTTTTTTCAATTTGACTTCGCTTAACACCCTCTGGAAAAATATCAAAAGAAATCTTTTCATAATAATCAGTAGCTTTTCCGTAACGTTTGTATTCTAAAGCGTTTTCAAACCAACGGATATCTTCTATAGGAATTTCTTCTACGGGATTAATGTTACCAGAAAAAAAAGAGCTTTTCTGCTGGGATTCTTGTTGAGGAAGAATCAATACTTGGCAAGAAAAACCAGGTGGCTGAGAGTGAATGGAGAGGTGCATTTGATTTCCATAAGTAGTCTTGTCTGGAGACAAAGGATAAGCAAAGATTGCCACCAAAGTAACTCCTAAAATAAAAGAAAAACTACCTACTGCCCATTTGTCTGACAAAAACCGATTGAAAGCATTTTTAAACTCCAAAATGCATTTTAATTTTTAACCTCAGCAACTGTTTTTTCCAATTTGATTTGAGTAGAGAGATCTTTTAAAATTTCTACTGCCTCTGAAATATAAATATCCTTTTTCAAAGACTTCTGCCATCTACTTCTTTTTTCGATTAAATCTTCATTTACTTCTTCTTGAGTTCCAGCTTCCGGAAGCCATTGAAAATCATAGCTAGATTCAAACTTTCCAAGTTTTTTAAATCGCTCTGAATAGGATTTGTTCTTCTCTCGTTCAGACTTATAAGATTCATAATCTAGAGCATAGGTATTGTCTTCTTGACGCTCTTTAACCCACAGGGCTTGTTCATCAATAAGTTTTGTGAATGAATTTTCTTTTAAACGTTGGTTACTTCTTTGCAATGAATATTCGTAATTATCCATCTTTCCATAGGGAACATAATTGGCAGGGGTAATTCGATCCCAAGCCAAAGGATTGTCTTGATCCTTTTCGCCCATATCAACATATGCATATTGATCAGGAAATACTATATCACTTTTTACACCTTCTAATTGAGTAGAGCGTCCATTAATTCTATAAAATTTATCGGTAGTGACTTTTAATGCACCTAAATTTCCATAGGTTCCTCCTGTGATCATTCTGTTGAGATCAAATACATTTTGAACAGTTCCTTTTCCAAAAGTTTGCTTGCTTCCTAAAACAATAGCACGTTTGTAATCTTGGAGTGCTGCAGCAATAATTTCTGAGGCTGAGGCTGAAAATTCGTTTACTAAAACAACTAAAGGACCATCCCAAACAATACTTGGATCTGTATCTTTTAATACCTCTTTTCTCCCGCCAGTACTTTTTACTTGAACGACAGGTCCTTGATCAATAAAATATCCGGTCATGTCAACTACAGTCTTCAATGATCCTCCTCCATTATTTCTAAGGTCTAAAATTATTCCTTTGACGTTATTTTTTTTGAGCTGCTCCAATTCTTTTTTGACATCGGTTGCAGCATTTCGTGCGTTATAATCCTCAAAATTGATATAAAACTTGGGGAGTTCTATTAAACCAAACGTTCCTGTATCATCTTTTATCAATGAAGAGCGAGCATAGGTTTCCTCCAATTCAACTACATCCCGAGTCACTACGACGTCTTCAATTGTTCCATCTACTCTTTTGATTGTCAAAATCACTTGAGTTCCTTTAGGGCCTTTAATCAACAGGATCGAATCATCCAATCGCATCCCAGAAATATCAACAGGCTCTTCATTTGGTTGTCCTACCTTTAAAATAATATCTCCTACCTCGATAAGTTCATCTCTCCAAACTGGACCTCCAGAAATAATTTCAACAATTTTCACTTCTTGATTTCGTTTTTGTAATCGCGCGCCTATTCCTTCAAATTTCCCAGACATGCTTGCGTCAAAACGATCTTTATCACTTGGAGCTAAATAAAAAGTATGTGGATCAAACTGAACAACAATAGAATTTATGTAAACAGAAAACCAATCCTTGCGTTCCAGATCATTGTATCCTTCAAAAAAGAATTTCATGTTTTCTTTGATCTTTTGCCTAGCATCTTTTTCAATCTCACTATCTGACAAGGGAACATAGGTTGAGTCTTTTTCTACTTTACTTAATTCTTCTTCTTTTTTAGAGGTAAAGCGTTCCAAAGCGTTTAACTTGAATTGCTTACGCCATTGTTTCTTTAACTCTGCAATAGAAGTTGCGTAAGGTAAATTTTCATAATCCAAATTAATTTCTTCTTTGATCGTAAAATCAAAAGGGATATTAAGTATGCTTTCATAAAATCCCTCTACTTGGTCCATTCTTTCCATCAACTTAGTAAACGAAAGATTAAAGAAATTAAGTTCAGTGCTCTTTATTTCATCGTCAATTCTATATCGATAGGAATCAAAAGTAGTAATGTCTGTTTTTAGAAAAAACCGATGTTGGCCATCTATATTTTCCAAATAGTTCATGTACACATTTTCGGAAAAAGCATCATTTATTTCTTTTGGATCATAATGGCCACGATCCAAAACGTATGAAATGATTTCTAATAAAAGCTTGTCTTTGTTAGGGTCTTCATTTTTGAGTGTAATCCCAAAAACCAATCCACTTACAAGTATAAACGATAATATCCAGATAAAAGGTCTCATAGGGGTATGTATTAATCTCTTTTTATAGCCCTTAAATATACATATAATCTAATAATGGTTTTGTTAATATTGTTTTAAAAGAAAGCCTTTAAAGATTTCTTACCTTAGCCAAGAAACTTAGTCTATGAATTCAAAACCACTTATTTTAGTTACAAACGATGATGGAATAACAGCGCCGGGAATTAGGATGCTTATTGAAATCATGAATGAAATAGGTGAGGTTGTAGTTGTTGCTCCTGACAGCCCACAGTCGGCTATGGGTCATGCAATTACCATAAATTCTACTTTACATTGTCATAAAATCAAAGTTGCTGATGGACCACAAACGGAATACAGTTGTTCTGGAACTCCAGCCGATTGTGTAAAACTTGCCGTAAATGAGCTCATGGACAGAAAGCCTGATTTATGTGTATCTGGAATTAATCACGGATCCAACTCTTCCATCAATGTTATCTATTCAGGAACTATGAGCGCTGCAATGGAAGCAGGGATTGAAGGTATTCCTGCAATTGGGTTTTCGTTATTGGACTTCAATTGGAATGCAGATTTTACTCCGCTGAAAAAATACATTAAACAAATCACTCTAGAAGCAATTGCTCAAGGTATCCCAAAGGGAGTGGTGTTAAATGTGAATTTCCCAAAATTAAAAGAAGATGAAATTAAAGGGGTTAAAATTTGTAGACAAGCCAAGGCAAATTGGGTTGAAGAATTTGATAAACGAACCAATCCCATGGGTCAAGAATACTATTGGCTAACAGGAACTTTTATAAATGAAGACAAAGGAGAAGACACTGACGAATGGGCACTTTCTAAAGGGTATATTTCAGTAGTTCCAACTCAATTTGATTTAACCGCTCACCATAGCATTCAACACCTTAACACATGGAATTTTTAAAAGACAAATTTTTCCTTTGGGGAATTTTAGCAGGCTTATTTTGGACAGGATTTGGAGTTTTTCTTTTGGTGTATTTTCTCTCAAATGACTCTCTTGAAAATAGCCTCCAGTTTCTTTATGATCAAAACAGATTGGGAGGCGTTATCTCTTTAGCAGCCCTGGTAAATCTCCCTATATTTTTTCTTGCATTAAGAAAGAATAAATTTCCTTTTGCTGCTGGAATCGTTGCAATTTCACTCGTCGTTGTACTGCTTATCATCTTTTTAAAATTAAATGCATAAACTCTCGTTCCAGTGAATTATTATCTTATTTCTGGTGAAGCCTCAGGAGATTTACATGGCGCTCATTTAATCAAAGCTCTAAAAAAAATTGATTCAAATGCTCATTTTCGTGCTTGGGGAGGAGACTTGATGGAAAAAGAAGGTGCAACTATTGTAAAACATTACAGTGAATTAGCTTTCATGGGATTTTGGGAAGTCATTTCTCATTTGCCCACTATTCTAAAGAACATTAGTCGCTGTAAAAAAGATATTCTTACTTTCAACCCTGATGTGATCATCTATATTGACTATCCAGGATTTAACCTAAGAATAGCAAAATGGGCTAAAGAAGCGGGGTATAAAAACCATTACTACATCAGTCCTCAAGTATGGGCTTGGAAAGAAAATCGGGTGAATAAAATGAAGCAATACTTAGATGCATTGTATGTGATTCTTCCCTTTGAAAAAGGTTTTTTTGAAAAGAAACACAATTTTGATGTTCATTTTGTAGGACATCCTTTGCTAGACCATATCCCTAGTTATCCAAAAAAAGCTACATTCCATATTGAACATAAATTGGAATCTAAAAAACCTATCATAGCACTTCTCCCAGGAAGTCGCTTACAAGAAATAAAAAAAATGCTGCCGCTTTTTATTGAAGTTGCGAAGCACTTTTCTGATTACCAATTTGTGATTGCAGCAGCTCCGGGATTGTCCATAGAAAGTTATGCGCCTTATATCAAAAATTCCTCTCTCAAAATAATTCATAATGCGACTTATAGCCTCTTGCAACACTCTAGTGCAGCATTGGTCACAAGCGGAACAGCTACTTTAGAAACGGCTTTGTTTGATGTACCACAATTGGTGTGTTATCGCAGTAGCGCATTTAGCTATTGGATTGCCAAGAAAATTGTGAAACTAAATTATATCTCTTTAGTTAATTTAATCTTAGATCGTCTTGTTGTAAAAGAGCTTATCCAAGATGCTCTTAATTTGTCCAATTTGTGCACTCATCTTCAACAACTTTTGAACCCTGCTCAACAGAGGATACTCAAACAAGACTACAAAGAATTAAAATCTATCCTTGGTAATGGAGGGGCGAGTAACAAAACTGCTCAGTTAATTTTTACTGCCATCTCAAAAGACAAAATTTAAAGTATACATTTTTGGTTTTTATAAATTACCCTTAAGTTAGGGTATGTATTTGCCCAAATCTATTCTTTATCCATTAGTTATTCTTTTTACCCTAGGAGGTGTGTTTTCTTTTTATATTGAAATCACTTCTATTCCTATATTCTCTTCATTAGGCTTTACTTTGATATTCTATTTTCTTCTGAAAGAGAAACGTACCAAACTATTAAAAAGTGGTGTCCTCTATTTCAGTTTTTTGCTCTTAGGATACATTCATTTCCAAGAATATTATCGGCTACCCAAAACACATTATCAACATCAAACACTTCACGATGCAGACGCTTTAAAAAGAATAGAAATCAAAAAGGCATTAGGAATCAACTCCTATTCTTTTTCTTTTCAGGGAGAAGTCAAACAATGGGGGAATAATCCTGTGGTTGGAAAAATACTACTTTACCAATCCAGAGACTCATTAACCACTCCATACCAAATAGGTCAGGAAATTCTTACAAGAACAAAAACTTACTCCATCAAATCCAACCGAAATCCAGGGGAGTTTTCCTACAAAAATTACTTGAGTAATAGTAAAGTATATCAACAAATACAAGTAAATGAAAGCAATGCAGTTTTGTACATTGAAAAACCAAAAACTCATTTTTTTGACCTCATTAGACTGAGAGAAAGAGTCGAAACAAAAATAAAAACTTCATCCCTTACCGAAGAAAGCAAAGGGATGCTAAATGCGCTATTACTCGGAAAACGAAAAGCATTGGGAGAAGAAATCTTAACAGCCTATACTCATGCTGGAGTGATTCATCTTTTGGCACTTTCAGGTTTGCATGTAGGCTTACTCGTTTTGATTTTAATGTATCTCCTAAAACCCTTGGTAAAACTAAAATTTGGTAAAAGCATACGCTTTGGCATCCTACTCTTTTTTCTATGGAGTTTTGCTTTTTTCGTAGGTTTAGGGCCCTCTGTTGTTCGCTCTGTTACCCTTTTTTCTTTTATTGTTATTGGAAACTATATCAATCAAGGAAAGCACAGTTTTCATTATACAATGCTTTCCTTTTTTGTATTGTTAATTTGTTACCCTCCTTTTTTAAGATCTATAGGGTTTCAACTAAGTTATCTCGCTGTGTTTGGAATCCTAGCAATTCGACCATTGTTTCTTCAATTATGGAATCCATCACCCATATTGTACAAAAGGTTCTGGGAATTGATTACTGTATCCTTATCTGCTCAGATAGCCGTTAGCCCTATTAGTATTTATTATTTTCATCAATTCCCCAGTTTATTTCTATTGAGTAATCTAATTATCCTACCCTTTTTCGGACTGTTTTTATCTTTTAGTTTGGTGGTATTGCTTTTGCTAATAATTGGGTATTCCATCCCCAATATTTTTCAATTTTATGAGATCTGGGTCACTTTTTTAAACCAGATTGTGTTCTGGATTGCTCAACAAGAAACATTTCTTTTTGATCGTATTTATAACTCAACAGTCTCCACCCTTTTGACTTATGCAATCATACTCAGTGGTTTACTTTTTTTCTATAAGAAAGCTTTTTCTAGAGGAGTTGTGTTTTTGATTTTCTCATTGTTGTTTATTTCAAATCTAGTTATGGAAACTAAAAAAGAAGAGACTGTCAATTGCTTTTGGATATTTCACCAACACAAGGAAAGTGTTATGGGACATCAAAAGGGAAGGTATTTATATTATAGTTCCACTGATGAAGAAAATTCAAATCGCATACTAACTGATTTTATTACCTCAAGAAGACTAAAGAATAAAAAAACTCTTTCGATTAAAAATAGCTACATTCAAAGGGATTTTAAGTTGCTGCTTTTGAGTAAAAAATACCCCATTGAAATCAAACAACTTGCCCCAACCCATATCTTGCTACAAAATAATGTCAAAGTAAATTTAGACTTATTATTGGAAGAATATAAGCCCAAACTCCTTATTGTAGATGGGTCAAATGATCCATGGTTTTCAGCACGTTGGGAAAAAACCTGTAAAAAATATAATGTGCGTTTTTATGATACTAGAAAAAACGGAGCATTAAAAATCAACCTCGAAAACGAGGGATAAAGCTCTTTTGATATTTTTCAAAGTCCTCAGGCTTTGAAAAAACCTGATAGTCTCCCTGCTTGATCATTTTAAGATATAACTCGAGCTGTTGTGGTTTGAGGTATCCCACTACTGGCATGATAGGGGCACCATTTTCACTGAAAAACACCATAGTAGGATACCCTTTTACTCCTAAATATTGAGTAAACTGATGAGTCCCATTTCTACCCTTTCTGTTAGGATCGTAGCTGGGATTAGTATAGGTCTGATTAAAAAAATTAATCTCTTCTTGACCCTCAGCATTAAACTTTACAGCATAATAATGTTCGCTGATATACTTTGAAACATCTGGGTTTTGAAAGGTTTTTTTATCCAATAATTTACAGGGGCCACACCAGTCTGTATAGACATCCATAAAGATCTTTTTAGGAGTGATTTTTTGTGCTGCTATCGCTTCTTCCAATGACATCCATTGAATTTGTTGGGCTGAAGAAAGAGTGGAAGCCAGAACCGCTACCACAAGTAAGATTTGTTTTTTCATAATTAAATTAATTTTAATGAATATTACCCATTAATTTTTTTAGCAATGGAGCTGAAATTAAAACAATAATTCCTGCCCCAATGGAATATTTAGAAATGAGATCAAAACCACCAATGTAGGTGCTCAATGTTTCCATTCCACCTACATTGATATCATCACTTTCAATGGCTAATTGTTTTCCAATAAACCCAACAAGCTGAAAAGCATAGGCCGAGGACAAAAACCAAACTCCCATCATAAAAGCCACTATTCTTTTGGGTGATAAGTCTGTGATTTTTGAGAGACCAACAGGGGACATAAATAATTCTCCAACTGAAAGTAAAAAATACATTAATAATAAATAGCTAAAAGGAACCATCCCATTTTGATCAGCTGCATTTCCACTTAACGCCAAAATATAAAAGCTCAAGCCTGCAATAAGTAGGCCAAATCCAAATTTATATGGGGTTCTAGGGTTGATTTTATGCTTGTTTAATTTGGTCCACATCCAAGAAATAGGAAGTGCCAAAATAATGATAAACATTGAATTTAACGAATTGGTCTGAGCGGCATCCAAAAAAGTAAGGCTCACGTTTCGAGAAGCAAATAAGGTAATTACGCTTCCTGATAACTCATGAAAACCCCAAAAAAGGGTCATAAATAAGGTTATGGCAATTGCCACAATTAATTTTTTTCTTTCTTCGAAACTGACTTTACTCAGAATGTAAGCGAGATAACATAAAATAAAAAGTCCAACGACTTTAAAAATGATATTGACAATATTTTGTCCCTCCAAGAAACCTTCTCCACTTCCAATGGCTTTATAACTAGCCAAAAGAATTGCTATTCCAGGCGCCGAGAGGAACGCTAATATAGAAATCAAATGACCTTTTTTGATGCCAATTAATTTTTCTTCCAATTTTTCCTCCGATGGAGCCATCCCCTGGCTTCCAAATACGCCCGATTTAATTCCACTCCAGAAAAATAAAAGTCCTGTAAGCATTCCAAATCCAGCAAGACCAAAACCGTAATGCCATCCATAAGCACTACCTAGCCATCCACACAAAAGTGGGGCAACCCAGCCTCCAATATTAATTCCCATGTAAAAGATTGTAAAACCTGAATCTTTTCTGGGGTCCTCGTCTTTGTATAAAGAGCCAACGAAGGTGGAAATGTTTGGCTTAAAAAATCCATTCCCAACAACAATAAAACCTAATGCTAGAAAGAAAGTGTAGTCATTTTCAATAGCCAAAACAAAATGACCGAGTGCCATTAAAATTCCACCTAAAAAAATTGATTTTCGAAAGCCTAGAATCGAGTCTGAAATACGTCCTCCAACTACCGTAGAGGCGTAAACTAATGAACCATAAGAAGCGTAAACAGCAGCCGCAGCAAAATCACGTTCAACAAGTTCTAAAAAAATAACATTGACCATGTAAAGGGTCAATAACGCTCTCATTCCATAAAAACTAAAGCGCTCCCAAAGTTCAGCGAAGAATAGATAAAATAGTCCTTTGGGATGCCCAAGTATTGTATTGGTATCTAGCTGAATTTCTGAATCATTTGTTGTCATAAAGGGTAATGCTATAAATTTTCAAGGATAAAGTTAGTCATTTTTGAGTAGAGATGTTTTCGTGTATTCCCTCCATAAATTCCATGATTTTTATCGGGATAAATCATCCATTCAAATTGTTTATCGGCTTGAATCAAGGCTTCAACCATACGCATTGTATTTTGCACATGAACATTATCATCCCCAGAACCATGGATGATTAAAAACTTTCCTTTGAGTTGGTCTGCATAATTTAAAGGGGAATTCAAATCATATCCCTCAGGATTTTCCTGAGGAGTACGCATAAACCGTTCGGTATATATGGTGTCATAGAAACGCCAATTGGTTACAGGTGCTACTGCAATTCCAAAAGAAAAAATGTCATTCCCAGTCAGTAAACAGTGTGCTGCCATATGCCCCCCAAAACTCCATCCCCAAATTCCAATTCGATTTTCATCTACAAATGATAACGAGCCTAACTTTTTAGCTGCAGCAATTTGATCTAAAGCCTCATACTTGACAAGGTTGAGATAGGTTACTTTTTTAAATGCTGCTCCTTTAAAACCTGTTCCTCTTCCATCTACGCAAGCAATGATATACCCCTTATTGGCTAAGGACTTATGCCATAGTGTACGCTGGTCCCCCCATCGATTAGCAACTTGCTGAGAGCCTGGACCAGAATATTGAAACATTAAAACAGGATATTGTTTCGTAGGATCAAAATCTGCGGGTTTAATCATCCACATGTTTAACGATTCACCGTTAATATTAATCGTCGAAAATTCTCTCTCTGAAAAATTGAACGTCTCTAGTGTTTTAGACAAGTTTTCATTTTCCAAAATACGGTATAGAGGCTTATTCTTTTTAGTTTCATAGAGGGTATAAACAGGAGGTGTTTTTTCATCAGAATAGGAGTGTATATAATACATCCCTCCAGCACTGAATGTTGCTCCGTTAGTTCCCTTTGTTGGTTGCAAAATCCGTTTTGCTTTTCCTGACAGTTTAATGGCATATAAGCCTCTTTCTGTACTGCTCCCCTCCACAGATTGATAATAAATTTCTTTGCTTTTAGGATTGTAATCATAAAGTGAGGTTACTTCCCATTGTCCTTTTGTAATTTGCTTAATTAGCTTACCCTTTTCATCATGATGATAGATATGATTGTAGCCGTCTTTTTCACTGGTCCATAAAAAACTTCCATCATCTAAAAATTTCAAATTGTCATGAATACTAACGTAAGCATCATCCGTTTCTTCTAAAAGAAGTTTCATTCTATTTTCTTGGGAATTCCATCGCCATACCTTTAAATTATTTTGGTGACGGTTAAGCGTTTGTATGATCAGACCATTGGCTCCTTTTGCATAATCAATTCTGGGAATATAATAAGGGCTTGCTCCTTCAAAGCGGATTTTGTCTTTCTTTCTTGTTTCAATTGTAAACCGAAATAAGGAAACCTCAGCGTTTTCCTCTCCTGCCTTAGGATAACGAAATTGATAGGGAAATTGATACGTATCATTGCCATAAATATCCATTGAAAAAATAGGGACATTTGATTCATCAAAACGCATATAAACAAGTTCTGAAGAATCTGGACTCCAATCAAATGCTCGAACAAAGCCAAACTCCTCCTCATACACCCAATCCGTAATCCCATTGATTGTTTTGTAATCCCCATCAAAAGTCAACTGAATTACATTTTGACTCTCGAGTTCTTTGACAAATAAATTTCTTCGATAAACATAAGCAACCTTAGTGCCATCTGGTGAAAAAAGTGGTTCTTGAATTTTTCCATTGGTAACTTTTTGAAGGTCTTTTGTTTCAAGATTATAAATCCAATATAGTGCTTGCTTAGATCTCCTATAAATTTGATTTGGATCGGTTTCCAAAAGTAGTTTTTGTTCATTTTTAGAAAAAGAATAGCCTGAAAAGCTATTGATTTTGGAATCTTCTTTTGTGCTAAATAAAACAACCCCTTGGTCAGGTGACTTAAACTCATACTGGACTAGAGCTGTTTCGTTATTTTCTCTTTCTTCAAGTACAGTATAATGCGTTCCATTCTTCATTGAGCGAATCGACTTTAGTCGTTCTGGAGTATACTCATCAGCCCAAAGCTTTTCAAGAGAAAGTAAGGGCTGTTGTGCAAAACAAAATGCTGTAAAAAAGAATAGAAATGCTATTTTTTTCATGGTAAAAATGGTTAGTGAAGCAATTTAGTAAAATCTCGTCAATCCTACTTTTTGAAGGGGTTCAAAATCTGTATCTTTACTGAAAAAAATATGAGTGCGCGGATTGATGGGTTTTCTAAACTTACTAAAGAAGAAAAAATTAATTGGATCACAGCAACCCATTTTAAAGATGCTCCACAAGCCGCTCAACAGCTTCGCTCCTACTGGAATTCATCTCCTAAAGTCCAAAGCCAACATGACGAATTCATAGAGAATACCCTAAGTAACTTTTATCTACCACTGGGAGTTGCTCCTAATTTTTTGATAAATGACTCGTTGTTTACCCTCCCCATGGTCATAGAGGAAAGCTCTGTAGTTGCTGCTGCTGGAAATGCTGCGAAATTTTGGCTTGATAAAGGTGGGTTTGAAGCAAAAGTAATCGACACGCTAAAGGTTGGACAAGTTCATTTTCATTATGAAGGAGATCCTTCCATATTAAAAACCTTTTTTGAGAAAAATAAAATCGCACTGCTAGAGGCAACAAAATCCTTGACTCTCAATATGGAAAAACGAGGTGGAGGTATTGTAAGTCTGGATTTAATAGATAAAACTGACGCTTTAGAACATTATTATCAATTGCATGTTCGTTTTAGAACTGCAGACGCGATGGGGGCTAATTTTATAAATTCCTGCTTAGAATGTTTGGCTGATGCCTTACAGAATTTGAGTCAACAAGACGTTTCTTTTACAGCGCAAGACTCAAAAATAGAAATCATAATGAGCATTCTATCTAATTATGTTCCTGAGTGTTTGGTTCAAGCAAAAGTCTCTTGCCCTTTGGATGCTATTCCAACTCAAGAAGGGATGAGCGGAGCTGCTTTTGCTAAAAAAATTGTACAAGCCATCGATATAGCTAATTGTGAACCCTACCGTGCCGTAACCCATAACAAAGGAATTATGAATGGTGTTGATGCTCTGATTTTAGCGACGGGGAATGACTTTAGAGCTATTGAAGCTGGAGTACATGCTTACGCCTCTCGCTCAGGAAAATACACCTCTCTTAGCCATGCCTCAATCAAGGAGGGACAATTTACAATGGAACTCACTTTACCGCTTGCAATTGGAACTGTAGGGGGGTTGACTAAATTGCATCCCATGGTAAACTGGTGTATGGAACTTTTGGGATATCCTAGTTCAAAAAAATTAATGGAAATCATTGCTGTAGCAGGCTTGGCCCAAAATTTTGCTGCCTTACGTTCATTAGTTACTTCTGGAATTCAAAAGGGTCATATGAAAATGCACCTGTTTAATATTTTAAACCAACTAGAGGCAACTGACATACAAAAAGAAGCTGCACTCACCCATTTTAAAACCCATACGGTAAGTGTGAAAGCTGTTGGAGATTTTTTAACCGCTAATCAAAGTTAAATGCACTCGTATTACAGTCATGGAAAATTATTATTAACGGCAGAGTATGCTGTTTTGAAAGGGGCTAAAGGTCTTGCTATTCCATGTAAAAGAGGGCAAATATTAGATGTAAAACCCCAACCCTCTGATTACTTAAGTTGGAAAAGCTTTGATGTAAACAAAGCGTTATGGTTTTCAGCCACTTTCTTGCTTCCTTCTTTTTCTATAGTAGAATGTTCAGAGGTTTCTATTGCAGAAAAATTGGGTGCTACTTTAAAAGCTGCAAAAAAACAAAATGAACAATTTTTAACACAAGGAGCTATAGTAGAAACTCATCTTGAGTTTGACCGAAACTGGGGCTTGGGGAGCTCCTCAACATTGATTTCAAATATTGCTCTATGGGCAGGTGTTAACCCATATGAACTTCTTGAACAAAGTTTTGGAGGTAGTGGCTATGATCTTGCATGTGCACAATTAGAAACTCCTCTTCTATATACTAGAAAGGGCGTGCAACCTCTGGTAGAGTCTGTTGCTTTCGACCCTCCTTTTAAAAAGGATTTGTTTTTTGTACATCTTAACAAAAAACAGAATAGTTTGGAAGCTATCAATGCTTTGAATTGGGATACCATCGATCAAAAGTTGATTTCTGAAATCAATTCTATCACTGAAAAAATAGTGAAATGTACAGATCATTCCGTTTTCAACACCCTCCTTTTAGACCATGAAAAAATTATTGGGGCACTATTACAACAAACCCCTGTTCAAGAGTTATTGTTTCCGGATTATATGGGGGTAATAAAAAGTCTTGGAGCGTGGGGTGGAGATTTTATACTAGCCTCTGGAAATCAAAAAACTCCAAATTACTTTAATGAAAAAGGATTTACAACTGTAATTCCGTATTCTGAAATGATTTTTGGATCTTAAATTGTTTTAACAAATTTAAGCGAACGCCCATCGATCAAAGCAGTGATCTGGTTTTTGTGACAAATTCCTACAAAAAACTCCTTCCCTTTCTTAAATTCTAATAAGTTTTTAGACTTGTTATAAGCCGCTGTAAAAACATTTGTTTCTTCAGTCTCTGACTTATATTTTACCCAACCCTCCACTTCGTTTTCAGTACTGAAAAAAAGTTTATAATAGGCTGCCTCAGGCTCTATATTAGAACTGCATTTCCAAACCGATCCAACCCATTTTTTGAGTCGCTTTTTTTTAAAAAATGTTTGAAATAAATACATTTGATTCGTCTTTTCAAAAAACTATTAACCAAAGTTCATGCCAAAAAAAAACCTTCGTTAAAACGAAGGGTTTTTTTTATTCCTAAATAGACGCTTTATTAATAATAAAGTGCTCTATTGTCATCAATTGTAGCGACTGATTCGAGGGCTTGAAAAACATTTTCTAAGATTCGTGAGCTTAGACTTGTCATCATTTGCTCAGTGTATTCCTTGTAGTTGTCAAGGTCTTGTGCAATATTCTTCTTTACCAAAAGAACCTTATAAACACCCTCTTCACCTTCTATTAAATTTGAGGTGGCACCTTCTTCCATTGCAAAGGCTACTCCAACCACATAGGGTTCATTACCTGCACCTACGATAGAAGGATTTCTTTGATTGATTGCTGAAGCTGTTTCTATCGTGAGAGATTCATCTGCTGCTAGAGCTTCTAGGCTAGCTTTATCTTGATACTGTTTTTTGATCAGTGCAGCTTTCTTATTGTTTGTAAGAGTTTTACGAACTTGATTTCCCACTTCATCTATACTGGCAAGACCTTCTTTTACTTTTGCAGTAAGTTGAACAACAACATATCCTCCAGAGGCAATTGAAAATCTTTTAATATCCCCAACCTTAGTGTCATCTTCAAATGTCCAACGAACAATGTTACGTTGCTGAAAAAGCCCAGGTAAATTTTCTTCAAGGCTAGTAATTTGTTTCACAGGACGCACATCATATTTATTGTTTTCAGCAACGGTAATAAAGTCTCCACTTTCGTTACTGTCCATTTCAAATTGTGTCGCACTTCTAAATACTTCGTTTGATGTTTTGTCTGATGGCACTGCTGCTTCAACTACATCTGCAATAAGGGCAAGGTCATCTTTGTCTGTTACTTTGATAATGTGAAAACCAAATTCAGTTTCTACCAAACCAACTTTACCTACTCTATTTTTGTTTGTGAAATTAAAAAACTCTTGAGCCATTTCACCCTCTCTAAAGAAACCTAAATCTCCACCTCTGTTCTTAGTAGGGCCATCAGAGTATTCTCTAGCTAAAGCTTCAAAATCACTTGATGCTCTTCTAGCCAATCGATATACTTTATTCGCTTCAGCTTTGGCTTCAGCTTTTGTACGACTTACATTTGCTCCCGCACGAGTTGCTCCTTCATAAGCTAACAAAATATGACTGGCTCTCAATGAAGCGTTTTTCTTTACATCAATTAATTTAGAGATTTTAAAGTTCTTACCATCACGATAAGGACCAAATACATCTCCTTTGTCCAATTGGAATAGAATATCTGCATACTCATTGTTAAACTGACCTCTTGCACGGTAAATAGAATCAAATGGAACTTCAGAATATTGATCGACAAAATCTGCAATATTTTTCGTTGATTTAAATCCTTCAATGGTATCGGTTAATTTAGATACATCATTGTAAGCAATACGTTCTGTTTTTAGTGCATCTAAACGTAAACGTATGGTTGAAAGATCGTCTTCTGTAGGAGTTTCGCTAAAAGAAACATATTGAATATTTCTTGAAGCTTCTCTTTTAAAATCAGCTTGGTGTTCTTTTATGTAGCTTTTCACTTCAGCATCAGTTACACTTACCAAACTGTCTGGTATCACGTCAAATGGAATCTGAACGTATTGAATGTTGATATTGTCATTTTGAGCATGGTAATCGGCTATTGCTTCAGCTTCTGTGATTCCAGAACTGGATTTAATAAGATCTAAGTAGATTCTTTGTTTAGCAACACCAATGATACTTTGTTCTTGAATTTTCCAATTTTCGTAGCTAGCCGGACTTTCAATTTTCATTTGAGCGATATAATCAGTAAAAACTCCAAAGTCAAAAAAACCAGCTTCATTTTGAAAACTCGGATTACTTAAAACACTTTCATCTGAGGATATAATCTGCTCCAATTGATCTTTACCTGCATCAATGCCTAAAGCTTCAAACTGTTGATCGAAAATTGTATTTCTCAACGCTTGATTCCAAACTAAGTTTACAGATTGTAAAGTTGAATAGTTGTAAGTTCTTTCTGTTTGTTCAACCATTTGACGAAAGAAATTGATATCTACTTCATCATCGTTGATAATTGCAACAGGGTCAGTGGGTCCTGCGTTGGCAGCGTTACTTCCAAATACTCCTGAAATTACAAATGCGAAAAGTGCCATCCCGATTACTAAAATCAAGAAGATGGATCGTTGTCTAATTTTTCCTAAAACGGCCATAGTTGCTATTTTTGATAGTCTGCGAAATTAAGGTATTCCAATGAATAAAGAAAGAACATCGCATTGAAATAGCTATGAAAAAAACGTCAATTAGTTCGTTTCTATTTTAGTCAAAATAATTTGTTCAATTTTAGTGGCGGATACTTTCTCAATTTTCAAATAAAAAGAAGGTATATCAATACGTTCGCCCTTTGCAGGAATTTCTCCAGTAGTGTAAGCAATCATTCCACCTAAGGTTTCATAAAATTCACTTTGTGGCAAGTCCAAATGATACTTTTCATTTAAATAATCCACTTCCAAACGTGCTGAAAATAAGTAGGAATTTTCGCTCAATTGCTTTTCTACATGAGCAATTGTATCGTATTCGTCCTCTATCTCACCAAAAAGTTCTTCTACGATATCTTCTACAGTAACGATACCCGATGTTCCCCCATATTCATCAATCACAACAGCAATACTCTTGTGTTGACGTGTCAATAATTTTAAAACATCGTTCACCAACATGGTTTCAGGAACATAAGCAACGGGTAGCAGTATGTTTTTTAATGTTTTTGGTTGCTTTATAATTTCGAAAGCATGAACATAACCCAGTATCTGGTCAATAGTTTCTTTGTAAACAGGAATTTTTGAAAGTCCTGTAGTGATAAATAGTGATTTTATATCTTCGATTGAGGTTTGTTCTTCTACTGCAATAACCTCAGCCCTAGGTACCATAGCTTCACGCGTTTTGACTTCTGAAAAATCCAAGGCTTTTTGAAAAATTTCAATTTCAGAATCTAGATTCTCCTTGTTTTGTGAAGACTCTAATTGTTCTTCTATGTAATTTCCTAATTCGACTTTGGAAAATGAAAGTTGAACTTCGTCATTACCTGTTTTGAAGAAGCGTTTCAAGATAATATCTGTAAATTCTATAATCGAATAGGTAATTGGGTAGAATAAGAAGTAAAAAATTGCAACTGGAAGAGCAAATATTTTGATGAAGGTATTCGCATATAACTGAAAGAAAACTTTGGGTAAAAATTCGGCTGTTAGCAATATAATTGCAGTAGAGATAAGGGTTTGATAGAATATAACTATTAAACTTGCTTGGCCAGACAGAAATGTTTCAGGAAAAAAAAGCTGTAAAATTCTATCTCCCATAAAAATACCATACAAAACCAAGGCAATATTATTGCCCAAAAGCATAGTTGCAATAAATTGTGATGGATTTTGGGTAATGGTTTTTAACACATTTGATGTTACTCCTGATTGAGATTTTTCGATTTCAAGGTATATTCGATTAGAGGAAACAAATGCAATTTCCATACCCGAGAAAAAGGCAGATAAAAGCAAGCACAGAACAATAAAAACATCTGTGAAGATCATCTAACTGTTGTTCCTTTGATTAAATTTTTTCCTGTAATGTCTTCTAAATAAAGCCATAAAAACAGACACTACTGCAAACCCAATGAAAAGAAATGCCCTTGGAGGATTACTCTCCCATAACCCTATCGATTCGTAGATTGAAATTACAGCAATGACCCAATATAATATTTCTGAAATTCGATAATTTTTCATCTTTTCCTATTCGTTTATATACATTTTGATTCCTAAAGCAGGATTAGAAATTATTCCTTTAAACATGCATCATTGTGTTGAAAGAGAGTCCAAAGGTTCGGTAACAGTAATGGTTCCGATTAAGTTTCCTGTTTGAAATTTAGTGAAATCCCTATTGGTATCCAATCTAAGGGCATTAAAATTATAATCTTGATCATTGAATGTAAAAGGCTGTTCTGTAAAAAGCCATTCATTTTCTGAGTCCCAAAATAATTGATTTGTAGTTAGAATTGAACCGTCATGTGATTTCAGCTGAACATTTCCTTTAAGATCGATTAATTTAGTTTCATCATACAAGATGCCATAATCGGCAAGTACTTCATTTTCATTCCCTTCATTATCAAAAAAAACAACCTTCAATCCTTCAGGAAATTCTGCATATCGAAAACTCAAATTGGTATAATCTACATGTTTTGGAGCTGTTAAAATCGCCTGAATTTTCAAGGAATCAGTGTATACCATCCGAATGCTCTTGGCTGTTGCCAGGGGATCCTGTCGATCCATATTCATTTCTTTAAGAGCTTGAGAATTGTCCTCACAAGAAAAAAGAAGGGCTATGGTAAACACCATAACCCTTATAATATTGTTTGATAAATTGAGCTTCATTTACAGTGAGGGAACCTTAATACTGCTATTGATCCAACAGTTAAACTTGATGGTAGTTCCTTCGTTTCCTTCAGTAAAAATATCTGTTTTACTAGGTGCTCTACCGGTGTAACTTTCGGCTGTTTTGGTTGCTACTTCTTTGAGGGAGCTATTCACTTTACCAGCTTTACGAGCAACATCTGCTGCTAACCAATAGACTGCTCTTTTGTTGAATTGTGTATCTCCACAATCATTTGCGCTATCAGCATATAAATTAGCAATTAAGAGATATGCTCTCCCTAATGAAGGCTGAAAACCTAGGGCTTTGTTTGCATAACTACGCGCTGATGATTTTCTGCCAGCGGCCTTAAATTTATTGGCAATTTTTAATAAGATTTTTGCTTTTCTATAATTATCCGTTTCTAATGTGATTGATTCTTCATAGTACTTCAACGCATCGGTAGAATTTCCTCTTTTATCGTTAAGTAAGCCTAAATAATAGGCAGAATCTGCAGAAGGGTCTAAAGCATGTAATGCTTCTACTAGAGTAACGAACAATGGATCGTCAGAACATTCTTTACTATCCATTCTACTTGCAGCACGCTTTAACCAAAGTGCATCTCCCTTATTTGCTTCAAAGTTTCTTTGATACAAAGGGATAAGGTTTTCACAAGTTGCTTCTTTTGCTATAATCGCGTCTAGATTAGATAAAAAAGTTCCAATAGCGTTTGAATTTATATTGTATACTCTTTTATTTCTAGTTTCTCTACCAGTAAGCGCATTGCCTGCTTCTTCTTTCTTTAGAATTACATCTAATTTTTTTGCAAGTTGGGTGCTTTCAAATTCAAATTTTTCTGAAACCTCTTCATATTTCTCAAACAACAATTCCATACTAACTTCTTGGTCTGCTGCTTTGTAGCGATCATAAAGTGTTTTAAAATAATTGTAAAGCAATTTTGGGTTTGTAAAGCTGTTTTGATCCTTTTGAAAAGCGCTATCAAATATGCTATAAACCTCCTTTAAGTCGGCCATTTTATAGTCTAATAATGCTTGTGCTTTTCTACTCGTTACATCTCCTACAACAGACTTATTTTTCTTTTCAGGGAAATTTTGTACCCATTCATCATAAAGAACAATTAAATCTTTCTTGGATGCTTCAATTTCCTCAGGAGTTCCATTTTTAATAAAATCTTTTAAAATTCGTTCTCCATATGAATACACCGCTACATTAATTGTGGGACATTCCTGTCTCACTCTACTCCATGGCTCAAATGCTGATTTAAAGTTTTTTACTTTGGCAAATTCAGCAAAAATGGATAAATCCTGCATACATGCATTGATGTCTTGAGCTTTAGCGGGTGCTAAAAAAACAAGACTAAAAAACAAGACTCCTAAAACATGATTCTTTTTCATGGTATCAAATATTAATTATACTTTCTTTTTATAAACCAAACATCATTTAGCGATAAACCAATGCGTAAGGCAACTAATGTTTCCTTTAAAAGGCCTGAATCATTCTGACCCCGTTGACTAATTTCAAACCCTACGTTTGTATTTGACAGTCCTCCTAGTGGTAGACCCACTCCAAAAGATATGCCAGTTTCTGTTAAAGGTATGTTATTAACAATTAAACTCATTTGTTCCGATCGGAATCCAACACGATAAACCACTCTACTCCAGAAGCTTGTAAAAGAAGCGTAATTAGGAATAAAAAAACCTCCTACTGACCATTGAGTAGCATCCCGATATTGAATATTTTCACGTTTGAAAAAATCATTGCTAAAGGTAGCAGATTTTGTTAAATTTCTTTGCACTCCAAAAAACCATTTTTTAGTTTCACCAAAGCCCAATCCCATACGATAGGTTTTTGAAATGTCTAAAGTAGTTTTATCAAGACCTGAAGGGCTAAGATCTACTTCAACAAAATCAATTATGCTTTGACTTGAAACAGACTGAGTGTAAAATATTCTATTATTTGTAGAGTTAAGAGGTGCTTCTGGTTGAAAAGAAAACATTCCTTGAAGTTGATATTTCTTTTTTATTGGAATATTTGCTTGTGCTGAAAATAAATAACTCAAACCAGATAAGCTGGATTGATTGGTCAAAAAAGTACCATTGTCAACATTTTCTAAAAACTGCCCTGTTCTGTAAAATAAAGTTCCAAAATTATAATTAACAGTGGCTCCTACAGCAAGATACTTGGTTAGAGGAATACCTAAAGACAAATAGGTTTGATTGATCCCTCCAGTACCCTCGTATCGATTAAAAATTTCAGACTCTTCACTTCCTGAAACTCCTTCTAAACGATATCCAATTGAAGAATAGGGGATAATTCCAAAACTAAAACCAAAAATTCCTGCTGGAATACTTACCGCTAAATAATCTAAAGAAGCGGTATCTGCATTGTAAGAATCCGTGTTTGAAGAAAGGTTATTGTTTCTATAGTTTACTCCTACAGAATAGGTTGTCAGTTTTAAAAAACCATAACTAGCAGGATTGTTGAGATTGGCATGTATGGAATCTGTAAATACATCCAAACCACCCATATGACGATTGGCTTCAGTTCCGTTAAAATTTTTCTCACCTAAACCTCCTCCTGAATAGGGTGAGGAAGAACCACTCTGCGCTACTATTGCAGTTGTTATAAAGAATAGGATGAGGGAAAAATTTACTTTTCTCATGAAATTTTATTCATTGCTAGTATGTGATTCAAACCTTCCGCTAGAAAATTTGAATGCGCAAATATGCTATTTTTTAATGGTTTTGACAACATTTGAGCATCCCCTCCTGTTAAAATTACCGTTAAATGTTTGTGATTTATTTGATAAGAAGCGATGATCCCTTGTAATTCATGGCTGATTCCATGAAAAACTCCCGAATGCATTGCTTCAGCTGTCGAAGTTCCAATCAAATTATTTTGTTGTTGTTCCCGTTGTAGTAATGGCAATTTTCCTGAATAATCATGCATGCTTTTATAGCGCATTGAAAATCCCGGACTTATTGCGCCCCCGTGATGAACTGCATTTTGGTCTATAAAATCATAGGTAATACAACTTCCAACATCAATGACTAATACATTTTTATTGGGATACAACTTACAACACGCAGCAAGCAAGGCTATTCTGTCCTGACCCAATTGTTGAGAGGGAGTATACTTAGTGGTAAAAGGTAATTTCAAATCAAAAGAACAAAGAACTACAGGCAATGGTTTTAAAGCTTCTTGAAGTTCTTTTAAAATTGTACCCCTAACATCTGAGACAATTACTGCCTTGAGTTTAGGATTCACTTTTAGAATTCTGTCCAATGAATGATGCCAATCGCAGTGCTTTTCTGAACAAGACTCTATGATAGACTCCCCCTCAAACACATAGTATTTGATCAAAGTATTACCAATATCAATGATAAGTTGCATCAGTTATTTATTTGAATTCGTAAAATTACAAAGAAAATATACGGAAATGTTTTTGTGGAACACAAAAGGCGTTTATATTTGCACTTGCTTAAAAGCGGGGTACCTTAGCTCAGTTGGTAGAGCAAAGGACTGAAAATCCTTGTGTCCCTGGTTCGATTCCTGGAGGTACCAC